>Ga0210052_1000112_pt1 | contig 70918 bp, 64 predicted proteins | sample CryGeymeta201508_FD_183976 | JGI IMG/M metagenome (GOLD analysis project Ga0210052, IMG submission 183976) | Groundwater microbial communities from Crystal Geyser aquifers in Utah, USA - Crystal Geyser metaG 2015-08 (SPAdes) (version 2) | ecosystem: Environmental > Aquatic > Deep subsurface >...
TGGGACAGCGCATGACGGAAGCCGCCGCCACCCTGCGCGCCGGCGCGTGGGATCGTTTCTTCAGCGTGGTGTTGCCCCTGTCGCGGCGCGGCCTGCTTACCGCCATCACGCTGACTTTCGCGCATACCGTCGGCGAGTTCGGCGTGGTGCTGATGGTGGGCGGCAACATCCCCGGCCAGACGCGCGTGCTGTCCATCGCCATCTACGACCATGCCGAGTCGATGAACTATGCCGGCGCGCATCTGCTGGCCGGCGGCCTGCTGGCGGCTTCCTTCCTGATGTTGTTGACGGTGTATGCCCTCAATCGCCGCTATCGGGTGGTGCATCCATGAGCATTCATGCGCGCTTCCGACTGCAACGCGCCGGCTTTATGCTGGACGTGGATGCGCAATTTCCGCTGCGCGGGATCACCGCGTTGTTCGGTGCATCGGGTTCGGGGAAAACCACCTTGCTGCGCTGCATCGCGGGGTTGGAGCGCGCTCCAGGTTCGTTGCAGGTGGGCGATGAAATCTGGCAAAACGAAACCACATCTGTGCCGACCCATCGGCGCGCTTTGGGTTATGTGTTCCAGGAGGCCAGCCTGTTCCCGCATCTGTCGGTGCGCGCCAATCTCGAATACGGTTACCGGCGCATCCCGCCTGCAGAACGCAAAGTGCGACTGGAACAAGTGGTGGCGTGGCTGGGATTGAACCAACTGATCAAACGCCACGATCCGGCGCAGCTGTCCGGCGGCGAACGCCAGCGCGTCGCCATCGGGCGCGCGTTGCTCACCAGCCCGCGCCTGCTGTTGATGGATGAGCCGCTGTCCGCGCTCGACACCCATAGCAAGCAGGAGATTCTGCCCTACCTCGAAGCCCTGCATCGCGAGCTGGAGATTCCCGTGTTATACGTCAGTCATGCGCTGGATGAAGTGGCACGGCTGGCCGACCATCTGCTGTTGTTGCAGGCAGGCCAGGTCATCGCCTGCGGCGCGCCGGGCGAGATACTCGCGCGCCTCGATCTGCCCACCGCGCACTTTGACGACGCGGGCGCAGTGATCGAAGCGACGGTGGTGCAGCACGACGAGCGCTACGGCTTGACGCAACTGGATTGCGGCGACGGAATAGTGTGGGTGGGGCGGATCGGCCATCCGCTTGGCAGCCGCGTGCGCGCCCGGGTCTTGGCGCGCGACGTGAGCATCGCGCTGCAGCACGCGCACGACACCAGCATCAGCAACATCCTGCCCGCGCGTATCGCCGAGATTTGCGACGAGGGCGCGGACAAAGTGAACGTGCGCATGACGATCGGCGCATCGAACGTGCTGCTGTCGCGCATCACCCGCCGCTCGCGCGACCGGCTCGATTTGCGCGCGGGTATGGCAGTCTATGCGCAGGTGAAGAGCGTGGCGCTGATGTAGCGTGGCAACCCGACCGGTATCCAACCATGAATAACATTTTTGATTTTGATCGGGTGATCGACCGCAGCGGCACGGCCAGCCTCAAGTACGACGCGCGCGGCCAGGTGTTTGGTCGCGCGGAGGTCATACCGCTGTGGGTCGCCGACATGGATTTTGCCGTCCCGGAGCCGGTGCAGCGCGCGCTGGCAGTCCGCGCCGCGCATCCTGTTTTTGGTTACACCATTTATCCCGAATCGCTGTATTACGCCTTGATCAGGTGGTTGGCCATGCGCTACGGCTGGAATATCGATAGTGATGCCGTTCAGTTCTGCCCCGGCGTGGTGCCTTCCCTGCATGCGGCGATCCTTGCGTTCACCCAGCTTGGTGATAGCGTCATCGTGCAGCCGCCGGTGTATGCGCCTTTTCTTGCCGCCGCAGAATTCATCGGGCGCAAGACGGTGTGTAATCCGCTCAAGTTTGCACACGGCCAATATCGTTTCGATCTGGAAGATTTTGAGCGTTGCGCAGCCGCCGGCGCACGCCTGTTGCTCCTGTGCTCGCCGCACAATCCGGTCGGGCGCGTGTGGCAGCGCGCAGAATTGCAGGCGCTGCTGGAAATCTGCGCGCGCCACGACATCACCGTGGTGTCGGACGAGATTCATGCCGATCTGGTTTATCCCGGCGTGACGCACACTCCGCTGGCAACGCTCGCGCACGGTAAAGTGAAAGTCATCACCGCCGTTGCGCCGAGCAAAACCTTCAACATTCCGGGCTTGGGTCTTTCCGCGCTGATCGTGCCGCAAGCAGGCGACCGCGCCGCGATCAACAAGGCATTTGCCAGCTTGCACGTCAGCGCCAGCAATCCGTTCAGCATTGCCGCTTTTGAAGCCGCGTATCGCGAGGGCGCGCCGTGGCTTGAGGCGTTGCTGGATTATCTGGCCGGCACGCGCGGCTTCGTGCGCGAATATTTGCTTCGGCATGTGCCGCAGATCAAGCTGATTGAATCGCAAGGCACTTATCTGTTGTGGCTGGATTGCCGGGGAATGGGATTGGACGACCGACAGCTCAAACATTTCTTTGTGCAAGAGGCGGGGGTGGGTTTGAGTCCCGGCACCCTGTTCGGCGCACAGGGCAGCGGTTTCATGCGCATGAACATCGGCGCGCCGCGCAGCGTGATCAAGCAGGCGCTGGAACAGATCGCCAAAGCCATACCTTGATCCTCTGATGATTGTCGGGCTGAAGCCCGACCTACCAACCCCGCATTTGCAGGTCGTAATTTATTCCGACAATGACTTGTTGTGTCAGATATCCATTGCGGGTGTTTTACCGTTTGCCGTAGCGCAGCACCAGCCAGATCCCGCCCAGGATCAGCACCGAGGCGGTCAATAAGTCCGCAGTGAACGTTTCACCCAGCAATATCACGCCGCCCAACGCGGCGATGATCGGCGCGGACAGTTGCACGGTGGAGGCGGTCATCGCGCGCAGGTGTTGCAGTACGCGATACCACAGCACGTAGCCCAGCGCGGAAGTGAGTGCGCCAGACAGCACGGCATACAGCGCGCCGCGCACGTCCCAATGCAACCAGGGCAGGGCGATGCCGACCAGCGCCAGTGCCAGCGGGGCGGCGCGCACAAAATTGCCGGCGGTCGCGGCCGCAGGGTTAACCAGCCCGCGCCCCCACAACGAGTAAATGCCCCAGGCGACGCCGCTCGCCAGCATCAGGACTGAATCCAGCACGGATGGCGCTTCCACGCCCGGCGAAACCAGTATCACCAGTCCGACCAGTGCGGCGACGAAGCCCGTGCTTTGCATCCGGCTCATGCGTTCGCCGGCGATGAAACCGGCGATGAGCATGGTCGCCTGCACCGCACCGAACAGCATCAGCGCGCCCGCACCGGTGTTGATGCTGCGGTAGGCGAACGACAGCGTCACCGCGTAAATGAACAGCGCCAGCGCGCTGCGCCATGTGCCATGTTGTAGCGGTGCCTGCTGTTGCCAGCGCATGAGCAACCATAGCATCGCCGCGCCGGAGAACAGGCGCAGGCTGGTGAAGCTGGCCGCGTCGATGTTTGTTTCCTTTAATGCCATGCGGCACAGCACCGAATTCGCCGCGAAGGCGATCATGGTCAGCGTGGTGAGGAGAATCAGGCGCGGCGGGGTCACGGCGTGCCGAAAGGCAGGAGGTGGCGCGGCTCGGCGGCGGAAAGGCTCAGGTAATGCACGTTGAACCGTCCTTCTACATCGCTCCAGGTGGTTTTCAGATGCCAGCCGGCGGCGCGCGCCAGTTGCCCGAATTCGTGCGCGGCGTATTTGTACGAGTTTTCGGTGTGCAGGGTTTCGCCTTCTTCAAACCAGAATGTTTCATCGCCCAGCCGGATGGCTTGGCGGCAGCGGCTGACCAGATGCATCTCGATTCGGCCCAGCGCCGCGTTGTAAAAGGCGTAATGGGAAAAATTTCCGTTATCGAATTGCGCGCCGAGTTCGCGTTGCATGCGCGCCAGCAGATTGAGATTGAACGCGGCGGTGTGGCCGGCGGCATCGTTGTAGGCGGCATTCAGGATAGCCGGCGATTTCTTGCAGTCCACACCGATCAATAACCCGCCATCCCTGCCGACCCATCGCGCCACTTCGCGCAGTAATTCAACCGCTTCATCCGGCGCGTAATTGCCTATCGTCGAGCCGGGAAAAAAGATCACCGGTCTTTGCGCGGCATCGCACTGCATATCCTGTGCGGAGAGCTGCGTGTAGTCGGCGCACAAGGGCTGCATGGCCATCTGCGGGAACAGCGCCTGCAAACGCGCCGTGCTTTGCATCAAATGCGGTGCGCAGATGTCGACCGGCGCATACACCGCATCGTCGGCCAGATGGCGCAGCAGCAAGGGCGTCTTGCTCGCACTGCCGCTGCCCAGCTCGATCAGCCGGCATGAGGCGCCGATGCGCGCGGCCATTTGCGCGCCATAGCGTTCGAGGATCGCGGTCTCGGCGCGTGTCGGGTAATACTCCGGCGTGGTGCAGATCAGGTCGAACAGGTGCGAACCGCGCGCGTCGTAGAAGAACTTGGGCGGGATGGACTTGGGTCGGCGGCGCAGGCCGGCCAGCACGCAATGCAGAAAATCCGCTTCGGTTTGGTTGGCGGCTTGCGGGGTGGGTGATTCGTTTCTCATCAAATATCCTCTGCCAGGCGCAGGCCGGAAAACATCCAGCGATCGGCGGCTCTAAAAAAATTCCGATAACTGGCGCGCAGATGATCCCGTGCGGTGATACAGCTTCCGCCGCGCAACACCATCTGGTCGCACATGAACTTGCCGTTGTATTCGCCCAGCGTGCCGGGCAAGGGGCGGAAGCCGGGGTAGGGCAGATAGGCGCTTTGCGTCCACTGCCACAGCTCGCCGTAAAGTTGGGTCAGTCCTTGTTGTTGTGCGGGCAACGGCACGTACAGGCCGCGGTCGAGAAAACTGCCGCTGATCGCTTGCGTACTGGCGGCGTGTTCCCACTCCGCTTCGGTCGGCAAATGTTTCCCTGACCAGCGCGCGTAGGCATCGGCCTCGTAATAACTCAGGTGCGACACCGGCTCGTTTTCGCGTAACGGATGCGCACCCGTCAGGTCGAAGTGCATCCAGTCCTTGCCCTGCTTGAACCAGTACAAGGGCGCTTGCCAGCCCTGTGTGTTGACCGTGTGCCAGCCGTCCGACAGCCACAGATCGGCGCGGCGGTAACCGTCGTCATCGATGAAGGCGAGATACTCGGCGTTGCTTATCAGCCGCGTGGCCAGGCGAAAATCGTTCAGCCACACTTTGTGGCGCGGGCGTTCGTTGTCGTAGGCGAACTCTGCGCCGTCGTGACCGATCTCGACCAGACCACCCTTGATGGTCTGCCAGTCCAGCGGCGGCAGCGGGTTCGCCGCAGGCAGTTCGGGCGAGTGATACGCGGGCAGCAGCGGATTGACCGAGAAGTTGTACAGCGTATCCATCAGCAGCAATTCCTGATGCTGAATCTCGTGCTCAATGCCGAGCTGCACGCGCTGCAAAATGTCATCAACATGCTGCGCGGGCGGCTGCGCCAGCAGTTCCAGCAGCGCCGCATCGACATGCCGGCGATAGCGATAAATTTCTTTCACCGTCGGGCGCGACAGCAGGCCGCGTCGCGGGCGCGGAAAGAATGTCCCGGCCGTTTCGTAATAGGAATTGAACAGGTGCGAGAATTCTTTTCGAAACGGCCGGTATTGTTTTGAGAAGGGGGCAAGAATAAAAGTCTCGAAGAACCAGGTGACGTGTGCCAGATGCCACTTCGGCGGGCTGGCGTTTTCCATCGCCTGAAGGCAATAGTCTTCAATCTCCAGCGGCGCGCACAACACCTCGGAGCGGGCACGTACCGCCTGAAAACGTTGCGTTAACGCGGACGGGCCCACTGCTTACTCTTCCACCTTCACGCCGCGCCAGAATGCGACATGATCCTTGATCCGCTCTGCCATCTGCGACGGCTGCGGGTAATACCACGCCGCATCCTCGTTCACTTCGCCGCCGACCACCACGTTGTAATAACTGGCCTCGCCTTTCCACACGCAATGCGTGTGCGTGTCGCTCGGCTGGAGGAACCCGCGCTTCACAGCGGAGAGCGGGAAATAGACATTGCCTTCCACGCGCTGTATCTCGCTGGCGGGCGCTTCGGCGATGACCTGATCGTTCCAGATGGCTTTGGGCATGTTGCACTCCTTGCAATAGACGGGGTTGGTCGGGTGACAGGGGCTTTTCTTGCATCGGCACTGCAGCCCGATTATGCCGCAGGTTTTGTGCAGAGAGCCAACAGGCGGGATAAATAATGGCAAACGAGACACGTGCGGAGGCGCGGAGGGCGCGGAGAATTTCAAAACCATTACCGGGTTTTTCTCCGCGCGCAATCGCGGTCAGGCAATCGTATTAGTTTTTGCTGCGGGCATAGTCATCCGGCAGCTCCCATTTCTCCGCGGCGAACGCGGCGTCCAGCGGGGTATCGGTCAGATGGTTGGTGTAGTTGCTGATGGTTTTCATCGCCACGCCGAGGATAACTTCCAGCGCATGTTGCGGGGTGTAACCGGCGGCGAAGAAATCTTTCAATTCTTTGCCGTCCGCGACCCAGCCGCGTTCGCGCACCACGGCGCGCACAAAATTCGCCAGCGCGTTCAGTTTCGCATCCGGCAAGGCTTGGCCGCCGCGCAGGGCGGTGATGGTCGCCGCGTCGGCCTTGGCCATGTTGCGCGCTATGAACGAGTGCGCCGCCATGCAATAGCCGCAACGATTCTCGAAGCTGACCTCAAGCAGGATGAGTTGTTGTTCAACCGGAGTGAACGCGCTCTTTTCCAGCAGCGCGCCAAGATTTTTGTAGGCTTCCAGCGTAACGGGCGAGGATGCCAGGTGCGCATACAGGTTGGGGATGAAACCCAGTCCCTTGTTGGCGGCATCGAGGATGGGGACGGAACCCGCCGGGGCGGTGTCCAAGGTGTGCAGGGTGAAGGTGCTCATGGGGGTCTCCTGAATTGGTTGGGCAATCTGCTGTGTTGCGGGATGAATTATCCGAATCCGGCGCGGGGATCGCCATGAGCATTTGCACGAAATTTATGCCTGATCCTCCATATTTGATTTGAACGGAGGCAGAGGTAGCGGCGAAACGTCCGATCTTTGGCAGTGCCGGACGGCGGAGCGGCAAGTGCCTATAACGCCTGCCACTCGCGGCAAATGCGCACGGTTTGCTCCTGGCGCAACGGTTCCCCCGTCAACCCGCAGCGCGCGCCCTTTTCTTCGGTCAGGAAATGCGCGCACTGGCGGCAAACCCCGAATGGGCGCTGCCTGTTGAGGCGCTGCAAGCCGGCCAGCAGCGCGCGCAACGACTGGTTCAGCCTGGCCGCATCCGTCGGCATCGAGCGCAGGGTAATTTCCATTTTTTGCGCCCAGCTGTCTTGCAGAATCCCGCGACCGGCTGCGGTCAGGTGCAAATGCACCAGGCGCGCGTCCTTGGCGTCCTTCTCCTTGGTCAGCAATCCTTTGCCTTCGAGCAGGGTCAGCGTCTGCGACACCGTGCCGCGCGTGATGCCGAGAAACTCGGATACCGCTATGGGCAGATCGCTGTAATCGTTGGCGCGCGCCAGATAACCCAGCACTTGAACATGAATGGGCTGCAAACCATGGCGCGCGGCATCGTCGCGCACGGACTGGTGAATGAGCGCACCCAGACGCTCCAGAATCTGCAGGGTAGAGTTCATGTTGATAATGTAGCGTATCGAAACATCGCTTGACAAGCAAAATGTATCGAATCTAAACTAAAAACGCTTCGACTCGAAGCAACAAATAAATTCAAAAGGAGAACGACATGAAACGCACTTTGATTTTCGCCGCACTTGTCGGCAGTACGATTAGCGGCTTCGCCGCTGACGCAACCGTGCCATACCCCGCCGGATACCGCGACTGGCACCACGTCAAGAGTATGGTGATCGAGGAGGGGCATCCCTTGTTCGGCGCGTTCGGCGGTATTCACCATCTGTATGCCAACAAGAAGGCAGTCAGGGGATACAAAAAAGGCAAGTTTGCCGACGGTGCGGTAATCGTGTTCGATCTGCTGGACGTGAACCGCGGCGGCAATGCGGTGACCGAGGGCAAGCGCAAGGTGGTCGGCGTGATGCACAAGAACAGCCGCAAATATGCAGAAACCGGCGGCTGGGGTTTTGAAGGGTTTGCCGGCGACTCAAAGACGCAGCGCGCGGTGGGTGAAAAGGCCAAGAGCGCCTGCTTCGGTTGCCATGAACCGCAAGCAGACAGCGATTACGTGTTCAGCAAACCGCGCGACTCAAAATGAGCGCGACTCACACACTTGCGCCGGCATGGCAGGTCAGCCAACGGTTTAACAGCCGGCAGCCGCCGAATCTGGAGCGACTGCGGGGCAGGATCGTTGTGCTGCATGCTTTTCAGATGCTGTGCCCGGGTTGTGTGAGCCACGGCGTGCCGTTGGCCGAGCGAGTGCACCGGCAGCTGGCCGGCGACGATCTGGTTGTCGTCGGTCTGCATACGGTGTTTGAACATCACGCGGCGATGACGCCGGTGGCGCTCGAGGCTTTTTTGCACGAATACCAGATCACCCATCCGGTCGGCGTGGATACGCATGCGCCGGGCGTGGCGATTCCCCTGACGATGGCGAGTTACGACTTGCGCGGCACACCGAGCATGGTGGTCATCGACCAACTGGGCCGCATCAGAATGCACGAATTTGGCAAGGTGGATGAATTGCTGCTGGGCAGCATTCTGGGGAAATTGCTGGCCGAGGCGGCCGCTGGGCGGGAAAATCATTCGGCCTGATCAAGACGGGTCTCCAGCGCCGGAAACAGCTCGCGTTCCTCGAAGCGCACATGCGCCTTCAGGTGTTGTCCAAATTGGCGCAATACTGCCCTGTCGGCGGACCGCATGCGCTCCTTTAATTCTGCCAGCTGGCGGTGGTCGAGCAGGGCGTGCTCGACCAGCGCTTGTTGCGGTGTATCCCGCAGCAGCGGGAACAGGGATTCCTCTTCAAGCGAGAAGTGGGGCTGCAACTCGTTCGTGTAGGACTGGATGACATGTTGGCATGCCTGGTTGATGGCGGCATCCTCTCCGTCTGCGGCCTGTGCGCACAGCTTCGCCAGCTTGAGCGCGCTGTAATGCTCGCGCGATAACGGCTGCAAGCGGGGGTGGCGTTGCATGAAGAAATTTAAACGCGTTTAAAGTTAATGGTGATTTGACCCGGCTCACGCGCCACGTACTCGATGGCGATGTGTTCTCCATAGCGCTGCTGTAATTGTCCCAGCAGGGGAATCGGGTCGTGGTCGTTCATGAACTGCATGGTTTCGCCCGGATTGAGCGAGTCCAGCGCGCCGAAGATCGCGGCATGGCGGAAACGTTTGGCGATGCCGCGCGCATCGAACGGATAGTTGAGTCCGAAGGAAATCGTGGTCGAACAATCGTGTGACATTAAAATAACTCCTGGTTGGCTGGAAGCGTTGATCCACAGGGCGCAATGAGAAAAGGCGCTTATACATTCATCTTTAGAGAATGATATAACTTGTGACAACCGGATACAACCCCGGCGCAAGCAAGGAAAAGGTCAACGCCCGGATCTGCGCAGTTTTCCCGGTGCAATGCCGATGACCCGTTTGAATGCCTTGCGGAATGCGGCTTCGGATTCGTAGCCGCACTCTATGGCGACATCCGGCATGTTTGCATTTTCACGCGTCAGCAGGCCGGCGGCTTGTTGCATGCGCCAGATCGTCACAAATTCCATCGGCGGCAGCGCGACCAGCCGGGTGAAGCGTTCGGCAAAGGCGGAACGCGACTGGCAGGCAAGCGCGGCCATGCGTTCGATGCTCCAGCTTTCGCCGGGGGTATCGATGAACGCGGTCAGGGCGGGGCGCAGATGCGCATCCGACAGGCCGAGCAACAGTGGCGAAAGCTGCGGCGCCTGATGCAGGGTGTGGCGCAGGACATACAGGAACAGCACATCCGACAGGCGATCAAGCACGGCTGTCACGCCGAGGTCATTCAGTGTGGCTTCCTCGGTCATCAGCTCAATGATCCCGCGCAGCGGCTTGCCGACCGGGCTTTGATCCGGGCGGATCAGCAGGAAGTCCGGGAACGAGGCGAGCAACAGGCGGCGAATGTGCGCGGGCAGTTTTAAATGACCGCACAGCAAACCGGTGCCGGGTGCCTGCCTGTCGAGCGGGCCAGGGTGCGAGGAGTCGAACGGTTGCCGCGGAATGTCGGGTTGCGCGCTGAAGGCATGCGCCGCATCGTGCGGAAAGAAAGCAATGTCGCCCGCCGCCATCCGCGTCGGCGCGCTTCCGTCCCGCAATTGGATCCACGCCTCGCCGCTGCACACCAGATGGAAGGTTGTCGCCTCGCTGCCGCCGGGGGTGGACATGTGCCAGGCATCGCACAACTGGCCGACGTAATAGACTTCGGAGCCAAGATGCAGGCGGCGCAGAAAATCGTCGAGCGGTTTGACGGAATCGGACATGGGCGGATATTACTACGCCGGGACGCAAGCGCGGCGCGCGGCGATTTACGCTGTAAGCTTTGCCCAGCCCGACCGACTATCAGCGAACAGTATTGGACAAACCATGAACAATTCAAACCCGCAGCGCCTGATCCTGGCCGGTGGCGGCCATGCGCAATTGAGTGTGTTGCGCGCGCTCGCCAAGCAAAAACCGGACAGGGAAGTGGTGCTGATCACCCCCGGCCGTTACCAGATGTATTCCGGCATGCTGCCGGGCTGGATGGCCGGGCATTACACGCTGGACGAATGCCGCATCGACCTGCTGCCGCTGGCGGAACGGGCCGGGGTGCGCATCATCCAGTCGCGTGTGGCAGGTATCGATGCCGCGCAACATATATTGCAACTGGCCGACGGCAGCCGGCTTGGTTTCGACCAACTGTCGCTGGATGTGGGCAGCGAGATCGATACCGTGCGCCTGCAGGCGGCGGGGGAGCTTCTGCTTCCGGTGAAGCCGCTGGAAAATTTTGTCGCGCAGTGGCCGCGCATCGTGCAGGCCGCAGCCGAGAAACCCGGCTATCGCCTGATTGTGGTGGGTGGCGGTGCGGCCGGTGTCGAACTGGCATTTGCCGCGCGCCATGCGTTGGTGGCAAACGCGAGGAATGCCGAAGTCATCCTGATCGCGTCAGACCAAGGCTTGTTGCCGGGGCATGCCGCCGGGGTCAAGCGGCGCGTGCGCGCCATGTTGCAGCAGCGCGGGATTAGCCTGTACCAGGCACAGGCACTGGGCGACGAGAACGGTGTGCAACTGTCCACCGGCGCGCATCTTGCCGCCGACCGCATCCTCGCCGCCACCGGGGCGCGTCCGGCCGGCTGGCTGGCGCAAACCGATCTGGCGCGCGACGAGCGCGGCTATGTGCTGGTCGATGCGCAGCACCGCAGCGTGTCGCATCCGCAGGTTTTTGCCGCCGGCGATGTGTGCATACGCACCGATGTGCAACTGCCGCGCTCGGGCGTGCATGCGGTGTTCGCCGGGCCGGTGCTGGCGCACAATCTTCTGGCCGCAAGTGATGCGCCCCTGCTGCATTACCGCCCGCGCCGCAAATCGCTGTATCTGCTGGCGACCGGGCCGCAGCACGCGGTGGCCTCATGGGGGCCGTTCAGCGCGCAAGGCGGCTGGGTCTGGCGCTGGAAGAACTGGATCGATCGCCGTTTCATGCGCAAATACGGCACCTATCCGGCGCGATAGCCATGCACGGATTGCTCAAAATTTGGCTGTCGCATCACATCGTGGTGAATGCGCTCAAGATCGGACTGGCGGTGGGGACGATGTTGAATCTGGTGAATCAGGGCGAGAACATAATGCATGGCGCTACAATCGAGTGGGGCCACCTGCTGTTAAATTATCTGGTGCCGTACTGCGTCGCCAGTTACAGCGCGGCGAAAAACGAACTCGAACTCAGGGAAAGCGATGAATGCAAAATTGAAGACTGAACAGGGACTGCTCGCCGACACGGATTTTCTGCAGGATATCCGGCGCCAGATGATGAAGTTTGCCACGCTGCAATTGAGTGACAGCAATCAGGCCGAAGACTCGGTGCAGGAAGCACTGATAGGCGCGATGAAAAACGCGGATTCTTTTGGCGGGCGCGCCGCGTTCAAGACCTGGATGTTTGCGATTCTGAAAAACAAGATCGCCGATGTGCTGCGCTACAAACAGCGCACGGTAAACATCGGCAGTTTTGCGCGCGACGAAGACGACGAGGACATGTCAGAACTGTTTGACCGCAAGGGTTCCTGGCAAAAAGACGAGCGACCCGCGGCCTGGGGAAATCCCGAGGCGGCGATGCGCGAGAAACACTTTTGGCGCGTATTCGAAGCCTGTCTGGAGCACCTGCCGCCGAAACAGGCGCGCGTGTTCATGCTGCGCGAATTTATTGAATTGGACGCGGGCGAAATTTGCGCCACGATGGAATTGACCACCAGCAATCTGCATGTCCTGCTGCACCGCGCCCGCCTGCGCTTGCGCGACTGCCTGGAAAACAACTGGTATCTGCAAGGAGAAAAATCATGATGAACTGCATGGAAGCGACCAAGCTGATTTCCGACGCGCAGGAACAGGCGTTGCCGCTGAAAACCCGCATGGGGCTGCAGGTGCATCTGATGATGTGCAGCGGCTGCCACAATTTCAAGCAACAAATGGGCGATTTGCACGCCATCACGCGGGCTTATGCCAAAGGCGAGGATGAGCAGGTAAAGGACAAGGAAAAGGGCTGAAGCTGCCTATTCCCAGCGCAACGCCTTGTAATCGAACCCCGCCTTGAGGGCGGTCGGTTTGATCACCTCGAAATACGGCGACACATCGAAATCGCGCGGCGTGAACAAACTGTGGTGGCGCAGACGGAACACCTCTTCCGCGCAATCCGGACAGTCGGCATCCAGCAGGGTGCGCTGGGTGACCTGCGGCAGAATGGGGTAGTGGATGGACTGGAATGCCTGCGCAATCAGGGTGGAGCAGATGGCGCGGGTCGGGTCGCCGCTGCCCAGCGCCAACAAGTGCTTGCGCAGGCGACCCGGGATCGGCGGCGCCGGCAGCAGATAGCGCAACAGATCAAAAATATTGCGCAGATCGTATTGGTGGCCGATGCGCTGCACCGCGTAGCGCGCGACCGCGTGCCGCTCCTCTTCATTCAATCCGAACGGACGGCTGATGCGCGTGTGCAGCCCGGCAAAAGCCTCCAGACAGACCGCGCGCACCCCTTCCGCCATGTCGGCCTCGATCATGCACGCGCCTTCCGGCAGACCGGGAATATTGGCCGCCTCGTCGCCGATGTACAGCGCGGCATGCGACCAGGTGGATTGGGTCAGAAATTTGATCGCGCTGCTGGCGCGGCTGCTGCCTTCCACCAGTAACACATCGCCGACCTGCAGGTTGGCGCGCAATTGTGCCTCGCTGGTCGGAATCAGGGGTTGAAAATCGGCGCGTTCGCGTGACAGAAAGCGCGCCAGCCGCTTGCCCAACGAGTGTAATGCCAAGCCCATAAGTTGTCCTGATCAGGTTGAATTGGGCGCCGGACTTGCCGCGAATTTTTCGCAGAAAGCCCCTGCTATTATGCCTTGATTCAGTCGCGGCATTGCGTATCATTCTTACTTAAAGGGGAGTTTTATCACGTTTTGATTTAAGGAGAAGGCCATGAAACGTCGAAATTTTCTGCAATCGATGATGGGGTTGGCGCTGATTTTGTTTTTCCCCTTTGCGACCAAAGGCGCCGCACTGGTGCAAAAACTGAACAAGAGCAAAACCGAGTGGCGCGCGCTGTTGCCGCGCGGGCGCTATGAAATCCTGTTCGAGGAAGCCACCGAACGCGCGGGAAGCAGCGCGCTGAACCGGGAAAACCGCGCGGGCACCTTCATCTGCGCAGCCTGCCATCTGCCCCTGTTTTCCTCGGCGCAGAAGTACGACAGCGGCACCGGCTGGCCCAGTTTCTGGCAGTCCCTGCCGAACGCCGTGGCAAACCGCACTGATTACAAATTGATTTATCCGCGCACCGAATACCACTGCGCGCGCTGCGGCGGGCATCAGGGGCACGTGTTCGACGACGGCCCCAGTCCGACCGGGTTGCGCTATTGCAACAACGGCCTGGCGCTGGAATTCATCCCCGAGGGCGCAGCCTTGCCGGCGTTGCGCACATGAAAACGCTCATTGTTTTGAGCGCGCTGCTGTTCAGTGCGGTCGCCCAGGCCGAAACCGGAACGGCGATCTTCGCCGGCGGCTGTTTCTGGTGCATGGAGTCGGATTTTGAGAAGCTGGACGGTGTGAGCGCGGTCGAATCCGGCTACACCGCCGGCCATCTCGCCAATCCGACCTACCGGCAGGTGAGCGCGGGCGGCACGGGACATGCCGAAGCGGTGCGCGTGACCTACGATGCGGCCAGGATCAGCTATGCAACGTTGCTCGATTATTTCTGGCGCCACATTGACCCGACCGTGAAAGATCGCCAGTTCTGCGATTCAGGCTCGCAATATCGCACCGGCATCTATTTCCGGAATCCGGAGGAAGAAAAACTGGCGCGCGCCAGCCTGGCTGCGCTGGAAAAAAGCGGACGCTTCGCGCGCATTCATACCGAGATCGAACCTGCCGGGGTGTTCTATCCCGCCGAGGAATACCATCAGGATTACTACAAGAAGAACCCGCTCCGCTACCACTACTATCGCACCGGATGCGGCCGCGATGCGCGGGTGAAAGCGCTGTGGGGCGGGGCGCATTGAGGGGGCAAATACCGCGGAAGGAGGATGAAATGAATCCAAAATCGCTTTGCCGGTTTATTGCATTGGTCATCGCGCTGCTTGCCGCGCCATCCGTGCAGGCCGCGCCGCAGGTGGTCGAACTGAACCAGGTGCCCTGCCAATTCCTCGAAAGCGAGCAGGGCATCGATCGGGGGTTCAAGTCAACGAATATCCGGGATTGTGAGGCGATCAACGAGCAGACCGGCGATGCGCGTCTGGCGCGCGCTGTGGTGCTCAAACTGAAACCGGGCATGACGGTCTTTCGCGTGACCAACAAAAATGTCCCCTACGAACTCGGCTTCTGGGTTCGCGGCGCGACGCTCGTTGGTCGTGCGACCTTGCCCGGCGTTTCCGGTGGCGGCCTGACCACGGGCAAGACGCAGGACTATGTCATCGATCTGAAGCCGGGCGAATATGTCTATTCCTGCCCGCTCAATCCAACGCCGGATTATCGGCTGATCGTCGAGTAAGTTTTTTTCAATCGGTTCACCCTGATACGCCGCACAATGCGCCCCCGAGCTGCTGTATTTTTGTAAGAATCGGCTGCCCGTGCCGACTCACGCGACAAGTATTTCAATTCAAACAAGCCCCCGGAGCATTCATGCACGCTACCCTGCCTTTGTTGCAAACTACCGAATTCCCCGCCATCCGTCGCCGCGCGCTGGAGACTCTGCAAGTCAATCTGGGCTACCAATGCAACATGAGTTGCCAGCATTGCCACGTCAACGCGGGGCCGAACCGCACCGAGATGATGGATGCGGAGATGATAAATCTGATTCCGCAGGTGCTGGCGGCGCGCAATCTGCATACTCTCGATTTGACCGGCGGCGCGCCGGAGCTGCACGACAACTTCCGCGAGCTGGTGCGGGCCGCGCGCGCGCTGGATTGCACCGTGATCGACCGCTGCAACCTGACTATTTTGTTCGAGCCGGGTCAGGAAGATCTGGCGGAATTCCTCGCGCAGCAGCAGGTCGAGATCGTCGCCTCGCTGCCCTGTTATTCGCTGGAGAATGTGGACAAGCAGCGCGGCAAGGGCGCGTTCGACAAGAGCATCCTTGCGCTGCAAAAACTCAACCAACTGGGTTACGGCCTGCCGGGCAGCGGGCTGGTGCTCAATCTGGTGTTCAATCCGCAGGGCGCGACACTGCCGCCCAACCAAGCCGCGCTGGAGGCGGATTACAAACGCGAGCTATTGGCGCACTTCGGCATCCACTTCAACCAGTTGCTGGCCATCGCCAACATGCCGATCCAGCGTTTCGGCTCGATGCTGATCTCCAAAGGCCAGTTCAACGACTACATGCGCCTGCTGCACGAAAATTTCGCCGCCGCCAATCTGGACACGGTGATGTGCCGCAACCTGGTCAGTGTGGATTGGCAGGGATTTTTGTATGACTGTGATTTCAACCAGCAGTTGGGGTTGGCGCTGGCTGGATTAGGCAGGCCTCATCTGCGCGATCTGCTACAGCAGGATATTGAGGGTCAAACCATCCGCGTGGCCGATCATTGCTACGGTTGCACCGCCGGGCAGGGCAGCAGTTGCGGCGGCGCGATAAGTCAATCGCCTGCGGCGCCCGCGCATGAGGCCATCAGGGACATCAAATGAAAAAACTTCTTTTATTGGCGGCCGTTGCGCTGCTGGCGGGGCTGTTCTTCGCCTTTGACCTGCACCAGTATCTGACGCTGGAAACCCTGCAGGCCCGGCGCGATGAATTCATCGCGCTGAAAGAGCAATCGCCCTGGCTGGTGACCGGTATCGCCTTTGTCGGCTATGTGCTGGTGACGGCGCTGTCCTTGCCGGGCGCGCTGGTGATGACGCTGGCGATGGGCGCCCTGTTCGGCCTGCTGTGGGGCACGCTGCTGGTGTCGTTCGCTTCCACCATCGGCGCGACGCTGGCCTTCCTGGCCTCGCGCTACCTGTTGCGCGATGCGGTGCAGCAGCGCTTCGGCGACAAACTTAAAACCATCAACGATGGCATTGCGCGCGACGGCGCGCTGTATCTGTTCACCCTGCGCATGGTGCCGGTGTTCCCGTTCTTCCTCATCAACCTGCTGCTGGGGCTGACCGCGATGCGCGCGCGCACTTTCTACTGGGTGAGCCAGCTCGGCATGCTGGCGGGCACCCTGGTGTTCGTCAACGCGGGCACGCAGTTGGCTCAACTCAAAAGTCTGTCCGGCATCCTGTCGCCGGGCCTGTTGTTCTCGTTTGTTTTACTGGGAGTGTTCCCCGTGCTTGCGAAACAATTCATCCAGTGGCTGCAACGCCGCCGCGTGTATGCCAAATGGACGCGTCCGGCCAAATTTGACCGCAACCTGATCGTCATCGGCGGCGGCGCGGCGGGACTGGTCACCTCCTACATCGCGGCGGCCGTGAAAGCCAAAGTCACCCTGGTCGAGGCGGGCAAGATGGGCGGCGACTGCCTCAACTACGGTTGCGTGCCGAGCAAGGCGCTGATCAAGAGCGCGAAGCTGGCGCAGCAGATGCGCCACGGTGCGCATTACGGATTGAATTCGGCAGAGCCCGAGTTCAGCTTTCGCCGGGTGATGGCGCGCGTGCACGGGGTGATCGCCGATGTTGCGCCGCACGACAGCGCGGAACGTTACACCGGCCTCGGCGTGGAAGTGCTGCAGGGTTATGCGCGCATCACCGACCCGTGGACGGTGGAGATCAAACGCGCCGACGGCACGATTCAGACCCTCACCACGCGCAGCATCGTCATCGCCACCGGCGCACAACCCTTCGTGCCCCCGCTGCCGGGACTGGAAGAGACGGGCTATGTCACCAGCGATACGCTGTGGGACACCTTCGCCCAACTGGATGAAGCGCCGCAGCGCCTGGTGGTGCTCGGCGGCGGCCCGATCGGTTGCGAGATGGCGCAGAGCTTTGCGCGGCTGGGCTCGAAGGTGACGCAGGTCGAAATGGGCGCGCGCATTCTGGCGCGCGAGGATGCCGAAGTGTCTGAACTGGCGCGCGCCTCACTCGCCGCAGACGGGGTGGAAGTGCTGACCGGGCACAAGGCGCTGCGCTGCGAGAAGGAAGGCGAGCGCAAATTCCTCGTGGTGGAACAGGAAGGCGAATCGCGCCGCATCGAATTCGACCAGTTGATCGCGGCAGTCGGACGCAGCGCGCGGCTGAAAGGTTTTGGTCTGGAAGAGCTGGGTATTCCGGTGCAGCGCACGGTGACCACCAATGCCTATCTGGAAACGCTGTATCCCAACATCTACGCGGCGGGGGACGCGGCCGGGCCGTACCAGTTCACCCACACTGCCTCGCATCAGGCCTGGTATGCGGCGGTGAATGCGCTGTTCGGCCATTTCAAGCGCTTCAAGGTGGACTATTCCGTCATCCCCTGGTCCACCTTCATCGACCCCGAAGTGGCGCGCGTCGGATTGAACGAGCAGGAAGCGCGCGAAAAAAACATCCCCTACGAAGTGGTGAAATTCAACAATGAAGAACTGGATCGCGCCATCGCCGACGGCACCGCGCACGGCTTCGTCAAGGTGCTGACCGTGCCGGGCAAGGACAAGATTCTCGGCGTGACCATCGTGGGCGAACACGGCGGCGACCTGCTGGCGGAGTTCGTGCTGGCGATGAAACACGGTTTGGGGCTAAACAAAATTCTTGGCACTATCCACATCTACCCGACGTTGGCCGAGGCGAACAAATATGCCGCCGGCGAATGGAAGCGCGCGCATGCGCCGCAGGCGGTGTTGCACTGGCTGGAACGCTACCACGCCTGGCGCCGGGGCTAGGCATCACAACCGGGTGAATCGGCATGGATGACCTCAAAGAAAAAATCCTGGGCTTGTTCTCCGAATACGGACTTGGCGCGGTATTCGGCGGGGTCATGCTGGAAAACGCGGGGATTCCAATGGCCAGCGAAGTGACGTTGCTGCTGGCCGGAAGCATGGTTGCCGGCGGCGTGCTGGGCTGGCTGCCGGTGGTACTGACGGCGGCCGCCGCGGCGATATTGAGCGACAGCATCTGGTACTTCGTCGGGCGCATCGGCGCCGCGCGCCTGGTGCAGCTCTACTGCCGTTTCAGTTTTGGCTCTTCCGCCTGCATGATGAAAACCGAGCAGATGCTGGTCCGCTTCGGCCCGCGCAGTCTGATCGTGGCGCGTTTCGTTCCGGGTTTCCGCACCTTTGCCTCGCCCATGGCGGGAATTGCCGGCTTGTCCTGGCCCCGATTCCTGCTCTACGACAGCATCGGCGCGCTGTTGTGGGCAAGCGCGGTGGTGGGCGGCGGCTGGCTGCTGGCGGAAGAGATCAACCGGGTGTTCGAACAGATGCAGTCCGCCCATTCCGCGCTGCTGGCCGTGGCGGGCGCGATGGTGCTGATCTTCATCGCGCTCAAAGTTTGGATCCGCGCGCGCCATGGCAAGGCGCAATACGTCTCCGCCGAAACCGCGCCGGGCAAGGGGGCATGATGCGTCTGTCGGTGGTCATTCCCGTTTTGAACGAAGCGCGCCAGTTGCCCGACCTGCTCGCTCACTTGCTGCCGCTGCATCGCAACGGACACGAAATCATTTTTGCCGACGGTGGCAGCACCGACGGCTCCGCCGCGCTGGTCGAAGTGGCCGGGTTCCGGCTGGTGCGCGCCGGGCGCGGACGCGCGCTGCAAATGAACGCGGGCGCGGCGGCGGCGAGCGGAGAGGCGCTGCTGTTTTTGCATGCCGACACCCGGTTGCCGCCGGGCGCCCCCCACCATATCCTGCGGGCGCTGGCGGACGGCGGCCGCTGCTGGGGTCGTTTCGATGTGTGCATCGTCGGCCGCCCGTTCATGCTCAAGGTGATCGCGGCAGCGATGAACGTGCGCTCGTGCTGGACCGGCATCGCCACCGGCGACCAGGCGATATTCATGCAACGCGAGATTTTTTTGCGGCTGGACGGTTTTCCCGTGCAACCCCTGATGGAGGATGTCGAGATGAGCAAACGCCTCAAGAAAATTTCGCCGCCCGCCTGTCTGCGCCAATGCGTCAACACCTCCGGGCGGCGCTGGGAAACGCGCGGGGTGTGGCGCACCATTTTCCTGATGTGGCGCCTGCGCTGGGAATACTGGCGCGGCGTTGACGCCGGCCTTCTTGCCAGGCAATACCGATGAAACCGGCGCGCATCATCATCTTTGCCAAAGCGCCCAAACCGGGCTTTGCCAAGACCCGCCTGATTCCGGCGCTGGGCATGCAGGGCGCGGCAGGGCTGGCGCGGCGCATGCTGCTGCACACGGTGCGCACCGCACTGAAAGCGCAAATCGGCCGGGTTGAATTGTGTGTCACTCCCGCCATCGGGGACGCAGCCTGGTGCGGCATCAACTTGCCGCAAGGGATCGAAATCAGTGATCAGGGAGAGGGCGATCTTGGCGCGCGCCTGGCACGCGCCGCGCGTCGGCGGATCGAGCAGGGCGAGCAGGTCATCCTGATCGGCACCGACTGCATCGAGCTGACGCCGCAACTGCTGGAAGAGTCGCGGCAGCGGCTGTTCGATCACGATGCGACGATCCATTGCACGGCGGATGGCGGTTACGCCCTGCTCGGGCTGGATTGTTTTAATCCCGCGCTGTTTGCCAACATCCCGTGGAGTACCGACGCGGTGGCGGTCAGCACGCTGCGGCAGTTTGCCCGTCTCGGCATGTCGATCCATGTCGGGCAAATGTTGCATGATGTGGATGAACCGCGCGATTTGCGCTGGTTGCCGGAAACCTGGAGGCCGTTTGTACCCGTTTAACCGGAATCTCGCGCAGCGATTCGTTTGCCCCCTCTCCCTCCGGGGGAGGGTTGAGGTGGGGGAAACGGGCATGGCGAGCTTTATAATCAGGGGTGGCTATTTGCCATGAACGTTAGTTTTGCTTTTGTGTTGTGGATTTTCTGTTTCGGTTTGTCTCATGCTGCACAGTCGGTATGGTTGCCGCCGCAAACGCCCGACCTGGCCGGTATTCCCCCTCCCTGGCAGCGCATCCAATTGAACCGGGATACAGCGCCCACCCGTTACCGCATCAGACAATGGGACGGTGTGCTGGCGGTTGAAGCCGTGGCCGAGCGCAGCATGACCCTGCTGGCACGTCCGGTTACCGTGGATCTGAATCGCACCCCGGTGCTGTGTTGGCGCTGGCGCGTGGATGCGCCGCTGGTGAATGCCGATCTCGCCACCAGGGCGGGTGATGATTACGCGGCGCGGGTGTATGTCTCGTTTGTCCTGCCGCCGGATGAAATCGGCTGGATGTTGCGCGGCAAGCTGGCGCTGGCGCGCACGATCTACGGCGATGCGGTGCCGGATGCCGCGCTCAATTATGTGTGGGACAACCGCTATCCGGTCGGCACGCGGCGGCCCAATGCCTACACCGACCGCACCCGCGTCATCGTGGCCGAATCGGGTGCGGCCAATGCCGGGCGCTGGGTGGTGGCGCGGCATGATGTGCAGCGGGATGTGGTCGCCGAATTTGGTTCGCCGCAGGCGCGAATGATCCAGCTTGCGCTGGCTGCCGATACCGACAACACCGGCGAGCGCGCGCGTGCCGGGTTTGCCGATTTCCATTTTGTGGGGCGCGATAACGCCTGTGTTTTTGAGTAAGGTGCGGGATTTTCTAAGAGGAAAAAAATGAGCAATCTATTGGAACAACTGAAAACCATGACCACCATCGTCGCCGACAGCGGCGACATCGCGGCGATCCGCCAGCACCGGCCCGAAGACGCGACCACCAATCCCTCGCTGCTGCTCAAGGCTTCCGGCTTGCCCGAATACGCGCCGCTGATCGGAGCGGCGATCGGCGCGGCCAGGGCGCAAAGCGGCGAACACGACCAGCAACTGCATAACGCGATGGATCTGCTGGCAGTCAGTGTCGGGGTGGAAGTGCTCAAGAGCATACCCGGCCGCATCTCGACCGAAGTGGATGCGCGACTGTCGTTTGATACGGCTGCCACGATTGCCAAGGCGCGCAGGCTGATCACGCTGTATAACGCGGCAGGCGTGAGCAACGAGCATGTATTGATCAAGATTGCCGCCACCTGGGAAGGTATCCGCGCCGCCGAAGTGCTGGAGCGAGAAGGCATTCACTGCAATCTCACGCTGATGTTCGGCTTCGCCCAGGCGCGTGCCTGCGCCGAGGCGGGCGCGACACTGATCTCGCCCTTCGTCGGGCGCATTCTGGACTGGCACAAGGCCAGGAGCGGCAAGGAATTCGCGGCGGAAGAAGACCCCGGTGTGCTGTCGGTGCGGCGCATCTATGAATACTACAAGGCGCACGGCTACAAGACCGTCGTGATGGGCGCCTCGTTCCGCAACATGGGTGAGATCGTGGCACTGGCCGGCTGCGACCGCCTCACCATCGCGCCCGCCTTGCTGAAAGAGCTGGAAGCGACACAGGGTAAACTCGAACGCCGGCTGACGGATAACGGCGCAACCGAGCCGCGCCCGCTGCCGCTGAGCGAATCCGAATTCCGCTGGATGATGAACGAGGACGCCATGGCCACCGAAAAACTGGCGGAGGGGATTCGCGGATTCACCGCCGACCAGATCAAGCTCGAACACACGCTGGCGCAAAAACTCTTGTAAGGATCATCCCGCCCCTTGCGTCTAACTTGCAACGAAAAAAGTTTGGCGCGGAGAGAAGATGATGATGAGTTTGCCGTTGCATGCTGAATACAGCGCCGCGCGTATAGGCCGCGCGCGGGGAGCGGCAAGATGAATCTTCACCTGCCGCAAGCCGTTCGTCTGCAGCGCGCACAATACAACGATCTTGACGCCGCCGAACAGGTCGAATGGTGGCTGGCGGACGGCAAGGGCGGCTATGCCGGCGGCACCGTGGCCGGCACCCTCACCCGGCGCTATCATGGCTTGCTCATCGCGCCGCTGCAATCTTCCCCGCAACGCCATCTGCTGTTCGCCAAAGCCGACGCCGATTTGCTTGACGGCGAGCGCGTCATTCCGCTGCACAGCAACCGCTGGCGCAGCGGTGCAATCAACCCGCAGGGCCATGCGCTGATCGAATCGTTTCATCTCGACGGGCGGATGCCGGTGTGGCGCTACCGCGTGGACGACCTGTTGATCGAGGCGCGCATCTGGATGGAGCACGGCAATCACGGCACGGATGTGGCCTGGCGTCTGCTGGAAAACCCGACCGGACGCCAGGTGCGCTTGCGCGCGCGTCTGCTGGTCGATGTGCGCGACCATCACGCCGCAATGGACAATTGCGAACTGCCGCGCGTGGTGCAGACGCAGTGCGGGTTGAATGTCGAACTGATGGCGGGAACCACCCTGTATTTCTGCACCCACTACGGCACGGTGGAGCGCGCGGATTTTCGCGTCGAGGATTTTGATCTGCCGGCCGAGCGCGCGCGCGGTCTGCCCGCCACCGACCACCACTGGTGCGTCGGCTACCTGACTTTTCCGCTGCATCACGGCGACTGGGTCGGCTTCAATGCCAGCCTGGAAGAGTGCGAGCGCGTGTGTTATCTCGAAAGCGACATGCAGGCGCAGCAGGCGCGCGATCTGTGTTTGCTCACCCGCACCAAAATCACCGCGCCGGAATTTGATGCCTGCCCGCTGTGGATCGACCAACTGCTGCTGGCGGCGGATAGTTTCATCATTCAGCAAAAACTGCCGCGCAGCGAAACACGTCATGCGGTTGTGGCGGGCTATCCGTGGTTCGGCGAATGGGGGCGCGACAGCATGATCGCCTTGCCCGGCCTGTTCCTGGCAACCGGCCGCTATGAAGAAGCGCGCAGCCTGCTGCTGGGTTATTTGCCGCTGGTTGATGGCGGCATGCTGCCGAATTATTTTCCCGGCGACGGCGAAGCGCCGCAGTACAACACGGTTGATGCGGCGTTGTGGTACATCGAGGCCTGGTGTGCCTATCTGGTCGGGGTGCAGGATTTCACCTCCATCGCGCAGGCGTGGCCGGTGCTGCAGCAAATCGTCGCGCACTACCGCGACGGCACCCGCCACGGCATCCGCATGGATGCGGCGGACGGATTGTTGCGCGCCGGCGAGCCGGGGGTGCAACTGACCTGGATGGATGCCAAGGTGGACGATTTCGTGGTCACCCCGCGCCAGGGTAAGCCGGTGGAAGTCAACGCGCTCTGGTACAACGCCTTGCGCACCATGGCGCAATTCGCCACTGTGCTCAAAGACGTAACACTGGCGCACGAATATACGGCGATGGCGGATAAAACCCGCAACGGATTCCGGCGTTTCATTCGCGCCGACGGGCAGGGACTGTACGACGTGCTGGATGGCCCGAACGGCGACGACGCATCTATCCGTCCCAACCAGATCTTCGCGGTCAGCCTGCCGTTCAGCGCGCTGGAAGCGCTGTCGCAACAACAAGTGGTGGACTGCTGCCGCGAACATCTGCTCACCCCTTTTGGGCTGCGTTCGCTGGCGCCGTCCGACGCCGCCTACCGTCCGCGCTATGAAGGCGATGTGTGGTCGCGCGACACCGCCTACCATCAGGGCACGGTTTGGGCGTGGCTGCTGGGGCACTACGCGCTGGCGGAATTTCGCGTCACGGATGATGCGGCGCTGTCGCTGTCGCGTCTGGATGCGATGCAGGATCATCTCAAGGCAGCGGGCCTGGGCACAGTCAGCGAAATCTTCGACGGCGATGCGCCGCACACGCCGCGCGGCGCACCGAGCCAGGCCTGGTCGGTGGCGTGCCTGCTGGAGGCATACTGGAAATTGCGCCGCGCGCAAATCGAACAGGAGAAAGCATGACGCAACCCAAAAAGACCGTGCAAGCCGAGCAGGCGCGGGTGCAGGCACAACGGCAAGGCAGCGACAACTGGCGGCTGTGGGGGCCTTATTTGTCGGAGCGTGCGTGGGGCACGGTGCGCGAGGACTACAGCGCCGACGGCACGGCATGGGAGCATTTCGACCACGACCAATCCCGTTCGCGCGCGTACCGCTGGAGCGAAGACGGCCTGGGTGGTCTATGCGACGAACAACAGCGCTTATGTTTCGCGCTGGCGCTGTGGAACGGTGCCGATCCCATCCTGAAGGAGCGCGCCTTCGGCCTCACCGGCAACCAGGGCAACCACGGCGAGGACGTGAAGGAATGCTATTTCTATGTCGATGCCACGCCCAGCCACAGCTTCCTGCGCTACCGCTACAAATATCCGCAGCGCGCCTTTCCCTACGTGCAACTGGTGGCAGAAAACGCGCGCCGCACGCGTGCCGATCCGCCGTTCAGTTTAATCGACAGCGGTGCCTTCGCCGACGACCGTTACTGGGATGTCGAAGTGCGCTATGCCAAGGCAGCCAGCGGGGAAATCCATATTCGCATCCGCGCCGACAATCGCGGGCCGGAAGCGGCCACGCTGCATCTGCTGCCGAGTTTGTGGTGCCGCAACACCTGGTCGTGGGGCGATGACGAGGGCGACAAACCTGAACTGAACATCGCCGCGCCGTCGCCCGGTGCGGCGTGGGCGGTGGAGGCGCATGTGGCAGGGCTGGGGCATTACCACTTGTACGGGCAACAAACCGCAGGCTTGTTGTTCACCGAAAACGACAGCAACAGCGAACGCCTGTGGGGCGCGACCAATCGCACGCCACATGTGAAAGACGCGTTTCACCGGCGCGTGATTGAAGGCGAAACGGGCGCGGTCAATCCGGCACAGCACGGCACAAAATTCGCCGCCTGGCATACGTTGACGGTGGCGGCGGGCAAATACGCCGAGCTGACGCTGGTGTTGTCGGACGCGCCGCTGGCCGCACCTTTTATCGGCACGGACAAAGTATTCGCACAGCGCGAACAGGAAGCCGACGCTTACTATCGCGCGCTGTTGCCGGACAACGAGACCGACCGCGCCATCCTGCGCCAGGCGCTGGCGGGGATGATCTGGAATCAGCAGTTCTATCACTACGAAGTGGCGCGCTGGCTGGACGGCGATTTGCAACGCCCGCCCGCCGCACACCAGCACGGGCGCAACCAGCGCTGGCGGCATTTCCGCGCGGCGGATGTGATGTCGGTGCCGGACAGTTGGGAGTTTCCCTGGTTTGCGGCATGGGACCTGGCCTTCCATGCGCTGCCGCTGGCGCTGCTCGACATCGACTTCGCCAAGCGCCAACTGGAGCTGCTGTTGCGCGAGGACATGCTGCATCCGGGCGGTCAGATTCCCGCCTACGAATGGGCGTTCGGCGATGTCAATCCGCCGGTGCACGCGATGGCGGTGCTGAACGTGTTCCGCATGGAGCGCGCGCAAAGCGGTCGAGGCGATCACGGCTTTTTGCGCCGCACGCTGCACAAACTGCTGCTCAATTTCGCCTGGTGGCTGAACGCCAAGGATAACGATGGACATGGTGTGTTCGAGGGCGGCTTTCTCGGTCTCGACAATATTTCAGTGTATGACCGCTCGCAGCCGCTGCCGCCCGGCTATCGTTTGAAACAGGCCGATGCCACCGGCTGGATGGCGATGTTCGCGCTCAACATGACGATGATCGCGCTGGAGCTGACCACCGAGGAATCCGACTACGAAGACATCGCCCTGCAGTGCTACAACCAGTTCCTGACCATGGCCAACGTGATGGCGGGCAATGTCGACCACAGTCCCTCGCTGTGGGACGGCGCGGACGGTTTCTTCAAGGACCTGATCGTCACGCCGGACGGCGAGCGCCACCGCATCGACGTATTCTCCATGGTCGGCATCATCCCGCTGTTCGCCTGCGAAGTGGTGGAGCCGCGCCTGCTGAAAAACGCGCCGCGTTTCGAGAAAATGCTGATGGCGCACGCGGGCGGCATGTTCGACGGACACACCATCTGCGCCTGCCCGGCGCACACCAACGAACAGGGCGAGCATCTGCTGTCGCTGGCCAATCACGAGATGCTGCCGCCGATCCTCAAGCGCCTGCTGAACGAGGCGGAGTTCCTCTCGACCAACGGCATCCGCAGCGTCAGCCGCATTCATGCCACGCAGCGCGACTTGGGCTGGTTGCCCGCAGTCGGCAAGGCCTTAATTGACTATGTGCCGGGCGAATCGAACACCGGCCTGTTCGGCGGCAACTCCAACTGGCGCGGACCGGTGTGGATGCCGGTCAATTATTTGCTCATCGAAACCCTGTGCAAATTCCAGCGCTATCTCGGCGACAACTTCAAGGTGGCCGTGCCGTGCATGAATGACAGCGAGATGACCTTGCAGCAAGTCGCGAATCTGCTCGCCGACCGTCTGGCCAATCTGTACCGGCGCGATGCGTCGGGGCGCATTCCCGCCTTCGCCCCGGACAGCCCGCACCAGCACGATCCGCACTGGCAGGGCTTGTGCCTGTTCAACGAGTATTACCACGGCGACAGCGGGCAGGGGCTGGGCGCCGCGCACCAGACCGGCTGGACCGGGCTGATCGCCAATCTGTTGCTGATGCAGCGGCAGGGAGAAAAATCATGATGGCAAAACTTTGCGGCAAGCTGTTTTTCGTTGCGGGCTGCTTGCTGGCGACAGCGGCCAATGCGCTTGAACTAAACGGCTTTGATCTGAGCAATGCGCAGATTCCGGACACCGCCATCGAGCGCGGCGGGCCGCCGCGCGATGGCATTCCGGCGCTGGATGCGCCGCGCTTTGAATCGGTGCAACAGGCGCGCTGGCTCAAAGCGGAAGACCGCGTCCTGGGTATTCAGCGCAACGGCGTGGCGCGCGCCTATCCGGTGGCAATTCTGAACTGGCACGAAATCGTCAACGATGTCATCGGCGGCGAAGCGGTTGCGATCACCTACTGTCCGCTGTGCGGCACCGGAATCGCGTTTGCGGCGCGGCTCAACGGGCGCGATGCGCATTTCGGCGTGTCCGGCCTGCTGTATAACAGCGACGTGCTGTTGTATGACCGCGAAACCGAATCGCTGTGGTCGCAAATCCTGGGCCGCGCGGTGAGCGGCAAAATGGCCGGCCAAACATTGCCCGGGATTCCGTTGATGCACACCACCTGGCAGGACTGGCGCGCGCGTTTCCCGCACGGCGAAGTGCTGTCCACCCGCACCGGATATGATCGCGATTACACGCGCAATCCCTATCAGGGCTACGCAAACAGCCGCAGCGTCTGGTTCTCCGTGGCGCAACAGGATGAGCGCCTGCATCCGAAGGCGTGGGTGGTCGGGGTTGAAATAAACGGCCACTACAAGGCCTATCCGTTCGATGAGTTGGCGCTGACCGGCGGGACGGTGCGCGACACGCTGGGCGGCGCAAAGATCACCGTCCGTTACGATGCCGCCCATCGCAACGCCTGGGTGGAAGACGCCAGAAGTGAGACAATAGCGACCATCGCGGCCTACTGGTTTGCCTGGCAGGCCTTCCATCCCGACACGGAAATTTTCAGCAGCACTGCCCACAAGGAATCGCATCATGACAAAAATTGAACCCTGCACCCTGGTCTTTTTCGGTGCGGGCGGCAACCTGAGCCGCAAGAAACTGATCCCCGCGTTATTCCATCTGGAGATGCTGCAACGCCTGCCGCCGCATCTGGTGATTCTGGGTTGCGACATTGTCGAATACGAGCGCGATGCCTGGCTCGACGGCGTGGGCGAGATTCTGCGCGAGAAGCACGGCAAGGACATTGACGAGGCGGCGTTAAAGCGTTTTTGCGCGCGCCTGCATTATTTTGCCGTGCCGCCCGGCGACGACGCGGCCTACGCGCGGCTGCAAGCCCTGCTCGACGACGGCCCTTCGTTTCCGCCCAACGTGGTGTTCTACATGGCGGTGCGCCCGGTCGATTATCCGGGCATCGTGGACAAGCTCGGCAACGTCGGCTTGCTGAAAGAAAACAACGGCTGGCGCCGCGTGGTGATCGAGAAACCGTTCGGTTACGACTTGTTAAGCGCGCAGACCCTGCAGGCCAGTCTTTACCGCCATCTCAACGAGCCGCAGATCTTTCGCATCGACCACTATCTGGGCAAAGGCACGGTGCAGAACATCATGGTGTTCCGCTTCGCCAACCTGCTGCTGGAACCGCTGTGGAAGAACCACTACATCGACCACGTGCAGATCACCCATTCCGAGACACTGGGTGTGGAAAACCGCGCCGATTACTACGAAGGCGCGGGAGCGCTGCGCGACATGGTGCAGAGCCATCTGCTGCAATTGCTGGCGCTGGTGGCGATGGAGCCGCCGGTCAGCATGGCGGCGGAGCATTTGCGCGACGAGAAGGTGAAAGTGCTGAAGGCGATCCGCCCTATCACCCAGAACGCGGTACACGCGCACGCCTTTCGCGGCCAGTATGCGAGCGGGGTGATCGACGGCCAGACCGTGCCCGGTTATCTGGAAGAAGAGCATGTCGCGCCGAACAGCACCACCGAAACTTACGCCGCGATGAAACTGTTTGTGGACAACTGGCGCTGGGCCGGCGTGCCGTTTTACTTGCGTACCGGCAAGCGCATGGCCGAAAGCAGCTCCGCCATCTGCATCCGTTTCAAGGCACCGCCGCAGGACTTGCTGCGCAAGACCCGTAGCGGGCCGCCGCAGCCCAACTGGATCATGCTCGGCATCCAGCCGGATGATTGCCTCAAGATGGAATTGCAGGTGAAAGTGCCGGGGCTGGATGTGCAGACCCGCACCATCAGCCTGGACGCGACCTATCGCAAGGACGGCGAGGAAGACTACGACGCCTATGAAGGGCTGATCCTCGATGTGATCCTCGGCGACCACTCGCTGTTCCTGCGCATCGATGAGGTGGAAGCCGCCTGGCGCGTGGTCGATCCGGTGCTCAAGGTATGGGCGATGGAGCGCGATTTCATCAACACCTATCCGGCCGGCAGTTGGGGGCCGCGCGGCACCTATCGCCTGTTCGACCGCGAAGACCAGTTCTGGCGCCACTCCCTGAGTCCGGACGGCGGCAAGCTGGAAGCGTACTAAGGTGCCGGATTTTCTGACGGGCGACATCGGCGGCACCAAGACGCGGCTGGCGCTGGCCGAGGTGAGCGGGAACAGTGTGCACATTCGGCGCGAGCAGAGTTTTGTCAGTCGGCGCTATACCGCGCTGGAAGACCTGCTCCAGGAATTCCTGCACGATCAAGCCGGCATCACCGCCGCCGCATTCGGCATTGCCGGGCCGGTGCGGGGCGGGGTGGCGCAGACCACCAATCTGCCCTGGCGCATCGATGCCGCCGCATTGCGCCGGCAGTTCAAATTCAGCCGTTGCCATCTGCTCAACGATCTGGAAGCGACGGCCTGGGGCTTGCCCGCATTGGGCGCGGACGATCTGCTGACGCTGCAAGCGGGCGCGCCGGATGCCGTTGGCAACCAGGCGGTCATCGCGGCGGGCACGGGCCTGGGCGAGGCGGGACTGTACTGGGACGGCACGGCGCATCGCCCGTTCGCCACCGAAGGCGGCCACGCCACCTTCAGTCCGCGCGACGCGCGCGAACTCGCGCTGTTGCACTACATGCAACAGCAACACGAGCACGTGAGCTGGGAGCGCGTGCTGTCCGGCATGGGCTTGCGCGATTTGTACGATTTCATGCTGGTTCATCTTGGCGCCGGCACACCGCAATGGCTGGCGGACGAGATCGCGACTGGCGACAAGGCGGCTGCGGTTTCCGCCGCTGCGCTGGCGGGCAAGGACGAAGTGTGCGTCGAAACGCTGCGCCTGTTCATCGATCTGTATGGCGCGGAAGCCGGCAATCTGGCGCTCAAGCTCATGAGCCGCGGCGGGCTGTTCATCGGTGGCGGCATCGCGCCGAAAATTTTGCCGCTGTTGCAGGACGGCATCCTCCTGCGCGCTTTCCTCGACAAGGGACGGATGCAGCCGCTGCTGGCGGCAATGCCGGTCAGGGTCATCCTCAACGACCGCGCCGCGCTGTACGGCCCCGCCCTGTTTGCCGCGCGAAAGGAAGCCTGATGATCTTGCCCCATGCCGCGCAACTCACCGTGCACCGCGATCCGGCGGAACTTGCCGCAGCGGTCGCCCGCCGCATCGCCGCGCTGATCGCACAAGCCATCGCCGCGCGCGGCGTGTGCCGCATCGCGCTGGCGGGTGGCGGCACCCCGCGCCGGTGTTATGAACAATTGAGCGGCCTACCGGTCGATTGGTCGCGCGTGCAGATATATTTTGGCGACGAGCGCTGTCTGCCGGTTGGCGATGCCGAGCGCAATGACGCGATGGCGCGCCGGTCGCTGTTGCAGCGGGCCGAGATTCCCGCCGCCAACGTGCATGCGGTCGCCGCCGAACTGGGCGCGGTGCGCGCCGCCGCGGACTATGCGGCGCGCTTGCAGGAAGCGCTGCCGCTGGACATCGTATTGTTGGGTATGGGTGAGGATGGCCACACCGCCAGCCTGTTTCCCGGCAACCCGGCGTTGCAATCGGAGGATGCCGCGGTGGCCGTGTTCGACGCGCCCAAGCCGCCGCCCGAGCGCGTCAGCTTGAGTCTGGCGACACTCAACGCGGCGCGGCACAAATTATTTCTGGTCGCGGGCGCGGGTAAGCGCGACGCGCTGGCGCGCATCGCGCAGGGCGCACCGCTGCCCGCCGCGCAAATCACCGCTGCCGAATGGCATCTGGACCAGGACGCAGTCCCCGCCAAACCAATTTAACCAAGGAGAAGAAAATGCAAATCGGAATGATCGGATTAGGACGAATGGGCGCAAACATGATGCGCCGCCTGCAAAAAGCGGGACACCAGTGTGTGGTGTACGACCGCAGCACGGAAGCGGTGAACGCGCTGTCCAAGGAAGGCATGACCGGCGCGCAAAGCACGGCGGATTTCGTGGGCAAGTTGAGCACTCCGCGCGTGGTTTGGCTGATGCTGCCGGCGGCCGTGGTCGATGCCAGCATCGCCGAGCTGACCCCGCTGTTGTCTGCGGGCGACATCATCATCGACGGTGGCAATTCCTATTACAAGGACGACATCGCGCGCGCCAAACGCCTGGCAACAAAGTCGATTCATTACGCCGACGTCGGCGTCAGCGGCGGCACCTGGGGTCTGGACCGCGGCTATTGCCTGATGATCGGCGCGCAGCCGCAAATATATGCGCACCTGCAACCGATCTTCGCCTCGCTCGCCCCGGGCGTGGCAACCGCCCCTCGCACCGAAGGTGCCGGCGGCACACCGAGCAGCGCCGAGGAAGGCTATTTGCATTGCGGGCCGGAAGGCGCGGGACACTTCGTCAAGATGGTCCACAACGGCATCGAGTACGGCATGATGGCCGCCTACGCCGAGGGTTTCAATCTGCTGCGCCACGCCAATGTGGGCGGCGCGGCGCGCGAGGTGAATGCGGAAACCACACCGCTGCGCGAACCGGAAACCTTCCGTTACGACATCGATGTGGCCAGCGTGGCGGAACTGTGGCGGCGCGGCAGCGTGGTGAGTTCCTGGTTGCTCGACCTGGCCGCGCACGCGCTGCAAGGCGATCCCGCACTGGAAAAATTCGGCGGCAAGGTGTCGGACTCCGGCGAAGGCCGCTGGACCAGCATCGCCGCGATCGAATCCGGCACCCCCGCGCCGGTGCTCACCGCCGCCCTGTTCGACCGGTTCAATTCGCGCGGCGAAGCGGATTATGGCAACAAGTTGTTGTCGGCATTGCGCTTCGAGTTCGGCGGGCATCAGGAAAAGCATTAACCCGGTTTCCCGCGTCCCGCAGGAGTCACGTAGGATGGGTGGAGCGTAGCGATACCCATCACAGCCAGGCCGCAATGAAACAGGGGAAACCTTTCGACTGTCGCTCAAGACAGACCCTTCGACAAGCTCGGGAGCCTTCGGTCTCTCCTGTTTTTTGCCCTCGTTACGTCATTCCCGCGCAGACGGGAATCCAGTTATACTTTCCCGCAACAACATTGAAGGAAAAAGCAATGAAATCATTATTTATTCGAGCCGACTGGGATGTAGAGGCGCAGGTATGGGTAGCGACGAGCGACGATGTGCCGGGTTTGGTTGCTGAGGCTGAGACGGAAGAAGCCCTGCTGAAAAAATTACACGTACTGATCCCGGACTTATTGGATGCAAACGGCTATCCCGATGGCGATGAGGTGCCGTTCGAATTGTTTTCCCGGCGCTTTGATGTGGCTCACCGGAAAGTTGCCTGATGGTTGCGAGTTTTACCGCCCAACTGAAGGAGATGCTTTCCAGGGCGGGTTGTCGATTTGAAAGGCAAGGGAAGGGCGATCATGAAATATGGTTCAGTCCTATCACTGAAATCAGGTTTCCCGTCGATAGCAAGATCAAGTCACGTCATACAGCCAATGCCGTTTTGAAACAGGCGGGGTTGCCGAAGAAGTTCTGACGATTGCGTCAGCTCGCGCAGGATGTGCCCGTAAAGGGGAGGCCGCGGTTGTAAGGGGTAAAGCCCCAACAACACCCGCTCGGTTGAACGCAAGCGAGACTCATCGTTAAATTCCGCCAACAATTGATGGGTATCGCTACGCTCCGTCCAGCCTACTTTGCTTTTCGCCGGTTCGCAAAATGGGATGAACAGGAAACAACGAAAAACGATCTCACGCGGAGGCGCGGAGGACGCGGAGTGTGAATCGGATGGATTTCTCCGCGATCTCCGCGCCTCCGCGTGAGGCAAGATTTTAAGCCTGCCTCAGGCGAGCAACTTGCGCGCGCGGGCGATGGCGGCTTCCACCTGCTGCGGCGCGGTGCCGCCGGTGTGGTTGCGCGCGGCGAGCGAGCCTTCCAGCGTCAGCACGGCGTAGATGTCGTCGGCGATGAGCGATGAGAACTGCCGCAATTCTTCCAGTTTCAATTCCGCCAGGTCGCAGCCTTTCTGTTCGGCAAAACGCACCGCCAGCGCGACCGCCTCGTGCGCATCGCGGAATGGCAGCCCCTTCTTCACCAGATAGTCGGCCAGGTCGGTGGCGGTGGCGTAACCCTGCAACACGGCGGCGCGCATCGCTTCCGGTTTGACCGTGATGCCGCCGATCATGTCGGCGTAGATGCGCAGGGTCTGGGTCAGCGTATCGACCGTGTCGAACAGCGGCTCCTTGTCTTCCTGGTTGTCCTTGTTGTATGCCAGCGGCTGGCCTTTCATCAGGGTCAACAGCGCGACCAGGTGGCCGTTGACGCGCCCGGTCTTGCCGCGCACCAGTTCCGGCACGTCGGGATTTTTCTTCTGCGGCATGATCGATGAGCCGGTGCAGAAGCGGTCGGCGATGTCGATGAAGCCGAAGCGCGGGCTCATCCACAGAATCAGTTCTTCCGACAGGCGCGACAGATGCGTCATCACCAGCGCGGCGGCGGCGGTGAATTCGATGGCGAAGTCGCGGTCGGACACCGCATCCAGCGAGTTCTGGCACACCGCCTCGAAGCCCAGCAGTTCCGCCACCCGCTCGCGCTTGATCGGGTAGCTGGTGCCGGCCAGCGCTGCCGCGCCCAGCGGCAGCCGGTTGACGCGGTGGCGGCAATCGCAAAAACGTTCCACATCGCGTTGCAGCATCTCGAAATACGCCATCAGGTGATGGGCAAAGCTGACCGGCTGCGCGACCTGCAGATGGGTGAAGCCGGGCAGGATGGTATGCGTGTGGTGTTGCGCCAGATCGAGCAACGCAGTTTGCAGATTCTTTAGCAAGCCGACGAGGGTGTCGATCTCGCTGCGCAGATAGAGGCGGATGTCGGTTGCCACCTGGTCGTTGCGCGAACGGCCGGTGTGCAGGCGCTTGCCGGCGTCGCCGACCAGCGTAGTCAGGCGTTTTTCGATATTCAGGTGCACGTCTTCCAGATCGAGCGACCATTCAAAATCGCCGCTGATGACTTCGTTTTCGATCTGCGCCAGACCGCGCCGGATGTCTTGCAGGTCCTGATTGCTGATGATTTTGCATTCTGCCAGCATCTGCGCGTGCGCCAGCGAACCCTGTATGTCGACCAGTGCCAGGCGCTGGTCGAAATCCACCGAAGCGGTATAACGCTTGACCAGTTCAGCCACCGGTTCGTTGAAGCGTCCCGACCAGGTTTGATTGTCTTGCATCGTTGCCATGTCTTGTCCAGAATGAAGGGAATACACGGAGGGTGCATGCCGAGGACGCGCAGTATAAATCAAAACATTCCGTTACCCGACTTTCGCAATCTGGGCACGGTGCTGCGCATGGTGTTGCTGGTGAACGGCATCGCGCTGTTCATGGCGCTGGCACAGGCGGACTCGCCGGACGGACTGTGGCAACAGATGTTGTACGGTTCCGCCCTGTTTCAGCCGGTTTTGTTGAGCACGCTGCTCGCGTTGTATGTCCTTAATCCGTGGCTTCGCCGCGTCACATACCGGCAGGCAGTTGGGTTCATCATCCTGCTGGTTGGGTTCTTCACCCTCGCCATCGCGCGCCTGGGCGGCGAATTGTTCGCGGCATCGGAAGGGACGGCGGGTTTTGTCGAATCGCGGCGTTGCCTGATCGCCGCGCTGATTGCGCTGCTGATGCTCGGCTATTTCCGCTGGCGCGATCTGGCCCTGTCGCCGGCGCGTGGCGCGGCGCGCTTGCAGGCCTTGCAGGCGCGCATCCGCCCGCACTTCCTGTTCAACAGCATCAACGCCGTGCTGGCGATCGTGAAGAGCGAACCGAAACGCGCGGAGACCGCGCTGGAAGACATGGCCGACCTGTTCCGCATGGCTATGAACGATGCGCACGAACTGGTCGCGCTGAAAGACGAGGTCGCGCTGGCCGAACGTTATCTGGCGCTGGAACAGCTGCGCATGGGCGAACGCCTGCAGCTGCGCTGGCATTTGCGCGACATGCCGCAGGATGCGCTGATTCCGCCGCTGGTGTTGCAGCCGCTGCTGGAAAATGCGGTCTATCACGGCATCGAGCCGCTGGCGGCGGGCGGACTGATTGAAGTCAGTCTCTATCTGGGCGACCGGCGTCTGCATCTGGAGGTGCGCAACCCGCTGTCCGCCACGGCGGCGAAAACCGACGGCAACCACATCGCGCTGGCCAACATCCGCGAGCGTCTGGCACTGCTGTTCGATGTCGAGGCCGAGTATCGCGTGGAACGCGGTGACGACAGCTATGCCGTGCATATCATCATTCCTTACCGGGAAAAGGAGGCACCATGAACGACACCGTGACCCTGCCGCTGACGGTCTTTGTGGTGGATGACGAGCCGCTGGCGCGCCGCCGCCTGAAAGAACTGCTGGACGATTGCGCCGTGCAGATCGAACTGCAGGTGGTGGGCGAAGCGGGCAACGGCCAGGAGGCGCTGGACAAATTGAGCGCCACGCCGGCGGAAGTGGTGCTGCTCGACATCCGCATGCCGCAGATGGACGGGCTCGAACTGGCGCAACACCTGAACAAACTCGATCATCCTCCGGTGATTATTTTTACCACCGCCTACGATGCCTATGCGATCAAAGCGTTCGAGCAGCGCGCCATCGACTACCTGCTCAAACCGATCCGTCTCGGCCGCCTGTTCGAGGCACTGACCCGCGCGCGCGACGCGGTGCCGATCCGCACCGAGCTGTTGCAGGAGCTGATGCCGGAAGCGCGCAGCCATCTGTCGGTGCATGAACGCGGCAGAATCATCCTGGTGCCAATCGAAGAAGTCATTTATCTGCGCGCGGAAATGAAATACGTGACGGTGCGCACCGCGCAGCGCGAGTATCTGATCGAGGAATCGCTGACCGCGCTGGAAAAGGAATATGCCGCGCGTTTTGTGCGCATCCACCGCAGTTGTCTGGTGGCGAAAGCGGCGGTCGCCGGCTTCGAGAAGGGCGGCGAGGAAGGCGAGAGTGGCTGGCTGTTGAAGCTGCACGGGCTGGATGAACGGCTGCCGGTCAGCCGGCGCCAGTGGAGCGGCGTGAAAGCGCTGGGCAACACAGGAGAACAGGGAGCATGAGGTGCTAACCATACTGGTGATCAATTCCAAAGGCGGATCGGGCAAGACCACACTGACCACCAACCTCGCCAGCTATTACGCCGCGCGCCAGAGCCGCACGGCCATCATCGATTACGACCCGCAAGGTTCCAGCCTGCACTGGCTGCAAGCGCGCCCCAAAAATCTCCCCGTCATCCAGGCCGCCAACGGCGCGCCCCCCAAAGGCAATATCCGTCTCGGCAGCCGCCAGGGATGGGTGCCACCGGAAACCGAAGTGCTGCTGATCGACGCGCCGGCCGGGATCGGCGGATTGTTGTTGAAGGAACTGGTGCGCAAGGCGAACTACATCCTGATTCCGGTCGCACCTTCGCCGATCGACATCCGCGCCTCCGCCGACTTCATCAAGGATTTGTTTCTGGTCGGCGGCGCGCGCACCGCCAACGCGCGCATGGCCGTCGTCGCCAGCCGCGTGCGCAACCGTTCCAATGCCGCCTACAGCGCGCTGGAGCGTTTCCTCACCTCCCTCAAAATGCCTTTCCTTACCAGTCTCAGTGACAGCGAAATCTATCTGCAGTCGGCGGAGCAGGGCATGGGTATCTTCGAGCTGGACGAGAACGACAGCGCCAAAGAGCGCCAGGAATTCATGCCCATCGTGCGCTGGCTTGACGGATATTTCCCCAACCGCCACGGCGTGCGCGCGGATGACAAACTGGCCAGCCTGGAAAGCTCGCGCAAATGGGCCGCGTTCCGCCCCGGCAACAGCACCGGAAATTACCCGGTGTACCGGCGTCCGGGGGAGAGTTGAGCTTGGTTTGAGCGGACTGGATTGTCAGCAGACGGCTGGGAACGTTGATCTGACCGGCAGGTTATCGGTCATAGCAGTCTTTGGGAGCGTAATAACCTTACGTCTACTATGTGCCCTATTTATGCCGCTCAATACTACCAATCGAAATATCTGGAATGCAGCGAGTAAGTAATGCGTCGTCTATTAACGCAAGGGGAATAGCTGTTTGGAATAGCTACCATCCCGCTCAATCCTCTAATTCACTATGTCGTCTTTATTATCGCTCAGCAAAATACTAAATATTCTAGCAACATACTGTTTCGAAATAGTATTTTGACTTTCTGTGGCATTCATCACATCATACGGACTTCGTCATTAATTCATTTTTCAGGAGGAATAATGTTGAGTCCAGACGTACAGCAAGAAAGCGAAATGAGAAGGCTTATTTGTGAGTTACTGAATCCGATACTCGAAAAGTTTCAGAAGCAATGCGTAAATATGATGAAAGATGGCATCAGTCAATGCATTTACGAGTTGGAAGGAAATGGAATGGATCTGCATTCCATTACTCCTGTTTCCAAGCGCCAGTTCGTTCGAAAATTCACAACACCTGGAGTAATTGACGGCTCTAAATGGGTAGTGGAAGTCGATAAGGCGCTGGTACTAAAAGTTGAGCAATCTGCAAAATTTCAAGCTTCCAGTGACTTTGAAAGGTATGCCGATAAAATTGTGCAGAAAATTTGTGACAAATTTCCAAACAGCGTGGTGGTTTCGCTAAATCTTAGTGGTGATCTGTGGAAACAAAGCTGGCTAACAGTAACGACAAAATCTGGTGAGACCGTGCAGTTTGTGACAAAGACAATTATTAATAAGAGTCGCTATGGAAATAGGTTTTTTCAGTTCCCTACGAGGGTGCACAAAGAAGGAGATTGGAAAGCTGTTACAGTGTACTGATGCTCATTTTACGCGGATGAAGTGGCTGTTTTTGTGCAGCACTTAGGTGAGTTGCCACTTGTTAGTGACACGAGAATAATTCTTTCGGAAGTCACAATACGGCGATGCTAGAAGATGAGGTGGATGTATTTTACTGTCATAGTATGACTCTACCCAGTTAAGGTGATAGCCATGTCTAATCAAAACCGACCTATCGAACATTTCACGGAAGCTAAAGATCAATTTTTATATGGGCTCAGATTGCTTTATGGCAATCCTTCTGACGAAGCGGAGGCAGCCCACTGGTTTGCAAAATCAGCTGATCAGGGGCATGCAGAAGCACAGGGCACTTTAGGTAGCCTTTACTTGCACGGCAAGGGTGTGCCGCAAGATGATTCGCTGGCTGAATATTGGATACGTAAAGCTGCCGTACAGGGAGAACGTAATTCACAAAGGTTACTCGGATTTCTATACACAGATGGTAGGGGTCTGCCACAGGACTATACGATGGCTTTACATTGGATTAAACAATCTGCGGATCGAGGAGACTTCTTCGCTCAGAAGATACTTGAAGCGATGGTGAATGCAAAGGGCATTCCGCAAAGTCTTGGGCAGATTTTTGATGCCGCCAATAGTGGGGTAATACATGCGCAAAGGTCTCTGGGGGACTTTTACAAATACGGAAAGGGGATGCCAGGGGCTAGTGAGCAATCTGCAAAATGGTTTCGCATGGCAGCAGATCAAGACGATGCATATTCCCAAAAAATATTGGGTGAATTCTTCAGGGATGGCAAAGGAGTATCTAAAGATAATGTACAGGCGTATGACTTATTTCGTAAGGCTGCAGACCAAGGCGATTCTTCAGCACAGAAGGAGGCTGAACTTCTATATTGTGATGACAAACCTCAAAGTGCTGTGGGTAATACGCCACTTCTCCAGAATGAATTCTTGCTCCGACAATATCTTAATGACGACGCTCATCAATTTGACAGATATAGCAAAGGCCAGTTATGCGATGCTCTCGGTACGATATTGTATGATCGAGAACTATACGGTGAGGCAGCTGACTATTATTTCCAGGCTTATGACGACGGTTACTACAAAGACAAAGTTGGTTCAATTGGCTTGGAAAATTTAGCTAGAATGAAGACCTCAGGAATACTTTCCGCTTCTTCGCTACATTCAAAATCTCAACAACGTTTTAACGCTCTGGATGCAATACGAGCCGATTCCATTGAAAGGTCAAACAATGCAGCAATCATGGTGGCTGCCGCTACATTTGTCGGCTATCACTTACTGATTTATGTCACGAAAACCACAGGCACCATGCACGATGAGTCTTTGTTGATTGCTGGGGGGCTTTCGTGGATTGCTTGGTGGCTGACTCTCAAGTCATTCGAGGATAGGTAGTATTGCGAGGGAATGTCTCGAACTGGATAGCAAACCGATTTAGCGCAGACTACCGCCATCCCACTTCACGTTACTAGCAACCATTTAGCCTGGCTGACCTTGGCAAAGGAGTGCTGAGGTTGGTGTTGCACTCTAAATCTGAGTCTGGTGAGGAAGGCATAACAGACGTTCGCATATTTAAAGCCTGCGTCCGCAATGGCCGAATCCCGGCCATCCACATTACCAACCCCCCGTCACTCATGCCTCAACGCTTCAATCGGATCGAGCTGTGCCGCACGCCGTGCGGGGATGTAGCCGAAGATGACGCCGATGGCGGCGGAGAAGGCGAAGGCGAGCAGGTTGATGCCGGGGCTGAACAGGAAGGGCAGCGCCAGCAGGTTGGCCAGGCTGTAGCAGGCGACGAAGGCGAGCAGTAATCCTATCAGGCCGCCGAGCGCGGACAGCACGACCGCTTCGGTGAGGAACTGCATCAGCACTTCCTTTTCCAGCGCGCCGATGGCGAGGCGGATGCCGATTTCTCTTGTACGTTCCGTCACCGACACCAGCATGATGTTCATGATGCCGATGCCGCCCACCAGCAGGCTGACGGCGGCGACCGCGCCGAGCAGGGCGGTCATGGTGCCGATGGTGCCGGAGAGGGTTTTGGCGATTTCCTTGGTGTCCAGCACATTGAAGTCGTCGTCCTCGTTGTCCGCCAGTTTGCGCCGCTCGCGCATCAGCAGTTTGATCTGGCTGCCCACTTGTTCGGCAGACGCGCCGTCCTGCATGGAGATCAGGATGGTGCCGATTTCCTGTTTGCCGGTCAGTCGCCGTTGCACGGTGCGCAGCGGCATGACCACGGTGTCGTCCTGGTCGCGCCCCATCGCGCTTTGTCCCTTGGCGGCGAGCACGCCGATCACTTCGCACGAGAACTGTTTGACGCGCAGGGTTTCGCCGACCGCGCTGTACGGGTCGAACAGTTCACGGCGCACGGTGGCGCCGATGACACACACGGCCTTGCCGGCGCGTTCTTCGCTGGGACTGAAGAGGCGGCCTTCGGTGAGTTTCCAGTTGCCGGCGGCGAAATAATCGACGGAGCTGCCGGTGACGGAGGTGGTCCAGTTGCGGCTGCCGACGACCACCACCACCCCTTGGCTGGCGGTCGGCGCAACGGCGTTCAGCGCGCCGATCTGGGCTTTGATCGCTTCCGCATCTCCAACCTTGAATGCGGGTGCGCCGGAGCTGCCGTGGGCCATGCGCTGGCCGGGGCGCAGCATCAGCAGGTTGCTGCCGAGGCTGCTGATCTGGTCCGACACGGATTGCGTCGCGCCGTTGCCCAGTGTGACCATGGTGACCACGGCGGCGACGCCGATGACGATGCCGAGCACGGTGAGAAAGGAGCGCATCAGGTTGCGCCGGATCTCGCGCAAGGCCAGCAGCAGTGTGGTCCAGCCGATCATGCCGCACCTCCGTTCGCATCGTCGCGCGCGATGCGGCCGTCGATGAAGTGCACGCTGCGCTGGGCGTAGGCGGCGATGTCGGATTCATGCGTGACCATCAGGATGGTGATGCCGCGCTCGCGGTTCATGCCGGCCAGCAGTTCCATGATCTCGTGGCCGCGTTGCGAATCGAGATTGCCGGTCGGCTCGTCGGCGAGCAACACTTTCGGATTGGTCACGATGGCGCGCGCGATGGCGACGCGCTGTTGCTGGCCGCCGGAAAGTTCGGATGAGGTGTGGTGCGCCCAGTCTTCCAGCCCGACCGACCGCAACGCTTCGCGCGCCAGCGCATGGCGCGCCGCAGCCGATTCGCCGCGGTACAGCAGCGGCAGTTCGACGTTCTCCTGCGCGGTGGTGCGCGCCAGCAGGTTGAATCCCTGGAACACGAAGCCGAGATGATCGCGCCGCAGCAGCGCGCGCTGGTCGCGCGACAGGCTTTCCACCTGCGCACCGTCGAACAGATACGCGCCCGAGGTCGGTGTGTCGAGACAGCCGAGAATGTTCATCGCGGTGGATTTGCCGGAACCGCTGGGGCCCATGATGGCGACGAACTCGCCTTCGTTGATGGACAGATCGATTCCGCGCAAGGCCTGGAGTGCGGCCTGTCCGCGGCCGTAGGTCTTGGTGATGGCGGAGAGCCGGATCAGCGCGTCGCTCATTGCGCGGAATTTTGTGTGCCGGTGATAACGAGGTCGCCCGCTTGCAGTGCGCCGTTCACCACTTGCGTGGTGCGCCCGTCGGTCAGGCCGACGGTGATCTCGACCGGGACCGGCTGTTGGTCGCGCAGCAGCCAGATCGTGCGTGTGCTGCTGTGGCCGGTGGTGTTTTCCTTGACTGACTTGGGTGCCATGGGGCGGCGCGGCAACAGGCTGGAGATGAAACTGCCGGAAGGCGCGGATTTCGCCGCCGCCGGCGTGAAGCGCAGCGCGGCGTTCGGCATCCGCAGCACCCCGCTGAGATTGGCGGTGGCAATTTCCGCCGTGGCGGTCATGCCGGGGCGCAGGCTCAAGTCGTCATTGGCCACATCGAGCAAAGTCTTGTAGGTGACCACGCCTTCGGTGGTCTGCGCGCCAAAGCCGACGCGCTGAATCTTTGCCGGATATTTGCGTCCCGGCCAGGCATCGACGGTGAAAAACGCGCTCTGTCCGGGCTTGACCTGGCTCACGTCGGCTTCGTCCACATCCACTTGCAATTGCATGCGCGCCAGATCTTCGGCGAGGGTAAACAGCACCGGCGCCTGCAGCGAGGCCGCCACCGTTTGTCCGGGTTCGATCTTGCGTGTCAGCACGATGCCGTCGATGGGCGAGCGGATCGAGGCCTTGGACAGGTTGGTGCGGTCGGAGCGCAGGGTGGCGGCGGTTTGCGCGGCGGTGGCGCGCGCGTTGGCTTCGTTCGCCTCGGCGCGCGCCAGCGTGGCTTCGGCGGCATCCAGATCGCTCGGCGACGGCTGCGTGCCGCCCGAAAGTTCGGACAAGCGGCGCAGGCGGGACAACGTGGCGCGGGTTTCCTTCACTGTGGCCCGCATCTGCGCCACCTGCGCTTCGGCCGCCAGCACCGCAGCCTGCGATTTGATCACCTGGTCGTTCAGGCGCGACAGGTCGAGCCGTGCCAGTTCCTGGCCGTGCCTGATCCGGTCATTTTCTTCCACGAAAACTTTTTCCACGATGCCGGAAAGCTCGCTGCCGACATCCACCTGGTTGGTCGGATACAGCTTGCCGGTGGCGGAAACCGTCACGGCCAGATCGCCGGGACTGATGGCTTCGGTTACGTAGCGCGCGCCGTCGTTGCTGTTGGAAGAAAGAGTCAGCCACCCGGCCAGCAGCAGAACGAGTGCGCCCAGCGCAATGAGAATCGTGCGCCGTTTGCCGGGTATGGCTTGGTTCGACGTGGATGATGGTCGCGGGGAGGTGTCGTCATTCATGGTCGGGGCTTTCGCAGGGAACGGAACGGATTCTATCGGGTATGCCAGAATGGTGGGGCGGCGGTTTGACGCCCCCGCCAGACTGCCACACAATCCGCCTCATCGGATGCGCGAACCGGCGGAAGGTTCCGGTCGGCCGCACAACCAAAAATTCTCCCGGATGAAACATGAGCGAACCCGCTGACAAACTGCGCATCGACAAATGGCTGTGGGCGGCGCGCTTTTTCAAGACGCGCAGCATCGCCGCCGACGCGATCGAGAGCGGCAAAGTGACGATGGACGGCGCGCGCGTCAAACAGGCGAAGACCGTTGGCGTGGGTGATCACATCGTCATCCGCCTCGGGCCTTACCAGCACGAGGTCGAGGTGCTCGGTCTCTCGGGCAAGCGCGGCCCGGCGCCGGTGGCGCAAAAGCTGTATCGCGAGACCAACGCGAGCAAACAGCGGCGCGCGGTGCAGGCGGAGCAGAACAAGCTGCTGCCGCAGTCCGATCTCAAGGGGCGGCCGACCAAGCGCGACCGGCGCGAGATCGAACGCATGGTGGATGGCGGGCGTGCGCCGCGCAAGAGCGCATGGGGTGATTTCGAGTGAAAGCGCAACGTTCATCCGGTTTTGCAGGTCGGGTTTTAAAAGGTTTTGTAGGTCGGGTTTCAACCCGACAGACCCATCCCGCCACTCTCGAATCTGTCGGGTTGCACCCGCAAGGGGTAGGCCGTGGTTGTACGGGGCTAAAGCCCCAACAACACACGCACAAACCCGACCCACAAGAAACAGATGGTCTGCAACAGCACGCGCGATGAACGACAACGACATGCAACTTCGCATCATCCACGCCCTGCATCATCCGCAGTGTTATCCGCATGCCGCAAAAAACATCCGCGTGATCGAGACACACATCTCGTGGGTCGTGCTGGCGGGGGCATTTGCCTACAAGATCAAGAAAGCCGTCAATCTCGGTTTTCTCGATTACACGAAATTGGCCGCACGCAAGCATTATTGCGCCGAAGAAATCCGTCTCAACCGGCGCACCGCGCCAGACTTGTACCTCGATGTCGTCGCCATCGGCGGCACACCGGACGCGCCGCGCTTCGGTGGCGAGCCGGTGTTCGAATATGCGGTAAAGATGAAACGTTTCGGCGCGGCAACGTTGATGGACAGATTACTGGCGCGGGACAAAATCCTGCCGCGCCACATCGATGCGCTGGCCGCCACGATCGCCGATTTCCATGCGCGCCTGCCGCCCGCCCAAACGGATTCGGTGCATGGCACTGCCGAGTCGATAGGGCGAATCGCGCGGCAAAACCTCGACCAGTTGCGCCCCTTGTTGCATTCCGGCATCGATGTGCAAAACCTGGCAGCACTGGCGCAGGCGACGGAAGCCGAGTGTGCCGCCTGTGCGGAAATTTTTACCGCGCGCCGCGCGCAGGGTTTTGTGCGCGAATGCCACGGTGATCTGCATCTGGGCAACATCGCCCTGATCGACGATGTGCCGCTGCCGTTCGACGGCATCGAGTTCGACCCCGCCCTGCGCTGGATCGACGTGATGGACGAACTGGCTTTTGTGATGATGGACCTGTTGCATCACGGGCGGATAGATTATGCGTGGCGCTTGCTCAACGCTTGTCTTGAAGCGACCGGCGACTATGCCGGCATCGCCGTGCTGCGTTTTTATCTCGTCTACCGCGCCGCCGTGCGCGCCAAGGTCAGCGCCATCCGCGCCGGGCAGGCGGGCATCAGCCGGCACGCGCAACAGACGGAAATGGCGTCCTGCCGCGATCACCTCGCGCTGGCGCAACGTTGCCTGAACGATCGTCGTGCCGCGCTCATCATCACCCACGGCCTGCCCGGCTCGGGCAAGACCACGTTCTCGCAATACTTCATCGAGCAGATGGGCGCCGTGCGCATCCGCTCAGATGTCGAGCGCAAGCGCCTGCATGGACTCACAGCATTGGAGAGTAGTCGCGACGCGGAGCTGTTTGTAGGTCGGGTTTCAACCCGACATGTCGGGTTGAAACCCGACCTACAACCGCGTCAGCGCGCGCAGGCCGGTGATATTTATAACGCGGCGGCGACAAAAAGAACCTATGCGCGCTTGCACGAATTGGCGCGGAAGATGTTGCGGGCTGGATATATCGTGATCGTCGATGCCGCGTTTTTGCAGCGCGCCGAGCGCGAGCAATTCCGCCAGCTCGCGCATGACTTGTCCGTGCCGTTCGCCATTGCCAGCCTGCATGCTCCAGAGAACGCACTGCGCCAACGCCTGAACCAACGCCAGCATGACGCATCGGAAGCGGATGTGGCGGTGCTGGAAAAATTGCGGTCAGTGCAGCAACCGCTTGCCGCCGGAGAGCGTGCAGGGTCGGCGCGTTTCACCACCGCGCAGGCGCCGGACAGCAAAACCAATGCGCAGGCGTGGCGCAAACTGGGTTTGATATTGAGGAAATCCTGAGTAGAGTGAAACTTGTGCAGCGATTCGTTTGCCCCCGGGGGAAGGACGGGATAAACGGGGATGGCGAGTTTCGCCATCGGACATGGCGGATCGCCGCGCCCGTCAGCGCTTGCCGGTCTTGTGCCGGTACATCGCGGAATCGGCGGCGGAGATTAGCGCAGCGGTGCTGTCGCCATCCTGCGGGTAACAGGCGATACCGATGCTGCCGTCGGATTGCAATGCAATGTCGCGATAAGGAACCGGCCGGGACAGCGAGGTTTTTAGCTTGTCCCTGATCTGTGCAATGGCCGCCTCGTCGCCAATATCTTCCACCAGCACCACGAACTCATCGCCGCCCAGGCGTGCGGCAATGTCGGTCTCGCGCACGATCATGCCCAACCGTTCTGCCACGGTTTGCAGCACCCGGTCCCCTGCATCATGCCCGTGGCTGTCGTTGGTTTCCTTGAAGCCGTCGAGATCGATAAAAAACAGGGCGAAGCGGGTTTTCTGCCGCCTGGCGCGCGCCAGCGCCAAATCAAGACGTTCCAGAAACAGGCGGCGGTTGGGCAGGCCGGTGAGCGCGTCATAGCTGGCCAGATGATCGAGCGCTTCGCGTTGCGCGTGCAGGTTTTCGATTTGCTGATTGATTTGCATTTCCATCTGCTCGATGCTGCGCGCCAGTTCGCCGACCTCGTCATTGCGCGCGACCGGCAACGCGCCGATTTTCCCCTGCGCGGTAAAGCGCCTTATCTCATCAACGATATGGCGCAGGGGGCGGCTGAGCGCGCGCGCGAGCAAGGCGGCGAGCAAAATTGCCAGCGCGCTGAAGCCAGAAACGATGCCGAGAATTTGCAGCGCGAGATGGCGGCTGTCCTGGAGTACGCTGGCAAGCGGCTGGGACAGGCCCAGAATGAAGTCTTCCTCGGCAGCCAACCCGGCCAGCGACTGATGAACAAAAGTGGCCACCAGGTCCGGTGCGCCGTTTGCGGCAGGCTTTGACGTTACCGCGAAATCGCGCGGCGACGGTTGGCCGGAGAGCAAGGCGGCGGCGGGGAATTCCGTTTGGATGAGGGCTTTCTTCCCGCGGTCAAAGGCAAAACGGCGGGCAGGATCGGGGTGAATCAGGAAGTCGCCCCGGCTATTGGCCAGATATAGTTTGAATTCCGGCGGCAAGTCGGAGGCAAGCTGCGCGAAGAGCCTGTTCAGATCGACATTGATCACCACCAACCCGATTGCTTTGCCTTGCCGGTCGTGGGTCGGCGCGGCGACTTGCAGTGATGGTTGTTCCGCGCCGGCGTGGGCACCGGATTCGTGATTGATCGCGGCGCGCGAAACAAACACCGCGCCGGGTGGCAGTTGAGTGGTTTCGAAAACGTAGGCGAAGTGGCCTTTTTCCTGCAATCCATCGCCGGTGATACGCAGCAGGCTTGTTAAATCGCGATCGACGCGGATGCGCTCCTGCCCGTGACCGTGATGGTCGGTCTCGATCAGGCGAATCTGGAAATACTCGGGATGAACTTGCATCATACCTTCGAATAATTTCGCCATATTGTTCTCGCCCGGCGCCTGAAAATCCGCAAGGCTGCGCTGCAGGATGCGGCTAATTTGCGGATGACGGGCGACCAGTCTGGCATCCGCCGCGATGTCGTTAAGGGCAACCGTAACCTGGCGCATCAGCACGCGGGTGGCGGTAAGCAGACGGTCCTCCGAGGCTTTGACCAGATGGTCGCGGTTCGCCTGATAGGCAAAATAGCCGGTCATGCCAGCTCCCAACATGCTGACTCCCGCAAGCACCAGACCCAGACGCCAGGCAATGGAAAGCTTCATTGCGCCAGAACCCTGGCCGCGCTATCGCCGGAGCGGATGCGCGTCCACAAGGTTTCGCGCCTGGTTTCGTTCTCCACCGGCTCCAGCCATACCGAACGACCGCCATGCGTGTTGGCGGTGTCGTTGAGGGTGTTGGCCGGTCCCTGGCGCGCGCTCAGCAAACGGCTGGCTTCATCGCCGAGCAAATGGTCGATCCACTTGTGCGCCAGCGCGGGATCGCGGGCGGCGTGGGTGACGACCCAGCAATCGAGCCAGGCCAGCGCGCCCTCGCCGGGAATGACGTAGCCGATATCCGCGCCCGCCGCTTGCAGAAGCTGAACCTGCTGCATGCCATAGTTGGCAATCATCAGCGCGGCGTTGTGGCGCAGGAAAAGCCGCACCGATTCTTCCGGCCGGGTATAAAAGCCGAGCACATTGCGCCGCAATGCAATTAACCGTTCCACTGCACGGGGCCAGTCGGAAGGGGCCAGATGAAAAGGCGATTTGGCATTGAGCGACTGTGCGGCGAGCGAAAAATTATGTGTGCCGCCATCGTAGGCGAGCACCTTGCCGCGATAACGCGGGTCCCAAAGTGCGGTGATCGAGGTTGGCGGGACGGCGAGCTGTGTACGGTCGTAGATCAGGCCCATCTGCGCGTAAGTGAAGGGAATACCGTAGCCCATGCCGTTGCGTGTCAGTCCCGGAATCGCGGCCAGATCGCGGAATCGCGGAAGCTGGCGCAGGGTGTTGGGGATGCGCCCGGAATCAATCGGCTGCACCAGTTCTGCGGAGATGTAGCGCTGCAATTCGGCGGCATTGACCGCAAACACATCGTAATCCGCATTGCCGTGACTAATCTTGTTCCACAGCTCGCTGTCCTGGGTAATCACCGTCAGTTCGACCCGAACCCCGTGTTGCTGTTCAAAGCGGCCAATCACTTCAGGTTCGGCATAACCGGGCCAAGCCAGCACCCGTAACACCGGCGTCGCGGCCGATGCGGGCGCGACCAGCGCGGTCAGCAGCAAAAATAATGCGGCGAGGAAAGCCCGGCAGGCGCGGATTGGCGCGGGCAATGGCCGATAGACGGAAACTCCGGTGGCGGGCGGGAAAGTCATGTGCGGCACCCTAACCCGCCCCCCATGATGAGTCAATCCAGGGATTGGCCCGCCTCGCCTTCTAGTGCATTGACCAAAGCAGGCAGCAGCTTTTTTAGTTCGCCTGTCATCAGCGCGAAGTCGGTATCGAAGGCATCGTCCTGCGCGTCGCTGTTGGTCTGTTCATTGAGCAGGTCCAACGCCTGCAGGCGTTTGAGTTGCAGGTTCTCGTGCAACACAAAAGAGATGTGGTCATGCCAGGTCAGCGCCAGCTTGGTCACTTCCTTGCCGCCGCTGATATGTTTGGCGATCTCTTCCGCTTCCAGCGTGTGGCGCACATAACGCACGGTCGATTTCTCTTCGCCGGAGGCGCGTAGTTCGCAGTCGCGGTCGATGGTGAACGCCGATGGCGCATCGTTGCCCGCCAGCCAGGCGGTCATCGCGGCGGCGGGAGAAACGACAGTCTTGAGCGGGGCAAAGCCGATGTCGTCTGCCGATTTCACCAGCAGCTCGACCAGTTCATCCGCCTTTGCGAGATTGGCCGCGTCCAGCACCAGCAGGCCGGCAGCCGTGTCTATCCACGCATAAGTGCGGCGGCGCAAGGCGAAGGCGCGCGGCAGCAGTTCGTCGGTGACCGCTTCCTTGAGTTCTTTCATCTGTTTGCGGCCGGGCTTGTAACCCTGTTGTTCCTCCATCTCGACCGCGCGCGCCTTGCAGATCGTGTTGATGACCGAGGCGGGCAGCAGTTTCTTCTCCGCGCCGAGGCAGATCAGCATCTGCTTGCCCAATGTATGCACGAAGGTGGGCCCGTTCTCTTTGGGTGCAATCCACCCCGTGCGCTGAAACTCCAGTCCGGAGCAGGGCTGCAGCGCGCATGCGGAGAGTTTATCTTCAAGCTGTTCGGGCGTGACATCCCATTTATTGAGACGATAGACGATGAGATTCTTGAACCACATAAGTTGACCTGAGCTGTGTAGAAAAAAGGGGCGGGATTCTAACGCGGATGGGGGCGGGTGACGGCGCTGTCGTCACTCGCGACTCAAATGCTTACGACTGCAATCCGATCACCATCGACTTGCCTTTCAGTGCCAGCACCTTGCCCATGCGCGCGCGTTTGCCGAAATGATTTTGCAGGTCCTTGTCGTTCAGCTGCATCGTTTGCTCCTTGCTGCCGTTGGAGGTGAGCACGGTGACCCTGGGCTGGTTGGTGACGGTCACGGCAGCCAATTCGTCGCCGTCCGTCATACCCATCACCACCACGCCCTTGCCGCCGCCCGCGAGCTGTTTCATCTCGGCCAGCAGGAAGGCGAGCAGGCGATTGCTGCGGCAGGCCGCCACCACCAGCGCACTGTCGCTGGGCGTGAACAGCGCGGGTGCCAATATCGCTTCGCCTTCCACGCTGATGAACTGCTTGCCCGCCTTGTTTCGGCCCACCATGTTGCCCAGCGTGCAGGTGAAGCCGTAACCGGCGGCGGTTGCTATCAAGACGTTTTGCTCCGTCTTGCCACACAGCACATGCACGATGCGCGCGCCGGTCGCCACTTCGATGAGTGTCGCCAGCGGCACGCCGTCGCCGCGGCCGCCCGGTAGCAGATGCACCGGGATGCTGCACACGCGGCCGTTGCTGCAGATCACGATGCAGTGGTCGGTGGTGCGGCATTCGAACGCGGCCAGCAGGCCGTCGCCGTCCTTGAACGAGATGCCTGTCAGGTCGAGGCCGTGGCCTTGACGCGTACGACCCCAGTGCTTCTTCGAGATGATGACGGTCACCGGCTCGTCTACCACCTGCGCGGTCAGCGCCACGCGCTCGGCCTGCTCGATCAGGGTGCGGCGTTCGTCGCCGTAGGTCTTGATGTCGGTGTCGATTTCCTTCGCCACGCGGCGGCGCATCATGGTGTCGGAGCCGAGCAGCTTGCCCAGTTCTTCGCCTTCATCCTTCAGTTGCTGCAACTCGCGCTTGATCTTGATGCCTTCCATTTTCGCCAACTGGCGCAGGCGGATTTCCAAAATATCTTCGGCCTGCCGGTCGGACAGGCCGAAGCGGGTGATCAGCGCGGGCTTGGGTTCATCCGATTCGCGGATCAGCGCGATCACCTCGTCCAGATTCAGATACACGATCATGCGACCGTCGAGGATGTGGATGCGGTCGTTCACCTGACCGAGCCGGTGCTCGCAGCGGCGGCGCACGGTGCTCAAACGGAATTGCGCCCACTCGCGCAATATCTCCGCCAGCGGTTTCTGGCGCGGACGGCCGTCGAGGCCGATCATCACCATGTTCAGTTGCAGCGAACTTTCCAGGCTGGTGTGCGCGAGCAGGATGGTCATCAATTCGTCCACCGACTGGCGGCCGGACCTGGGTTCGAACACCAGCCGCACCGCCTGGTCCTTGTCCGATTCGTCCGCCACCTTGTCCAGCACCGACAACAGCAGTTGCTTGTTCTGCACCTGTTCCTGCGTCAGCGCCTTCTTGTTGGCGCGCACCTTGGGATTGGTGAGATCTTCGATCTCTTCCATGATCTTCTTGGCCGACGTGCCGTGCGGCAGTTCATACACCGCCACACGCCACTGGCCGCGTGCCAATTCTTCGGTCTTCCAGCGCGCGCGCATCTTCAGCGAACCGCGACCCGTGCGGTAGCACGCGCGAATCTCGTCGGGCGAGGAGATGATCTGGCCGCCGCCGGGCAGGTCGGGGCCGCTGATCGAAGCCAGCAATTCTTCATCGGAACATTTCGGGTGGCGCACGCAGATGGCGGCGGCGGTGCCGACTTCGCGCAAGTTGTGCGCGGGGATCTCGGTTGCCATGCCCACCGCGATGCCGGACGCGCCGTTGAGCAGCACCATCGGCAACCGCGCGGGCAGCATCGCCGGTTCGTCGAAGTGGCCATCGTAGTTCGGCTGCATATCGACCGTGCCCAGGTTCAGCTCGGACAGCAGCAGATCGGCGATCGGCGTCAAACGTGCTTCGGTGTATCGCATCGCGGCAGCGTTGTCGCCGTCGCGCGAACCGAAGTTGCCCTGGCCGTCCACCAGCGGATAACGCATGGAGAAACCCTGCGCCAGACGCACCATCGCCTCATACGCGGACGAATCGCCGTGCGGGTGGAATTTACCCAGCACCTCGCCCACCACGCGTGCGGACTTCACATGCTTGCTGTTGTGGATAAGCCCCATCTCGCGCATCGCGTAGAGGATGCGGCGCTGCACCGGCTTCTGGCCGTCGCACACGTCGGGCAGCGCGCGTCCCTTGACCACCGATACCGCGTATTCCAGATACGCGCGCTCGGCGTACTGTGCCAGCGGCACCGAGTCGCCGTCGGGCGGCGGCGGCAGCGGCGCGAACTGGCGGACATTGCCGCCGCCGTTGCCCGCTGCGGGTTCGTTCGCTTCCTGTCGCGCATGATCGACAGGCTGCCCGCCCTCGACGCCTTCGAACAGATCGCTTTGCGGAAGATCAGACATCGACGCTTACCTCGTTTCCGTGAAATTCCAGCCAGGCGCGCCGCGCGCCCGACTCCTGTTTACCCATCAGCATGTTCATGACGCGATGCGTGTCGTCCTTGGACGAAGCATCCAGCGCCACGCACAGTGCGCGCCGCGTGTCGGGATTCATGGTGGTGTCCCATAGTTGCTCGGGATTCATCTCGCCCAGCCCCTTGAAGCGCGACACGCCCCACGCGCCTTCGCGCACCTTGTCCTTGCGCAGACGGTCTTCGATGGAGGTCAGCTCGTCCTCGTTCAGCGCGTAAATCTTGCGCTGCGGCTTCTTGCCCTGCGCCGGCACATCGACGCGGAACAGCGGCGGCTGCGCGAGGAAGATGTGACCGTTGGCGACCAGTTGCGGAAAGTGGCGGAAGAACAGCGTCAGAAGCAAGGTGGCGATGTGCGAACCGTCCACGTCGGCATCGGCCATGATGTAGATGCCCTTGTAACGCAGGCCGCTCAAGTCGACATTGTCGTGCAGGTCGTGCGGATCGACACCGATGGCCACCGCGATGTCGTGCACCTCGGCGTTGGCGAACAGGCGGTTGCGGTCCACCTCGAAAGTATTGAGCACCTTGCCGCGCAACGGCAGGATGGCCTGGAACTCCTTGCTGCGTCCCTGCTTGGCCGAGCCGCCGGCGGAATCGCCCTCGACCAGGAACAGCTCGTTGCGCTCCGGATTGAAGTCCGCCGCGTCGGTCAGCTTGCCGGGCAGTACGGCGACCGAAGAACCTTTCTTCTTCTCCACCTTTTGCGCCGACTTCATCCGGCTCTGCGCCTGCTTGATGACGATCTCGGCGATGCGCTTGCCGTAATCCAGATGATCGTTCAGCCACAGCAGCAGCGGGTCGGTGATCAGGTTGGACACCAGCTTGAGCGCGGTACGCGACACCAGCCTGTCCTTGGTTTGTCCCTGAAAGGACGGGTCGAGAACCTTGGCCGAGAGCACGAAACTGGCGCGGTTGGCCACATCGTCGGAAGTCAGCTTCACGCCCTTGGGCAGCATGCCGTGCAGTTCGATGAAGCTCTTCACCGCGTTATACATCGCGTCGCGCAGGCCGGAATCGTGCGTGCCGCCGTTCCATGTGGGGATCAGGTTCACATAGGATTCGCGCGTGAGCGCGCCGTCCTCGGTCCAGGCCAGTGCCCAGGCCGCGCCTTCGCCCTCGGCGTAGTTGTCGTCGCCTTTTGGAATGTGGCGCTCGCCCGAAAAGATCGGCGCAACCAGCGCGCCGCCGTCCTCCTGTGCATCCAGCGCCTGCGTCAGGTAACCGCGCAGGCCGTCCGGGTACGTCCATTCTTTTCGCTCGCCGCTCTTCTCGATCAGCAGCGTGACGACCACGCCCGGCAGCAACACCGCCTTGGAGCGCAAGGCGCGTTCCAGTTGCACGAGGTTGACGTTGGGCACATCGAAGTATTTCGTGTCCGGCCAGGCGCGCACCATCGTGCCGGTCTTGCGCTTGGGGCAATCGCCGACGCGCGCCAGCGGCTGTTTGGCCACGCCGTGCTCGAAGCGCAGAAAATGCTCGCCGCCGTCGCGAAAAACGCTGATCTCCAGCGCGTTAGATAGCGCGTTGGTGACCGCCACGCCGACACCGTGCAGGCCGCCGGAGAACTGGTAGGCGCCGCCCGCTTCCTTGTCGAACTTGCCGCCCGCGTGCAGCACGGTGAACGCCACTTCGACCACGGATTTATGTTCTTCCGGATGCAGCCCGACCGGGATGCCGCGCCCGTCGTCCTGCACCGTCACCGAGCCGTCGCTGTGCGCGGTGACAGAAATATTCTTGGCATAACCGGCCAGCGCCTCGTCGCAGGCGTTGTCCACCACTTCGATGATGATGTGATTGGGATTGTCCAGCGTGGTGTACATGCCGGGACGCTGGCGCACGGGGTCCAGGCCGCGCAGGACCTTGAAGGACGATTCATCGTAATTGACGCTCAACGGAGACTCCTGAATATGACGACAAATTCAACAACAACTTTTGTTTTCACCACAGAGGCACGGAGAAAGTCAAAACCGCGATATTGGTTGGTTTTGCCCGGTGTTCTCTGCGTCTCTGTGGTGAATGGGTTAAGCCTTTAACACGTTCTCTTCACCATCCAGGCGCGCGATGATAACCGCCCCGCAGGAATCGCTGAACACATTCACCGAGGTGCGGCACATGTCCAGCACCCGATCCACCGCCAGAATCAGGCCGATGGCTTCCAGCGGCAGGCCGATGGCGCCGAGGATGATGGCGATGGCGACCAGACTGGCGGAAGGGATGGCGGCTACCCCGATGGAGGTGACCAGCGCCAGCAGCACGATGGTGAACTGCTGCACGAAACCCAGCTCGATGCCGTAAGCCTGCGCAATGAACATCGCAGCCACGCATTCATACAGCGCGGTGCCGTCCATGTTCACCGTCGCGCCCAGCGGCAGCACGAAGCTGCTGGTGCGGTTGGACACGCCCGCGTTCTTCTCCACGCATTCCATGGTCAGCGGCAGGGTGGCGGCGGAGGAACTGGTGGAAAAGGCGGTGAGCAGGGCGGGCGCCATCGCGCGGTAATGGCGCATGGGATTTACCCGCCCGACGAAATACAGCAGGGCAGGCAACACCAGCAGAAAGTGCACCGCCAGCCCCGCCAGCACGCTGAAGAAGAACCAGGCCAGCGGCACGATGGCGGCAAAGCCGGTGCCCGCCACCACTTTCGCCACCAGACCGAACACGCCGATGGGCGCAAACTTCATCACCCAGTCGGTGATCTTCATGATCACCTGGAACAACCCGTTCCATAACTTGTACTGGCTCTCGGCGTAAGGTTCCTCGATCCTGGTCATGAAAAAGCCGAACAGCAGACTGAAGAAGATCAGTCCCAGCATCTGCCCGTCCGCGGCAGCCGCCACGATGTTGGTCGGCACCATGCGCAGGAAGATGCCGACCAGATCGCCCGCGCCTTTGCCTTCCACGCGCGCGACCACTTCGTCGCTCACCTGTTCCATGCCCAGTTGTTCTTTTGCGGGTTGACCGTCGATGATGCCGGGCGCGGTCAGGTTCACGATGGTCAGGCCGATCAGGATGGCGAACAGGCTGGTCGTCGCGTAATAGGCCAGCGTCTTCAACCCCAGCCGCCCGAACGCGCCGCCACCGCCGATGCCCGCGATGCCGACAATGATGGACGACACCACCAGCGGCACGATCAGCATCTTCAGCGCATTCAGGAACAGCGTGCCGATGAAATCGAACGCCGCGTAATAACGCATGCCGAACAGCGTGGCGTCGATGCCGGCCAGCGAGCCGGCGAGTGCGGCGAGTAAAAGTGCGAGGAGGATCTGCCAGTGCAGTTTAAGTCTGATCATCGGAGGGTTTCCAACAGTTCGGACAGTTTAACAGCCGGGATGACTTTGACGTTGGGGGCCAGCGGATAGTGGCTCTCGACTGGCGCGACGACGAAGGCGCGTTCGAGCTGTAAATCATTTAATGCGACCCAGAACCCTTTGGCGGGGGCGGGTGCGCTGGAGAATTTGATCTCGAAGCCCAGCTTGCGTTTTCCGCGCTCGGCCACGATGTCGATCTCCGCGCCGCTGGCTGTGCGGTAGAACGAAAGCTGCCATTGCGCGCCGAGCAATTGCGCGATCTGCTCCAGCACCCAACCTTCCCACGAGGGGCCGACGATGGGATGACCGGCCAGATCGTTAAGATCGGCGATGCCGAGCAGCGCATGCAACAGACCGCTGTCGCGCAGATATACCTTGGGCGACTTGACCAGCCGCTTGCCGAGATTGGCCTGCAGGGGCGGCAAGCGGCGCAGCATGTAAGTGGCCTCCAGAATATCCAGATAGTGCTGCACGGTGGGGGCGGAGACGCCAAACCCGGACGCGAGACGCGAAGCGTTCCAAAGCTGTCCGTGCAGATGCGCGAGCATCTGCCAGAAGCGGTGCAGCGTCGTGCCGGGAACGCGTATGCCGAAAGCGGGAATGTCGCGCTCCAGATGTGTGGCGATGAACGATTCGCGCCAGGCGAACGAGGAAGCATCAGACCCCGCCAGCCAGCTGGGCGGATAGCCGCCGCGCAGCCAGAAGCGCTGCAGGTCGTTGTGGCCTGGGCGGACTTCGCTCACATCGAACGGCGCGAGTTCGTGCAGGGCGATCCGCCCCGCCAGCGACTCGGAAGTCTGCTGCAGCAGCGCCGGCGAGGCCGAGCCCAGCAACAGGAATCGCCCGGGCGTTCTTTGCGCGTCGATCAGCGCGCGCAGCACGGCAAACAGTTCCGGCTTGCGTTGCACTTCGTCCAGCACCACCAACCGTCCGGCATGGCGCGACAGAAACAACTCCGGGTCGGCAAGTTTCGCCAGATCGGAGGGGCGTTCAAGGTCAAGATACAGGCTGTCGCTGCGCCGCGCGGCAATATCCTTCGCCAGCGTGGTCTTGCCCGCCTGGCGCGGCCCCAGCAGCACCACGGCCGGGAAATCGGCCAGGGAACGTTCAACGTGTGGAAGGATGCGGCGAATCAGCATGGTTGCATATTAAAATACAATCTTTCAATATGCAATGATAAACTTGGAAGCCGCAGTTGACCGCTCCCTCACAAAACGAAGTTTTAGCGCAGGCTAACCTTCAGGTTATGCCGCAACTAAAATTCCCCTACAGAACAAAATCCTGCGCGATCATCACGCGAATTTAAGAAACATTCGGGTTAAGGATTATTTGAGGGCACCTCTAGAAATTCACTTTTGCGGGATGAAGCACAAGGCGCACGGAGCGCAGGAACCGGAGTGTACACAGAGGTACATGAGGATTCCGAGCACCGCGCAACGCAGCGATTCGCCTGCAAAATGAATTTTATAGAGGTACCCTTGAGCGCATCAAGTCTGTTGCATCCTACGGGCGCACCAGACCCTTGCATGTCCCGGCCGCGCGCGTCTCACTCACCGGCGCATGCCGCGATCTCGGCGTTGGTCGGCAGTTCCAGGCAGTGGCGCAAATCCATGTCCCTGGGGCGGGGAGCGCCGGGGCGGAGTTTCAATGGCTTCACGGGCTTGGCCTCGGGTGTTTGCTGAGTGGGCGCTGGTGTTGGTGTGGCAGTTTCATTTTGAACGACAGGTGCGGACGCCGCCGCAGTGTCCTCCGCCTGCGCGGTACTGCCCAGCAGCATGCCTGCGGCGACCAGCAAACTTGTCATCAGGGTTTTCATCGTCTTGCTCCTATTGGCGAAATTCGCTTCGCTTATTTTCAGAAAATATCCGGCGACGGAATTGCACCGCATCCGTCCGGCGAAGTATAGGGGCTTTGCCGGTATCGGCCAAATTCAGCCTGCGCAGACGAACGGTCAGGCCGACCACCGCGCGTCCAGCAGCCGGTCTTCCCGTTCTTCCGGCACGCGCTGCATGAACGAACAGTCGCGGCGGTGGATGGTGATGCCGCGGTCGCGGGTGACGTAGGCGACGATGGCGTCGGCGGGCTGCGGATGGCAGCACAGGGCGAGTTTATAGGTCAGGTTGTTCACGCCCTCGATGACGATGCGTGGCGCCTGCGCAGGCTGCTGGCCGGCGGAAATCCTGCGCGGTGCGGGCACCTCCGGTGTGATGGCAAGGCTGACGCGGCGCGGCGTGATGTCGCCGCGGCCGAGGGCGGCGAGCAGGTCGTCCGGTTTGTTGTAGTGCAGTTTCTGCGCCAGTTTTTCCTGATTGACGTCGCTCACACCGATGCGGTGCAGTTCGCGTTCGAGCAGGGCGCGACCCTGCGCGAGGCTGTCGTCGAGATTCTGTTCGGCGAACCAGTGGCGCACCTTGGCGCGGGCGCGCGCGCTTTGCAGATAGCCGAGCTGCGGGTTGATCCAGTCGCGGCTGGGTCCGCCCTGTTTGACGGTGAGTATCTCCACGCGCTGGCCGGTCTGCAGTTTGTGTTTGAGCGGCACAATGTTGCCGTCCACTTTCGCGCCGCGCGTGCGGTGGCCGAGGTCGGTATGTAGCACGTAGGCAAAATCCACCGGCGTGGCGCCCTGCGGCAGGTCGATCACCTTGCCTTGCGGAGTCAGCACATACACGCGGTTCTGCTGCAGTTCTTCGCGCAGCGGCTGTTGCAATTCGCCGCTGTCCGCCAATTCGGCCTTCCACGCCAGCACCTGGCGCAGCCACGCCACCTTTTGGTCCAGCGCGCTTTCCGCCTGGCGGTTTTCCTTGTAGCGCCAGTGCGCGGCGACGCCCAGTTCGGAATCATGGTGCATCTGGCGCGTGCGAATCTGCACTTCCACCGGCAGGCGGCGCGGGCCGAGCACGGCGGTGTGCAGCGAGCGGTAGCCGTTTGGTTTTGGCTTGGCGATGTAGTCGTCAAACTCCTTCTGGATCGGCAGCCACAGTTCGTGCACGATGGACAGCGCGGCATAGCACTGCTCGATATTTTCGACGAGGACTCTTACTGCGCGCACATCGTAGAGTTGATCGAAGTCGAGCTGCTTGCGCTTCATCTTGTTGATGATGCTGTAAATGTGCTTCGGCCGCCCGCTCACTTCGCCCTGGATGCCAGCGCGCGCCAGCGCCTGTTCGAGCTGCGCGATGAGATCGGCGATGTAGCGCTCGCGATCGACGCGGCGCTCGTCCAGATGTTGCGCGATCTGTTTGTACAGCGCCGGCTCCAGGGTGCGCATCGACAGGTCTTCCAGTTCCCACTTGATCTGCCAGATGCCGAGGCGGTTGGCCAGCGGCGCGAACAGGCTCTGCGTTTCCCGCGCGACCTGCTGTTGCTGTGCGGCATCGGCGCGCGGGAGATTGCGCAGGGTCTGGGTGCGTTCGGCCAGTTTGATCAGCACCACGCGGATGTCTTCGACCATCGCCAGCAGCATCTTGCGCAGGCTTTCAGCCTGCTGGGCGGCCTCCGTGCCGCGCATCTCGCTGAACTGGCGCACGTGTTCCATTTTGGCGATGCCGTCCACCAGCATTGCCACGTTGTGTCCGAAGCGCTCGGTCAGCACCCGCTTCCAGTCCTCCAGCCAATCCGGCACCGCATGCAATACGGCGGCGGCGATCGTCTCGTGATCGAGCTTGAGGTTGAGCAGGATGGCGGCCGAGCCAAGCGCGTGCTGCAACAGCGGCGTGCCGCTGAGGTCGCTCTTGTCGTGGTAAAGCGGGGCGGCAAATTCGCACGCCCGGCGGATCAGTTCGACCTCGTCCGGCGAAAATATGCCGGCCAGCGCGCTCAGCCAGGTCTGGATGTCGGTGCTGTCGGTGCCGGCAAGCGGCGGGAAGGGATGCTGGATGGAAACCATGGGTTAGGCGTAAGTAAGAAACAAAAACTTTCCCCGCAGATTACACAGATTACGCAGATTTGTTTTTGCTTTAAAACGATCAATCTGCGGGCAAAGGTTTTTAGCTTTTCAAGCGTTGCTGACCTGGACCAACTGCGCCAGCTTGTTCTTCGCCGCACCGGTAGCGATTGCCTCGGCCGCTTTTTTCATACCCAATGCCAGCGTGTCGGCCACGCCCGCAGCGTAAATTGCCGCGCCCGCGTTGAGTTGCACGATGTCGCGCGCCGGCCCGGCCTGGTTTTGCAGCACGCCGAGCAGCATGGCTTTCGCTTCCTCTGTCGTGCCGACCTTGATCGCGTCCAGCGGCGCGCGCGGCAAGCCGAAATCCTCCGGGCTGATGCGGTATTCGCTCACCTGTCCGTCCTTCAGTTCGGCCACATTCGTCTCGCCATTCAGGGTGATCTCGTCCAGCCCGTCGCTGCCGTTCACCACCAGCACATGGGTGCTGCCGAGGCGCTGCAGCACGCGCGCCTGAATGCCGACCAGATCGGGATGGAATACGCCGAGTACCTGGTTGTCCGCCCCGGCCGGGTTGGTCAGCGGGCCGAGGATGTTGAAAATCGTGCGCACGCCCAGCTCGCGCCGCACCGGCGCGGCATACTTCATCGCGCCGTGGAAATTGGGCGCGAACATAAAGCCGATGCCGATCTCGTCGATGCTGTGGCCGACCTGTTCCGGCGTGAGGTTGAGATTCACCCCGATCGCTTCCAGCACATCCGCCGAGCCGCAGGTGGATGACACCGAGCGCCCCCCGTGCTTGGCCACGCGCGCGCCCGCTGCCGCCGCGACAAAGGCGCTGGCGGTGGAGATGTTGAAGGTGTGCGCCGCATCGCCACCGGTGCCGCAGGTATCGACCAGATGGTCGCGCTGCTCGACCGGCACCTTGCTGGAAAATTCGCGCATGACAAAGGCGGCGGCGGAGATCTCGCCGATGGTTTCCTTCTTCACGCGCAGGCCGACCAGGATCGCGGAGATCATGGTCGGCGTGACTTCGCCGCGCATGATCTGGCGCATCAGCGACAGCATCTCGTCGTAAGAAATCTCGCGCTGATCAACCAGGCGCGCCAAGGCTTGTTGCGGCGTGATCATGGTTTTCCCTCCAGAAAATTTTGCAGCATCGCGTGACCGTGTTCGGTGAGGATGGACTCGGGATGAAACTGCACGCCGTGCACCGGAAGCGTCTTGTGGCGCACGCCCATGATCTCGCCATCGTCGCTCCACGCCGTGATCTCCAGACAATCCGGCAGCGTCTCGCGCTCGATCACCAGCGAGTGATAGCGCGTCGCGGTGAAAGGGTCGGGCAGGCCGGTGAACACGCTGTTGCCGTGGTGATGGATCAGCGAGGTCTTGCCGTGCATCAGCGTCTTGGCATGGATAATCCTGCCGCCAAAGGCCTGACCGATGCTCTGGTGGCCGAGGCACACGCCGAGCAAGGGGATCCTGCCGGCGAACTGTTTGATTGCGGCGACCGAGATGCCCGCCTCGTTCGGCGTGCAGGGGCCGGGAGAAATGACGAGGTGTTGCGGATTCAGTTTCCCGATCTGCTCGACGGTGATCTCGTCGTTGCGGTACACCACCACATCAGCGCCGAGTTCGGCAAAATACTGCACCAGGTTGTAGGTGAAGGAGTCGTAGTTGTCGATCATTAGCAGCATAATTTTCCAGTCCGCCGTTTCTTCCGTGCCCGGCGCCGGTGATTTTACTGCAACATGAAGGTTTCATACTCCAGTACGTCGAGTTTTCGCGTGAGCAGGTGCATGCCGGTCAGCACGGTAAGCAGCAGCGCGACGGCGAAGCCGTAGCCGTAAAAACTCACGCCCAGTTGCAGGCTCAGCCAGGTGAGTCCGGCATTGGCGACGAGAAACAGCAGACATAGCCAGGTCACAATGACGCGTTTGTCGAGATAGAAAAATATGTTCAGTATCCCCAGCAAAACCACCTGCAGACCGACCGCGACCGCGTCCACATACAGCAACGGCAGGTACAGGGTGGAAATGCCTATCCAGACAAGGAGCTTTTCGCCCAGCACGAAAATCAGAATGACGGTGATCGCCTGAATCTTGAAAATTTCAAACAGTCCCTGGCGCACGGTGAACAGCATGTTGTCGCGCAGGTTTTCGATCTGTTCGAGCGAGCCGCCGCCGCGCACGGAGTCGTAGAACTTTTCGTAATACTCGACGAAATCGGTTTCGATCCGCACCAGAAAGACTGCCATGCCGGGAATGATCGCCAGGTAGGCAAGAAAAATCGGCAGGTCATAGAGCAGCGAGGCGCGCAGCGGCCCGATGATGTGCTGGCTGGTGTCGGGATTGAACCAGAACATCAGTTTGTCCGTCCATACCGCCAGGTTATACAAAAAACCGGACCAGATCAGCGTGAGGTACATGGCGCCCGGGCGCAGAAAATCAAAGGCGATGATCTCGCCCTGCAACGGGAAGGTGCGCAAAATCAGGCCAACCATGCCGCCCAGCAAGACCAGGTGGCCGAACACGAATCCGAGCAGCAAACCTTCCATGCCGAGCGGGCGCAGCAGCAATGCGCCAGCCACGGTTACCGCATAGCCGATGCCGAACAGCGCCACGATCTGTTTGTATTGCTTCATGCCGGACAGAAAAATGGTCGCCACCCAGATCGCGCACAGGATGACAAACCCCGAGAGCATGAGCATCCGGTAGGACATGCTCATGCCGGAAAACAGGAAGAACAGGGCAAGTATGCCGCACAGACCGCCGACCCCGGTTACCAGCAGCAGCAAACCGTTGAAATTCGGCACGACCAGATCATCCTGTTTCCTGAACAGGGTGTCCGCGATGAAGCGGGTGAAACCCAGCTGGATGAAACCGGTAAGTATCAGCGAGCTGAGGATGAGATAGGTAACGGACACCTGAAACTGGACGATGACCATTTGCGGATACACCACGCCGAGGCTGAAGAAGCCGACGAGAAGAATCCCGATAATCGACAATACCCAGGGGCCGGAGCTGATGATGCCGGCATAGGCGTAGGCTTGGCACAGGCCAAGGTAATTGTCTTTTTCCAGTAGCTTGCGCAGCTCAAAGCCTATGCCTGCCATGCCAGCGCCTCTTCATAAATGGATTGATAACTGGCGATCATGCGCTCCTGCGTGTAGTAGGTTTCGACGCGCCGAATGCCGGCTTCACGGGCGGCCTGCCAAGCGCCGGGGTCGGTCAGCAATGCCAGGGCGGCTTCGGCCAGCGCCTGCGGATCGGCGATGCCGACAATGCGTCCGGCAGCGCCCAATGCCTTGTCCTGCTCATCCAGCCCTTCGATCAATTGCCGGCATGATCCGACATCGGTGCTGACCGCGGGCACCCCGGCGGCAAAACCTTCCAGCAAAACCAGCGGCAGTCCTTCGCTGATCGAGCTCAATATCACCAGGCCGATTTTTGGCAGCAATTCGGTCATTTGCTGAAAGCCGAGAAACTTGATGTTGTTTTCCAGATCCAGCCCGCTGACCAGGTCGCGGCATTCGTTAACGTAATCCGGATCCTCGTCTTCCGGACCGGCGATCCAGCCCTCCGCGTCCGGCATGCGGTTGGCCACGATGCGCATGGCGCGGAGATAAGTCTTGATGTCCTTGATCGGCACGACGCGACCGATGAGACACAAAATCGGTGGCGGCGAGGGCGGCTGCAAGGCGCGCAGCGGCGCAAAGCGCGCCACGTTGACTCCGTTCGGGATGTTGCAAGTGCGCTCTCCCGGTGCGCCGTCTTCCATCTGGCGCAGGCGATTCGCTTCAAACAGCGCAACGATATGGTCGGCGCTGTCGTAGCAGCGTTTGCCCAGCGCCTGGAAAAAACGGATCCATAGCTGGCGAAAATGACTGATCTCCGTCGGGTCGCGCTGAAAGATGTTGCGGTTGTCCTTCACCCATTCAGCCTGGAACAGGTCGATCTTGCGTTCTTTGGTGTAAATCCCGTGCTCGGAAAGCACGAGCGGGCGATGATTTTTTTCTTTCAGCAGCGCCCCGAGCAAGCCGGCATAGCCGGTCGAAACAGTATGGTAAGCGCGCACCGGAATGAAATTCCGCGCAATTTCCGCCAGCATCCAGACCGGTGCATGCATCGATCGGACGGTCCAAAAATAATCGACGAACGAGGGATCAGAACAATTATTCCGGTAATTTTCCTTGATGTATTCCCATGATTCATGGCTATACAGAAATGTATCCAGGCTGGCGCCGCCGCCCTCTGCCATTTCCGGAATTAGTGCGCGGAAAATATCCGAGCCGTCGGTATGTATTTCCGGTGCACGGAAACACTGGTGCAAATGGCGGATGCAGCCGAACACTTTGGGGTCTGTTATGACCGGGCGTATTTCCGGAATATTCCGCCCCGTGCGCAAATAATGGGTTTCCAGATGCACGACATTGTCGGGCAGCGCGTATTTTTGTTCGCCATAGTCTTCCCGCTGGCTACCGATGAAAATGATGGCAAAAGTGTATTGCGGAAAGGCGCGGATGATCTGGTTGACCCAGCTCGATACCCCGCCGGAAACAAAGGGGAAAGTTCCTTCCAGCAGGAGTCCGATATCGGCATGTTGGGCGCGTGGAAAATTCATGATGCGCCTTATGCTGCCAGCCGTCCGGAAAGAACGCGGGCGCGCACCGTCCAGAGCTTGATGATGTCCTGCATGATCGGGGACGGTTGGTACGCGGACAGGCGCTCCAGCAAGTTTCGCGCTGTCCCGTATTGCTTGCGGTAGAAGGCGATTTCAGCCAGGTAGGGCAGAATGCGGGACTCGTGCAAGCCCAGATTTGCCGAAGATTCAAATGCCAATGTCGCCTCCTTAAAGTCTTTCAGTTCAAACAGGATGCGGGCCTTGAGAAACTGCAGCCCCGCGTTTTTCCCGGACAGCTTCAGGGCTTCTTCCGCGTAGAAAAGCGCCTGATTCAAGGCGTGGATGCGCAGATCGCCCTGCGCCAGCCTGGCATGAATCATTTCCCAATACAGTTCCGCCAGATGTCGCAGTGTGATCAGGCGGATCTCGCCGCTTTCGGTTTGGCGCAAGGAAAGCATCTCGCGGTGTATCTCTGCGTTGATGGCCTTTTCGCGGCTATCCAGCAGGCCGTAAGCGATCAGGCGAATGTCATCCGATTCGTCTTCCAGACGTTCGTGCAGCAAGGGGCTGGAAATCCTGGAAGGCATACCCTGCAGGGCAAGAAGCGATTGCAGGCGTTTCGGCGCTCCAATGGATGGCTGGGTCAGGGTGGAGCGGATGCCGCCCTGGCTGAAGCGGATTACGGCTTCGCGCATGGACAATGCAAATTCCGGCATGACCAGACCGGCAAAAGGCGAGTGAATAATCTGCGGAGCGCGCGGGTAGGCGGCAGTCAGGGCGACCAGCAACACGCTGAAGGCGCCTAGCAAGGGAATGAAAAAAATGAAATTAAACAGGAGCAGCGTGATGAGCCAGCGCTTATGTCTGTCTTGTCCGTTACATATAAAGTAATGACCGATCATGGCGAGCAACAGACTGGTCGCCGCCCGTTGCAACAGCTGCATCAGCAACGCATGGTTGCTGCTGGCATGTCCCCAGAGCATGATGATGTCGAATATTTCCAGCGCGGATACCAGTATCAGCGCCAATCCGGCGAGCAGCATCCGGGAGATTCTGGCCGTGCTGTTCAGCGTTGTTTTAATCATGGCGCATCTCGAATAAACGTTTGAAACTGGCCATGGGATCGCTGTCGGCCATGCTGATCCTGAAGGATGAAAGCGGCCTGGCGTCGAGATTGAATCCACTTAATCCTTTCAACAGCGCTTCTGTGCGCAACAGATAGCCTTCCACGGCGGCATTGTTGGCCAATGGCATCAAATTGGCCAACAATAATCGATGCCCAAGTTTGATCGACCATGGAATGTCCTGCCCGCGCCGGCTTTGCAGGATGCGGGCGATGGATTGGCGGCCGCTCTCGTCATCCTCGAAGGCCAGCACGACGACATGGCTGTTGATGTCGTGCGTGCGCTGCAATTGCAGCACGCGCGGAAACTCCGCGGAAAAGTCGGGCGGAGCGGCGGGAAAAATCTCGAGAAATCGTTTTGCGCCTTCGGCCTCGTTCACGCAATCGGCGTAATAACTCAGCAGCACGGAAAGCATTTGCAGGTTTTCTTCATTGAGCGCCAGGAACGGCATGCGCTCGACTGCCAGTACGCCCAACAAATGTTTTGTACTGGTCAGAATGGGCGCGATGACCAGGAACGGCGACGGCAGTTCGGTATCGGACAGCTCATCAATGAGCAGGTGCGACAGGGATTTGTGTTTCATCGCGTAGGCCAGCATGCGGTCGTTGACGTGCAAGTCCGGCGGCGAGCCGATTTGGCTGACACGTTCGTGGCCGCCTTTTGCCGAAGCGGTAAAGATTGCGGCGGATTCCAGTTGGGAATAGTGCATCAACAATTGCAGCAACGCATCGGCTGCCGGCAGGTGGGGGTGATTGGGGGCGGCGGCCAGTTGGCGCAACTCGCGCAAGGCGTCGCGCAAGGTGACCGGTTTGGTCAGGATTTCCTGCTCCATCCGGTCATGCGACAAGCGCAGCAACAGATGGCGATCGGTGATGCGGCTCAATCGTTCGTCCAGGTAATGGTTGGTTTCTGTCGCTCGGCGCAAACGTGTTTCCCAGAGATCGCTGAATTCGCCGCACAGCATGACCGTGATCAGGCCGCCCAAAAAGAATTGTTCGGGAAAGTCGGCGTGGCGGCCGGACATATAGTCGTTCATCACCCAGGCAATCACCAGAATAAGGGAGGACATTGTCCCTGCCGCCATGCCATAGCGCAGGGCGATCAAAATCGGCGCCAGCCAAATCCATGGAAATGCCGCCCCCGCCTGCAGCGGATCGTCAGGCTGGGTCAAAGCGCCCAGAGCAAGGGCGACCAGCGTGATCACCACGGTTTCCAGCCACATCGAACGGTTGCGGCGCGGGGGCACCAGCAACTGATGGATGTTGGCCAGGAGCGTGTCGGTCAGGTTGGACATGGCATGTTTACTCAAGCGGCGCATCGGAGAGCAGATCTTTGATCAGTTTTTGCGCCACCGCGCTCAGCGCCTCGCGGCTCCATCCACTTTTGCCGCCAACCGCACTCCACACCACCTTTTCACCGGCCTGCAAGTCGATCACCTGCAAGGTCATACCTGCCGCCGGCTCGCCATCGATGCCCACCTTGTAGTGCCATTCATCGACCACGCCGGTTACCGCATAACGCACGCCCTGCTCGCGTGCCCAGTTCGTCGCTGCGGTCAGCATGCCGCGTTCGGCGGGCTCGAACAATGTATCCTGGTTGAGGGCCGCGGGATAGCGGCGCAAATCGGCAATGCCGCGTGCGCGCAACAGCACTTCGGTGATGGCTTCGGCGCGCAATCCTGCCTGTGCCACATCGGTGTGATTGACGATGGGCAACAGTGCCCAGCGTGCATTGCGATCCAGCCTCTGTGCGCCGGTATCGTGATCCAGCACCGCGCAGGAGCTCAATGCCAGCAGTAAACCCAGAATACCCAATTTAATCGTTTTCATTCTTGCCTCCAGAGTAAATAGCCCATCGTTAATAAAAATAGCGGTAGTTCAGTGTGAATTCGCGGATCAATGCGTCGGTCAGATTGGAGCCGACGCTTCCCTGCATGGCGGAGAGGGAAAGCTGATCGCGACCGATCACTGATCCTGCCAGTCCAAACGCCAGGCTGTAGCCGGAACCCCCGATATCATTGCGGGTGGCACAGGCATCTGCGGCAAGCCGCCATGCACGCGAATAAAAGGGACGCGGAAGCTCGCCGGTGCCCAGACATAAACTGTAAATGTTCACATCTTCAGGCAACGCAATCGCGGCGTTGGCGTTACTGTTGAAGCGGGCATGAACGCCGTTCAGGCGCATTTTCAGGTCGGGGTTCTGTGTGCGGAACAGATGTCCGAGCTCCCAAGACAGTGTCTGTCCGCTTCCCAGAAAATCGCCATTCTGGATATAGTAACGCCCTCCCGCAACATGCATTTGCGCATATTCGCGGTTGCTGGGCCGGTAAAGCAGGCCCGCCTCGGCCTGGTCGCGCATGCCGAATACCCCCAATTCTTCCGATTCGGGCGCCTCCGCATTCACTTCCGCGCCCAGTTGCAGATTGAGGCGCGGCAGGATATCCATGGCATGACGAGCCTGCACGGTCATAGTCCGGGCAAACTCTTGCCGGCGTCGCAGCAGGATTTCGCTATTGCCCATTTCCCCATGATTTTCGAGCCGGATGCCCATGACAGTCTCTATCGGCGGGGTGCTGCCAAAGTTTAATGGCACGTCACTCGCCTGATGCGTTTGGCGGAATTCCGCGCCCACCTTCAAATGCGTGCTGAGCGCGAGTGCCACCTTGGCGCTTCTTGCAGTGCCGTGCAGGTTGCCCAGTTCGGTTTTTTTCAGTTCGAGGCCGATATGCGAAGCTGCCGCCAATGCATCTTCGACCAGACGTTGATGCGCTTCATCGTTGTCCGGATCGTCGGCCAGCCCGGCAAACACGGTGGCTTGCGCATGGCGTTCCTGTCCGATCGCGCGGGCGACATCATGGCGCATCAGCATGGACATGCCGCCGGGCTCATTGGCGAGGCGTTCAGCCAACACCGGGCTGTCATTTCCAGCCATGGCGACAGGAACGACCGCCCATTGCGGACCGGCCAGGCGTTGTCCATAACGCCGCCATAACCAGGCTTTGGCATTCGCGGATTGTTCGGTGGAGATTGCCCAGCCCAGCACCAGTTCATCGACGGCATTTTTTGCCTCAACCGCGCCCAGCGTGGTTGCCCATGCCAGCGACAGGCCATTGACCTTGGAGCGAACCGTATTTTCCTGCCGCATCCGCCGTTCCTGTCGCACCACCGAGCGCACCAGCGCGAGGCCGGGATCGTCGGGGTGCTGCATCAGTACCAGTCGCGCTGCCAGCAGCATGTCGCGCGAATAGGGCGGCTTGGCCGGCGTGTCAGCCGGGCCGGCACGCAGTTGCTGCCAAACATGTTTGCGCAGGCGCAGTGCACTGGCCGGCTGGCGCGCCTGGTCCAGCGCATCGGCGAAGTTGGCCAGCCACAGCACATCACGCTTGCCCTGTTTGAACTGGCGGCGATAGTAAGCCACTGCGCGGCGCGGTTGATCCAATACCTGATAGGCGGCCCCCAGCGCTTGCCAGTACGCGGGGTTGTCCTGCACGCCGCGCGCCGCCAGCCGTGCGGTCATCGCGCGCAGGGCGGGCAGGTCGTGGGCGTCGATCCAGAACCATAGCGCGGCATTGAGGGTGTCTGCATCGTCCGGCGCGAGGACGATGGCACGGCCAAAATCCATGCGCGCCGCTTCATGGCGGCCCGCGGTCTGAAAATATTGCGCGCGCAACCGGTAAAAACGCGCACTGCCTGACAGCTCTGTCTGGTGGTGCAAAACCGCGCGTTCGATCAGCCGTTTCTGTGCCAAAACATCGCGGGTTGCCGTGCGCAGTTCCAGTGCCAGCAGCAACATCTCCCAGTCACCGAAGCGCTGATACGCCAACTCCGCCAACTCCGCTTTTTCAGTTTGTCGCGTATCGCCGAGCAAATAAATCAGGCGGCTGAAATCTTCCTGCGCCAGTTGTCCGGTCGCTTGCAGGCGGCGCAAATTCTGCTCGGCCTCGACATCCTGTTGCAGCGCCCAGGATAAATCGGCCAGCGATTTCCAGTAGGCGGCATCCTCGTCCTTGGCCTCATGGCGGTGGGCTTGCAGCAAGTCATAAGCCGCGCGGTAGTGTCCCTTGCGCAAATGCAGGTTGGCCAGCTTCAACAGCCAGTCTGCGTGTTTGCCGTGGTGATCAAGCAAGCGCGCATACACGGCCATGGCATGCTCATCGTCGCCGATGCGTTCGGCCAGTTGCGCCGCAATTTCCAGATACAGAGGCTCGTGTTCGTCTGCATGGCGTGCCTCGAAAAAGCGGACTCCTTCCTGTGGTTGTCCGGTCAATTCGAACAGATCGGCAAGATGGCGCCATTGCGCGGCGTTCAGGCTTTCCCTTGCGGCCAGTTTTTTCCAGACATCGAGCGCGACATCAAAATCATTCAGGGACGTGGCCAGCCCCAGGACTTTTTGCAGGGCGGCATTGTTTCCATGATGGCCAAGCAGCCAGCGCCATTCGCGCAAAGCGATCACGGGCTGTGCGGTCCATTCCGCGATTTGCGCCAGCCGCTGATGCCAGACCGCTTCGTCAGGCGCCTGTTTTACCGCCGCCTCGGCCACGCGAAAGGCCTCATTCAACTTGCCGTTTTCGACGAACACCTGATAGGCGAGCTCATACTTCTTTTTGTTGTAGGGCTGAATGGTGCCGGGGGAGGATGGCACGATCTCGTCGCCGGCATTCGCATTGGCGATTCCGATCAGACTCAAATCCAGCCCTGCGATCCATGTTGCAAAGGAAGAACTCCATGAAAGGCGCAGCATGCGTTTGGCATATTCGACGGCGCGCGCCTGATCATTCGCCGACCGGGCAATTTGAATCAGGAAGTAAAGGGTTTCGGGGTCGTCTGCCAGCGTGCCGAGATGCAGATCGATGGCGTGCATGGCTTCGGCGGGATGACCCCCCGCAATCAGCGCGCGCACACCGGCCAGGAACCAGGTGCGTTGGCTGGTCAACGATTGCGCCCGGTGCCGTGCAATGAAATACAAATGCGCCGCCAGTTCAGGATTGTTTTCCACAAGCGCATCCGCAGCCGAGTCGGCGAGTTGCTGCGCAGGCATTGCGCCTGACAAAGTGCTGATTTTCCGGTACAGCGCGGCAGAGATGGAAGGCTGTTGCAGGTGCTCCGCCTCTTTGGCGAGATATATCAGTGATTGCAGCGGTAATGGCATCTTGTGCAGGGTTTCCAGCGTATGGATACGCTGTTGCCGTAAGGACTCAACCTGTTCGGTACTGAGTCGCTCGCTCGAAGATTGCTCAGTCAGCAATTGGTATTGGGCCAGCATGGCCTCCGCTCGCTGGTCGGAATTACCGTTGCGCATGACCGGTTCCAGCAGTTCCACCAAGCCATCGGTTTCGTGCAGATGCAGTTTGTGCCGGGCGAGCAGGAGGCGCAACGCCAGATTGGCGGGATCCGACTTCAGCAGATTGGCCAGATAATTGGCCGCCAGCGGATCGTCCAGCCGGGTTTGGGAGGCCCGTCTCAACTCCATCGGCTTGGGGAAAATCAGGATCAGTAAAATAATGACGAGCACGGCGAACCCTGCCAACGTCCAGGTTGACATCAGGCGCGGCCTACCCGCGCCGGGTTTACTGCGCGCAATGAACGCGTAGCTCGCCGATTGCATGCTGAGGTACCGAAAAATGGCTGATGTTGCCGATTCCGGATTCTGCCCGGATAGCCCGGCCATCCGCACTCACTGAACAATGCGGCCCCATCGCCAGGGAAAATTTCAGGGGGACTTCTCCGGCCAAGGCCAGGTTGAACGTTTGCTTGTCGCCGGAACTGGCCGATGTCACGCGCGCATTGGCAGAGACCAGATACGGGGTTGCGTGGCGTGTATTGACAGACGGGTTGAAACGGACGCTGGCTTCATCGTCGACCAAGTGCAGATAATGGCTTTTGCCGTGGCGGTTGAAACCGGCTGTCCCCGACTGCGGATCAATCGTTGGCTGGCCCAGCGATACCGGCGCGCGCAACTCGCGCAAATTTTCAGCACCGCGCACGCGCCAGCCATCGCGGGTGCGGGCGACCACGATGCGGTTGAAATCGAGCACCTTTTGCACATAGGCGGAAACATGCACGGGCGTTGTTTCCTGGGTCAGTGCCCAGGCATACACCTTGTCAAGCGCCCTGAGCGAGGCAGGCTTGCTGGCGGAATAGGTGTGGTAATAGATATCAATCGGCTTCAGGCGCAAAGGTGATTCGGTCAGTTGAAAGGTTTCGATGACCCGTTCATAGCCATAGAACGGCCCCAGCCAGTCGTTGGTATA
>Ga0210052_1000124_pt1 | contig 64711 bp, 56 predicted proteins | sample CryGeymeta201508_FD_183976 | JGI IMG/M metagenome (GOLD analysis project Ga0210052, IMG submission 183976) | Groundwater microbial communities from Crystal Geyser aquifers in Utah, USA - Crystal Geyser metaG 2015-08 (SPAdes) (version 2) | ecosystem: Environmental > Aquatic > Deep subsurface >...
ACATCACAAAATAATCCGACTAGGTTCTTCATGCCTGTTCCTCTGTTGGTTCCCACTTTCTTGGTCGAAAGATCGGATCTTGGAACAGGCATTTAGTTCAATTTCTTAAACAGGATTGGGGTTAAATTATACATTGAGTCACAAATTATCGACCAACGCTTTGCTCCTCAAGAATTTGTTTTGGTGGCCTACGAACCAAAAAATCATCCACTGTTTTCTGAGCAGACCTTTCAAAGCATAGAAGCCTTGAGCCAGGCCTTTCAAGCACTGCCTCGTGTTGAATCTGTGACCAGTATTTTAAATGTGCCTTTATTGTCGAAGGCGGGCGCACTTGGTCCAACTATGTCACCTGATGACTGGACATGGCAAAAACAGCACTACAGTCCCCAAGATATGCGGCATGTATTTGATCAACATCCTTTGTTTACTGATCTTCTGGTGAATCAGCAACTAACTGCCACAGCGATTCAAATTGTCTTTAAGCCCAACACCGAACTGCGTGACTTAACTAAACAAATTACTGAACGACAGAAAAAAGTATTAAGCGAGCAATTCACTGAGCAAGACCAGAACGTCGAATAGTTTTTTTACCCGTCCAAGAATGTCTTAGAAGCCCTGTTATTTGCTTGTAAATACAGGGCTTTTTTATTTTTCCCGTCCATATCGGTTTGCAGATGTCCGTTACCAGTTGCTGTTTAAGTGGTGGGCAAAATGGTGGGCAAGTCCTGTTTTTTTGACTCAATAAGCAAAAAGTCAAGATATCTGGTGAGCAGATTTTTGCATCTATCTCACCACCGCCTTATGCCATCTCCACTTATCGTGCAGCTTGCAGGTTGTTCAATCACTCAACTATCGAACCAATCGATAAACAAACAGTGGTGGGCAATGGTGAGCAAATTTTAACGATTTCTTAGGAATATAGAGTAACAAACGATGGCAAAACTAACCGCAACTCAGGTGCAGTCTTATGCTCGCACCGCAGCAGCAAACAAAAAATACAGTGATGGTAATGGACTATATTTTTGCGTAAGAAAATCTGGCATGCCGTATTGGATGCTAAGGTATACCAGCCTAAACGGACGACGAGAAGCCACGCTCGGTCAATATCCAAGTATGACGTTAGCAGAGGCTCGACTTGAATCGTCTAAAATGCAGCTACAACTTCAGCAAGGTGAAGATCCATTAGCAATTCGCGCTATTGAAACCATCCCAGAGTTCCAAAATGTCAGCCAGCTGTTTCAAGACTGGTATTCCAAAGACTTAAGTCGCCGGTTAAAACACCCAAATATACCCAAACGTGTTTTTACCAAAGAGATTGCCCCCGTGATTGGTCAACTCCCTATCCAAGCAGTGCGGCCAACACATGTACGCGAAGTATTAGAGCGCATTAGAGAAAGTAACCGCCCTACCATTGCCAACGACACATTAATGTACATGAAGCAGCTGTTTCGACATGCGATAAAGCTCGACTTAACGCTGAATAACCCCGCCGCAGCATTTACCGTGGACGATGCCGGTGGCGTGGAGTCCAGTAAAGACAGGATGCTCAGCAAAGAGGAAATTCACTACGCTTTTAGCGTGTTTCATACCCATATCAATAGCTTTGGCCGCGACAATTACCTCGCTTGTTGCCTGTTTTTGGTATTGGGCGTGCGCAAAAGCGAATTGTGCGAAGCCATGTGGCGTGAAATGGATTTAACCACGGGCGTATGGGACCTACCCAAGGAACGAAGTAAAACTGGCGTGCCGATCAGCATTCCCTTACCCCGCCAAGCTATTGCTTGGTTTAACGAGCTGCAAATCCGCGCTTGTGGCTCGCCTTATGTTTTCCCGGCCAGACGAGCAAGCCATCGTCCACATATGGGGCCAGATACACTGAACCGCGCAATTTCTAAACTCTTTGGTCGCGAGCCTGGGCGCAAAAAACAGCCGCCCAATAAAATGGGCAAACTTGAACACTTTACCGTACACGATTTACGCCGCACCTTTCGCAGCCTTGCCGCCTCTTTAGGTATTGCAGGCAACGTGGCCGAACGCTGTCTTAACCATAAGCTAAAAGGCGTTGAGGGCATCTACGACCGGCACGATTACTTTGAAGAGCGCCGTATTGCCCATCAAAACGTGGCTGATGTGGTTGAACCGCTGGTGAACTTTGAGCACCCTTCACAGCACAACACAGGAGGGCGTTAACATGCAACTGATGATGCGACTCGCCCCCATTACCTTTCCAATAGCCATGCTGGCAGGCCTTGGTTGGTGTATTGGCATTGCCCTACTCGAACAATCTCATGGCGTAGGCTACGCACTTACCCGGCATTTCCTGATGGTATTCGTGGTTCTCGCCCCGTGGCTGACGCTAAAACTCACGTTCTACGTGATTGTCAGCCTAGGACGCAAACTGGGGCTCATCCCGCCTGCACGCCCAACGTATAGCCTAGGTTATGAAGAATCGCTCTATTGGTTCAGAGTATTGGCGTTCTTCGATGGCAAACGCAGCCGTATGCCAAAAAAGCCATACAGGCGAAACTAACTAGCCACTCACTTGCTCACTTACTGTGGGCAGTTGGGACAATGGGGCAACACTGGATAACACAAGCTTTAGACGGTGAATAAGAGGGATTTGAACCGCCCCAAGGAATGGGGCAGTTGGGGATGCGGTAACAACTCCTAACCGCATAAAGAATACCAAACTTGCAAAAGTCCCAATTTGGGACTAGCATCTGTTTATGAGAATTATCGCACTATCAACCTTAAAAACATTTTGGGAAGACAGCCCAGAATACATTGACGCTAATGAGCCAACGTTAGCGTGGTATAGGCATGCATTAAACGCTGATTGGGGAGCACCGGCGGATGTGAAACAGGATTTTAGAAATGCCAGCATCCTCAAAGATGGACGTGTCGTGTTTAACATTGCCGGTAATAAATACCGGTTAGTCGTTTGGATCAATTATGCCTACAAGGTGGTTTACATACGGTTTATAGGCAGCCATGCACAATACGATCAAATTGATGTGCAAACGATTTAAAGCCAAAAGGTAGTAACAAGAGGTAAATATAATGGACATCAGACCTATTAAAACAGATGCCGACTACCGCGCGGCATTAAACGACATCGAAAACCTAATGATGGCGGAGCCAGATACCATTGAAGGCGAAAAGCTGGACATTTTGGTTACGTTAGTCGAGGCCTACGAAGCAAAGCATTTTCCAATGGATTTGCCAGACCCTGTTGAGGCAATAAAGTTTGAGATGGAGCGCAAAGGCTTAACGGTTAAAGATCTTGAACCCATGATAGGTAAAAGCAATCGTGTTTATGAAATCCTAAACCATAAGCGATCACTCACGCTAAAAATGATTTGGAAACTTCATGAAGGGTTAGGTATTCCAGCAGAGTCGCTGATCAAACCACCGCAAGTTCGCGCTTCATAGCGCTGCGAATCAAAATTAGTTTGTTATGAATGACGCTCGCTACCCAAACATTTCTGCTATTGATAACAGGCTAGCTGAGCTTGAAAACGAAAAGCAGCAGCTTCTCGCATTAAGAGAGACTTTGCGTAGCGCTCAAAACGAGCGTTCAGTACAGACATTCACGCCAAAACAAAAGGTTGCCCTATTCAGACAACGATTTCGTGGACGAGAGGATATCTTTGCCAATCGTTGGCAAAACCAACAGGGCCGAAGTGGCTACTCCGTAGCCTGTGATAATGAATGGGTAAACGGGGTTTGCAACAAACCCCGCATTAAATGCCAAGACTGTTCACACCGAAAGTTTAGCGAACTAAACGAGCGCATTATTTACAGGCACCTTGCCGGTCATCAAGTGGTGGGGCTGTATCCCTTACTGAAAGATAATACGTGCTATTTGTTGGCAGCCGATTTTGACAAAGGCTGTTGGCAAGAAGAAGTCAAAGCAATGTCTAAAGCGTGCCAAGAGTTTGATATTCCCCACGCGATAGAAATCTCGCGTTCTGGCAACGGGGCGCACTTATGGATCTTTTTTGAAACCAATATCCCGGCGAACCAAGCTCGGGCACTGGGTTTCGCTTTGCTTGATAAAGCCATGGAAATATTTCCAAATCTATCGTTTGACTCCTATGACAGGCTCTTTCCTAACCAAGATGTCCTTCCTGAAGGCGGGTTTGGCAATCTCATTGCGCTACCACTTCAAAAGGAGCCTCGCCTTTCAGGTCGTAGTTGCTTTGTTGACAGTGATCTAAATGCCATCGATGATCAATGGCAGTACCTTGCTGGGCTTAAAACGCTCACTCAGTCGAGTATTGATCAACTCATAACAACCATTTCACCCAATACCCTATTGCTGTCCGAACAAGGGCTAACAGACAACCGCCCTCCTTGGGAAATCACAGCCAAAGCCGCACCAATAAAATTAGAGTCTTTGCCGAAAAACGTGACAATTACCTTGGCCAATCATATCTACTTTTTGATGAGCGAGTTACCTGGGCCACTACTGGCAGGACTCAAGCGATTAGCTAGTTTTTCTAATCCTGTGTTTTTTAAAACACAAGCGTTGCGCTTTTCAACCCGTGGCATCCCAAGGTTTATTTCCTGTGCTCGTATTGAAAACGGTTATCTCGCACTACCGCGAGGCTGTCTCGATGACGCGATTGCTTTGCTACAAGAGCACAATATTTCGCCACTATTTGACGATAAGCGTGAAAACGGCAAACCATTATTAAAACTTACACCCGAGTTCACTTTGCGAAAGAACCAGCGAGACGCAGTGGCCGCAATATCTAAACATGACTTCGGTATTTTGCATGCGCCGACCGCATTTGGAAAAACGGTTACTGCCATCGGCATGATCGTAAAACGCAAAGTAAATACCCTCATACTGGTTCATAGCCGACAACTGCTTGAACAGTGGCAAGAGCGATTACGCACGTTCCTACCAGAAGTAACCATTGGCAGTATAGGCGGGGGTAAAAGAAAGCCGAGTGGCATTATCGACATTGCCACCTACCAAAGCTTGGTTAATAAAAAAGACAACTCCATCACGCCTCTCATCCAAGACTACGGCCACATTATTGTTGATGAATGCCACCATCTGTCTGCGCCAAGGTTTGAAATGGTACTCAACGAGGTAAGAGCAAAATATGTATTGGGCCTAACAGCAACGCCAGAGCGACAAGATGGCCATCAGAAGATCATTTTTATGGCGGCAGGGCCCATTCGCTATAAAGTGAAACAAAGTCCTGATGAGCAATTTACTCAAACCGTGATGATTCATCAGCTCTACTATATACCGCCAGCTGAGCTAATAAAAACAGATGAGTGACCCCAAATAAGCGATGCTTACCGCTGGCTCGTCGATAACCAACAGCGCACGTCAAAAATTGTCTCAGACGCCTCTCAGTGTGTTCAAAATGGCGGATACCCCTTAGTCCTTACAGAGCGTAGAGAGCACGCAGAGGAAATACACTCACAACTTACCAAGATGGGTATAAGCACTGTCGTACTCAAAGGCGCCATGAAATCTGCCGAATGCAAGAACGCTGACAATCATCTGCAATCGGCTCAAATTGTCGTCGCAACAGGAAAATATGTGGGTGAAGGGTTTGACCTACCAAGACTGGATACGTTGTTTTTGGCCATGCCAATCGCATGGAAAGGTACATTGGCCCAATATGCCGGTCGAATTCATCGTGAATCGGAAGGAAAAACACAAGTCACCATTCACGACTATGTAGACTGCGCCCTCCCTATGCTGCAACGCATGTTTAAAAAACGCGAGAAAAGCTACAAAGCAATGGGGTATGCAATTGAGTACTTTGATGGCAACAGTGACAAGCAACCTTCACTGAAGTTAGAAAACGTCCCTTCATCAAATACCAAGCCAAAATAAACAGCAGCACTTCATTAAACACTTCCCCATGCCTTTACCCCCATACGCCAAAACCACTATCCGTTTGGCTTTTGGATCGAAACGCCAAACAGGGAAATTTACCCATTTACTGTTTGGCTTCTCGGTTGAAATCCAACGCTGGTAGGCCTTGCCGGTACTGGCTTAAAGATAGGTTTGGCGCTTTTTGCTCCCTAAACCAACCTCGGCATCAAAGTACAAACCGTTTGATTTTTTAAACCCAGAATGCAAACGATCGTTTGGCGTCTCGATTTTTTTGCACTTGGCGAACGCAGCCAAACAGCGGTGTATTGGACGATGTATTTCAAACAGTTAGCCGCATACAGGTCATCATAAAAAACCGATTTGACTGGTTAGTTTTATGGGCATTTCTTTCATCTATTTCACCACCGCGTCTGCATCCGACCACTGAAAATAGACGGCATGAAAAACCAACAAGGTGATAAGTGACGTGTTATGGGCAAGTGGTAACAATTGGGATAGAGAATGGATACAGCAGGTGGTCGCTTTACTAGTTGGGCATGGCGCGTTTACCCTCTACCCGGCACTAAGCCAGTGCGATAATGCTGCCGAACGCTTAACCCGCTGGCTGACCTATCAGTTACCACGCGTTAAACAAGCACACCCTAGCTGCCCGATTCACCAATGGCTGAACAGCATTGGTGCACAAGTGATCGTAGAAAAATGACAAAGCCCCGAGCAATGGCCAAACCTGTATTGGCTACCTTTACCTGAGGTTGATGGCCATGCCCAAGGCGGACTAGTTTTGTTACCGGCACATTTATTACCGACAGATAGGAATGGTACGAGTCAAACCAACACATTGCACGCAAACACGCCCGCCAACGCCTGTATCTTTTGGTGCATTTCGCCTTTATCTAAAACAGGAAAGCGCGCTACCTTGCACCCCACACAGCAAAACCGCGCCTTTTGCCTGCCCAGTTCGCCAGAGCAAATGGGCAAATCATGTACGGGGTTATTACTGAGCGGTTTAAGAAAAGAAAGCCAAAAACGAAACGGCAACGTGATCAGCCACCAAATCAACCTAGCGCTGCTGCACCACCTTTGTGGGCCGGAGAATGATATGTGGATGAAAGCGAGTTTGGGTACCGTAACTCATTACGGTACCAAAAATTAGAAGCCGGAAAAACGAGTAACCCCTCACAGGGCGCTGATCTAACGGGTAGCGGGAGGGGTGTTGTTGGTGCGATTTTAATATCAAAAGTATCAAATAGCTCGATGTTTTTGGCTAGAGTGCTCTCTGTTAGGTTTTTACTCAGGCTTCACTTTGAACTATTCGGAATTTCCAGATGGTTGCGTTTTGTACAGCTCTACCAGCTTGATTATATGACTCTTAATAATTAACTCTTTTTTATCAGCAAGATACCTGGTACCGACATACATGTCGGTACTAGGCAACGACCACTACTCCCTCTCTATACAGCCAGGCATCCGCTCAATTCAAGCATCTCCAAACGCTATTAAAAAATAAATTTACAGTAATGGCGTTTTTGCAAAATAAATAGTTGACAGTTTGTGGGTCTCAGCATAAGCTCATTCACAAGTTGCAGAAACGCCATTACAACGCATTTGAGGTGACAATGAAAGTTAATTTGAAAAAAATTGCCTCTGTACAGATGGGACACTCTTTTAGGTCAAAGCTTGAGCCAGACACTAATGGAAATATCTCTGTTATTCAGATGAAGGATCTTACTGAAGATAACCGACTAAATGCCCAAGAGCTAGTGCAGATTGCTATGCAAGACTTAAAAGACCATCACAGAGTTAAATTTAACGATTTAGCTTTTCGCTCTAGAGGCCAAACCAACACAGCAGCATTGATTGACCAAGAGTTGAATGATGCTGTTATCGCTGCGCCACTGTTGCGAATTCGAGTTGAAAGTGATTCGGTTATGCCTGCGTATTTATGCTGGTTTATTAATCAACCGACTTCACAAGCAGTATTGCAAAGTAAGGCAACAGGCACGGCGGTAAGAATGATTGGCAAACCTGCACTTGAGGATCTGGAGATAGTAGTCCCTAGTCTCGATGTGCAGAAAAAGATTATTGAGATTTACCAATTATCCATCAACGAGCAGAAGCTAATGAATGCATTAGCCAAGAAAAAGGAGGTGTTAACTGACGCAATATTAATGAATTTAGCAATGAATACCCAGTAATGACAGTTACTGGGTTTAGACGAGCCAAAAGTGTGACAGCACTTTTAGCAAAACTTTAATCCACGTTTAATTTGAAAAAACAGGAGCCGAAATTATGGCAAAGAATACATCATCAAGCAAGGGCAATACCCGACATGTCGTACCACATCCTGACGGATGGGCAAACAAAAAAGGCGGTGCAGAACGCGCTTCAAGCGTGCACAGCACCAAAAAAGAGGCCGAAGCTGCGGCGCGCGAACAAAGCAAGCGTGAAGGCACTGAGCTGTTTATTCATGGCAAAGACGGCCAGATACAACGCAAAGATAGCCACGGTAACGACCCAAAAGACATTAAAGGATAGGAGCCCTTATGAGTGATGAATACAAAAAGAAAATAGGTGTACCCGAGTCGCATACCCTCAACATCGTAAGTAGTCAGTGGTCGCAACGAAAAGGCCAAGACACTGACACCTATGAATGTGAAGAGCTAAACGAGCAAGGTGAAGTTATTGCACGGTACACCGTAAAGGACAGTACATCGATTTACCCTCCATTTGGGCGGTCGATTACTTGGACTCAATCAGCCGTACTCGATTCTTAACCTTGTAACTTACAGCTAGCGGGGCGCTGCCGGTATAGCCAGCCCCGCTTTATAGACACTGACCAAATTTGAGGGCCATTTATGAGCGATAAAATTCAGCAAAAAGACATCAACAATGCAGCATGGGCTGCATGTGATACTTTCCGTGGCGCGGTAGACCCAGCGCAATATAAAGACTACATCCTAGTAATGCTGTTCGTAAAATACATCTCCGATGTATGGAATGACCACTACGCAGAATATAAAAAGCAGTACGGTGACGACGATGTCCGTATCAGACGTAAGCTTGAGCGCGAGCGCTTTGTACTGCCAATAGTAGAACTCACAGAAGAAGTAGAAGACAAGGCAACCAAAGAGAAGAAAACCGTTGTTACCGACACCTTCTTGGCCAACTACTATTCATTGTTAGAGCGTAAAAACGAACCCAACATTGGCGAGCTGATCAACATTGTTTTAGAGCATATTGAAACCGCGAACAAAGCCAAGTTAGAAGGCGTATTCCGTAACATCGATTTCAATAGCGAAGCCAACTTGGGTAAAACCAAAGACCGTAACCGTCGCCTAAAAACCTTGCTGGATGACTTCAACAAGCCCGTACTCGACATGAGCCCGTCGCGCGTGTCTGAAGATGTGATTGGTAACACCTACATCTACCTTATTGAGCGCTTTGGCTCCGATGCAGGTAAAAAAGCCGGTGAATTCTACACCCCCCATAAAGTCTCTGAGCTGGTTGCGCGTCTGTCTGCGCCAAAATCGGGGGCACGTATTTGTGACCCAGCCTGTGGTTCAGCTGGGCTATTGATTGAAGCTGCACGCCAAGTAGGTGACCGCAATTACTCGCTCTATGGCATGGAAGTCAACGGCAGCACTTGGGCGCTTGCGCGTATGAATATGTTCTTGCACGGCTCCGACTCTGCTCGCATTGAATGGTGTAACACCCTCACCTCACCAGCGCTGGTCGAAAATGACAGACTGATGAAGTTTGATAACGTGGTTGCCAACCCACCGTTTTCACTCGACAAATGGGGTTCAGAAGACGTTGAATCCGACAGATACAACCGCTACTGGCGGGGGCTACCGCCTAAATCAAAGGCCGACTTTGCCTTTATCAGCCACATGGTTGAAGCCGCCGTTGAAAAAGAAGGCCGCATTGCCGTAGTGGTACCTCATGGCGTGCTGTTTAGAGGCGCAGCCGAAGGCCGTATTCGTCAAAAACTGATTGAAGAAAACCTACTGGATGCCGTGATCGGTTTACCCGGTAACTTGTTCCCAAGCACTGGCATTCCAGTGGCAATCCTGATATTCGACCGCTCACGTGAAAAAGGCGGCGCCAATGAAAACCGCAAAGACGTGCTGTTTGTTGATGCCAGCGGTAAAGACCATTACCAAGCGGGTAAAAACCAAAACATCCTGCTGGATGAACACTTAGACAAAATTGTTGCGGCGGTAACCGCCCGTGAAGAGGTAGAAAAATACGCCCATTTAGCCACCTTTGATGAGATCAAAGAGAACGACTTTAACCTGAATATCCCGCGCTACGTCGATACCTTCGAAGAAGAATTAGAAATCGACATTGTCGCCGTGCAGGCTGAGATCACCACCCTTGAAACTGAACTTGCCGACGTCCGCAACAAAATGGCGGCGCTGTTAAAGGATATCGTACCTAACGAGGCGCAAAGCAACACAACGGAGGTGGCTGAATGAGTATGACGAACAACAACCATTTCGTTGACGCCAACAAAATGGTGTCTAAGTGTAAGGACGGAACCGCAAACCAATTGCGTGACGTCACGAAAATGGTGGGAGGCGCACTATGAATGATAAGCAGCTTACCCAACCAGAACACACCAGCTTTGAAAGCTTAAAGCATGAATCAGAAAGCGCCGAGTTTTGGTATGCCAGAGAGTTACAGACTGTTCTTGACTACAGTACTTGGGACAAGTTTGAGCGTGTTATCAAAAAAGCGATCACCGCTTGTGAGGGCTCCGGCCAGTCGAGTGAGGACCATTTTTCCCAGGTGGGAAAAATGGTCGATATTGGCTCGGGGGCTAAGCGAACCACCCGTGATTATCAGCTTTCCCGCTACGCGTGTTACCTCATTGTGCAAAACGGTGATGCCAGCAAGCCGGTGATCGCCAATGGCCAGACCTATTTTGCCATTCAGACTCGTCGCCAAGAGCTACAGGATGACACTGGTTTTCAGCAACTAAATGAAGACCAAAAACGCTTAATGCTGCGCAATGAATTAGCCGACCACAACAAGCAACTGGCTGCGGCGGCCCGTGATGCGGGGGTTGAGTCTGGTTTGGACGACGCCATTTTCCAAAACCATGGTTATAAAGGCTTGTATGGTGGGTTAGACAATAAAGCCATTCACCAGCACAAAGGCTTAAAAAAGAGCCAGAAAATACTCGACCATATGGGCAGTACCGAGCTTGCCGCCAACCTGTTCCGTGCCACGCAAACAGAAGAAAAGCTAAAGCGCGATCAGGTCAGCAATAAAGCCCATGCCAATCAAACCCATTTTGAAGTGGGTGCCAAAGTGCGCGCCACCATTGAGGAGCTGGGTGGCACTATGCCAGAGGCTTTACCCACGCCGGAAAAAGGTATTCCCCAGTTGGCGCGTGCACAGAAAAAGTTGGAGGGTGATAAATGAGTAAATTACAAACGACGCCTTCAGGTTGGAAATTAACAACTCTTGGCACCTTTATGGTGTTTAAAAACGGTGTTAATGCAGATAAAAATGCCTACGGATCTGGTACTGAGTTCGTAAACGTAATGGACATCTTCAAAAGAAATTTCATGAAAAAGTGCAATATTCTTGGAAAGGTGGAAATTACTGAAAAACAAAAAGCAGAGTACTCAGTAAAATATGGCGACATTCTATTTAACCGTACATCAGAAGTACCAGACGAGATTGCATTTTCATCCGTTTACCTTGATGAGGCAGAAATAACATTTGGCGGCTTCGTTATTCGTGGCAGACAGAAAAAAGAGCTTCTAGATCCTTTATTTGCTGGTTACTGTTTCAACAATAGCAGTATTAGAAGAGAAATGATCCGACGTTCACAAGGTGTGGTAAGAGCAAATATAGGCCAAAAGGATCTAAATAAGGTTCCAATCCTTATACCACCTAAAGACGAACAGAAGAAGATAGCCAGTGTGCTAGCCCTTTGGGACAACGCTATCGAAAAAACAGAGGCGTTAATTGCGGCCAAGGAAAAGCAGTTTGAGTGGTTGATGGAAAAACTGTTTAGACCAAATGATACATGGACATCTTACAGGCTCGGAGAGTTATTTGATAACAGGAAAGAGACTCACAACACAGATCTACCTTTAGTATCAATAACAAGAGAAAGAGGCGTTATTCCACATTCAGAAACCAATAGGAAAGACAACTCAAGCGAAGATAAGTCAAAGTATTTAAGAATTCGCCCGAATGATATTGGCTATAACACGATGAGGATGTGGCAAGGCGTATCTGCATTATCTGGTATTGATGGAATTGTGAGCCCTGCTTATACAATTTGCATACCTAAGAAAGTTGTCGATCCTGAATTCATGGCTTTTTTGTTTAAAACAAAGCCAATGATTCATAAGTTTTATAGATATTCTCAAGGTTTGACTTCCGATACATGGAACTTAAAGTTCCACCATTTCTGCGAAGTGAAAGCAGAGATACCTGATATTGAAACTCAAGTTGAGATTGCACAGATACTCAATACGGCAAAACACGAAATTGACCTGATCAAAAAAACCTTAGAGCAGTACCGCAGTCAAAAACGTGGCCTGATGCAAAAGTTGATCACAGGTGAATGGCAAGTGGGTAGTTCTCAGCACCTCTCTGAGGAGACTTATCAGGAGGCAAGCGCATGAGCACACCGCCAGTAAATTACGCAGCAAACTCGGAGCCTTCGGGCTTCGAGTTTAACGAAAAGTACTTGTCGCAAATTCCTGCCCTGCAACAGTTAATCAATTTGGGTTACCAATACCTCCCCCCTGAGCAGGCTTTGGCTGAACGGGGTGGGCGCAGTGCCAATGTGATTTTGGAAGGGGTGCTACGTCAGCAGCTAAAAAAAATTAATCGCATTAACTATAAAGGTGGCGAGTATCTGTTTAGCGAGGAGAACATTCAAACCGCGATCCAAAAGCTCAAAAACATTAAGTTTGATGGCCTGCAAAAAACCAATGAGTCGATTTACGATTTAATCACCTTAGGCTCAGCCATGGAGCAAACCATTGAGGGAGATTCAAAAAGCTTTACCCTCAATTACATTGATTGGAAAACACCATCAAATAACAGCTTTCATGTAGTCGCTGAGTTCTCGGTTGAACGCGCACGCAGCACCGATACGGTACGCCCCGATATCGTCCTGTTTGTCAATGGTATTCCCTTTAGCGTGATTGAATGTAAATCGCCCAAAGTGGATGTAGAGCAAGCCGTATCACAAAACATTCGTAACCAGGGCGATGACTATATTCCCCGCCTGTTTACTTATGTGCAGCAAGTGTTGGCGGTGAATAAAAACGCCGCCCAATACGCCACAGCTGGCACACCTAAGAAGTTTTGGGGCGTATGGAAGGAGCAGGAAGATAAACCCGCCGATGTCGATAAAGGCGTAAATACCTCCTTGAGCGAAGACACTAAAGCACAGCTATTCAGTGGCGAGTTTGCGGCCGCACGGCCATTTTTTGATGCACTAGAGGCTGAAGGTAAACGCCTGGTGACGGAACAAGACAATGCCATTCACAGCCTGTGCCGCCCAGAGCGTTTATTAGATTTGGTATATCGCTTTACCCTGTTTGATGGTGGCATTAAGAAAGTAGCCCGCTATCAACAATATTTTGTGATTAAAGCGACCATCGCCCGAATTAAACGCCTGACCAATAAAGGCACTGGCGCAAAAGAAAACCGCCAAGGTGGTGTTATTTGGCATACCCAAGGCTCGGGTAAGTCGCTCACCATGGTGATGCTCACCCGTGCGATGGCACTAGAGCCGCAGCTTATCAACCCAAGAATCATTTTGGTTACCGACCGGGATGATCTCGATAAACAACTGGGTAATACCTTTGCGGCCTGTGGTTTAAGCCGCGAACGTGCCACGTCTGGCCGAAACTTAGTTAAGCACCTGAAAAACAAAGTGGGTTTGATCACCACACTGATCCACAAATTTGATAAAGGCTGGGTGGCCGAGAAGTTTGTGGATGAATCGCACGATATTTTTGTATTAGTCGATGAAAGTCACCGCACCAACTTCGGCTCATTGGCGGCCCGAATGCGCCAAATGCTGCCCAATGCCTGTTTTCTTGGCTTTACCGGTACGCCACTACTGAAAAAAGAAAAGAATAACTTTGCCAAGTTTGGTGGCCTGATTGAGCCGCACTATACCATTAAACAAGCGGTTGCCGACGAAGCGGTATTGCCACTACTTTACGAAGGCCGACATATTGAGATGGAGCAGAATCAGTCGGCTATCGACCTCTGGTTTGAGCGCCACACCGCCGATTTAAGCAAAGAGCAAAAGGCCGACCTTAAAAAGAAATACGCCCGCGCTGAAATGCTAAACAAAGCTGATCAGGTGATTTACATGCGCGCCTTTGATATCAGCGAGCATTTTCGTGCGAACTGGCAAGGCACTGGCTTTAAGGCTCAGTTGGTTGCCCCAGGCAAACCGGCGGCATTAAAGTACCAGCAGTTTTTGCAAGAGATTGGCATCGTCACTACAGAGGTGGTGATTTCTGGCCCTGATACCCGCGAAGGCCACGACGAAGTGGACGAAGGGCCAACCGATGAGGTAGGTAAGTTCTGGGACAAAATGATGAAGCGCTTTGGCTCTGAAGAAGAGTACACCAAGCAAATTATCAACCAGTTTAAATACGGTGATGACCCTGAAATACTCATTGTGGTGGATAAGCTATTAACTGGTTTTGATGCGCCGCGCAACACCGTACTGTATCTATGCCGAACCCTGCGAGAGCACACGCTATTGCAGGCTATCGCTCGGGTTAACCGCCTGTACGAAGGTAAAGAGTTTGGCTACATCATCGACTATGCCAGCGTATTGGGCGAGCTGGATAAGGCCCTAACTATGTATGAAGCCTTTGAAGGGTTTGACGAAGATGACTTAGCAGGCACGCTCACCTCCATCAACGAAGAAGTGTTTAAACTGCCACAGCGTTACTCTGACTTATGGGATTTGTTTAAAGCCGTTAAAAACTCAAAAGACGAAGAAGCCTATGAGGTGTTATTGGCCGATGACGAGTTACGTGAAGAGTTTTACGAATGTTTATCGGCATACAGTAAATCTTTAGCCATCGCTTTATCGTCTGAGCAGTTCATTATGAACTCTGATGAGAAGAAGCTACAAACCTATAAAAACGATTTGAAACGTTTTCAGAACTTAAAGGCAGCGGTTAAGTTGCGTTACGCCGAGGCGATTGATTATCGCGACTACGAGCCGAAAATCAAAAAGCTGCTGGATACCCATATTCAGGCCAATGAGGTGACTCAGCTTAACGAGCCAGTGAATATTTTTGATGAAAAAATGTTTACCGCCGTGAAAGAAGAGCAAGGGGTTTATCAAACCAAAACTACGGCGTCGAAGGCGGACACCATCGCCCACGCCACGAAGCGCAGCATTTCGGAGAATATGGACGAAGACCCTGCGTTTTATGAGAAGTTTTCGAAGCTGATCCAAGCCGCTATTGATGACTTTAAGGCCAAGCGCATCTCAGACTTAGAATATCTCAACCGAGTGATTGATATTCGTAACAAAGTGGCCACGAAGCAGCATGATGATATGCCTGATTGCATTCGTGAAAACGACGAAGCGTGTGCCTACTTTGGCTTGATTAAGCCGCAGTTTCAGCAAGTGGCAACCCTCAATGAGTTAGATGATGCTCAGCTTGATGCCATTGCGGCACAAACATCGTTAGCGATACAAAAAATCATTGATGCTCATTGGAAAGTCGATTTTTGGGACGATGCCGACGTTCAAAAAACAGCGATGAATGATATTGACGATTTTCTTTATGACGAAGTCAAAGAGCAGTACGGCGTGACGCTGAGCTTGGAACAAATGGACGAAATCATTGAGAAAACCATGCAGGTTGCGAAGCACCGGAGGCACTCTTGATGTCATCAACCATCAAGCAGACCGAGGCATCAGCTGCAAGTACTGAAAGGCTCGCGGTTGTATACGGAGGGGGAGAAATCCCCTTCCAGTTGGCTTTTTCCAAACGCAAGTCGCTGGAAATATCAGTGCACCCTGATAAATCAGTTTTTGTGAAAGCTCCTGAAGGCACCGACCGTGAAGCCATTGAAGCCAAGGTGAAAAAGCGTGCTCGGTGGATCAAGCGCCAAATTCGCTACTTTGACCAGTTTGACCCAAGAACCCCTTCTCGCAAATACGTCAGTGGTGAAAGCCATTTATATCTAGGCAAGAAATATCGGCTAAAAATTGAAGTAGGTACTGACAACGGTGTGGCGCTGAAAGCGGGCTTTTTTTGGGTAACGTCTGCCAATGGTAAACCAGACCATGTGGAGTCGCTACTTAGTGATTGGTATCGAGAAAAAGCCGATTTTCATTTAAATAAGGTGTTTTCGGATTGTTGGGAGAAGTTCAAATATTCAGATGACAACAAGCCAAACATTAAAATAATGCAACTCAAAAAGCGCTGGGGCAGTCTATCAAAAAGAGGAACGCTGACCTTAAACCGCGAGTTAATTAAGGCACCGAAAGAGTGTATTGAGTACGTGATCATTCATGAACTGTGTCACCTAGAGCACCACAACCACGGTCCAGAGTTTTATCGCTTACTCGAACGCTCTCTACCAGATTGGGTGAAGCGCAAACATAAACTGGAAATGGCATTGATTTAGTCAGCACGCTGTATCGAATAGCTAAGTACACAGCCAGTACACTAGCGGTATTGTCTGCCTTAGCCTTTAAACCTAGCCAAGCTCTTAGGTTGACTGGCGGTTCACTGAAAGGTGACAAGCCCACACAGGATTCATCGCCTTTTTAGTCATCCAAGATGCTGCCTTTCACACAATACATGCGTGGGCGAGTATTGTCGGGGAGGCTGACTTTGCGCTGTGGCCGGTTGCCATCGGGGACTAGGTAGCCTGCAGCCATCAGTGCTTTGGCGGCGCGATCTGGGCTGAGTCCTTCGGTGGCTTCACGCCAGCCGGTTGGGTAAAACAGGTAGAGGGTTTGTGGGCCTGTAGAATCAAGCCAACCCGCGCGCTGGCGTACTTGGCTGCTGTAACCGGTTTGCTTAGGCGTAAAGCGGCTTTCACCATGCTGCTCAATAAAACTGCGCACTTGGCGAACGGCTTGTTGGTCTTCATTGGCAGCCACACCACCGCGGGCGAGTATCCATTGGTTTAGCTGGCTTAAACAGGCAGCTTCGACACTTTGGGTTGGCCAATCAAGTACCTTGGCTTGAATGGCTAACAACCCTGCACTGGCCAGTAAAGCAAATTTTTCGGCGACTCGGCGCACTTGACCGTCAGCCTCAGTGGGTAAGCTGGCTAAAAAACGTTGGCGTACGTTTTGGAAAACGGGTCGCACCTGCGCGCTGTGCTGCGTTAAAAATTTTAACCAATCCAAGGCCAAACTGCCGTAATGTTGGCGGCTTTGCTGTTTTAGGTGATCGGCTAAATCGGCGGTGCTCATGCCATGGCTCTGATTAAACACCCCCATTTTCGCACCGGCATCGGCACTGAGATCAATCACGCGCACTTGCTGCCCCGCTTTTACACGCTTGCCGATACTGGCAAGATGGCTTTCGAGCGTCACTTCGCCAGTAGATAAAAACACCAAACGCCAACGGGCGGGTAAGCGCATTTCACCGTATTTGCCTGCACGGGTTTTACCTTGGCCATTGGCAAGCATATAAGCGACATCGCCCGCCTCCTTGGGGTCCACTTCGCCCATTTCATCGAGCGCCAGCAAGGCATCGTTATGCGCTAGCGCTGTGCCTTCTAAACCGTTGGCCGTGGCGCGCCAACTGTGGCGCAGTTGATTAGGCTCACCCCACACCGATAACGCCGGATACAGCGCCGCGGTTTTACCAGTACTGCTGGCACCGTAGAGGTGTAAACCAAAACCATCCACCCCGCACAAATGCAACAATGGCGCGGCCGTCGCTCTTGCGCATTCATGCGCTCGCGACATACCGTTCGTCCTGAACATAAGTGCAGCGCAGACACCAACTATTAATAGCGGATTATCCAGACAATAACGGCCAACGTTCTGCCGCCAACTGTCACTGCTACCTTGTTGAATAAAGCCTTCTATCGGGTGCATGGTTTGCAGCACCATGCGCGGGTTGTTGCTGTGTTCGCTTGGGTAAAAGGTGAGGCGCGGATCCACATAAGCGTGGTGATGCCAGCCAATGCAGTTGACGCTGATGGCCTTTTGTGTAGCCAGTTCGCCCATCTGTTGAATAAACAGCGAGAGCAACTGCCGCGCTTTGATACTGTTACTTAGCCGCATGCCTCGGCTGAGTAGTATCCGGCGGTACTCACTGCCGTCTCCGGCCAATAGTTCTGCGGGCATGGCCCAGTAACGATGGCGATTGTCATCGTCTAACCAGTGCAATAAATAGCCGCCCTTTGTTTTCAAGAGAAGTGTCCCCTTGCGGATCGCGGGTGCGGGCGGCCACTTGCAACCAAGAGCAGATTTTAACCGGGCTATCTTGCCCAGTTGGTTGCATCACCAGCCAGTTTTGCGCGTTATAGGCAAAACCAGCTGGTAATGTTGGCATGTTATTATTCAACTCATTGGCAGGTAACGGGGTTGATGCTGATGGTTTATCCGCGGCCATAAGCAGCACCGATACGGCGGGTTTCAATCCACTGGTCGATATCGCTTTCTAACCAGCCCATGGCACGCGCACCAATGCGAATGGATCGCGGAAATTCACCGCTGGCCATCAGGGCATAAATTGTACTGCGGCCAAAGCCTGTTTTGGCCTTTACCTCGGGCAAGCGCAAAATCCGCTGCTGACGCGCTGGGTGTACTGAGTTTGTGGGTAATTGTGTGGTTGGGTTCATCGTTTGCTTCCTCACTGATCTGTTAAGTTCAGTTAGGAGTTTGCCAGTACTAAACGGACGCAGTAGGCAGATAAATGCCCAGATCATGCAGCTTTCTGAGGGTACAGGTCGCTACTTGCCCCAGTTTGTAGATAGTGTCCAAAACAATAAAAGCTCTGTGGGCAGGGTTAGTGGATGTCTAAATAGCGTGAATTAAGGCTTTGCCCATACTGCCCCAAAAGCCCAAGGGGTAAGAGGTGTATGACAATACATCGAGTGTGAGGCAAAAATTGAAAATGAAACTATAACTTCTCTATATACTAAAAAATGAAAATATAGTTTCACTGACTCATTAAACATTAAACATTAAACATTAAACATTAAACATTAAACATTAAACATTAAACATTAAACATTAAACATTAAACGCCGATTGTTTCATGGCTTGCTCCGCTCGGCTGATCCCTAGCCGCTTAGCAACGGTTTGCCATTGCTTCACCGCATTTAATACTTCGTCGTAAATTTGCGTGGCTTGGGTTTGCGAAAGTCGGAAGAAGTCTTTCACATCAAAGGCTAATTGGTAGTCTAAAGTGTTGTCTGAATCGGTAATATTCAGATGCAGGCCATGCTTACCCACTATCGGGTTTAAATCATAAGCGGGTGATAACTTCCAACCCTTCTTGGTTAATAAAAATCCATGGTTACGCAGGTGATCATCCGTGTTGGACACCGCAATATTAAACACTATACGTCGCCATAACTGTGCTAAATCCGCTTCGGTTTGTGCACCAGAATTGGAAATAAATTCAGCAATCTCTAAGTAGCTGGCACCTTGAGATTGTTCACCATCATAGTATTGCAGTTGTGTCATGGCCGATGAAAAATGCAGCCGCTTTTCACCGTCGCGGTCAAACCGTTTGGTTAAAAAGGTATGATGCCCAGAGGAAAACTGCCTAATCTCACTTGGAAACATGTCAACACCTGCCGCCAGCGCCAATTCATAACAGACCATCTCCCACGCGCCCACATCATGGGTATCGTTTAAATTGGGAAACTTAGCAATCCACAAGTGGCCTTGTTCATCTGTGACACAAGCCTTGGGCCTTGCACCACCTAATGATGAGCCTGGAGAAATCAGCATTTTCAACCAGCGGTAATACTCGTCACTGTCGATGTTATCGTCTTTTTCAATCTGCATTGCTGCGTGCTCTAGCTCTCGCAAAGAAGCCATTGGCGGCGCAGCAAACTTAGCGTTGTCATCTAAGAACGCAGCCGAGCCTGTTCGCTTAAATCGAATACCACCCATCCGGTAAGAGTCGTGTACGCCCAGCAGGTAATCTAGCTCGTTTAATCGACTTGTTGCTCGAATGCCTTTGCGCGCTTCAATGGCTGCACGCCGCTGCATTAAAATACGCCCCCATCTATCGGGCGATGAATCGAGAAATGCACGAAAGTTTTTATCGGTTTCATCGTTGTAAAGTTCACCGGTGTGAAGCGTCAGGATTGGATCAATTTGCAAGCGATAGGCTGAGGTTAAAAACGCTTTATCGTAGGCAAAACTAAACACGCCACCTCGGCTTGAATCGCTGTAAGAAAGCAGCCCTATTAGCAAAGGCGCTTCAATTGGCTTCCAGTCGGCATAAACTTCGACGATTTCACGGCTCATCGTGAACCTTCCAGCAATTTTATATTTTGCAGCTTAATACCCACTTCATCATGGGCGGCCATTTCTGCAAAGTTGCTTTCCATGCCAAGGACGGCCATCACTTTTAAGTAGGTGCCTATAGCAACGCCCGGATCACCTGCGAAGACTTTGTTCACGGTTTTATGATCAAAGCCTGTGCGTTCACACAACAGCTTTTTTGTAAAACCACGTCGTTTCATCGCCAACAGCAAGTCTTCACCAAAATGAGTCAGGATTTTGCGCTGCTTTGGAAACAGTACATTGTGTAAATCACGCTTAGCCATATCGCCAACCCAAGGGACTATATTCCCATTATTTAATCATTACTGGGAATATAGTCCAACTTTGAAGGCCAAACAACTCTAGCAAGTTAAATATGGGACTATATTCCCATTTTGCTCAATATAATTGGATTTATATCCTACTTTTAGGTTTAGCTTGCGCGTTGGCCAAGGCGAAGATGTAAATCCCTGAATGCCAAAGACCATCAAATTACACTTTTATGCGCATAAAAATGTAAAAATCCGCACTTTTCTGCGCGTAAAAGTGTGAAATGCAAGTTGAGTACTCGTCAGTGTATTTTGCTGAATGGATAAATGCAGCGGTTAGAGGTCTACACAAAGTGACTTCATAGGTAACAATTTGTAGACCTGAATGCGACATTCAAGATTTCAACCAATCAAAACTGAACGATATTTTTTGCTAACCAAACTTGACCTGTCTATAACTTCATAGTTTATCGTCATTCGTGTTCTGGTCTGTTTGAGCCAGCCGCGCCATTAATAAAAAAGAACGGAAAGGACGTTTTATCTGTGTATCGCATTTCTGAGTTAACTGAAAAAGTTGGGCTGTCACGGTCAACCTTGCTCTACTACGAGAAGCTGGGGTTGTTGCAGGGTGTTCGCCAAACCAACGGCTATCGGCTGTATTCAGATAAAGATATTCAGCAGTTGCACTTGTTGCAACAACTGCAAGCGGGCGGTTTAACACTTAAGGAATGTAAATCCTTTTTGGACAGCAAGGTGCAGCGCTCTGTACTCGAAAAGCGCTTGCAGCAGTTGGACGAAGACATCGCTAAAAAGCAACAAGCTCGCGCGTTACTTGCCGCCTTGCTGGGTGAAGGTTCGCTGCGTCTTTGGCACCAACAGACCGATAAATTAGCGCCAGACGCCCATCTGGATTGGTTAAAGCAGCAAGGCTTTAATGAACAGCAAGCCCTGCATTTGAAATGGTTATCAAAAGATATGAACGAACACGATCAATACATGGCCGACTTTATGACGGTATTCCAAGGCTTAGACCGCTGGGGACCAAGTTCTGATGCCGATACACTAAAAGCCTTGTCCACACTGCCAACAATACCCACCAAGATCATTGATATTGGCTGCGGCAAAGGCTTTTCAACCCGTTTATTGGCAAAGCACACCCAAGCCGAGATTGTGGCGGTGGATAACGAGCAAAGTGCGCTGGATGAACTCGGTGAACGCCTCACGGAGCAGTTGGATGCCCGCGTTACCTTAAGCTGTGCCAGCATGACAGATCTGCCTTTTTCACCTGAAAGCTTTGATTGCATCTGGTCAGAAGCGGCGGCTTACATAATGGGTGTTGAGCAAGCGTTAACCCAGTGGCGTAAATTGCTGACTGATAGCGGCTTCATGGTAATCAGTGACCTAGTATGGTTAACCGATAACCCAAGCCAAGAGGCAGTCGCTTTCTGGGAAGGTGAATACCCAGATATGCAAACCGTCGAAAAACGCTTAGACCAAATGTGCCAAGCAGGCTTTGATGTGATTGATCATTTCACCTTAAGTGAACAAGCATGGCACGATTACTATCAACCACTCAAAGCGCGAGTGGCAGAAGCAAAAGCAAGCATGCCAAGTTCAAACGCCATTGCAGATATCGAGCGAGAAATTGCGATTTATGAAGGCTACCTAGGCGAGTTTGGTTATCAGATGTTTGTGCTGCGCAAAGGAGCTTAAAACAGGGGCGTAAAATCGCCCCTGCCTCCACACCGTTTAACTGAGCTTTAGGATGAGTCTTAGCGATAATAAAGCGCGGCATTTTCCTGTTTGCGCTGATCCAATGTCTTAGCAATCGCAGACACTGTTGTTTTACTGATCCCTTGCTGCTGTGCAAGATAAGCAAATTGACTGATGGCTTCTGCCACTTCTTCAATGACTTGCCTTGCATCATGCCAACTCCCATAGCCAGCACTGCTCGCTAGTTTTTGCATCACCTTAAGCGGTGGCGCTTTGCCATAACCGCCGAAAGCAGTGGCGTGTTCGTTGAATGGATGTGGGCTGTAGGTAACATCGTAAAAAGGTGCGGGATTCCATTGACCGTCATCCGCTTGCAAAAACGCCCAGTTTTTACTGTGGTCGTCTTGATTAGACGACAGCAGGTTAAAAACGGCACGGCGAAATTGCAGCTGCCCAGCGGCTGGAGATTTACAGAGCTGTCGGCTGGCTTTAATTAAGTCAATATAATCTAAACTTGGCGTTCGAAAGTCTGCATCCAGTAGCCCGCAAGCGCTGTGCATATGCAAGCGACCTGCACTGCGATTGCCGCTTAAATTGGTCTGCTCCGTGACATAATCAAAACGCTTAAGCGCCAACCAGGCAGACGCACCGCTTGTAGGTGGTGCTTCAATGAGTTGCCATTGCGGCGGTTGACACTTAGCAAGTTCTGCCATTTGTAAATAAACCGCCTCACACAAACCTTCTTCATGGCCGAGCGCGAGATTTTTAGAAGTAAATTTAATCAGCCATGCTTCATCACCAGGCTTTGCAAAGGTTCGACAATGCTTAGTTTCTCCAGCAGGCATATAAATCTGCGCTTTAGGCCTTGCCCCGCCCGAACTACCACCAGCGACCAATGCAGCCAAAACCTGTTGAGTATGCACATCTAACTCATCGTGATTATCATCCATATAATCTGACATTGAAGAATCGAACAGCGTTTGTGCTTCTAGGCCTAAAGTAGCTAAATCAATGTCCGCATGCGTCGTGGCTGAAAACTCAGACACCGGAGAAAAAGACAATGCTCCCATGCCTTTATCACCGACAAAGGCCAGTCTATCCATCGCAGTTAATTGATTAGGTAGGATGCCCTTTTGCCGGAAAATACGATCTTGTAACAACATGCCCCAACCATCGGGCAAACAATCTCCAAATACGCCATGTACACCTTGGTGCGGCGCTTTAGGTGCGGCTTGAACTTGCGTATTCGACTGCAAGGTAAACGGTGATAAATTGCCAAACTGCTGCAAATAGTCGTCAGCATACTGAAAAAAAACGCCTTGCCGATTCTGCGCCAAGACTCCAACAGAGATCTGCTCACCTGAGCTTAGCGTACGAGTAACATTAAGCTTCTGAATCGGTTTAAAACTCATCTTTTAGCACCTCATCAATACTCGTGGGTATAGCAGCGCGTTCTTTGCTAAGTTGCGTGAGCTGATAAAGCCTATCTAGCGAATCAAGGGTCTGCCATAGCAACAGCAATTGACGAAATGAAATTTGCCCGGTCAGCTCAAATTTCTTAATGGTGGCCGCAGGTACGCAGCTTCGCTCAGCCAATGCAGCGCGCGACAGCTTTGCCTGCTTGCGTAACTCACGTAAATAAACCGCATAAGCTTGGCTTACATCGGTATCATCAAGTAAGGTAAAATTCATCCGCAAAGACCAAATGGACACAGTTATATCCATTATAGCGAAATAAAACAGAACTTGGATACTATAATATCCATCAGTGCGTAGAGTGTTGAAAAAATTACTCGATAAAGCCCTTCAAAACTGCTATTTTTAGACCCTAACAGCAGCAAAAAAACGGCACTGTTTTTCCATTGCTAACCACTAAGATTTAGTAAAAGCCAGAGGCAAGTGGTGGGCAGTTTGGTGGGCAAACAGGCATTTCTGAACGGTTTATTTTCGGTAACTTATTGAGTTTGTTAGGGTCTAGACCGCTACTCAATGAACAAGACCAATTCGACGTTGAGGCTTTGTTACGGCAAACGGATCCTATTGAACAACAACTGAGCAAGCAACGGCGCACAGAAATAGCGCAAATTTACTCACTGATTGCGCCTTATGAGCAAGAAGCGAATATTTATCTCGGTGGGGCCCAAGTGCTTGCGTACCAACTGATTGAGATCATTCAAAATGATCTAGTGATATTTGGCAGTGGTATCGGCGTCGCGATTTGTGTGTTGTTATTCCTGATATTTAGACAGCTGCGCTGGGTAGTGGTGCCTCTTATTTGCTGCGCGGTGAGTGTCACAATGACCATCGGTTTGTTTGGCCTATTGGATTTACGAACGACGGTTATTTCGTCAAACTTCGTTGCCCTGCAATTGATCCTGACTTTGGCCATTGTTATTCACCTGCTGGTGGAATTTCGGCAGATTGCACAACAATACCCTAGGTGTAGTCAGCATGAACTGGTACAAAAAACCTTCATCCACAAAATCAGTCCGTGTTTTTATGCTGGATTGACCACCTGTGTTGGATTCGCTTCGTTATTATTTAGTGGCATTCAGCCCGTCGTTACCTTTGGTTGGATGATGATAGTGGCCATGTGCCTATCTATTATGGTGAGTTTAGTCTTGTTCCCAGCCATGGTTAGCCTGCTACCAAGGCATGACAAACCAACCAGCAATGCCCTGTCAAATTGGCTCATCAAAGGCGTCCAGCATCTAAGTCTGCGCTACAGTGCATGGGTGTTTGTCGTGAGCGTTGTATTACTAGCGGCTGGTATCAGCGGTGTGCTCAAACTCAGCGTTGAGAATAGTTTCATTAACTATTTCGCCAGTTCAACTCGCACCTACCATGAACTTTCGTTTATCGATCAGCAGTTTGGTGGCTCAACGCAACTAGATGTGATTTACGACATCCCCGAACAGCAACGCCAATCAGATTTGGTATTAACAGCAAAGAGCATTCAAAGCCTGCAAAAAGTGCAGTTTGTGATGAAACAGTTTGCTGCCATGGGCAACGTGACGTCAGTGGTGAATTTTACTGAATTAGCCAAAATCATTAATGATGGCAAACCGCTAACAGAATACGAGCTCACAGTTATTTACCGTTTAATCGATAAATCGCTAACCGAGAAACTATTGGGTTCATATTTTTCACCTGAGCACCAACAACTGCGAATTAGCAGTCGCATCAAAGATACCACTGAGGGCTTAAATCGAGCGGAGTTTATGCGTACCTTGGGTAATGATATTGAGGGGGTATCCGTGGTGCCCCATTCTTTTCGTTTAGGTAATTTATTTGTACTTTACCAAGACATCTTGCAACGCCTTTTTACCTCACAAATTCTCACCATGGGTATTGTGTATATCGCTTTATTTGTGGTGTTGTTGGGTATTTTTCGATCGTTGAAGTTAGCCATCATCGCCATCATTCCCAATATTTTGTCGACCCTGGTGGTGCTCGGGAGTATGGGCTGGTTGGGCATTCCGCTGGATTTGATGACCATTACCATTGTGGCTATTGCCATGGGGATTGCCGTGGATGACACCATTCATTTTGTACATCGCTTTCAAGAAGAAGCCACGACAAAAAATAGCACTGATGCCATAAAACACACCTATCACAGCATTGGTTTTGCCCTACTGTATACCTCATTTATCATTACCATGGGCTTTTCACTCCTGAGCTTTTCAGATTTTATACCCAGCGTGATGTTTGGTTTGTTAACAGGACTGGCCATGCTTATAGCACTACTCACTGACTTGACCTTGCTGCCAGCGATGTTGCAGCGCTTTTGCCGGCAAAATAAAGCCAAAGACTGACTATACAAACACTTGATAGATCTATGCGTCACGGAGCAAACCCTTCTCAATGCTGCGAATTAAGCGTTCGGTCAAACGCGGCAGTGTGGTCTGCTCGGCTGGTTGTTTGCTAAGTTGATGATGTCTAGCCCAGTCGATATGTTCTTGCACCAAGGAACTTGCATGGGGTGAGGCCGCGTCTAAAGCACTGAGAATGTGTGCTGAATATGGCGCATTGCCCAGGGCAACGGCAATGTTTCGTTGCCAGCGCTCAAAGCCAATGCGGCGAATGGCGGAACCTGTTGTCAAGCGCAGGAATGTGGCTTCGTCCCAGGCAAACAAGCTTAACAAATCTTGCGCTACTAAATCTTTACGCGGACTAAAATCGGCTTCAGAGGTGAGGGCAGCATAACGATTCCAGGGACAGATAAGTTGGCAGTCGTCGCAGCCGTATATACGGTTGCCAATTAAAGGACGCAAGGCTTCTGGAATCGCTCCTTGCAGCTCAATGGTTAAGTAAGAAATACAGCGTCGTGCATCCACCACATAGGGTGCAACAATGGCCTGAGTCGGACAAATGGTCATGCACGCTACACAGCTACCACAATGATCATCGGCCGCTTGATCAACCGGGAGCGGTAAATCCACAAATAACTCCCCCAAGAAAAACCAAGAACCAGCCTTTCTGTTGATAGTAAGTGAATGCTTACCTGTCCATCCAATACCAGCTTTTTGGGCAATAGCATGCTCTAATACGGGGGCAGAGTCGACAAAGGGTCGGTAGTTTAACTCAGCGCATTCACCCTTGATTTTTTCGCCTAGATGTTTGAGTCGAGCTCGCATTACTTTGTGATAATCGCGACCTAGGGCATAACGGCTAACATAGCCAAGCTGCGGATTTTTCAAATTTTTGGCAAATTGTGCATCCGGTGGCAGGTAGTCCATACGCACGCTAATAACTCGCATTGTGCCGGGCAATAATTCGTGTGGACGGGCGCGTTTCATGCCATGTTCCGCCATATAGTGCATGTCACCTGCGTAACCGGCATCTAGCCACGCTTGCAAATAGCGTTCATGTTGACTTAGATCGACATCACAGATCCCAACTTGCTGAAATCCTAGCGCTTCACCCCAAGCCTTGATATTTTTGGCAAGCTGCGCCAACCACTGAGCATCCAATTGTGACACTACCTATACGATTAAATGAACAAACACCGCCAAGCTTAGCATACAAACTTGTTGCCGCGGAGCAGGTAAAATTGCATGAAGGACAAGCCGCTTCTGCGTCTGGCGCGAGTCTTTTTGACTTAATGACACGGGCGGGACAAGCCGCCTTTCGGTGGTTGCAACAACGTTATCCTGAGGCACGTAAAGTAGCAGTACTGGCCGGATGGGGTAACAATGCCGGTGATGCCTATATCGTCGCCGCCTTGGCAAAAAAAGCTGGCATGCAAGTTAAGGTATGCTGTGCTGATCTTGACCACACTTTGCCAGCTGATGCCACTGTGGCTAAAGAAAATTGGTTGAGCCTTGGCGGCGAATGTGTGAATTGGCAGCTCGCCAATTTGAATCAAGTTGATCTGATTATTGATGGTTTACTCGGCACAGGTTTGCAAGGGGATGTACGTCCACCACTGCAAGACCTGATTGCGTGGGTAAATCGCAGCGGCTTACCGGTACTGAGTTTGGACTTGCCCTCAGGCATGGATGCTGATACTGGCAGACCATTGCCCATCGCCATTCAAGCGCATAGCACGGTAACCTTTGTGGCGATCAAACCCGGTTTAGTAACGGGGCAAGGCAAAGGTTTGTGTGGTGAACTAGTGTATGCAGACTTGGACATTGCCAGCGATTTTTTTAAACGAGCCAAGGTCATTGCTCAACTGATGAGTTGGCCGTATTTATCGCCGTTAACCAAGCGCCAGCAACATGCCAACAAAGGCAACTTTGGCCGACTGTTGTGTATCGGTGGCAACCGTGGCATGCCAGGGGCAATTCGTTTGTGTGCCGAAGCCGCTTTGCGCAGTGGTGTCGGTTTAGTGAAGGTCCTGTGTCATGCCGATAGCCAGTTGGCGGTTGGTGCGGGGCGTCCTGAATTAATGCCCTCAGCAGATTGCAGTATTGCTGGGGTGAGGCAAGCCCTGGAGTGGAGTACTTGTGTGGTGTTGGGGCCCGGTCTTGGGCAAGACGCTTGGGCGCAAAGTTTAGTCACCCAGGTGTTGGAATTTTGTCAACAACAGGCCAGACCCTTAGTACTGGATGCCGATGCCTTAAATTTAATCGCCATGCATAAACACCAATTTTCACGATTCTCAGTAAAAAATGCCATCATGACCCCGCACCCAGGTGAAGCCTCACGCCTCTTAGGTTGCCAAATAGCCCAGATTGAACAAGATCGACTCAGCGCTTGCCAGTCTCTAGCCAATGAGTTTGGTGTCATCGCCCTGTTAAAAGGTGCAGGTACCATCATCTGCCGCCCGCAGGTTTCAGCGCTAACAGACGATTATGGGCAATCACAAGCCGTCATCTGCGCGGATGGCAATCCCGGTATGGCGACTGCCGGCATGGGGGATGTGCTCAGTGGTGTTATTGCCGCGATGTTGGCGCAAGGCTTTAATTCAGCTCAAGCTGCCATTCATGGGGTGTGTTTGCATGCCCTAGCTGGAGACAAAGTTGCCAGCCAATATGGCCAACGTGGTATGCTTGCATCCGATCTCTATCCTAAGTTACGTGAACTAATTAACCTCGAGTCACCCTGATTAAAATGAAGCACCTGACAGACAGCGCCAAACTCAAGCTTTTTTGTACGGCTAATACAGAAGCAGACACTCTGGCTTTGGCAACAAGCCTTGCTCAAGCTTGTGATAAAGCCTGTGTGCTGTATTTAGAGGGAGACCTTGGGGCGGGCAAAACGACCTTCAGTCGCGGTTTTATTCAAGCCATGGGGCATCACGGTAATGTGAAAAGTCCTACCTATACCTTAGTTGAGCCCTATGAATTGCCGCCTTGGCGTGTCTTTCATTTTGACCTCTATCGTCTGGCTGATGCCGAAGAATTAGAATTTATGGGCATTCGGGATTATTTTACCCATGACAGTATCTGCTTAATCGAATGGCCGAATAAGGGCGCTGGCCTATTGGCACCAGCGGATTTACACATTAGTATTGAGTTTAATGAGCAAGGTCGTGACATTGCGTTACATGCATTAACGGATTGTGGGCTAACATTACTCAAGGCACTGCGTTAATACTGGGTGCCATGGCGACAAACGCCAAGTTTAGGTAATCAACAAGAAAAATAATATGCAAGGTTACATATCACCGCATCGAGCTTTATCCTCTGTCAGTCTATTGTTGCTGGTGGGTTTACTGTTCACCTCTGCTGCAGCCTGGGCACAAAATACCATTGATGCCCTGCGTGTTTGGCCCTCCCCTGCGAATACGCGGATTGTGTTTGATTTGGCTAAATCACCTGAATTCAGCTACTTCACCTTGAGCAATCCAGAACGCTTAGTCATTGACTTAAGCGACACGGAAAATTCATTTAACTTTGCCAAGATTGATAATCAAAGCAATTTGATTAATAAAATCCGCTACAGTACGCCAAAAAACAAACAGTCAATTCGTGTGGTCATCGAGCTCAGCAAAAAACTGGATTTAACCGTTTTTTCCTTACCGCCTACCGCACCTTACAGTGATCGATTGGTTATTGATCTGAGCGACGATAAACCCGCCAATACGGTGATTTTGGATGCCGGCACCGCCAGTTCAGAGCGTGATATTGTGGTGGTGATTGATGCAGGTCATGGCGGAGAAGACCCGGGTTCCATTGGCAGCAATGGCAGCTATGAAAAAAATGTCACCTTGAGTATTGCCAAGAGTTTGGAAAATTTGATCAATCAAGAACCTGGTATGCAAGCCATCATGACGCGCACCGGGGATTATTATATTTCTCCCAATAAACGACCAGAAATAGCCCGTAAACACAAAGCCGAACTTTTAGTATCGATTCATGCGGACGCGTTTGTGACACCCCAACCGAGTGGCGCATCGGTATGGGTATTATCCATGAGCCGGGCCAATACTGAGTTAGGTCGCTGGATGGAAAATACCGAGAAGCACTCTGAATTACTTGGTGGTGCCGCAGAGATTATTCAAGATACAGCCAGCGAGCGTTATTTAACTCAGGCCTTGTTGGACATGTCCATGGATCACTCACTCACCACCAGTTATGATTTGAGTCGCGATGTTATTGCCCAGCTCAAAGGTGTGACCAAAATGCACAAAAAAGTGCCACAGGCCGCCAGTCTAGCTGTGCTGACTTCGCCGGATATTGCATCGATTCTGGTGGAGACGGGGTTTATTTCTAATCCAGGCGAAGAGCAGAATCTCAATAACGAACGTCATCGGGCTAAGTTAGCGCAGTCGATTTTTAATGGGGTGAAAAATCATTTTAAACGACAGCCGCCAGATGGCTCATTGTGGGCCCGGTTGAAAAAAGAACACGTGACTCACAAAGTGCGTAGTGGTGAGTCTTTATCCTTGCTGGCTCAGCGCTACAATGTTGAATTAAGTCAGTTGAAAAAAGCCAACAACCTGCACAGTGACATGGTGCGTATTGGTCAAGTGCTAACCATTCCTCAAACCTGAGTCCAATCATTTTCAACTGCAACAGGTAGCGTTTTGCCAATACAAATATTACCCGCCCGCCTTGCCAACCAGATTGCTGCTGGAGAAGTGGTTGAACGTCCCGCCTCAGTGGTGAAAGAATTGGTGGAAAACAGCTTAGATGCTGGAGCAAACCAAATTGATATTGAAATCGAACAGGGTGGGCACAAGAGCATCATTATTCGTGACAATGGCTGCGGCATCCCCCACGACGAACTAACCCTCGCACTCAGTCGTCACGCAACCAGTAAAATTACCACTTTAGATGATTTGGAACATATTCACAGTTTGGGTTTTCGCGGTGAAGCCTTGGCCAGTATCAGTTCTGTCGCCCGTTTAACACTTAGCTCAAAGCCTGCCGATCAAGGGCAAGCATGGCAAGCGCACTGCGAAGGGCGTGACATGGCGGTGCAACTCAACCCGGTTGCACACCCTAACGGTTCCAGTGTGGAAGTGTTGGATTTATTTTTTAATACCCCCGCCCGTCGCAAGTTTCTGCGCGCTGAAAAAACCGAATTTGCCCACATTGATGAAATCATCCGGCGCATAGCCCTAAGTCGTTTTGATGTTGGTTTTAGTCTCAAACACAACGGTAAGTTATTACGTAAATATGCCGCGAGTGCCAAGGAAAGTAACGATCAAAAACGTTTACAGGGCATTTGTGGGAAAGAATTTGCTGAGCAAGCACTCAATTTAAACAGTCAATATCAGGGCTTTCAGCTGAAGGGTTGGATAGCGCCACCGGATAGCGCTAAACCGCTTGCCGACTGCCAATACTTTTACGTCAACGGTCGTATGATGCGCGACAGGTTGTTAAACCATGCGGTGCGACAAGCCCTGGAAGGGGTTATCAGCGCTGACCATCAACTTGCCTATGTATTGTACCTGTCGTTGGACGCCAGTGAAGTGGACGTTAACGTGCACCCAGCCAAACACGAGGTGCGTTTTCATCAGGCTCGGTTAGTGCATGATTTTGTATTTCGCGCATTAAATGATGCCCTAGACCAATATTTTTCCAGTGCTGGGGTGCAGCAAAGCGGTATCACTGAGTTGGCAAATGTGGCGCCCAACCATCACTACATTGCACCATTAGAAACGGAAAAAAATCGGGTTGCAGAACGTCAATTACCTGAAGATGCGGTGTCAAGCACGTATGCGCCAGCCTCTGGCAAACCAGCTTATGCTGAGCATACAAGCAGTAGGCCACCTCACTCACCACAGCTAGCCACAGCGGCACAGCACTATCAAGCACTCATGTCTGCGCCAAACCCGCTGCAACATACACCTGACAGTGTTGAAGCCAGTGGTGTTTTGCTGATTGATCAAGAACACTTGTTAGTTGGTGTGGCGACAGAGTTTTATGTGTTGCCAGTGCGTCGATTGTTAAACGCACAGATGCTGCGTGACTATGCAAAGGGCCTGCCGCTGAGTCAGCCACTTTTACTGCCCATTTCCCTGAGCCTTGGTGCACAGACGATGGACAAGGCTAAAAAGTTAGCGAGTTTTTTGCAGGCCAACAATATTGAGATAGCTTGGCAAGATAAGCGGGTTATTTTGCGGCAGATCCCAGCTGGTATGCGCCACTACAATTGGGCTTTAATCCTCGAGTCTTTATTGGACAAAGCTCAGTTGAGCAATGAATCTGTTTTGCAGACATTAACGGCCGAATTAGTGAAACAGCACCCGATACTTAATGCGCAAACAATCATTCAGCTTTGGCAGCAGCAAACACAAGCAGCTGATATTGGCTTATTTTTGCACCGGGAAGGCGTGAAAGTGCCATTGAGTAAATGGATAAAAGACTATGTCTGACGCCTTGCCCACTGCATTATTTTTGATGGGGCCGACAGCCTCTGGCAAAACGGCTTTAGCCATTGAACTATGCCAGCGTTTTGCCTGTGACATTATCAGTGTTGACTCGGCACTTATTTATCGCGAGATGGATATTGGTACGGCAAAACCCACTCCTCAAGAACAAGCTTTGGCGCCTCACCGCCTCATTGATATCCTCGATCCCTTGCAAAGTTACTCGGTGGCAGAATTTCGACGAGATGCCCTTGCTGCCATGCATGATATTCATGCTCGCGGTCGCATACCTCTGCTGGTAGGGGGCACGATGCTGTATTTCAAAAGTTTGATTGACGGTTTGTCGCCACTACCCGAGTCAGATCCAACAATACGCCAGGAAATCGAAAATCAAGCAAGTCAGCATGGCTGGCAATACCTACACGACAAACTGCAAGCCATCGATCCTGAGTCTGCGCAGCGCATTCACCCGAATGATCCACAACGGTTGATGCGTGCCTTAGAAGTTTTTGCATTAACTCAACAGTCAATGACGTCGTTGATGGCGCAAAAATCAGCGCCGATTCCTTTTCAGATCAAGCAATTTTCCATCGCTCCCACTGATCGTCATGTATTACATCAACGTATTGCTCAACGATTTGACGAGATGCTAAGCCTCGGATTTGAGGAAGAAGTACACAAATTGAGGCGGCGAGGAGACTTGCACTTAAACCTTCCCTCAATGCGCTGTGTTGGCTATCGTCAGATGTGGCAATATCTGGACGGCGATTTTAATGAAAACGAGATGCGGGAGAAAGGTGTTGCCGCAACCCGTCAATTGGCCAAACGCCAGTTAACATGGTTGCGTAGTTGGGCAGACGTATGCACCTTGGATACCTTTGCAAAAGACAATTTGACTCAGGTGATTAAACTGAGCAAACTTGCTTAATAGAGCGTTTCTGACTCGTTTATGTGTATTGCTGTTGTTATGTTGCATAAACACGCCTTCGCATCGCTATACAGCTTTTTGATTTTCTGTATAATCGTGTTTCAGGGCATATTTATAATAAAAAGAAAAGGATAGATCATGGCTAAAGGGCAATCATTACAAGACCCGTTCTTAAATGCACTGCGTAAAGAACGTATTCCTGTATCTATTTACCTCGTGAATGGGATTAAATTGCAAGGCCAAGTTGAGTCCTTTGACCAATTTGTGATTTTGCTTAAAAATACAGTCAGTCAAATGGTGTACAAACACGCAATATCCACCGTTGTACCCTCTCGTGCCATACCCATGGTTACTGCTACTGGGCAGTCTGACTCCGACGAAGATTAATGGTGGTAGGAGAATGGCTTGTTTGACCGTTACGCAGCTGGTGAGCAGGCTGTTTTAGTTCATGTTGATTTTGCTGATGAAAACAGCAGAGAAGACTTATTAGAATTACAATTATTAGTGTCGTCCGCCGGGGTTAACGCAGTAGATGTTGTCACTGCCACTCGGCAAACACCCAAAGCACGTTATTTTGTTGGCAGCGGTAAAGCCGAAGAAATCGCTAACACTGTGCGTGCTAATCAGGCAGATGTGGTTATTTTCAACCACAGTTTAACTCCTTCGCAAGAACGCAATCTTGAGCAACTTTGCAAGTGTCGGGTATTGGATCGCACTGGTCTCATTCTCGATATATTTGCCCAGCGCGCCCGCACCCATGAAGGTAAGTTGCAAGTTGAATTAGCCCAATTACGTCACATTAGTACCCGATTAATTCGTGGCTGGACGCATTTGGAACGGCAGAAGGGTGGTATTGGCTTGCGTGGCCCGGGTGAAACGCAGTTAGAGACGGACAGACGTTTGTTGCGTGAGCGAATTAAAAGCATTTTACGTCGCTTAGATAAAGTACAAGTGCAGCGCGAACAAGGGCGTCGAGCCAGAATGCGCGCAGAAATTCCCACGGTTTCATTAGTGGGCTACACCAATGCGGGTAAATCAACCTTATTTAATAGCATGACCCAAGCGTCTGTTTATGCCGCGGATCAATTGTTTGCTACCCTCGATCCAACGCTTCGAAAAATTCAGTTACAAGATATTGGCTCGGCTATTTTAGCTGATACGGTTGGTTTTATCCGCCACCTCCCCCATGATCTAATCGCAGCATTCAAAGCGACCCTGCAGGAAACCCAACAAGCAGACTTGCTGTTACATGTTGTCGATTATGCAGATGAACACTTTCGTGAGAACATCGATCAAGTCAATCAAGTACTGGTTGAGATTGAAGCTGATGACATACAACAATTGGTTGTATGCAATAAAATTGATCGTATGGAAGACGTGGAAGCACACATCGATCGAGATGAACACAATATGCCGGTGAGGGTGTGGATATCTGCTCAACAAGGCATTGGTATTGATTTACTGCTCATCGCAATAAGTGAATGTTTGGCAAAAAACATGGTGCAGTATCGCCTGCGTATTCCCGCCAGTTTAAGTAGACTGCGCGGTGTTTTTTACGAAATGAACTGCATTGCGCAGCAAAGTTATAACGAAGAAGGTGATTGGCAAGTTGATGTGCGTATGGCACAAAGTGACTGGCAGCGCCTACTTAAAAGGTCAGAAGCAAATTTAGAAAGTCTGATTGTGCCACAATAAGTACATTCATCAGCAGAAATAACAGCGCTGCGGCTACGCTAAACTTAATGGCAGATTGCAACGTAGAATGATTGTTTTAGTGAATTAACCTTTGGAGATAAACATGGCCTGGAATGAGCCTGGCGGTAACAATAACGATCCTTGGAAAAACAAGGGCGGTAAAGATCAAGGTCCCCCCGATTTGGACGAAGTGTTTAGGAATTTAATGAAAAAGTTCGGCAAGTTCGGTGGCGGTAAAGGTGGTAGCGGTAATGGCGGAACGAGCAAAGGCTTTGGCAGCATAGGTTTCAGCCTAATCTTACTCGTCATTGTTGTTGTTTGGGCCTTCAGCGGTATTTACACTATCCGTGAAGCCGAAAGAGGTGTCGTACTGCGCTTTGGTCAATTCCGTCATTTTGTTGAGCCAGGTTTAAGCTGGGCACCCAAGTTTATTGATAAAGTCACTCCGGTTGATGTGCAAACGGTGCGTTCTTTGGCTTCGTCAGGCTCTATGTTAACCCAAGATGAAAACGTGGTGCGGGTTGAGATGGAAGTGCAATACCGGATCATCGAACCCTACAAATACAGCTTCGCGGTAACCATTCCAGAAGAAAGCCTGAGTCAGTCCTTTGACAGTGCCATTCGTTACGTTGTTGGTCATTCAAAAATGGACGACATATTAACCAGTGGCCGTGAAGTCGCCAGACAAAGCGTACGTGATGAGTTACAAGCGATAATTGAACAATACGATATGGGTATATCAATTGTTGATTTGAACTTTAAAGATGCGCGTCCACCTGAAGAAGTAAAAGCAGCGTTTGACGATGCAATAGCGGCGCAAGAAGACGAACAACGGTTTATTAATGAAGCAGAAGCCTATGCACGTGAGATCGAACCGCGAGCGCGGGGGCAGGTTAATCGTATGGCGCAAGAAGCACAAGCCTACAAAGAGCGCGTGACGCTAGAAGCACAAGGTGAGATTGCTCGTTTTGAAGAGCTATTACCACAATATAAAGCGGCGCCAGATGTCACACGCAGCCGGATTTATCTAGAGTCGATGGAAGAAGTGTATTTGAATACCAGCAAGATTTTGGTGGATAGCACGGGCACGGGTAGTATGATGTATTTGCCATTAGACAAAATCATAGAAGGACGCTCTGGCCCCACCATCCCTGCCAATATCCGCAGTACTTTAGAAGGTTTGCGTAATCAAGATAACGACAAAGCAGACGTGAGTACTGACAACAGAAATGATTCACGCAGAGGGAGAAACTAAGCCATGAAAAACGTAATAGCGTTTATAGTTATTTTGCTTGGTTTTGCAGCTTATAGCTCACTGTTTGTGGTGAGTGAAGGACAAAAAGCCATTGTCATCAAGTTTGGTAAAGTGCAGCGTGATGCAGATAATACGACGGTGGTATTTGAGCCAGGTTTACACTTTAAATTACCTTTGGTTGACCGCGTGGTGTCGTTAGACGCACGGATTCAAACTTTAGATGAAGTGCCGGATCGTTTTGTGACGGCTGAGAAAAAAGATTTGATCGTCGATTTGTACGTGAAATGGAAGATCAAAGATTTCGCTAAATACTATTTGGCTACTGGCGGCATCAAAGACAGTGCGGAAATATTGCTACAACAAAAGGTTAACAACGGTTTACGGTCTGAATTTGGTACCCGCACTATTTCACAGATTGTCTCTGGTGAGCGTTCTGAACTGATGGACGAAGCCATGGCGCAAGCGTCGAACAGCTCTGACGAGCTGGGAATTGAGATTGTTGATGTGCGGGTCAAGCAAATTAACCTGCCAGTTGAAGTACGTAACTTCATTTTCCAACGTATGCGCACCGAGCGTGATGCTGTAGCCCGTGAACACCGTTCAGAGGGTAAGGAAAAAGCGGAGTTCATCAAAGCAGACATGGACGCCAAAGTCACGGTCATGCTAGCCGATGCTGAACGTAATGCGCGTAAATTGAAAGGTGAAGGTGATGCCCAAGCTGCGAAAATTTACGCAGAAACCTACACCAAGGATCCGGAGTTTTATAGTTTCTTGCGTAGTATGGATGCCTACAAGGCCAGCTTTAATAGCAAAAGCGATGTATTAGTGGTCGAGCCCGATAGTGACTTCTTCCGCTACATGAAAGGTCAAAAAGGTAAATAAGCCCAAAAACCATTGATAGTAGTTTGAAACGACAAAAGCTGTTGAGTGATGCACTCAGCGGCTTTTTTATTTGGCCTCACATCAGCCAAAGACACAGCGCATGACGTAAGGTTGAATATGGATGTAAGTAGTTGAATTATATAGCTTGACCCAGTGCATTTTATTTTCTCTACTAGCCGTTACCGCTGAATATTCAGCAAGTGATTACTAATTAATGTTAAATTGCGTGGTATTACCTTCATCGACGTTAACAAGACTATGTTTGCTTACGATTTAAGATGGCATCAACCTTAGCAGTGTTGAGGACAAGATTTTTCAATTTTATGGCTTGTCTGACATGATCAACTATTCAGCGAAAAATTCATTATTTTTGAGCTCACCTCACAAAGCAGGGCGTATAGTCGCCATGATGTGAATACGGCTGGAAGATACATCACGGATTCGTTTTGGCTGGGATGAGGTTGAGGCATAAACTGAGCGAGAGACCGTGTTTTATGTTGAAATAAAGATTACGTTTACCATGCCGAATTTTTATATTTATAGGTGTGTTATGTTGAGAGGAGATTTAGTTAACCAGCATGCCAGTTAATACACTTTTATTATTGTCATTTCAGGTGAGTACTTTTCTTGTTCCCTGGTTATTGGTTATCTGGCTAACCTACAATGCCAATGCTGATTCTGTGGGACAATTCAGTTACATTCTTGCCTTGATATCGCCATTGTGCATGCTGCTCGCTAGCCCCTCTCGCAATTTCATTTTGTCTTCACAAACCTTGGATCTTCAACGTGCATTGGATGTCAGAAAAGTACTGGGAGGATTAGGTTTAATTTTGGCCGCTGTCATTGGCTTCGTTTTACAGCAAATGACATGGGTTCTTGCTATTTATTTTGTCAAAATTACAGAAATGTTGTACGACTTAGGGATTGCACAACATTTAAAACTTGCGTCCCATTTAGCGTTAATAAAACTTAATGCGCTCAAGTGGTTAAGTATTTTTACTGTGGTAATTTGTTCTTTTGTCGTAAAAGACATCACTGTGTTGATGTTGTTACTTGGTGGGTGTTTTGTATTAACGTCGCTTGGATTATCTTTTTTCCAAAAGATTAATATGCATGGTCTGCTAGCTGCATTGCGCGACGTTTTACCTTTGTCCCTCAGCGCTCTGGTTTTCTCTTTGTATTTCAACATTCCACGTTATGTTTTGGGTAATGCGGGTGAAACAGAACTGCTAGCCGTGTTTACCATCAGTAGTTTTTTGCTGATGGGAGCACTGGTCTTCATTAATACTTTGATGCAGGCCAATCTGCATAAAATGGCTGTTGTTATAAAAAATGACAATTCACCGCAATTGTTCAAAATCGGCTATCGCAGTTTTTTTTGGTTACTTGTAACCTATGTGGCATTGCAAATTTGTCAAATGGAGTGGTTTTCCGTCGTTTTTTGGCAAGCGCATAATCAACTCAACGCTAACAATCCGCTGTTAAATGGTGTCTACCAACAAGTCTTAATGTTGAGTTTAGGGCCGATGTTATTTTCTTTTGCTAACTATTTTTTAATGGCGACTTCGAAGCATAAACTGTTGCTAAGCATAACTATGATTAACGCCATGATTACCCTGGTGATTGCTAATGCCATTTTTATCAATTCGGGCATGCTTGGTTTATTGTGGGTTATTAATATTAGCGGACTGGGTCAATTTCTAGCGGTGTTATTTTTCTTGAAAAAAGCGATGGCCAAATAATGGAGCATCTATTTTTCTATCTATCGATTGGACTGTTGATTAGTCGACTTATTTGGGAAGTGTCTAGAACAGGTGGAAAATTAAGTCCACTCGCCATTTACCTTTTCTGTTATTTCTATTTTTGCTTTGGTCCGTACATGGCCAATATGCTTGATATCACCATTTATAGTGGGATCAAAACGGCATATCTCTATCAATCATCCTTTGCATTTTTCTTGGCAATTGCAACGTTAAGTCTTTTTCCATCAAACCTGATTGGTCGTATCGAGTTAGGCTTTACTGTGGTTATTAAAGACCCCGTATTTCTTCGACAGATTGCGTTGTTTTTTATGTCTGTGCCTGTTTTGTTGTTGTTTTTATTCGCGTTTTCAAGAATTGGAATATCCGGACTGGATAAAGTTCAGCGGATCCAATCTGTGGGGATTGGACACTATGTCATTCTGACGCTTTGGCCACTTTTCCTTTTTTGTTTCCTCACGGTTATGCCCAAAGTCAGTATGGAAACTAGAATGTTGACCAAGTTTGGCGCGGTCGTTCTTCTCTACTTTACTTATTGTTATTACATGGGCGAGCGCGATTTTGCTTTGCTTTTTGTGCCCCTGTACTTCTGGTTTTACAAAGATAAAGCCATCGCCCTTTGGAAAATGTTGTTAGGTGGGAGCCTTGGTGCTTTGGCTTTTACCTTGATGTCAGCTGGACGTAGCACTGAAATGGACAGCGGTGGACTGGAGTCTTTTTTGAATCAAGGCAGTAACCTCATGGTAACGTCTAACATCATTTCTTGGCTTGATAATGGTATGTTGATTCAGTTGGGTGAGAGTTATTTTTCTGGGTTTATCAACATGCTCTCCCTCGGTGCAATTAAACTAACAACACCGTTGTCGATATGGTTTAGTCGTCAATATTCTTCCGCCGCGAATGATGGTGCCTACGGATTTTCAATTGAGGGAGAAGCGCTATTAAATTTCGGTTTTGCAGGCATCCCTGTATTATTTGCATTCATTGCGGTTTTTCTGGCTTGGAATTATCAAGGTTTTTTAAAGAATAGACCTTTCGGTACGCTCATGACATATTTCACCTTGTTCTATTTTGTTTATGCCATCCGAGGTGAATCACTCATCCTTTTTAAGGCGTTTATTTATTGCGTAGTCATTTTTTTTGGTTCTCTCTTAATCTCGCAACGTGGGCGAATGTATTTTAGGGTTTAATGTGCAAGTAGATGTAGTAATTGAGCAGCGTTTCTATCGTTGTGCCGAGCAAAAATATTGGACGGATAATGCCTTCCCCTATGATTTTTGGAACCGCTATTTGACTGTCTTTTCAAGTGTCAATATTGTCGCCAGAGTGAGTGTGGTTGCCGAGGCAAATGCCAACTGGAAGCGGGTAGATGGTCCTGGCGTGAGTTTTATCAGTCTGCCGAGTTATATCGGCCCTTATCAGTTTCTGCGCAACTTACCCAATTTGGTGAAAGTGTTATACGGGCGTAAGCTCCAGCCGAGACACATCATTTATCGCATACCGGGTATTCTCGCGGCATTTTATGATGTGATAGCCCGAAGCCGTGGTCAGCACTATGCTGCAGAGGTAGTGGGTGATCCGGCAGATGTGTTCGCCAAAGGCGCCAACACAAGTGTATTTCGGGCGTTTTTCAGTTGGTTATTTTCAGCTTTGCTGCGTAAACAGTGTCGAGGTGCTACCGCGATTTCCTATGTAACTGAAACAAGTTTGCAAAAGCGATATCCACCCAACCCTAATGCATTTCAAACGCATTATTCATCTATTCAGCTCAATGCCGACGACTACCTGCTGCGCAACCAATATCGAATGACCCAGCCCGTGAAATTGCTTTGCATTGGCAATTTGAGCCAGCCATACAAGGGCTGTGACTTTATGTTGCACACCTTGGCACGTTTAAACACCCAAGGCGCTCAGTTTCAATTGCGCTGGGTCGGTGGTGGTCATTTACAACCTAGTATGCAAAAACTTGCCAATCAACTGGGTCTAGAACAGGTAGTAAGCTTTGTTGGTAATCTTGCTGAGCGTGCAGACATTAACCATGAGCTTGATCAGGCAGATGTATTTGTCTTGAGTTCGCGGCAAGAGGGGCTGCCAAGAGTGCTAATTGAAGCGATGGCCCGTTCTCTGGTGTGTGTCGCAACCAATGTCGGTGGCGTGTGTGAATTATTGCCCAGTGAGTTTATTGTTGAACGAGATGATGAAGGGCAACTGAGCGCCTTTTTAAGTCAGGTGAGTCAGCTTGACGCGTCTGAACTATTGCGAATTGGCCAAGCCAATAACCTTAAAGCCCACAATTATGAAAACTCAGCCCTAGCACTGCGGCGTATTAGCATGTATCAACATTTATTGGATGCAAAATAATGCGGGTTTTGCATTTACTTAAAACTGCTGTGGGTGCCAGTTGGGCGCTGCGTCAAACCACTGAATTAGTGAAGTTGGGGGCAGAAGTGCACTTGGCTTTGCCTGATGGCCCCATGGTGGCGAAATATCAACAAGCTGGGGTCATTGTGCATCTTTTCGACCCGGCTTTGAATCTGCCCAAACCGTGGCAAAATATCAATAAAATTAAGGCATTACGTGCCTTAGTTGCGCAAATTCAACCCGATATTATTCACAGCCACTTTGTCGCCAGCACATTATTGATGCGTTTAGCCCTACGCGCCTCACCTATTCCGCGTATTTTCCATGTCCCGGGCCCTTTGCACTTGGAGCATTGGCTGTTTCGTCACATCGAAATAGGTTTAGCGACACAACAAGATTATTGGTTAGCGTCTTGTTTATGGACTAAAGCGCGTTATTTACGTTCTGGTATAACAGAGCGGCGAGTTGGTTTGGCCTATTATGGTGTAAATGAGGAAGATTTTGTATTTCAGCGCGCACCAACTCTTGACCTAAAGCAGCAACTATCATTACCCTCAAACAGTTTTATTATTGGTATGGTGGCCTATTTTTATGCGCCAAAACCCTACTTGGGTCAGACACGTGGATTGAAAGGTCACGAAGATCTCATCGATGCCATCGCCATTGTTAAACAGCAGTATCCACAAGTTCGCTGTATTTTTGTGGGCGGTCCTTGGGGCAATGCCCAAGCCTACTTTAGCAAAGTAAAGGAGTATGCCCAGCGGGTAGCCGGTGAACATTGCATATTTTTGGGCTTACGTCATGACGTGCCCCTGTTGTATCCGCAGTTTGATTTAGCTGTGCATCCATCGCATTCTGAGAATGTGGGGGGGGCGGTGGAATCCATGTATGCCCAAGTAGCGACCTTAACCAGTAACGTTGGGGGATTTCCAGACTTAGTCATAGATGGCGAGACGGGTTACATGGTTAATGCCAAGTCACCTCAACAATTAGCCGCCAAAATAATCCAAGCCATTAATCAGCCTGAAGAAAGACAAAAGTTGGTCACTCAAGCACGGCAAAAAGTCGCCCAAGTGATGAATGTGCAACACAATGCCAAACAAGTCTTTGATTTTTATCAACATGTTCAAGAAATAGAAAAGGGTAAATATGCTTAAACGTGTGCTTGATATCAGTATTTCAGCTTTTGTATTGTTGGTGTTTTTACCGATATTGTTACTGCTGACTGTGCTGATCCGCATCAAACTGGGTTCTCCCATTTTGTTCAGACAAGTGCGTCCGGGTAAAAACGCGGTACCCTTCAACATGCTTAAGTTTCGCTCCATGAGCAGTGCCACAGATGCTCAAGGTCAATTACTGCCAGACGCTGAACGCTTAGGTGCTTTTGGTCAGTTTTTACGCTCGACGAGTTTAGATGAATTACCCGGATTACTTAATGTATTAAAAGGAGACATGAGTTTAGTTGGTCCGCGCCCTTTATTGATGGACTACTTACCCTTATACAATTCACGCCAACGTCGTCGCCATGAGGTTAAACCTGGGATCACCGGTTGGGCGCAGGTGAATGGGCGTAATGCCATCAGTTGGGATCAAAAGTTTGAGTATGATGTCTGGTATGTCGACAATCAAAGTGTGTTTCTCGATGTCAAAATACTGGTCATGACGGCGTTCAAAGTGATTAAACGCAGTGATATCAACCAGAGTGGTGAAGCGACAATGGGCAAATTTACCGGCAGTGCAACAACGAGTAGACACAGTGATAACTAAATTACTTATCATAGGTGCAGGAGGGCACGGTAAGGTATCGGCCGATTGTGCAGATGTGATGGGCTGTTTTAGCCAAATTTCATTTATGGACGGTACGTTTCCACAACAGACATCAGTGAGTATTTGGCCCATTGTGGCCGACGGTCGCGATGTTTCAGATTTTATTGCCCCAGACACCCGATTTTTTGTGGCTATCGGGCATAATTCAACCAGGCAGCGTATCATGCAACAGATGGCGTCTATTGGTGCTACGTTTGCAACCTTGGTGCATCCCACTGCGGTGGTGAGTCAACGGGCGACGGTCGGTGCAGGCACCTTAGTTTGTGCCAATGCAGTAGTAAATATTGCGAGTCAGATCGGCCAAGGGTGTATCATCAACACCGGTGCAAGTGTTGATCACGATTGCGTGCTCGGTGATTACGTGCACATCGCGCCGGGATCGCGTCTCGCTGGCAGTATTCAGGTGGGAGCGGGAAGTTTTATCGGGATTGGTTCGGCGATTATTCCGGGTGTTAAGATAGGTAAAAATAGTATATTAGGTGCGGGAAGCACGTTATTGCGAGATTTAGGTGATGCCAGTGTTGCAGTAGGTAGCCCTGCTAAAGAAAAAATAAAACAACAATAATAAATCGACTTTTGAGGTATATGTAAATGTTAAACGGTCCTTTTTCTCCTTGGCCCAGTTTTGATGATGCGGAAAAACAAGCGGTGTTGGCGGTGTTGGACTCCAATAAGGTTAACTATTGGACTGGTCAGCAAAGTCGCGAATTCGAATGTGCTTTTGCCGGTTATTTTGAATCAGATTATGCCGTCGCCGTGGCCAATGGTACCGTTGCCCTCGACTTAGCTTGGCAAGCATTAGACCTGCCAAAAGGCAGTGAAGTCATTGTGACATCACGCACCTTCATTGCTTCTGTTTCCTCCATTGTACTTGCTGGCCTTGTGCCGGTGTTTGCCGACGTCGATCGCGATACCCAGAATATTTCAGGCACCACAATCGCTCCCCATATCAATGCAAAAACCAAGGCTATTTTATGTGTGCATTTAGCCGGTTGGCCTTGCGAAATGGATGACATCCTTGCGCTGGCTAAGCAGCATGATCTTTTCGTAGTGGAAGATTGTGCGCAAAGCCATGGGGCAAAGTACAAAGGAAAATCTACCGGTAGCATCGGCGATATTGCGGCTTGGTCATTTTGCCAGGACAAGATCATGACAACGGCGGGTGAAGGCGGCATGGTCACCACTAATCGCAAGGATTTGTGGGAAAAAGTTTGGTCATTTAAAGATCATGGCAAGTCCTTTCATGCCGTTTATGAAAAACAACATCCTCCGGGTTTTCGCTGGCTGCACGAGTCTTTTGGCACCAATTGGCGTATGTTAGAAGTACAAGCCGTGGTGGGCTTAGAGCAATTGAAAAAGATGCCCGAGTGGACCGCAACACGTACTGCCTATGCACAAAAAATACTTAATACCGCCAGACAGTGCAGTGCCTTGCGAGTACCCCATGTGCCAGATTACATCGAACACGCTTTTTACAAATGTTATGTGTTTGTTGAGCCACAAAAACTCAAAGCAGATTGGGATCGAGACCGTATTATTGCGGCCATTAATGCGCTTCAAGTGCCTTGTTTCTCGGGTTCATGTTCGGAAGTCTATCTAGAAAAAGCCTTTGATAATACGGATTTTCGTCCTAAAACGCCTTTGCTAAACGCCATTGAGTTAGGCCAAACAGCCTTAATGTTTTTAGTGCATCCAACACTCAGTCAAGCTGAAATTGACTTGACCTGTGCAAGCCTCACCAAGGTGATGGCTGAGGCAAGTTTGTAATGCAAATTCGGCGCATTTTCACCCTCTTGCCTGGTGCGAAACTGGGCATTCAAGTGTTGTGGGATCTGCTGTCATTACTCATCGCCATGGTATTTTCATATTGGCTGCGTTTGGGTATTGGTTCCTGGCATTTTGAACCGCTCGAGTGGGGAGTGGTGGCCGCCAATCTGGTATTTACTCTTGGACTACTGAGCTTTTTAGGCCATTACCGCCAAGTTATCCGCTACATTGGCGCGCGCGCCATGTACATCATTTTATTAGTCTTGAGCATTTCTACCCTGTATTTATTTGCGGCACGTTTAGCGTTTGACATACTGATGCCAACCACCGTGCCCTTCATTTATTTTACGCTAAGTGCCATTTTGTTGATTGCCCCGCGCTTTTTGATTCAAGCCTCGGCACAAGCACAAAATTATCGACTGCGTGAGAAATGTTTGATTTTTGGTGCTGCAAAAGAAGGCCGTTTGTTAGCGCAATCTTTAAAAGCGGGCAATGCATTGCATCCGGTGGCGTTTATCGATGACAAAGCTAAATATCAAGGTAAACAGATCATGGGACTGCCGGTTGGGCGTCGCCACGACATTAAACGCTTCGTCAAGCAGTATGGTGTCACTAAAATGCTCCTTGCGGTACACAACACCTCTGCCGAGCGCCGTAAAGAATTGATTGCTGAATTAGAGCCTTACGCCATTGAATTACTCAGTATTCCGAATATTGCAGATATTCTGTCAGGCAAACATAAAATAGATGAATTACGTGAAATTAATATTGAAGATTTGCTGGGTCGAGAACCTGTGCCGCCAATCACTGAGTTACTCGACATCAATATCAAAAACAAACATGTCATGGTAACCGGAGCAGGAGGCTCAATCGGCAGTGAGTTGTGTCGACAGATTGTAAAATCGGGGCCTGCATCGCTGACATTGTTTGAGCTCTCTGAGTACAATCTTTATCAAATTGAAAATGAATTAAAATCCCGCTATCCCGCCCTCACCTTAATTCCAGTGTTAGCCAGCATTCAAGATACTGAAGTGCTGCGCAGCACCATACGAGATAACCACATTCAAACTATTTACCATGCTGCAGCCTATAAACATGTGCCTATGGTTGAATCCAATCCGCTGGCGGGAATTCGCAATAATGTGTTTGGTACATCCAATGTTGCCTTAGTTGCTGCTGAATTTGATGTAGAAAAATTTGTATTAATATCAACGGATAAGGCCGTGCGCCCCACTAACATCATGGGCGCGACCAAACGTTTTGCGGAGTTATATATTCAGGCTATCGCCGAATTGGGCTCTAGTACGCAGTTCGCCATTGTGCGCTTTGGCAATGTATTGGGTAGCTCCGGATCAGTGGTACCGCTGTTTACCAAGCAGATCCGTGAGGGTGGCCCTGTAACCGTGACACATCCTGACATCATTCGCTTTTTTATGACGATCCCAGAAGCCGCTCAGCTGGTGATTCAAGCTGGTGCCATGGGAACCAAGGGAGAAGTGTTTGTGCTCGACATGGGGGCGCCAGTAAAAATAGTCGATTTAGCCAGCAAAATGGCCCATTTAATGGGGCAAAGTCTGAAAACTGATGAACATCCAGATGGCACCATAGAACTGCGTTTCTCAGGCTTACGACCGGGTGAAAAGTTGTATGAAGAACTCTTAATTGATGATGCCGATACCCAAACTCAGCACCCAAGGATCATGGGCGCGGATGAAACAAAAATACCGTTTGAACAAGTGGTTTTATTATTTGATGAACTTAACCGCTTACTGCTTAGCCACAATGCTGCAGGGGCTCGCAATTTATTGCGCAAAGCACCGTTGGCCTACACGCCGGCAGCGCATAGTAATTAGCCTTCATTCAATCCAGTCTCATCAATGGTCGGTGTCGCTTAGATTAATTAGTTGAGTACTGCACTGTGTCTCCAGCGGGGTACAGAATCGCCGGATACGGCCGATACTGATCCATACCGGTAATGTGTTGTTTGATGTCGACGATCTGGCGAGTTTGCTAGGTCACCTAAAGGTTTAGCTAACTTTGTGAAAAAATTACTCCTCATACAGCTTTTGGTTTACGTAGTTTGGGTGTTACCCACCTGGGCTCAGGTTGAAGTCATAGAAACAGACGCATCGCCTTTGCAGGTTGATCTGGCCGCACAGTATGTAGACAACCTAAATCCTACCTTAAATCAAGAAATGGCAGCATATGGCTTTGTGCTTGCGCCAAAAGGACGTTTAGTCACCAAACAGCAGAAGCTGTGGTTTGTGCTCGATTACCAAGCTCAACTCAGTCACTACCAACTAGCCGAGTCCGCTACAGCGTCAATGGCAGGACTAGACAAAGGCCAAAACTTTAATAGCTATCAAGGGCGAGTATTGAGTCGTTTGTTTATTGCCGACCGCTGGTATGTCGACGCGCAAGCTCAACATGGCCAACAAACACAAAAATTTGGTACGGGTATTTCTCGACTTAAAACAAACGTTGTTAACGCAGATGAACTGACTCGCAGTTTGGCGGCGGTGACCTTGGTTTATGGCAATGACGTATCGCAGCGCTTCATGTCGCTAAAAACAGGGGTGCGAAAAGATGATTATCGAGACACAAACGTGTATGCCAAACAGTTTAATGTAGAACAAACATTTTTAGAAACGCAGCTTGGCTACCGGCAATCGTCAGCCAGTCAGATTTTAGCAAGGGTCAACTTTAAACAAGATGATTATCAAGCAGTAAGCAGAGATGACAGCAAATTGCTGGAAGGGCTGGTAGGTTTTGCTTGGCAAGCAACAGGAAAAACGCGCCTTGAAGCCTTGGTTGGCGCTTATCGGCGTACCTTTACCGGCAAAGATGCCAGTAGTGGCTTGTCGTGGTCGGTTGACTACACGTATAGCCCACGGGATGACCTAGCGTTTAGTCTCGGTTCATCACGTTTTTCAGATGTTTCCAGCAGTGAAATAACATCCGATAGCGTGACCCAAACACTGCAGGCCAACTTGCATTATCGTATGAGTGACCGATGGCGCAGTGCCCTTGTCATTCAATCCTCAAACACAGAGTTTACAGTCGCTGAGACCAATTTTTCACTGGATGAAAGAAAAATTGAATGGCAACTTGGATTACGCTTACTCGAACACAGTGAGTTGGTATTCAATATCGGCCATGAAAATGTGTCGCGCAGCGATGACACCTTAAATTTTAATCAAAATGAAGCAGGCCTGATGTGGCGCTACGAATTCTAGCTAATCTAGCCCTGGTGGCGCTCAGTTGTTGCTCACTGTGTGTATTGGCACAAGACCCAGCTGAGCTTGAAATTGAAAAAATCACCATCGGCGCTGGTGATGAAATTATTATTGATGTCTACAACGAAAAAGATTTGTACGTTCGCGCTCAAGTACCCAAATCAGGTATGTTACGCATTCCTTTACTGGGCGACGTGAAAGTCAGCGGCAAGACCACCGCACAGCTCAGCGAATACCTAGAACAAGCCTATCTTGATGGTTACTTGGTGAGCCCCAGTGTGTCGGTGCTGATTGAAAGTTTCCGACCTTTTTATGTTAGTGGTGCCGTGAAAACGGCGGGTTCTTATAAATTCGAGTTGGATTTAACGGTCGATCAAGCCATCGCTGTGGCCGGAGGGCTGAAAGATCGTGCCTCGAGCAGCGCTTGGTATGTGATCCGTGGCGATAATAAACAACGGATTAAAGTGAACAAAGAATCACGAATATTTCCTGGCGATATTCTCGAAATTGAAGAGAGTTTGTTCTAGGCATGGCGACCGTAGAGCAAGGTAGAAAAACCGAAGAAATCAGCTTTGATATTGCTGATTTGTTTGCTTTTTTGTGGCAGCAGAAATTTCGGTTGATCTTTACGTCTGCCATTATTGTGGTAGCCGCGGGCTATTACATTTCTACCCTACCTAAAATATACAGCGCCACCAGTACCTTGCTGCTAGGCAGCGGTGAAAGCAGTTTCGCCTTACCCGGTGCCTTAAGTAATTTCTCCGGCGGAGGTCGTTCAAAAATGGACACCTATCTTGAGTTTATCCGCACCCGCCAGTTTCTTGGCAATATTGTGGATAATCTCTCGCTAACCTACGACGCAGAATTCAGACCTAAAGACAAACAAATCAATGACGAGGAAGCACGCAATTACGCAATTGGTGAAATTCTTAAAAATTTGACCCTGAGCAAGGTGGGAGGCACCGATCTGCTGAAAGTGACCTACAACTCAATGAGTCCAAAAACAGCCATGGATGTGGCCAATCAGCTTGGCCCAGCGTTTTTTGAATACCACGCGCAGATGAACAAACAAAAAGCTGACGATGCATCGGTATGGCTAAACAGCCAATTGGCGGAGTTACAAAACAAGTTATCTGCTTCAGAAACAGCCTTGCAGAAATACATCGAAGACAATCAAATCATCGCCGCTAACAGTCAAATTGAATTGGTCAAGGCCGAAGTCAGCGCGCTGCTAACCGAGAAACTAATATCAGAGAAAGCCTTGGCCGAGGTGAAATCTACCTTAAATCAAATTCAGTTAGCCAATGGTGATGCAAAAACCTTAATGCGTGTGCCTTGGATCATGAATAATCCTATGGTTGAAAGTTTACGCAATACCATCTTAGCTAAGGAACAGGCGTTTACCGAACTGAGTAAACGCTATCAATATAAACATCATAAATTTATCGCTGCCCAAGCGGCGTTAAAAGACTTAAATAATGAACGCAATGCTTTGTTGGAAAGGTTGACGGCAGGCTTAAAGCAAAACATCGCCACCCTTGAACGGCGTTTGGTCAGTTTACAAACTCAAAGTGATACGGCAAAAAAGCAATATAGCGAACTTGGTCGGCACGAGATGCAACTCACGCGGTTGCGCCGTGAACTGGAAGCGACCCAAAAACTGTATGAAGTTTTTGTCTCGCGTTTGCAAGAAACTGAGGTGCTCAAAGATTTAGATAAAAATAAAGAGTTTGCAATTGTCGACTCCGCTACCTTGCCACTCTATCCAAGTAAACCGAGAGTTGTCATGCTCATGGCGGTGACAATATTGATGGCCATCATCTTCAGCGCCGGTTTTTGGCTTATTTTACACCTGATTAGCGATCGCCAAACACGATTGAGACAATTACTGAGAAAATTAGATGTGGCTGTATTGGCGGAAATCCCAAAACTGAAAACCAATGCAAAAACCGTGGCTAAGGTCATAGATACTGGGCACACTGACTACGGTTTTGCCGAGGCCATTCGCACCTTGCGAACTTCGGTGCTGGTGCGCGCTGACGAGACAGACAACCGCACCATTGCTTTGACCTCAGTGAAAAACGGTGACGGTAAAACCACCCTCGGCATCTGTTTGGCGCAGTCGTTTGCTAAGTTAGAAAAAACCATATTAGTTGACAGTGACTTACGTCAACCGTCCATTGCGGCGGCTTTTGGCTTAGACAAGGCGCAACCTGGTCTCTCCAGTTTCATCAGTGGCAAAATACCGTTTAGCCAGTGTTTATATCGCCAACCCGATACCCAATTAAATGTATTACCCAGTGGTGCGATTCAGGCCGATCCTATGATCTATTTAAGTAAACCGCGATTTGCCCAGTTATTAAAAAAGCTCGGTGTGGTCTACGAACGTGTGGTGGTTGAGGTACCGTCAGTGAGTGTGGTCAGTGATGCGCTAGTGATCTCAAAATTTGTCGATGGCGTCATTTTGATTTGTGACGCTGAACAAACACAAAATGATAGCTTAATAGAAGCGGTACATCGTTTACGTGAAGCCGGCGCGCCATTGTTGGGCGTAGTATTAAATAAAGTAAAACGGGTGCGGCACCATAATATCGCAGCAAAAACGGCGCGCCCGAAATAGCAGCGCTTTGTTATTGGCACCCTGTTTTCTGGCATGGCTGTCGATTAGTGTCTGGTAAATTAGCCCAGCTTAGTTACACTATTCCCCATTCATTGGTACTTCAGCGTTCATGAGAGTAAGCATTTTTGTATTCACTGCAACCTTTCCACAGCTTTGGCTTTGCTAGTCATGCTCAGGAACTCCAACACATTTCCTCTCTTAGCCAAGCACGCCAGTTTCTTTTTCCAGCCCCGACTCAGCCTTATTATATTATTGGGGCGGGCAGTAATACGGTATTTCTCGACGATTTTTGCGGAACGGTATACATCATCGCCATTCAGGGTATCGAATTGTATGAAACAGACAGTGACTATTTACTGCACGTGGGAGCGGGTGAAAACTGGCACCAATTAGTAGAATGGTGTTTAGCTCGCAATATTTATGGCTTTGAGAACCTTGCATTGATCCCAGGAACAGTAGGGGCGGCACCCATTCAAAATATCGGCGCCTATGGCCTCGAAATTGAGCAATTTATTGAAAGCGTGGAATACCTTTGTTTGCGTTCAGGTGAAATAAAACAGCTAACACGGGAGCAATGTGCTTTTGCCTATCGAGACAGTATTTTTAAACAACAACTCGCCGGTCAATGTGTGATTGGTCAGGTAAATTTCAGGCTACCTAAAAACTGGCAAGCCAATATTCAATACGCTGAATTACGCGAGTTGCATCAACCCAGTCCTCATGAAATATTTGCCAAGGTGGTGGCAGTGCGCCAAGCAAAATTACCCGACCCGCTCATTTTGGGTAATGCAGGCAGTTTTTTTAAAAACCCAATTGTTTCCAAAGCGCATTGGCACATGCTGCTGGCTAAATATCCTACATTACCCAGTTACCCCGTAGATGAGCATCGAGTAAAAATACCGGCGGCTTGGTTAATTGATCAACTTGGTTTTAAGGGAAAATGGCAAGGCGGAATTCAATGCCATGCCAAACAACCTTTGGTATTGGTCAACGCTCAACACGGCACTGGCGAACAACTTCTGCTGTTAGCTCGCAGCATTAAACATAAGGTTAGTGAGGTCTTTGCTATTAACTTGGAAAATGAAGTGCAATTGTTAGGGGCAGACAAGGCGGTCACCCTTTGACGGCAGACAACAACACTCAGGGCATGCCCCTCAACCCTAAAACAAGTGCCCTAATCCGCACGGGAATTGTAGAGCAATTGGCAGACGGCCAGTTTTGCTCTGGTGAAGCCTTGGGGGCCTTATTTAATGTGTCGCGTTCGGCTATTTCGAAACATATCAAACAACTGAGTGACTTAGGTCTTGATATCTACAGTGTCACGGGCAAGGGCTATCGATTGGCTAGACCACTTGCCCTGCTCAGTAAAACACGCATTCAGGCTTTGCAACGCAAGGCGCAAGATGAGCAACTTGCCGTTGTCAACGTAATCGATTCAACCAACCAATATATTAAAGATAGACAAGGACAACTTAGCAAAGGTTTTGCTTGTCTAGCAGAAGCGCAAACCGCCGGTCGTGGTCGACATGGGCGCGCATGGTTTTCACCCTTTGGCGCAAGTTTATACTTGTCGATGTATTGGCCTTTTGCTGGAGGATACCAAGCCATCGGTGGCTTAAGTTTGATGGCAGGGGTTGCAGTCTGTAGGGCATTGCAGGCTTTTGGCGTACACGACGCTAAACTAAAATGGCCCAATGATGTGTACATACAACACAAAAAACTCGCAGGCATCCTCATAGAAGTAGAGGGTCAACTTGGCGCAAGCTGCGACTGTATTATTGGCATTGGACTTAATGTCATGCTGCCGTCATCGCTAACTAGCAGTGATATAGGCCAACCTTTTATCGATCTCTTCACCGTCTTACAAACGTCCCCCGACAGGAATAAATTGGCAGCCTTGCTGCTCGATGAATTAATAGAGGCGTTGGAGCTATTTGAACGGGAAGGTTTACGGCCTTTTCTAGCTGCATGGCGTGAGGCTGATGTTTATGCCAATCAAGCCATCAAATTATTAATGGGACAACAAACAATTGAAGGTATTTGTCGGGGTGTCAATGAGAGTGGCGCCTTGTTACTGGAGACAAATACCGGTTTACGGGCCTTTCAAGGTGGAGAAATAAGTGTTCGCAGCGCCTAATTATTTATTGTTAGACATTGGCAACAGTTGCATTAAATATGCACACGTTTCTGCTCCAACCGATGCCATTGTGGTTAAACACTGTGACGATTTTGTTCAACTGCGTGCTTTGATTGGACACGCAACAAAGGTGTTTTTAGCCTGTGTCGGCAAACTCCAGCAAGTCGATCAAATCGAGATGTGGTGCAAGGAATTATCCAAACCTTTGCATATTGCCAAGACCCAAGCCGAGCAACTAGGTATTCAGTGCGCTTATGGGCAATTCGCCAATCTCGGCATCGACCGTTGGCTGGCTGTGCTTGCTGCTAGACAAATAACGTCTTTGCCTGTTGCCGTATTAGATTTGGGTACAGCGAATACCTGTGATGTAGTGGTAGATAATCAACATCAAGGCGGTTGGATCGCCCCCGGATTTGTCTTGATGAAGGAGAGCTTGTTTACCAATACGCAACAGGTATTTGGTGACAATAATCAGCCTAAAGTGATCGATCTGGGCCATTCAACCCCTGAATGCGTTAATTTTGGGTGTTTAGCGGCTATTCAGGGTTTTGTTGCCATGGCAGAACAGCACATGGCAACACACTATCAAGACTATAAGCTAATGATTACGGGCGGTGCGCAGGCTATCCTCCCTCAGCCGATGCCAGCTCATTGGTTAAGTTTTCCAAATTTAGTGTTGATGGGATTGGCACGTTTTATCTAAGTCTAGCGCTATTTACTGACCGAAAGGAGCGAAAACGCAGCAAATTCGAGCAGGTCGAACTAAAATTGAACAAACGATGCAAAAAGTGATTTTTTTTCAAAATTGCCTATTGCACCACTGCAATCATTACTCTAGAATGCGCCCCTCTTGATGTCGTGCCGACTTAGCTCAGTTGGTAGAGCAACTGACTTGTAATCAGTAGGTCACCAGTTCGATTCCGGTAGTCGGCACCATCAATCTCTGGAGGGGTTCCCGAGCGGTCAAAGGGATCAGACTGTAAATCTGACGGCTCAGCCTTCGCAGGTTCGAATCCTGCCCCCTCCACCACTTTTTGCATGAGGTGGCTAGAGAATTAAGATGTGCGGGCATCGTATAATGGCTATTACCTAAGCCTTCCAAGCTTATGACGTGGGTTCGACTCCCACTGCCCGCTCCAATCAGTGCTGATATGGCTCAGTTGGTAGAGCGCACCCTTGGTAAGGGTGAGGTCGGCAGTTCGAATCTGCCTATCAGCACCACTTCTCTCCCCAGCTCAAAAAATTTTTTTTTCACTACAATTTGCTGGGGAATACACAATGGCAAAATCAAAGTTTGAACGTACTAAACCGCACGTAAACGTAGGTACTATCGGCCACGTTGACCACGGTAAAACCACTTTAACTGCAGCTATCACGACTGTATTGGCAAAAGCCTACGGCGGTACAGCGAAAAACTTCGCTGCCATCGATAACGCCCCAGAAGAGCGTGAGCGCGGTATCACCATCAATACTTCACACGTTGAATACGACACACCAGCGCGTCACTACGCCCACGTTGACTGTCCTGGACACGCTGACTATGTCAAAAACATGATCACCGGTGCAGCCCAGATGGACGGCGCTATTTTGGTAGTAGCAGCGACAGATGGTCCTATGCCACAAACACGTGAGCACATCTTGTTAGGTCGTCAGGTTGGCGTACCTTACATCATCGTATTCATGAACAAGTGTGACATGGTAGATGACGAAGAATTGTTAGAATTAGTTGAAATGGAAGTACGTGAATTACTTTCAGAATATGACTTCCCCGGTGATGACTTACCCGTTATCAAAGGCTCTGCATTAAAAGCGTTAGAAGGCGATGCAGCATGGGAAGCCAAGGTAATCGAATTGGCTGAAGCGTTGGATACGTATATCCCAGAGCCAGAGCGTGCCATTGACCGTCCATTCATTCTGCCTATCGAAGACGTATTCTCTATCTCAGGTCGCGGAACGGTAGTAACGGGTCGTGTTGAGCAAGGTATCGTTAAAGTCGGCGAGCCAGTAGAAATAGTGGGTATCAAAGCCACCACCACCACTACTTGTACTGGTGTTGAGATGTTCCGTAAATTGCTTGACGAAGGTCGTGCAGGTGAAAACGTCGGTGTGTTACTACGTGGAACCAAGCGTGAAGACGTAGAGCGTGGCCAAGTCTTGTGTAAGCCTGGTTCAATCAAGCCACACACCACATTCGAAGCAGAAGTGTACGTATTGTCAAAAGACGAAGGTGGCCGTCATACGCCATTCTTCAAAGGCTACCGTCCCCAGTTCTACTTCCGTACCACAGACGTAACGGGTGCGGTTGAGTTACCAGAAGGCGTAGAAATGGTCATGCCAGGTGACAACTTGAAATTTGTTGTGACATTGATTCACCCAATCGCCATGGACGAAGGTTTACGCTTCGCCATCCGTGAAGGTGGCCGTACTGTAGGTGCGGGCGTAGTAGCGAAAATCATCGCTTAATACCTCAAGTCATTGATGTAAAGAAAGGTCACTTAGGTGGCCTTTTTTATGCCCGCATCTATAGTGCGACGCTGAGCGGATCCCGTGACAAAAGTTTCGGGAACACTTTTGAACGTGCGCAGCACGGCCCGCAGGGCGCAGGGCAGGATGCCCAGAGTCACGTGGCCGCACTGTTGGTGCGGGGTGGCCCTCACAGGGCACCCTGTGCGGGGCACCCCGTGCCGGTGTTGTAGCGAAAATCATCGCTTAATACTTCAAGTCATTGATATAAAGAAAGGTCACTTAGGTGGCCTTTTTTTGTGTCTGGCGATCTTATTGTTCATCTAACAATGTAAACAACGCTCAGCAAGCAAATGATGGTGGAGACAAGCATAGCTGGCCAGTCATGCTTGTCTGTTCACCCATCTTTAGTTCGGATTACACTGCCCTTTATTGGTTTCGTCACCAGTCACCGTAAATGGAAAGATTAAATTGCCTAATAACTCCAAAGCCTTGTCTGTCGCAATTAGCCGAGCACTTGTCACTTCCAATTCATAAGCACCAAAGGTAAATATCTGCAGTAGCACGTACATTTGCCCCGCTTCATTCAACACAACTTTTTGTTCACTTTCACCGGTTGGGGTGGTTAGTTTGAGCGTAACTTCAATGTCGACAAAAGGTGATGTGTCATAACTATTGGCTAAAATTAACCATTCCAGAATGCTTGGTGACGACTGTCCGTGGTCACTATGGTTGACACATACTTTAGGATCTTCTACGAAACTAAGGGGCTGGGGTGGTTGCACAACTTCCCCTTCGCTTACCATGGTGTAGCCTAAGCGTTGGTGGGCTACATCGGTAAATTCGATGCGAATTTGATCGTCAACCATGGGGCCACTTACCAAGATGGACAGGATCTGTTCATCAGTAATGGGGGAGTCACTAAAAACACGAATACCACCTGGCGCTGCTTCGGTTTGCCAACCATTGGGTAAGCCATCAGGGAAGCTTAGGTCTGTCCAGCGCGGGGTTTGCAAACCTAAAATAAACTCAAAATCGTAAATTTGGCCGACAAGATCATCAGGTAGGTCGAGTTTGATGGTGTACTTGCCCGCTTCGTTTTCGCGTTGGAACAAACTACCTGTTACAAAACGTGGGGTTTCATAATGTTGGTGCACATTTTGGGTGTGATTAGCCGCCTCAGCAACGGCATCATCAATACTTGTCGCAGCCTCTGCCGCTGCATTCCAACTGTCAGTATCTATGCCGACTAGATTGTCTAAAAAAGCAATTTCATCTGCAGCATAGAGTTTTCCTTCTGCATTGTAGCGATTGTAGTGTTTAGTATCTTCGCTTGCGCCGGTGTAAATGTTCTCAACATAGTCCTGTAAATTGTCAATAAAGCCACCACTGAAACAGGAGACCAACTCCATCATAATGTGTATGCCTTTGGCCGCAAGTGGCGCCAGTAAATCAGCGAAGGCATCATCAAATAGTTGCTCGTTACCCCACAAGTTAATACTTTCATGAAATCCAATTTTATCGGCTTTATCGCCGTCGAGGTTCCAATCAACGCCACCATCCAAAATATCGATGTAATAATCACCGTTGGTGTCGCGCCCCATTTCTTGCCATTCACCTTGATCATTAAGACGTTCCACGACAAAACGTGTGCCGTCCCAACGCAACCTGACATCAACTGTGCCATCACCATTGGAATCCCATTGATTGCTGCGATACTTACGTTCGCTTAAACGTCCCTCCAACCAAGCAACAGACAGACCGTAGTCGGCATCGCTACTGTCGCCATCACCATTGATGTCTTCACCGTTTAGTTCGGTTTCACTGACAATGTCATCGTTGTTGCTATTTGCGCCCCTAAACTGCCAAGTTTCACCCACTCTTTTATATACTTTTAGGCTGCCATCCTCTTCCTTACTCACAAACCATGCGGCACCTCGGTATACAAAGGCGGCAGATACTCGGTAGGTTTTCTTGCGTGCGTCAAATACAAAACTATTTTCATCATAGAGTTTGCCGCTTGTTGACTCAGGCCCACTGAGCGCAGGTCGTGCCCCGTGATAGCCCTGTTCCTGATTGAAACCACTGCCGTGGTCGGTGACAAAAATAGTGAGGGTACAGCTACCCGGCATGTCATCTTTTATTTTATTGATGTGTTCACTGATGGTTTGCAGACTGGTTTTGGCGTCAACAATATTGCTACCTTCAACGGTGATCGGCCCACCATTGTTGTAAAACACTTCAATTTGCTCATCGTTAAATCCCAAGGCCTTCATTTTATTGAATTTGGCGATAACATTATCGACGTAGCGTTGATGATTATTGCTGTCATCAACGCCGCCACTGATGAGGATAGAGCGGTCACAAGCTTGGGCTTGGGTACCTAGCGCACGTTGTGTTGTTTTAGCCAAACGTGGCAGCGCATCCAGCACAAAAGTTGACGGTGTTTTTGCCATAGTGATGGCGGGGAGATCTGGGGTAATGAAGCTATCTTGCCAGCTCCTTTCATTGGTGGAAAAACTGGCCAGTTCATATTTTTCTACGCGGATCATGGGCGTTGTTTGCATGCTGAATTTACCTGTCGCTGCGGCATAATCTAGCACTTCGCCATATACGAGGATTTGATTGCCGTGCCAACTGTCTGGAGGCAAGGTGCCGTTGAGTCGGGCGAAACTATGATGGGCAAATTGCTCATCCACCTCCAGACGCAACATGTTGTCGACCAAAAAGCCAAGGTTGTCGCCATTTACATCAGTATTGCCAAAATAACCAAGTACCCAAATTTTTTCACCGATGATGTCTGCGTACTCAAAATATAGTTGATTGAGTAACATGCTCGGTTCAAGTAACGCGGTAGCGGGGCTATTGGCAGTGACAGGATTAATAATGACCTCAACCGAAGCGCTGGCACTGCCACCTTCGTTATCGGTTACAAGCACGGAAAAAACTAAGGTTTGTGTACTGTCGATATCAGGGGCGGTGAACGTGGCTGTCATCAGTGAACTATCGTTTAAGTTCACTGTTAAGCCCATCGTTTGTGTCCATGCGTAACTGACAATATTCCCATCGGCATCGGAACTTGCAGCGGCTGATAGACTGACTTCAGTCAGTTCATCAACGGTTTGATTATTACCCGCACTGGCTTCTGGCAAGCTATTTACCGGGGTGACCTCAACGTTAACCGTATCTGTACTCACCGCGCCATCGTCATCTGTGACGGTTAATTGCACGGTTATGATTTCAGCAGTGGTCAATGTTGGTGCCGTGAAAGTAACAGTTGAAGATGTTGGATTATTGAGGCTAATGGTACTGCCAGCAATTTGTGTCCACGTGTAGCCCGTAATCGTTCCATCTGCATCGCTGCTCGCATTTGCACTCAAGGTCACCACGCTTTGTTCATCGACAGTTTGGTCACTGCCAGCATTTGCCGTGGGGGGAGAATTAGCAGGAGCAGGAGGTGGCGGAATGGGATTATTGACTGAGGGACTCGAACCTCCTCCGCAGGCGAACAGCAAAAGTGTGAGTATTGGTAAACTGCAAAGACGTAACACAGGCATACATTGAATGGCTTTCATAAATTCCCTCTAACCAGCAAGCGATCTTAAAACGTGGTATGAGGTTATAAATCATCCGTGCTAACGCAGGTTTGAAAGTTTTTGAAAGTTTTTGAATGCTTTTATAATCAATAAGTTAATAAAGTTGAATGCCTATTTTTGCAGGTAATATGGCAGAACCATCTGGTACAACTGCTCTGGTTCAACTGAAATACCTTGACAATCATAGTCGCGCAATAGTGAACTTTGATCTTCGGTCAAAACGATGGTGTAGAGAAAAAAAGGTGTTGAATTTTTTGCTTCGCGCATCGCTTTTAAAAGGTTTAATCCAGCGAGTACCTCATCATCTCGACCCATATCAGAAATGACGACATTAAATTGATACAAGGCCAGGCTTGTTAGTGCTTCTTCCGTAGACTGCACCTGATATACGGTAATGTGTTGCGCTTCTAAATATGCCTTTTCGCGCACATTATTTTGTGGATTATCGTCAACCCACAGCAACCTGCCAATGGAGTCAGCCGGTTCGCTGACCATTAAATCACGGGCATCATTTTGCCAGTCACTGAGTAACAACACCGCCACGGCTAGCGCGATAAATACCGAAAAAAGTCCAATCAGGCGTGGTCGATTTGAGGTCTGGGTAGGCTCTGTTAGTGATGCACTGTTTGCTTGGACTGGCAGTGTTTCAGCGCGCAACAACGTGTCTCCCAACAAGCTGTCTAAGCGATAGCCTCTGCCATGAAGGGTCTGAATTGCATTTTGCTTAAGCCCATGTTTTTTTAGAATATGCCGCGTCTCAGATACTAATTTTGAGATAGACCAATCTGAGACCACGGTGTCTGGCCATAAGGCTTGAGTCAGTTGAGTTTTTGAACAGGTTTCTGGGTAATGCTGGACCAACTCAATCAACAAACTTACGCTGCGCTGATCGACATCGATAAGCTGGGAATCAATATAAAGTTGCTGCTTAGTTGCATCAATACGGACGTTTGCAAACTGGTAGTTCATATAACTAATGTTTATCTCATTAATTTAAATAAGTGAAAGCTTGGTCTCCATAGATGACTTACAGCTTATATTTAACCTAGTTATAGACTAATGTGCTTCAAGTAAAATGCCAGTTTTTAAGTAGTCACATGCCGACAGTCACATTGAGTTTAAGCCTTACAGCGATATCTTGCGTATTTACATTAGCCTCACGATCACCATGATGGGATAAACATGGCGGCAACTAAACTGCTACCATAAGCGAAACGTGGGTACTGAATAAACTATAAAAAGAGGATAAACATGCAATATTCTGTGTTAGGCAGCAGTGGCGAAAAGGTTTCAAGGGTCTGTTTGGGGTCGATGACTTGGGGAGTGCAAAATAGCCAAGAAGACGCTAATGAACAAATCGATTATGCCCTCGCTCAAGGCGTCAATTTTATCGATACAGCAGAAATGTACCCTGTGCCACCATCTGCTCGCACTTATGGTGATACAGAACGTATTATTGGCAATTGGCTAGCGGCCAATCCTACTCGGCGTAACGAGTTTTTATTGGCCACCAAGATTGCGGGTGCTGGACTCAGTTACATACGTAATGGTGGGATGATCACCGGTGAATCCGTGATGCAAGCGGTAGATGCGTCACTGCAACGTTTGCAAACTGATTATATTGACCTTTATCAACTACATTGGCCAAATCGCACCTCTCCTCACTTTGCCAAACACTGGCCAGGAAAAGTAGTATTAAGTCAGGCTGATACAGGCCAAGAAAAACAGCAGATGTTGGAAATATTACAGGCCTTACAAACGTGCATTTCAGCAGGCAAAATAAGGTATGTGGGCTTGTCAGATGAGACCCCCTGGGGTATTGCGACCTATTTGCAGTTAAGTGAACAACATAGTTTGCCGAGAATAGTTTCCATTCAAAATGAGTTTAGTCTCTTACATGCTAAAGATTGGCCTTACTTAATCGAACATTGTGTACGGGAAAATGTGGCGTATCTACCGTGGTCACCCTTAGCAGGTGGGGCGTTAAGTGGTAAATACCTGCATGACCAGGTGCCGGCCGGCAGCCGTTGGAGCTTTGAACAACGACAAGGTATTTTTCGAAATACGCCCATGAGCCAGCGAGCGATTGCCCGCTACGTGGATCTTGCCAAAACACACAATCTCAGTGCTGTGCAATTGGCCTTGTTATGGTGTGACCAAGTTGAAGGGGTCAGTTCAACGATTATTGGTGCAACGTCCATGATGCAGTTGAAAGAGAATATTGCCGCGTTTGAGCTGAAATTAAACCCCAAGGCAAAATCAGACATTAATATGGTATTCCGCGAGTTTCCGCTGCCGTTTTAGTTGCTAAGCCCCGCAGCGAGCCGTGATTGCAATTTGATACAGATCACGGCTTTTAATCCCGAGGTAGTTACATTAAGCTTCAATTCCTTTTCTTGAACATCACTAACTCTATGAAAATTAAAAATAAACTAATGGGCTTAAGTGCAGCGATGCTGTGCTTGAGTAGCCAAATTAGTCAAGCAACCGTTGTGGAAATTCAAACTTCTTTGGGTAATATCCAAGTCAATTTATTTGATAATACTACGCCCCAAACCGTGAGTAATTTCTTGACTTACGTTAACTCTGGCGCCTATGTAAATAACGTAGTGCATCGAGTGGAGCCAAATTTTGTGGTGCAGGCTGGGGGTTTCCAATACAACGGTGAGTTGCCACTTGATACGGTGCCCACCGGCACGCCAGTAATTAACGAAGCAAAACTTTCAAATGTACGCGGCACCGTTGCCATGGCCAAACAAAGTGGCAATGCAAATAGTGCTACCTCGCAGTGGTTTTTTAACTTAAGTGATAACAGTGCAGGCAGTAGTCGTTTAGATACGCAAAATGGTGGTTTTACCGTTTTTGGTCAAGTACTGGGTGATGGCATGCAGGTGGTTGACGCCATAGCGGCCGTCACGAGATTTAATGCTGGCGGCGCTTTCACGAGTTTGCCCTTGCGCAACTATACAACGACGGATGCGGCAAATAATGTGCCGATTACCGATGAGAACTTGGTGATCATCAGCGATGTGATCGTTATTGATGCGACGGTGGCAAGCCATCCAGAGATTACGCCAGTGCAGAACACCTTAATTAATCAGTCTGCCGGTGGTGGTAATTCAGACGCTGGTGGTGGCGGGGCATTGGCATGGCTAAGTAGCTTGGCTTTGCTGCTACTTATCTGCCGGTTTAAACGCTAATTACTTTACAGTATTCAATAAAAAACCCCGCATTTGCGGGGTTTTTTTGAGCGTTTAACGCTTATTTCTTCGCTTCAGCCGCTTTACGTGCTTTAGTTTCAGCGATAACTTTTTCTGAAACGTTAGCAGGACATGGCATGTAGTGTGAGAACTCCATAGAGAACTGACCACGGCCAGATGTCATCGTACGTAAAGTACCGATATAACCAAACATTTCAGACAGAGGTACGTCCGCTTTTACGCGCACACCAGTTACACCTGCTTCTTGGTCTTTGATCATACCGCGACGACGGTTCAAGTCACCGATTACGTCACCTACGTGGTCATCAGGTGAGAACACATCGACTTTCATGATGGGTTCAATCAACTGTGGGCCAGCTTTAGGAATTGACTGACGGAAAGCACCTTTCGCTGCAATTTCAAACGCGATAGCTGATGAGTCAACGGCGTGGAATCCACCATCCATCAATTCAACTTCAACGTCTAACACTGGGAATCCCGCTAAGGTACCGGTGCTCATCATGCCTTTGAAACCTTTTTCAATGGCTGGGAAGAATTCTTTAGGAACGTTACCGCCCACAACAGAAGACTTGAAGTTAAAGCCAGAGTTGGGTTCGCCAGGACGAATTTTGTAGTCAATTTTACCGTATTGACCAGAACCACCAGATTGTTTCTTGTGGGTATAAGAATCTTCCACTTCTTTGGTGATGGTTTCACGGTAAGCAACTTGTGGTTCACCCACGATCAAATCAACACCGTATGTACGCTTCAGAATGTCTACTTTAATGTCTAAGTGTAATTCACCCATACCTTTAAGGATGGTTTCACCTGAGTCGATATCTGTCTCAACACGGAAAGTAGGGTCTTCAGCCACCATCTTACCGATAGCAACACCCATCTTCTCAGAACCACCTTTATCTTTAGGTGCAACAGCAATAGAGATTACCGGCTCTGGGAATACCATGGCTTCAAGGGTACAAGGGTGTTTTGGATCACATAGCGTGTGACCAGTTTGTACGTTTTTCATGCCCACGATGGCAACGATGTCACCCGCTGTCGCAGTACTAATTTCTAAACGATCGTCCGCTTGCATTTCACACATACGGCCAATACGTTCAGTTTTACCAGTGAAAGAGTTAAGCAAGGTATCACCCTTGTTTAATACACCAGAGTAAACACGAATAAAGGTTAACGCGCCAAAACGGTCATCCATGATTTTGAACGCTAAAGCACGGAAAGGCTCAGAGGCGTCAACTTTAGCGAATTTACCAATTGGGTTACCTTCTTCGTCAGTCAAAGGCTGTGGATTTACTTCGTGCGGAGCAGGTAAGTAATCTACCACGGCGTCAAGAATGTTCTGAACACCTTTGTTTTTGAAAGCTGAACCACAGAAAGTGGGGAAGAAAGCCAAATCACGTGTACCTTTACGGATACAACGCTTGAGGTCTTCGATAGACGGTTCTTCACCATCCATGTATGCCATCATCAGGTCGTCGTCTTGTTCAACCGCTGTTTCAACTAATTCAGAACGGTATTTTTCTACCTTCTCAACCATATCAGCAGGTACGTCGGTTACTTTGAAGTTTTCTGGTAAACCAGAGTCGTCCCAGATGTAAGCTTGACGTGTCAAAATATCAACAACACCAACAAAGTTTTCTTCAATACCAATAGGCAAAGTCATGACTAAGGGGTTAGCAGCCAATACTTTTTTGATTTGGCCAACAACACGGTAGAAATCAGCACCCATACGATCCAACTTGTTCACGAAAATAACCCGTGAAACTTTAGAGTCGTTAGCATAGCGCCAGTTAGTTTCTGATTGTGGCTCAACACCACCAGAACCACAGAATACACCGATACCGCCATCCAATACTTTCAGTGAACGATAAACTTCAACGGTGAAGTCAACGTGCCCAGGGGTATCGATAACGTTAAAACGGTGACCTTTCCAGAAACAGCTTACTGCTGCAGACTGGATAGTAATACCACGCTCGGCTTCTTGAACCATGAAGTCGGTAGTAGATTCACCGTCGTGCACTTCACCCAATTTATGGATTTTGCCAGTGAGTTTTAAGATACGTTCTGTAGTGGTAGTTTTACCCGCGTCAACGTGGGCGAAAATACCGATGTTTCTATAAAGGGATAAGTCTGTCATTGTTTCAACTTCGGTCTGAGTAAAAATTGCGCGGGATTATACAAGAAATTTTTGCGCCTTGCTGATTTCTTTTTGCTTAAATTTCAACATATTGCTTCGCAGAGTCGAAAAATTGGTAAAAATGTCGGTGAATTGACGCTGTGTTTACAAAATCGGTAAGACGCGATTCCTGCCAAGACGTTTGGCTTCATAGAGTTGTTTGTCAGCCAAA
>Ga0210052_1000125_pt1 | contig 64127 bp, 93 predicted proteins | sample CryGeymeta201508_FD_183976 | JGI IMG/M metagenome (GOLD analysis project Ga0210052, IMG submission 183976) | Groundwater microbial communities from Crystal Geyser aquifers in Utah, USA - Crystal Geyser metaG 2015-08 (SPAdes) (version 2) | ecosystem: Environmental > Aquatic > Deep subsurface >...
CAAGGCGCTCCCCGACCTGTTCGCCGACATCCAGGAGCAGGCCCAGAAGGTGGCGCTGTTCCGCCAGGCGGTCCAGGAAGCCGAGGCAAAAAACTAACAGAGGTCCTGCTCTATTTCCTGGAGCAGGGCCCGGTAGAACAAAGGATCATCCGGGACTGCATGGCGCGCAAGCTGCCGCTGCCGGACCGGATACAGAACGCCCCCGACCTGGAGCTCGGCTTGGAGCTCTACATGGGGGCGTTCTGGGACCTGGACAGCTGCCGCCCTCTGGGCTATGGAGAAGGACCGATACCGTGGACCACGATCGAGCAGTACGCTCAGCTGAACGGCATAGAAGGGGAGCAGCGTGACATGCTCCACTACCATGTTCGGCAGCTGGACAACGCCTATCTGAAGCACCGGCTGGCCAAGTCGAAGGCGGCTACTGGTGGCTAACGGTCTGGGGGACTTCGCCCGGCGCATCCGCATCCGAGGCCGCCAGGTCGAAGAAGGCGTGAACCGCATCGTACGAAAGGTGGCACTGGTCGCCGACCGGGAGCTCGTGCTTGAGACCCCGGTCGACACCGGCCGCGCGCGGTCCAACTGGCAGGTCTCCCTGGGCTCCCCCGTCACCGACGAGCGCGAGCCCTACGCCCCCGGTGAAGGTCTGGGTCGAGGTGAAGGCGCGAACGCCTCAGGAGCCTTACAGCAAGCCCAGGAGCGCATCGGTCAACGAAAGTCTGGACAGGACATATACATCCAGAACAATGTGTCGTATATCGGCCCCTTGAACGACGGTTCATCGACCCAGGCCCCGGCTGGCTTCGTCCAAGCAGCTATCACGAGGGCAGTGGGTGCGGTGAAGAACGGAAGGGTCTTCGATGGCGACTGAACGCATTCAGATCATCGTCTCCGAGCGAGGCTCCCGTACCGTCCGACGCAACATTGAGGACATCGGGGGTGGCGCGACGAGGGCCGAGGGTGCGGTCTCGCTCCTCAACCGCGCTCTCGGCCTTATAGGCGGCGGGCTCGCAGTGCGCGAGCTCGTGCGCCTTGCTGACACCTACACCAACCTGCAGAACCGGCTCCGACTTGTCACCAGCGACACGGCCAACCTGGCGCGTGTGACCGACGAGCTCTTCGGCATAGCGAACCGTACCCGAAGCAGCTATGAGGGCACGGCCGAGCTCTACGCTCGTGTCGGCCTCGCAGCCAAGGACCTGGGTCGGTCGCAAGAAGAGCTTCTCCAGTTCACTGAGAGCCTCAATCAGGCGGTCATACTGTCTGGTGCCAGCGCGGCCGAAGCCGAAGCTGGTATCATACAGCTGAGCCAGGGCCTGGCCTCTGGTGCGCTCCGAGGCGATGAGCTCCGGTCTGTGCTCGAACAGCTGCCTGCTGTGGCGGACGTGATTGCCAAGTCGCTAGGGGTCACCCGTGGCGAGCTCCGGCAGATGGGGCAGGAAGGCAAGATCACTGCCGAGATCGTGCTCGACGCCTTCAAGCAAGCGCGTGAAGAGCTCGATGGCAATTTTGCCCAGACGGTGCCGACCATTGGCCAGAGCTTTACCGTGCTGCGCAACAAGGTGATCGAGCTCTGGGGCGAATTCGTCACCACCAACGGCATTGCCCAGGGGCTGGCGCAAACCATCCTGCTGCTCGCCAACAACCTTGACAACATAATCCCGCTCGTCATAGGCATCGGCGCGGCCTTCGCGGGCTGGCAGATCGCCAGCGCCGTAGCCGGGGTGCTCGGTCCCATGATCGCGCTGGAGCGCGCCCTTGGCGCAACCAGCGTGGCGGCCGCGCTGACCTCGATCAGCATGAAGGGCCTGCAGGGTGCGTTCCAGGGCCTCACCCTCGCCATTGCCAGCAACCCCCTGGGCGCGCTGGCGGTTGCCCTCACGGCGCTCATCACGCTCTTCATCGCCTTCGGCGACGACATCAAGGTGACCGAAGACGGTCTCGTGTCGCTCAAAGACGTGGCTGTGGCCGCGATGCAGCTGATCTGGGAGAGCGTGTCCGGTGTGGTCGCCCTGTTCCAAACCGCCTGGGACGCGGCGATGGGTGCGGTGAATGCCCTGTTCCGCGCGCTTGGCACGACCGCCACTGAGGTGTTCTCGTTCATCCTCAAGGTGCTCAAGACCGCCATCAATGGCTACATCGGCCTCTGGGTGCTGGCCTTCCGCACTGTGCAGCTGGCGTGGAACAACTTCCCCGGCTTCATGGACGCTATCTTCACCAGCGTCGTGAACCTGGGGGCGGCGGCGGCCGAGAAGCTGCTCAACGCCTGGCAGGTGCCGCTGCGCTTGATCGCTGGCGGCCTGGGCCTGATCGACGACGAGGCAGGGGCCGCGCTGAGTGGTTTCCTGGACAACTTCAACGTGGAAATCCCCCGTGCCAAGGCGAGCGATGCAGGGGCTCAATTCGCGCGCGACTTCGGCGCGGCGGCCAATGACGCCTTCTCCACCGACTATGTTGGCAACGCCCTCGACGCGGTGATGGAGCGGGCCCGGCAGAACGCTGCAGGCGCGGGTGATGCGGTCGGGGAGCTCAACGGTGCGACCCAGAACCTCACCCGGTCGACCAATGACCTGAGCGATGCGGAGAAGAAGGCCCGTGAGGCGCTGAACACCTGGCTGCGAGACATTGAGCGCGAGATCGAGCTCCTGGGCTTGTCCAACCGGGAAGCCGAGCGCCGCCAGATGCTGTGGCAGCTGGAAGACCAGATGAAGCGCCAGCTGACGCAGTCTGAGCTCGCACTCGCCAATGCGCGCATCACCGCCCTCCAGGCGGCGCGGGACAACCGCTATCTGCGAGACAACAACCGCGACATGCAGGATGAAATCTACCTGCTGCAGTTCAGCGGTCAGGAGCACGAGCGCCGTGCCGACATCCTGCGCATGGAGCGAGACCTTGACCGGGAGCTCACCACCGCTGAGCGCGAGCTCGCCAATGCCCGGCTCGACGCCCTCTATGCGGCGCGCGACACCCGGTACCTAGAAGACTACGTTCGCGACTTGAACGATGAGTACGAGCTACTGCAGCTGACCGGCCGAGAGCAGAGTATTCGCTCGGACTTGCTGCGCATCCAGCGTGACCTGGGTCGCGAGCTCACCGATGCTGAGCGCGAGTGGCTGACCTTGCTGCTCGAAGAGAATGAGGCCATGCGGGGGCAGAATGATCTGCTTGGTGCCACGGTCGGCGCGCGCCAGGCGTTCATCGACCAGGTGGCTGACGCCAAAGCCCTGCTCGAAAGTGGTCAGGGCTTCACCCTTGCCGACGCCTTTAGCCAGCTGGCTGGAGGTAGCGAGCTCGGTCAGTTCTTCGAGGGCACTCAGTCGGCGCTCGATGCGCAGCTGTCGCAGTACCAGACCTACTACGACCAGATCAAGGCACTCCGGGATGCGAACCTGATCGACGCCCAGAGCGCGGCTCAGGCGCTCAACAATGTGGAGATCGCCATGCTGGAGGCGCGGCTGCAGAAGCAGCGCGACTTCTTCGGCATCCTGGCTGGGCTCAGCAAGTCGAAGAACAAGGAGCTCGCTGCCATTGGCAAGGCGGCTGCCATCACCCAGGCCACCATCGACGGCTACCTAGCAGTCCAAAAGGCCCTCAGCGCCTTCCCACCCCCGTTCAACTTCATCGCGGCTGCAGCGGTGGGCGCGGCCACGGCTGCCAACGTGGCAGGCATCTTGAGCCAGAACGCCAGCTTCATGACGGGTGGCTCGATGAAGGTGGGCGGCTCCGGTGGACCTGACAGCCAGGTGGTCGCTTTCCGGGCAAGCCCAGGGGAGCAGATCGACGTGCGCACTCCCAATCAGGTCCGCAAGGGCACCGGCTCGTTCGGCGATGGGGGCGGCCCGGCCGCTGCTCCGGTGGTCAACCAGCGCATCATCAACGTGCTGGACCCGGCGCTGGTCGGTGAATACCTGGCCACTCCGGAAGGCGAAGACGCGGTGGTAAACATCATCAATAACAACCCTGAGGTGGTGCGCCGCGCGGCAGGAGGGGCCTAACCATGCCGACCCCCTACGCCACCTACAACGTCGATCTGGACGGCACGAGCGCCGGGGGCTCGTCCGCGTCTGCCATTCGCTCGAACGGCTACAGCTTCACCACCAATTCGCCCTACGACCTTGTGCGGATCAAGACCTGGCGCGCTGGCACCTACATTGCCTACTCGTCCTGGGGCGTTCCCGAATACACCGGCCCGTCGACCGGCTCCAATCACCGTGTCACTGTAGTACGAGGTGCCAACAATTCGCTCATCCACTTCCCGGCTGGGTCGGACTGGGATGGCTACGAGGCAGCCCGGCTGGCCTGGGAGACGGCCTACCCCAATGGCGCGACCATCTCTGGCGCGACGACCTACTACGTTGGCCTGTTCGACAGCCCGATTGGCGACAACAGCGGCGGCATGTCGCTCACGATCGAGGTGTACGCAGCCGAAGACTTCCAGCTGCTCCCCCTGTGGCCCCAAGCCCCGCTCCGGGAGACCCTTGAGTGGCTGACCAGCGTCGACATCTTCGAGGATGGCTCCGAAGAGCGGATCAAGCTGCGCACTTCGCCGCGCCAGTTCTTCGACATGACCTACACGGTCCCGGCCCATCTGCAGCCGCGTGTGAAGAACCTGCTCGAAGGCGGCCGCAAGCTGCCGTGGCTCATTCCGGTCTGGCCTCAAGTGCAGCACGTCGGGGCCATCACCTTGGGGCAGAGCTCCATCACCTGCGAGACCCGGTACTCAGAATTCCGCGATGGGGGCGAAATCCTCCTGTGGCAAGATGCGGACACCTACCAGGTGCTCTCCATCGACAGCGTGACCAGCAACACCAACATCGACCTGGTCGGCACGACTGACGCCTTCACCAACGCCTACCTCATGCCCTTGCGCCGGGGCAGGCTGACCCGTGATCCGGTGCGCTCGATCAACGGCTACAACTCGCTCGTGAGCCTCAACTACGCGGTCGAGAACAACCTCGAATTGACCGTGTCGGCTCCGACGCAGTACCAGAGCGCGGACAGCTATTCGGAGGAAGGGCTGCTCGACGGTGACTTCCTAGACGACACGCTGCGCACCGCCTTCGACCTGCACGACGAGGAATTGGGTCTGGTCAGCTGGCGCACCCCCTGGGCTCAGAACCGCCGCGCGCGGGTCCACCGGGCCATCGGAGAAACCCCGGCTGAGGGGTGGGAGCTTCGTGAATGGCTCCACCGCCGTGCAGGACGCTACCGCACCTTCTGGCAGCCGTCATTCGAGAACGACTTCGTGGTGACCAGCGCAGGCGCTTTGACCACCACGCTCTCGGTGGAGGACAACGCCTATCTCGCCAACGCCACCGGCCGGGTGCACATTGCGATTGAAACGGCGGCCGGATGGCTGTTTCGTGAGATCACTGCCACCCTGGACGCTGGGGGAGGGGTCACCCAGCTAACGCTTGACACCTCCCTGGGCATCAATGCCGAGGACATCAAGCGAGTGAGTTACCTCTGTCTGTGCCGCCTGGACACTGATCGCGCTGAGATCAACTGGATTGGCGGCACCGTCTGTGAGGTGGCCGTCACGACGGTGGAGACCCCGGCATGACCGATGTCGTCGAGCTCTACAAGATCAACGTCGGGCAAGCCGGTTGGTACCTCACCAGCAGCGACCAGGACCAGCCCTACGATGGCGACCTGTACCTTGCTGCGTCCATAGGGCGCGGCGGTATCCAGCAGAAGAGCGACTTGGCGAAGGCGAACATTGAGGTCCGCCTGGCGCTGGACCACGAGCTCGCTCAGCAGCTGATGACCAACTTCACTGAACAGGTGACCACACTCACCTTGTTCAGCAAGCGCGCGTCGACCACCGAGGTGATCTGGAAGGGGCGGTTGACCAACACCCAGCCCGACAAGACCTTCCTCAAGATGGTGTTCGAGAGCGTTTACACGTCCATGCGACGCCCAGGGCTGCGAGCCCGGTTCCAGAAAAGCTGTCGACACGCTCTCTACGGTCGAGGCTGCACCTTGGACCCTGTCGACTTTGCGGTGGCTGGAACGCTGAACGACATCAGCGGTAACACCCTGACGGTGCCAGAAGCGGCGAGCCAAGCCGACGGCTACTACACGGGTGGCATGGTGGCCGCCCCAGACGGCACCTTCTCCTACATCGCCGACCACGCGGGGAGCTCACTGACCCTCAACCGCGTTTCGGTCGCGCTGGCCACGGCCTTCTCAATATCAGGTGCCGGTCTAGCCGTGACGATTTACCCCGGCTGTGACCACTCATATGCTACGTGCGAGAGCAAGTTCTCAAACGACCTTAACTATGGAGGCTTCGACTACATCCCAAGCAAGAACCCAATGGGCGGTTCGAGCATCGTGTAGGAGCAATATCGAATGTGGTTTCTCGTTGCAGTCTTCATCGGTGCCTTGGTGCTCTCGTATGCGCTTATGCCCAAGCCGCAGACTGCGCCGCCCCCTGGGCTCAACGAGATCACCGCCCCGACTGCTGAGGTCGGCCGCGAAATTCCGGTGCTGTTCGGAACAAGGGACCTGAACGCGCCGAACGTCGTGTGGTACGGGGACATCCGGCTCGTGCCTATCAAGAAGAAGGGTGGCAAGAAGTGAGCGAGCCAGTCATAGTCACCATGAAGGACATCCGAGCGACACACATGTGTTCGCGCGGCACCCGTGACTTCTTCTCCCGGCATGGGCTGGACTGGAACAAGTTCCTGAGCGAAGGCATCCCGGCCGAAGAGCTCGAAGCCACTGGCGACGCCATGGCTCTTGCTGTAGTGGAGGTGGCCCGTGGGCGGCAAGAGTAGTTCTGTCACCGTCGGCTACAAGCACTACGTGGGCATGCACGCGGTGCTTTGCCATGGTCCTATTGATCATGTCGAACGGCTCACCGTTGATGAGCGAACCGCCTGGACCGGCTTCGGTACTGGCGGGTCGATCACCGTTGACAGTGAAGAGCTCTTCGGGGGTGAGGCGCGTGAGGGCGGTGTTTCTGGTACCATAGACATCGAGATGGGTGATAGCGCCCAAACCAAGAACAGTTACCTGTTGTCCAAGATCGGTTCGGCCATCCCCGCCTACCGGGGAGTGGTCGGGCTCGTGTTCCGGCAAACCTACATGGGCAACAATCCGTACTTGAAGCCCTGGCGCGCACGAGGGCAGCGCATACACACGGCGCAGGACGGCGCAGAGCAGTGGTACGATGATACAGCTGCAATTCTCGTCATCCCACCAGGGACAGAGCCCTATGCCACCTACAACTTTGACATCGACGCCACGACTGATGGTGGGGTCGGCGCAGACGAAATACGCGCCAACGGCCACAGCTTCACGGTGAATTCGGTCACCGACTTGGTCAATATTAATACCAACCACGCTGGAGCTTTCACGGCCTATTCGGTGTGGGGCGTTCCGGCCGCTTCTGGCGGTAACACCGGCTCCCAGCACGATGTGGACGTGGTGAAAGGCCCGTCGACCTCGACCGTGACCACCTTTGGTGCAGGTGGCCCACACGACGGTTATGCTGCTGCACGAGCCGCCTGGGAAGCCGCCTATCCCAACGGCGCAAACGTGTCTGGTGCAGGTCAATACTACATCGGCATTGCAGACACACCCATTGGCGACAACAGCGGCGGTTACTCGGTCACGGTCCAGGTCTATGCTGGCTCGTGGTACGATATGAACCCAGCCCACATCATCCGAGAATGCCTTACTAATCAAGATTGGGGCATGGGCTACTCTACTGCCGACATCGACGACACGGCCTTCACCGAAGCGGCCGACCAGCTGTACGCAGAGGGCATGGGCATCTCGGTTCTGTGGGACAAACAGATCAGCATCGACGCCTTTGTGGGCGAGATCATCCGGCATATTGACGGTGCGCTCTACGTTTCGCGTACGACCGGCAAATTCGTGCTCAAGCTGATCCGGGGCGGCTACGACGAGGGCTCGCTGATCGAGCTCAACGAGAGCAACGTCGACAACGTCTCCAACCCCTCTCGTTCGGCCTTTGGCGAGCTCGTGAATTCCGTCACGGTGCAGTTCTGGAACGGGCTCACCGGCAAGGATGACAGCGTCACGGTGCAGGACCCGGCTGGCGTCCAGCAGCAGGGCGCGGTAATCAACACCACCATCCAGTACCCAGGCTTCTCCAATCTCACGATCGCGGCTACGGCTGCTTCTCGAGACCTTCGTGCCCTGTCTTCGCCCTTCCTCAGCTGCACCGTCTTCGCTGGTGAAGACGCGCGCGACTTGGACATTGGCGATGTGTTCAAGCTCTCCTGGGGCAAGTGGAACATCTCGAACAAGATCATGCGGGTGATCGGCTTCGCTCTGGGCGACGGCAAGAGCAACCAGGTGCGCTTGACCTGCGTCGAAGATGTGTTCGCTACCCCGGCCAACATTGGCCAGGTGGTGGGCAACCCAGGCGGCGGCTGGACCGACCCCTCCACTCCCCCGACGGCGCTGGAGAGCGGTGCTGAGCTCCTGTTCGAGGTGCCTTACTACGAATTGGTGCAGGCCCAGGGGCAGACCGACGCCGATAGCATGATCACGTCCAACAACGACATCGCCTTCCTGGGCGCTGCAGCCGCACGGCCGGGCTCGGCCATCAATGCGCTGTTGTGGACTAATGCCGGTGCTGGCTACGAGAGCGTGGGTAACTTCGACTTCGCTCCGAGCGGCACAATCGACGCAGATATTGACAAGCTGGATACAGCCATCGTGCTGGAGAACGCCAACGACCTGGACCTTGTACCCATTGGCTCACACGGTCAGATAGGCGACGAGCTCATCCGGGTCGACGCCATTGACGCCACGACTGGTGCGGTCACGATCGGTCGGGGCTGCCTCGACACGGTGCCTGAGGCGCACCTGACTGGGGCGCGGGTGTTCTTCTGGGACCTTTACGCTGGGATCGACCCCACCGAATATATTTCCAGTGAGACGATCGACGGCAAGATCACCCCCATCTCTGGGGCTGGTCAGGTTTCGCTCGCTGAGGCGAATGAGCTTGAGCTCACCATGATCGGCCGGGCCTTCCTGCCCTACCCGCCTGGCAACTTGACGATCAATGGCGAGAGCTACTTCGACAACACTTACTCCGGAGAGCTCACCATCGCCTGGGCTCACCGCTCTCGCACTCAGCAGACTTCTGGCTCGCTCGCTGACCACTTCGATGGAGACATTGGCCCAGAGGCGGGGCAAGCGTACCGGCTGCAAGGCTACATCAACGACGTGCTCGTTCACACTGAGGACGACATCGCAGGCACGAGCACGACCTGGACCCCGGTGGCGGCCGGGGACACCGTGAAGGTGGAGGTGCACTCGAAGCGGGACAGCTTGTACTCCTGGCAGGCCCCCTCGCATTCGTTCATCTACGGCGCGCCTGAGGTCGATGAGTACTTCCTCTGGACCCACATGCTGGTAGACGCCAGCGGCTTCCCCGATGGCACGACTTACGCCAATGATCAGAGCCGCCACGCACATGCGATTACCTACCTGAATGGAGCTCAAGTAACCAGTGGTAAGTTCGAGCTTGATGGTGTCAACGACGCCTTGCGCATTGGTGTAGCTAACGACCCCATCTGGGCACCAGCAAATGCTGCGACCTTTGAAATGTTCGGGGTCGAGTTCGATGGTACCGGAGCCGAGAGCCTTGCTAGCCTGTATAACGCAGATGCTGCAGATAATCGTAGCTGGCTATTCACATACACGGGAACACAACTCCGTCTTTCGGTATACTCCGCTGGTACAGGTTCTCCATCAACGACCATTAGTTACACATGGACGCCAGCTACAGATGGCACTGAATATGACCTTGCGTGGTCATGGGATGGTGCTGATCTTCGTTTGTTCATTGATGGAACATGCGTCGCTGTTCAAGCCTACACGGGTGCATGGTACCGCGCCACAAGTGGTTCATACCTTGTTATCGGCGGCCACTACCAGTCGGACAGCCTGCTTGGCTCTGCGTGCTTCGACGGCCGCTTTCTGGCGGCTCGCTTCACCCGCGCCTGCCGTTATGCCGGGGCGGTTTCGTCGACTTACACCGTGCCAACCGTGCCGCTCTCGGTCACACAAGACGACACGGTCTTGGATGACCCTGACTTTGACAAGGTCATGCTGCTGGCCCGCGTCGACGCAACCGGCAAGGTTTACGACGCCAGCCCATTCGACTGGCACATGATCCCGAACAGCAACGCTGCAGGCACCACTGCTGTGAAACCGGGTGACTGCGACGGCTCGATCAACCTTGACGGCGCAGACGACATCTATCAAATTCCCGATAACCAGTACCTGCACTTCGCAAATGATGACTTCACGCTCGAAGCTCACGTGCGGTTCGAGGCACTCACCACCACCCGGTCGATCTTCAGCCGGTACAACGCCAATGCCTCCACCCGGTGCTTCTACTGGGCCTGGCAGACGACAGGTCCTGATGAGCTTGTCTGGGCAACGTGGACCAATGGCTCGACCGCCAATGCTCAGGTGGTTTCGGGAACGTACCTGCCGACCCTTAGCACCTTCTACCACCTCGCAATCACCCGTGAAGGTGATGACCATCGCCACTTCGTCGACGGCACCCAAAGCGGTTCCACCGACAATCAGGCGAACACGGTTTACGAGGCCGGGAGCTCGAATTTCTGGATTGGTGCCATCCGCTCTGCAAGCTCGTCGTCGGTTGACAATGAGCTCCAGGGCTACATCACCGAGCTCCGGGTCACCAAGGGCCTGGCGCGCTACACGGCTGGCTTCACGGCCCCGACCGGCAAGCTGCCGACCACGGTCTAAGGGGAACCGCCAAGAGATCAAACGGTTGCTCTCGCAGCCCGGCTGGGGCATCTCTCGACCCCATCGGAGGTGCATCAATGCCCGCTCTCGCTTTCTTCAAAGGATTGCCCTGGCGCTGGATCGGGGTCGGTGTTCTAGCCGTTGCCCTAGCATACCTGATCGTCCAGGGGATCAACTCGGTCAAGGACTGGCGTCAAGAGATTTATGACGACGCCTACAAGTCCGGTCAGCAGCAGGCCAACGCGGCATGGCTGCAGACGCGGAACACGGAAGCGGCCCAGGCCATTGACCGGCTTGCGGAGCAGATGAAGGCTAACAACACCGCCGTCGAGGGCTACCTTGCAGACATCTCTGCTCGGCAGGCCTTGGTGCAACAGACCACTGAGGAGATCGAGCGTTATGCGAGTACCCCTGCTGGCACTGCTGTCTGCCTTGACGCTGACGGGGTGCGCATCCTCCAACAGGCCCGAGCCGCTGCCACCACCTCCCCCGGCAGCCCCGGCTCCAATCCCTGACCCTGACCCCAGGTTGGCTGAGCTATGCGGCAACCCGCCTGTGCTCCTGCAGAGCGAAGACGGCACGATGACGGCCGCTCAGGCGCTCGCCAACTTCCAGGCGCTCTACCAGTGGGGCGCAGAGTGTTCGCGTCGCCAAGCAGGGCTCGTGACCTCCTGGCCGAGGTGAGTTCTATGGCTATCGACCCGGAGACCCGCGACGAGCTAGAACGCATCGTTGCTGAGAGCGTACGACAAACGCTCATTCAGCTGGGCATCTCCACGCTTGACCCGCTGGAGATGCAGAAAGACATGCAGCACCTGCGAGAATGGCGAAAGAGCATGGAGAGCGTCAAGAGCAAGGCGATGCTCACCACCCTGACCGTATTCCTGTCTGGCATCCTAGCCGCCATCTGGCTGGGCTTCCGGGCCCTCGTGAAAGGATAGCACAATGGCCTACGTACTCGGCTCCCGGAGCCTCAAGAACCTCGAAGGCGTCCACCCTGACCTCGTGCGCGTCGTGAAGCGAGCCATCGAGCTCACCGAGCAGGACTTCACCGTCCAGGAAGGGCTGCGCACCCTCGCCACGCAGAAAGAGTACGTGCGCCGGGGCGCGTCCAAGACCCTCAACAGCAAGCACCTCAAGCAGCCTGACGGCTTCGGCCATGCGGTCGACCTGGTGCCATGGATCAACGGTCAGCCGCGCTGGGAATGGCCGCCCATCTACAAGATCGCTCACGCGGTCGACGACGCGGCCCAGGCCCTTGACGTGAAGCTGCTCTGGGGTGGCGTCTGGGACAAGCGCATGGACGAGTACGGCGGCTCCGAAGCCGCGATGAAGGCAGCGGTCAACGGTTACGTCGACCGCCGTCGCGCTCTGGGCCGCACCGCCTTCATCGACGGCCCGCACTACCAACTGGCATAGGAGGTGCCAATGCTCTGGATTATCATCGCACTCGCACTGGCGGCCGCTGCCGTCGCGCTCTACGTCCATCTGCGACCGAAGGCTCTCATGCCGCTGATGTCGAGCCTCAAGCTCTGGTCTCAGCAGCTGAACCTGGCGGTCTCGTTCGCCATCAGCTACATCATCGCCGACAATGGCCAGATCGTACATGCTCTGGTCGGCAAGCTGCCGGACCCCTGGAACCTGCTGCTCGCACCGTTTGCGGGCTTCTTCGCCTTCATGCTGGTCAGCTACCTGCGCCTGGCTCCCCAGGCCAAGCTCCAGCAGCCGGGGCAACAGGTCGAGCCGCCCTCAGGTTAAGCGCATAGGTCGAGCGCGGTATTTGCCTACAAGCCCAAGGGCTTAGGTGTGCCGCGCTCGACTTGCCGACCTGCTCGACTGGTTTCCGGTTCGCTAGGGAAACAGCCCAAGGGTCGCCAAGGGCTCCCTAGTTACTCTACTCTTCTTCTTAGTAGAGTAAGTAGAGTAAGTAGATATAGCCCTACGGCTGCCACGGTTTTTCCTCGCTCGACTTCCACCACCTCCCTGGGCTTAGGTCCAGCCAGTCGAGCACCGGACCTGATTGCGTTCGGGGCCCAGGCCAGCGCATCGTCGCCTGCATAGAAAAGGAGCACCGCGTGTCCTACGAGTTCAAATCCACCCCGTTCAAGCACCAGGCCGAGACCTTCGAGCTCAGCAAGGACATGGCCTCCTACGGCATCCTGTGGGAGCAGGGCTGTGGCAAGACCAAGCCCACCATCGACACGGCCGCCTACCTCTACGAGAAAGGCGAGATCGACGCAGTGATTGTGGTCGCGCCCAGCGGGGTCCACCGCAACTGGCTCAGCGACGAGCTCCCGGTGCACCTCCCTGACCGCGTGGCGCGCGTGTCGCGAGCGCACGTGTGGAACAGTCAGAAGGCCCGGAACGTCGGGGTCACCAAGGACCGTGAGGCGCTGCTCAAGCACAAGGGGCTCGCCTGGCTACTGCTCTCCTACGACGGCGCGGTGACCGAGATCGCCAAGAAGTACCTGTGGAAATTCCTGCGCCAGCGGCGCTGCCTCTACGTCATGGACGAGGGTCACAACATCAAGACCCCCAAGGCCAAGCGCACCAAGGCGCTGGTCGCCAGTGGCAAGTACGCCCCCTACCGCCGCCTGCTCACTGGCACTCCGGTGGCGGTCGGCCCCTTCGACCTCTACAGCCAACTCAAGTTCCTGGACGAGGACATCTGGAAGCGTCACGAGCTCGACAGCTTCCGGACGTTCAAGTTCCACTTCGGCGACTGGTTTACCCGCGCTGAGTGCGAGAAAGAGCTCGGCTATGACCCTGGCTTTGACAAGCTGATCGAGTACAAGAACCTCGACGAGCTCAAGACCATCCTGCAGAGCGTCAGCAGCCGGGTCACCAAGGACGAGGTGCTGGACCTGCCGTCCAAGCTCTACAGCACCCGGTACTTCGAGCTCGAAGGCCAGCAGGCCTCCCTCTACGAGCAGCTTCGTGACGAGTATGAAGCCGAGCTCGAAGACGGCGCGATGATCGACGGCAACCTGGCAATCGTCAGGCTCCTGCGCCTGCAGCAGATCATCAGCGGCTACGCCTACACCGACGACGATGAAGAGCCGGTGCGCCTGCTCGGCAACCGCAATCCGCTGATGGACCAGGTCGAAGAGGTGGCTGAGGGCCTGTCTCACCCGGCCATCATCTGGAGCCGGTTCACCAAGGACATCGACCAGATCATGGACCGGCTCGGCAAGTCGGCTGTGCGGTACGATGGTACGATGGACGACGACGCTTGCGAGCGGTCCAAGCTCGCCTTCCAGGGCGGGGATGCGCAGTTCTTCGTGGCCAACGCTCAGAAGGGCGGCACCGGCCTCACCCTGGTCCAGGCGCGCACGGTCATGTACGCTACCAACAGCTTCAAGCTGATCGAGCGGCTGCAGAGCGAAGACCGCGCGCACCGTATTGGCCAGGAGCACCCGGTCAACTATATTGACTTCGAGGGGCAGCTGCCAGGCGGCCGCCAGACCGTGGCTCGCCACATCATCAAGTCGCTTCGGCGCAAGTTCGACATTGCTGCCCAGATCACGGGCGACACGCTTAGGGAATGGCTATGAGCAAGGTCTATATCGTTCAGGACACCAAGTGGGTGGACCCCAAGGACGGCCAACTCAAGCCCAAGTTCGACTTCACCCCGGCTGCCGAGCACGGGGAGCTCGTGTTCCTCCTGGGCTCGAATGCCAGTCCCTTCAACCTGGCTCCGGTGCTCAAGGAGCTCCAGGAGCGGCTCAAGGACTTTGGTGATGACGACCACCTGCTGCTGGTCGGCAACCCCGTGCTCCTGGGCTTGGCTACCGCCATTGCGGCCGACTTCAATGACGGCTGTGTCAACATGCTGCAGTGGTCCGGTGCGAAGCACACGTACATCCCGGTAAAGGCCCAGGGCGTCTTTGCTGATTGCCAAGACGAGGCGGCGTAGACAACATGGCTGCAGGTGGGTAGCCGAACCCAGGGGCCCGCTTCGACCAGTGCGGAGCGGGCCCTAACCACCCTCAGAAACGGAGAACCTCATGCACGACTACAGCGACTTCAAGGATGGGCCCGGCGACAACGTCCTGGCTCGTATCAGCGGCCTAGCCCTCGACCAGAAGGAGGCCGAAGCTGAGGTCGCCCGGTGCGAGGAAGCTCTCAAGAAGGCCCAGGAGCGCCTTCGCGACATCAGCGAGCACCAGCTGCCTGCCCTCATGGATGAGGCAGAGGTCAAGGAGTGCACCACGCGCGACGGCATCAAGGTGAAGATCGTCGAGAAGATCAGGGGCTCCATCCCCACCGCCACTGCCGACAAGGCATTCGCCTGGCTCGAAGAGCACGGCCATGGCAAGCTCGTCAAGCGCGAATTCAAGATCGAGTTTGGCAAGGGCGACGAGGCATGGGCCAAGAAATTCGAGGCCGACCTCAACAAGCGCAAGAAGAAGCTCAAGTACGCTCTCAAGCAGGGCGTCCACCCCTCCACCCTCGCCAGCTTCGTCACCGAACAGCTGCAGGAGGGTGTTGACATCCCGCTCGACACGTTCGGGGTGTACCGCCAGCGGTCCAGCAAGATCGACTTCAAGGACCCTGAGTAACGAGATACCGTCACCTGGTTAGTGGTGAGCGCCCCGGCAGGGGAAGGGCCGATGCTCGGGAGGCCCCAAAAGTGTCCCCAGCGATTGAAAGGAGGGCCATTATGGCCGGACAGAGCAAGGCAGTCGCCAACACCCCTAAGGGTGGCGCGGTTGCCGCATACGACTACGGTGAAGAGGCCGGTGCAGGCTTCGAGGGCACGAGCGGTGCTGACCTCAGCATTCCGTTCATCTCGATCCTGCAGTCCAATTCGCCCCAGGTCGAAGAGGACAGCGAGCGGTACAAGCCCGGTCAGCTGGTCAACACCGTAACTGGCGACATCATCGAAGCCGACAGCGCCAAGCAGGCGGCCGGTCAGCCGTTCCTGCCGGTGCACAAGGAGACGGCCTACGTCGAATGGGTGCCGCGCGACAAGGGCGGCGGCTTCGTCGGCCTGCACGACCCCAATGGCGAGGTGGTCAAGAAGGCCATCGAAGCCAACGGTGGCAGCCGCATCGGCAAGCTCATGCTGGACAACGGCAACGAGCTCATCGAGACCCACTACATCTACGGCCTGCTCATGGACGAGAGCGGCGAGACGACTACCGGCTTTGCCGTGGTCTCGTTCACCTCGACCAAGATCAAGCCGTACCGTGACTTCCTCACGTCGATGTACACCCTCAAGGGTCGGCCGCCGATGTTCGCCAACCGCGCCGTGCTCCGGACGGTCAAGCAGAAGAACGAGAAGGGCTCGTTCTTCAACTTCAAGATCGAGCCGCTCAAGGGCTCGTGGGTGGAGAGCCTGATCAATCCGCAGAACGAGGCGGCGCTGCTCGAAGAAGCCAAGAGCTTCCGCGAGATGGTCACGTCCGGCATGGCTCGTGCGGCCTTCGAGACCCAGAACAGCACCGGCGACGGTGGCAACGGGTCGAGCGAAGACCCGCCGTTCTAAGCTGATCGGGGCGGCGGTTTCCCCCTGTTGCCGCTGCACCGTCGTCAGGGGAGGCCAACGCCCCCGGTCTCCCCTGACACCCCTTTCACGCTCTAGAAACCGGAGCTCCCGTGCCGACCTGGTCACCACAACAAGATGCTGCTCTCAAGGCTGTAGACGAATTCTGCCGAGACCCTAGTCGCCAGGTGTTCCGCCTGTTCGGCTACGCGGGGACCGGCAAGACGACGCTCGCCAAGCACTTCACCGAAGGCGTCGATGACGTGCTGTTCGGTGCCTACACTGGCAAGGCCGCCTACGTGCTGCGCCAAAAGGGCTGCCCCAACGCCAGCACCATCCACTCCATGATCTACCACACCAAGGAGAAGGGGAAGGCGCGCCTCAAGGAGATCGAGGCGATGCTGGCGGCGCTGCTCATCGAGCTTCGGCAGGACAACCCTGGGCTTGCCCCCGACCAGCTGACTAAGCTCTACAACGACAATCGCCGCGTCAGGGACCTGCGTGAACAGGTCGAGCGCGAGCGCAAGGCGCTGAGCCGCCCCAGCTTCACCCTCAACGACGAGAGCCCGGTCAGGGACGTGGACCTGGTGGTGATCGACGAGTGCTCCATGGTCGACGGCCGGATGGGCGAAGACCTGTTGAGCTTCGGCACCAAGATACTCGTGCTGGGAGACCCGGCGCAGCTGCCCCCGGTCGGTGGTGGCGGCTTCTTCACCGAAGGCGTGGAGCCCGACGTGATGCTCACTGAAATCCACCGCCAGGCGGCCGAAAGCCCCATCATCGCGATGGCTACCCAGGTGCGGGAGGGCAACACCCTCTCCCTGGGCTCCTACGGCAACTGCCAGGTGATCGAGCAGCGGAACCTAAGCCCAGAGCAGGCGATGCAGGCTGACCAGCTGCTGGTCGGCCGGAACAAGACCCGTCACTCCAGCAACCGCCGCATGCGGCAATTGAAGGCCATCGCCAGCAACGACTACCCGGTGGTCGGGGACAAGCTGGTCTGCCTGCGCAACAATCACGAGAAGGGCCTGCTCAACGGCGCGCTCTGGTACGTGGAGGGGGTCGGGGCCATCACCGAAGACCGCGTGTATATGACGGTGGAGGCCGAGAGCGACCTGGAGGGCAACCCCGGCACTCTGCTGGAGGTAGAGGCCCACACGCACTACTTCGAGGGCCGCGACGAGGCCTTGCCCTGGTGGGAGCGCAAGGAGGCCGAAGAGTTCGACTACGGCTATGCCATGACGGTCCACAAGGCCCAGGGCTCGCAGTGGGACAACGTCATGCTGTTCGACGAGGCATGGTGCTTCCGGCAGGACCGCAACCGCTGGCTCTACACTGGCATCACGCGCGCGGCCGAAGAGCTCACCGTGATCAAGATGTAGGAAGGCTCGAATGAAGGTTGTCAACACTACCGGCTTTAGCATGGACACCCGCATCCTGGACGACGAGGGCAAGGACATCACGGCCGAGCTCAAGGTGGTCAAGATTGTGATCGAGGCGGGGGACCTGAACCGGGTGACCCTGACCTGTGACCAGGTGGAGGTCGATGTCGTCGGCGACCTCCAAGAGTGACCTGGAGGATCGCCTTGGCCGCATCCACCGGATCATCCTGCAAGGTGGGGCAGGTCCGGTGTGTATGGCGCTCGTACGGAAGCGTGCAAATCGTGCCTCCCTAGTCGAGGTAGTCGAGCAACTCAAGTTAGCGACAAAATTGCTGGAGGACACCATTGGCAACATGCCTCAGCCGAGGCATGGTGGAAGCCTTGCCGCCAGCGACGGAGAAAGGGACGAGTACCATGAGGGTTGATTACGGTCGGGATGAATTGCTCACTCCATTGGGACGCATCACGCTGGAGGAGCGATACTGCCAGGCCGGTGAAGGCCCTCAAGACGTGTTCGCCCGCGCCAGCGCCGCGTTCAGCGGTGGCGACCCGGAGCTCGCTCAGCGGCTATATGACTATTCGTCCAAGCTCTGGTTCAGCTACGCCACCCCGCTCATCTCGAACGGCGGCACCCCGAACGGCCTCCCCATCAGCTGCTTCCTCAACTACGTCGATGACAGCATCACCGGCCTGGCGGCCAACTTCACCGAGAACGCCTACCTCTCCACCAACGGCGGCGGGATCGGCACCTATTGGGGCCACATCCGCTCGGTAGGCGAGAAGACCTCCAAGGGCGTTGAGACCCCCGGCCTCATGCCCTTCCTGCACGTGATGGACAGCCAGCTGTTGGCCTACCACCAGGGCCGCACCCGGCGCGGCGCTGGAGCCGTGTACATCGACATCAGCCACCCGGAAATTGTCGAGTTCATCGAGATGCGCACCCCGACCGGGGGCGACGTGCACCGCAAGAACGAGAACACCCACCACGGGGTCTGCATCAGCGACGACTTCATGCTGGCGGTGAAGCATGACAAGGACTGGAACCTGGTCGACCCCAACAGCGGGATCACCAAAGCCACGGTCAAGGCGCGCGACCTGTGGAGCCGCCTGCTGCTCAAGCGGGTGCAGACCGGCGAGCCCTACCTGTTCTTCTCCGACACAGCCAACCGCGCGCTCCCGGAGCCCCTTCGCTCCCTGGGCTTGCGGGTCCATCACTCCAACCTCTGCACCGAGGTGATGCTGCCGACCGCCGCCGACCGCACGGCCGTGTGCTGCCTGAGCTCGCTCAACATGGCGAAGTACGACGAGTGGGCCCCGGTGGCAGAGCAGTTCATCGACGACCTGATCACCATGCTCGACAACACGCTGGACGTGTTCATTGAGCAGGCCCCGGAAGGCATGTGGCGCGCGGTCAATTCGGCCCAGAGGGAGCGGTCGATCGGGCTGGGCTCGCTCGGCTGGCACACCTTCCTCCAGCAGCGCGGTCTCACCATGGAAGACCCTGAGGCCAAGCGCCTCAACGTCAGCCTGTACGGCACGATCAGCGCGCTCGCCAAGAAGGCTTCGCTACGGCTCGGAGCCGAACGCGGTGAAGCGCCGGACATGGCCGGTACCGGCCTGCGCCATGCTCACCGCATGGCCATCGCTCCCAACGCCACGAGCTCGCTCATCTGTGGCGGGGTCTCCCCGTCGACCGAGCCAATGGCTGCCAACGCTTTTGCCCAGAAGACGCTCAGTGGCACCCAGGAGGTGCGCAACCCGGCGCTGCAGGCGCTGTTGCGCGACATGGGCCGCGACAAGCCGGGGGTGTGGTCGAGCATTCTCACCCACGACGGTTCGGTCCAGCACCTAGACTGGCTGACCCCGGAGCAGAAGCGGGTGTTCCGTACGCACGTCGAGCACGACCAGATGGCCATCATGGAGCAGGCCATCGACCGCCAACCCTTCATCTGCCAGGGGCAGAGCTTCAACATGGCGCTGCCGCCCAACGTCAGCCCGGCCGAGCTCAACCGGCTCCACTTCCGCGCCTGGGAGGGCGGCCTTAAAGCCCTCTACTACCTTCGCTCCAGCAGTGTCCGGCGGACCGAGGCTGTGGGCACCAACCTCAGCCGCCCCTCCAGCGCACCAGCGCCTGGCGAGAGCGACTGCGTAGCATGTGAGGCCTGACCTATGCAAACCCCATCCCTGTTCACCAAGCGTCTCGCATACAAGCCCTTCTGGTACCCCTGGGCCTATCAGGCATTCGTCGAAAGCGAGCAGATGCACTGGCTGGTGCGCGAGGTGCCTCTCAATGCTGACGTGCAGGACTGGAAGACCAAGCTGACCGACGACGAGCGCAACCTTCTCACCCAGGTGTTCCGCTTCTTCACTCAAGCGGACGTGGACGTGGCCGAGTGTTACCTTGACCGCTACATCCCGCTCTTCAAGCCGGTCGAGCTCAGGATGATGATGAGCTCCATCGCCGCGCGTGAAGCGGTGCACATCCAGGCCTACTCGACGCTGATCGACGAGATCGGCATGCCAGAGACCGAGTACGCGGCGTTCATGGACTACGACGCCATGCGCCAGAAGCATGAGATGATGTGCGAGACGAGCGAAGGGCTCGACGGCCTGGCGCGCGACATCGCGGTGTTCAGCGCCTTCGGCGAAGGGCTCCAGCTGTTCGCCAGCTTCGTCATCCTGCTCAACTTCACCCGCTTCGGCCGGATGAAGGGCATGGGTCAGGTGGTCAGCTGGTCGATCCGCGACGAGAGCCACCACGTGGCCTCTATGACCAAGGTGTTCCACGCCCTGCTGGACGAGCACCCGGAGCTCTGGACGACCGAGCTCAAGCAGCGCATCTACCAGGACTGCGACCGGATGGTCCAGATGGAAGACCGCTTCATCGACTTGGCCTACGGTGAGGCCGACATCCGGGGGCTCGCTCCCGACGAGGTCAAGGCCTACATCCGCTACATCGCCGACCGCCGTCTGATGCAGCTGAACCTGGAGCCGCTCTACAACATCGGCGACAACCCGCTGCCGTGGGTCGACGTGCTGGTCAGCGGCAAGGAGCACACCAACTTCTTCGAGAACAAGGCCACCGACTACGCCAAGGCCTCAGTGGTCGGCAGCTGGGACGACGCCTTCTCGATGTTCGAGGATGCAGGGGCCCTGCCGTCGGAGTGGCAGCTGCTCAGCAAGCCCGGCTGTCCCCATTGCGTCGACGCCAAGAACCTGCTCGCCTCCCTGGGCTTCACCCCCATCGTCCAGGAGCACGTGTCGGACGACGACATCGCCGCGTTCAAGGCCCAGGGACACCGGACCTTTCCCCAGGTGTACCACAACGGCACCTTGGTGGGCGGCTACAGCGAGCTCAAGGCCTACGTGGCCGAGCACAGCATGAGCGTAGCCGCGTGAAGGTGCTGGTCTGTGGCGGCCGGGACTACCGGGATGCGGCGCATGTCGACCGTGTCCTGCAGCAAGTCGGCGCAGACCAGCCCATCACCACGATCATCCATGGCGCGGCGCGGGGAGCCGACCAGCTTGGCGAGGCCTGGGGCCTCAAGCGGGGGATCGCGCTGGAGCCCTACCCGGCCGATTGGGCCAAGTTCGGCCTGTCTGCTGGGCCCAGGCGCAATCAAGAGATGCTCAGTCGGGGTAAGCCTGACCTCGTGGTCGCTTTCCCCGGTGGGCGCGGGACGGCGGATATGGTGCGGCGCGCCCGGAAGGCTGGTGTGAAGGTGATCGAGGTATGAGAAAAGGAGACCTGGGATGGCGGAGCTCACCCCTTGCTATTTGATGCAGCTGGAGGCGCGGTTCCTCCAGTACCTTGACGTGAAGGCCGACGGGTGCCGGGTGTGGACCGGAGCCCAGAGCCGGGGTGGTCAGCGGCCGTACTCCGGTCCCTACGGGAGCTTCTGGGTCGACAGTGAGCACAACACGGTGCGCGCCCACATCTTCGCCGCGTTCCTGGCTGGCAAGATACCGGACCTTCGCGTCCCTGAGGGGAAGCACTTGGACCACGGTTGCGACCATGGCACCCTCTGCGTCGACTGCACTGAGCTCGTACCCAAGGCAGTGAACCTCCAGCGGGGTCCGGCGAAGGGTCGGTCTCAGAAAATGAGCAAAAGGCAAGATAGGGGGTTGTCTTCTGTCGCAGCGTGAGAGATAGGGGTCTCAGTGTTCTAGAAAAGGAGATGACACGTGATCAAGTTCGGCACCACCACCTACGCTCAGACCCGCACCGCTGCGGAGAACAACGCGGACAAGTACCTCGACCAGATGACCGGCTCGGAGCTCGTCGAGCTCTATCGGCTGATCAAGTCCAATCTCGGCGAAGAGGTGCGCACCACCCGGTTCAGCGACAGCGCGACCGGCATCAAGCGCACCTGGGAAGCTCTGCAGGCCTATGACGCTGCTGGCGACGAAAGCCTGGGCACTGCCGATAAGGGCAAGGTTGAGCTCACCGACGCGGACAAGAAGCAGATCAAGGACGAGGCGGCCGACCGCAAGGCCACCCAGCCCAAGGCCCGCAAGCCGCGCGGCATGCGCTTCGTGTTCCCGGCCGGTGACGAGATCAAGTCGGTCCGCCCCGGCACCTTCCGCGCCAAGCTCGTCGAGCTCTTCTCGACCGGCAAGGGAGCCACCTTCGACGAGGCCATGGCCGCGACCTGGGGCTCGAAGAAGGGTATGGACGAGGAAACCGCCAAGAAGACCACCTACGAGGGCATCCGCCTGGTGCACTACTATGTCGGCTACGGCATGAAGCAGGACGCGGACGGCCGCATCACCATCCACAAGTAAACCGATTGCCTTCTGCTCCCGGCCAAGCGACGGTCGGGAGCAGAAAGGGAGTGCACATGGCAGGACGTAACTACGAGCGCCTCGACATTTACAAGTTCGGGGCGCACCTTCTTGAGACCGGGGACCTGGACCCCGTGTACATCGCCCTCGACAAAATGGAGTGGCAGGACGCAGACCAGCGAGCGCGCTGGCTCATTGCATACTGGTGCTTCTACCATTGCGGCGCGGCCTCCTATATCAGCGAAGCCAACGGCAAGGAATTCTGGCAGCGGATGTCGATCGCCGCCAAGAACGAGACGACAGCCCCCGACGGTGGTCGGTGGCCCAGGGGCAGCGAGCGGCGGCACTTCCGGGGTGAGGCTTCGGTCAAGGCGGTCACCAAGCTCTGGGGACGCTTCATGGACGAGCCGCACCAGATGGTCGAAGAGATCGCCGCTGGCGAGGGCTCGCTGCCCTACGCCACGGTGGCAGGCCGCGCCAAGGAGCTCCCCCTGTTCGGGCCCTGGATCAGCTTCAAGGTCTGCGACATGCTCGATCGCCTGGGCATTGTGCCGGTGGACTTCGACCAGGCTGCTGTCTTCATGTTCGACGACCCGGTGAAGGCTGCGCTGACCCTGTGGCGGCAGCACTCGAAGCTACCCGACGACGCCCAGCCCAAGAGCGACACGGTCAAGGTGCAGATCATCGAGAACGTAGTTAACCACTTGAGCGAGCACTTCCGCGACTTCACCGCGCCGCCCCGGCACGAGCGGCCGGTCGGCCTGCAGGAGATCGAGACGATCCTCTGCAAGTGGAAGAGCCACCGCAACGGCCACTACCCGTTGTTCAACGACATCGACGAGATCAGGCACGGCCTGAGCGGCTGGAGCGAGGCCAGCGAAACGGCGCGGGGCATGCTCCACGCCATGCCGAAGGGAAGCAATTGATGAAGGTCCATATCGAAGGTATGGGGCTAACCGGCTCGATGTTGGCGCGCCTGCTCTGGCGCAACGAGGTCGACTTCACCTGGCACGATAGCCGTGACCCCCGTGTCGCCTGGCAGGCCTCCACCGGGGCCATCTACCCGTCAGGCTCGGAGAAATTCGGCCCTGACGAGGCATGCCGGGAGGTGTGGGCTCAGTGGCACGAGCAGGACCTGTTCGAGGGCGCTACCGAAGAGGCGCGCTTCGTGTACTCCACCAAGGCACCCCCGCACGGCGGCAAGTACGCTCGTGAGCAGCTGGAGAGCGGCCTGTGGCTCGCTGGACCCAGCGCCTTTCACCTCAATGCCCAGAAGCTCGTCCCGGCCACCCGCGAGCTCTTCGCTGAGGGTGAGGTCCAGGCGGCCTTCGCCCCCAAGATGGACGACGTGGACTGGTACATCCAGGCACACGGCTGGGGCCGCCGCCTAGGTCACGTGTATTGGGGCTGGACCCGGCTGGTCACGCTCGACTACGATCGTTCGCTCTACCAGCGCGACGGCCGGGAGATGCGCCCGGCCTTCTACTTCCGGGAAGGCCGCTTCATCATGGCCTACGCCTACCCGGTGCCCGACACGCCCTACTGGTACGCGGGGAGCTCGATCATCAAGCAGCCGGTCATGGGCCGCAAGAGCCTGTCCATGCCGGACAAGTATGAGCGGTGGAAGGCCAACTTCGAGCGCCTGGGCTTGGGGTCGGTCAAGGTTGCCCAGGAGGGCGACTTCATCGAAGGGTGGCGGCCTGCTGCCAAGGCGGATGACGAGGCGTGGACGCGGGTGCGCGGCAACGCCATCACCGTTCGGCCGCTCTGGAACAGCGGCATCCGCCACTTCCCGAAGCAGTGGGCAGGCATTGCCCAGACCTTGGGGCTGCAGCCATGATCGTCAACATCAGGGGCACGAGCGGCTCTGGCAAGACCACGCTCACCCGCAAGGTGATGGAGCTCTACAGGGGCAAGTCGGCTGTCAAGGTGAAGGACCGCAAGCGGCCCATCGGCTACATCTACCAGCACCCGGCCGGTGGGCGGCCGCTGGCAGTGATTGGCCACTACGAGACCGCCTGCGGAGGCTGTGACACGATCACCGACCAGGACCACATCTATGAGCTCGTACGGCAGTCGCACAATGCAGGGATGGACGTGCTCTACGAGGGCCTGCTCATCAGTGCTGAGGTCAACCGCGCGGTCAAGCTCCACGAGGATGGCCTGCCGTTGCTCGTGGTCGCGCTGGACACGCCCCTAGAGCTCTGCCTCACCTCGATCAACCAGCGCCGCCAGGCGGACTTCGACCGCCGCGTGGCCAAGATCGAAGCCGAGAACGCTGAGCGCGCCGCGCGCGGCCGCAAGCTGCTGGAGCTCCCGGAGCCGAAGGGCGATGTCAACCCCAAGAACACAGCCAGCAAGTTCAGCGGGGTGAAGACATCCATGAAGCGGCTCGACGAGGCCGGGGTGCGCGCCGTCTGGGCCGACCGCGACCAGGGGCTGGAGATCATCAAGAAGGAGCTAGGGCTGTGAAGAGGTTCTGGAGGTTCTGCCGTCGGTGCGCGGCATACATCACTCGTGAGAATTTGTCGATGTTTGACCTGCTCGTCATCGTCATGTTGGGGCTGATCGACGAGCACCGCTATTGGGACGCAGCGACCTTGCTGATGTTCAGCAGCATGGTCTCAGTGGCCTTCAAGAGCATGGCCGGTACGCTGGACGACAAGCGGGTGGTGATCACCCACAGCAGTCTGGAGGTGCACCCGGACATCAACCGGGCTGGCTTTGCGCGCCGCGTCTCGGAGCGGTTCCGTGGAGGGCGCTGAACGGTTCTTCGCCTACGCACGAGCTCGCTACCAGCTGATGCTCGATCGCGGGCCTGAGTGGAACGAGGCTCCACCGCCCTGGACCAAGGACCCCATCTTGGCGGCCTACCGCTTCTGCAATGTTTTCCGAGAAGATGACCGGGTCACCCGGTGGTTTCGTGAGAACATCCGGGAGCCGCTGGGCGACGACGGCTACCGCCAGTTCCTGGCGGCCGTGGTGTTCCGGTGGTTCAACAAGATCGAAACCGGGGAGCTCCTCAAGCCTCTGCTCCTGGGCACCTGGGACGTGGAGGAAGCGCGCCGCCTGCTCAAGGACCGCGTCGCCTCTGGGCATACCATCCTAGGGGCTGCCTACATGATCAAGAGCCCGCCCGGCATGGACAAGGTCGACGGCCTGCTGCAGTGCATCAGCGCGGTCGAGCCTGAATGCGGGGTGATGGCCTACGCCTGTGATGACACGACCGAGCTCAAGGCAGTCCACGAGGTGCTGTGCGGCTTCCCCTACCTGGGGGCGTTCATGGCCTACGAGATCGTGACCGACCTGCGCCACACCAGTATGCTCAACGAGGCCCCGGACATCATGACGTGGGCGTCGGCAGGCCCAGGAGCGGCGCGGGGGCTCTGCCGGGTGCAGGGTCTCCCTTTAGGGACGCTGCGCTACCAAGGTCCACGCGACCAGCAGACGCTGATTGCGGGGATGCGTTGTCTTCTGGCACAGTCGCTCGACCCGGTCTTCTGGCCGGTCGACTGGCCTCGCTGGGAGATGCGCGATGTCGAACACACGCTGTGTGAGTTCGACAAATACGAGCGCGCTCGCTTAGGTGAGGGTGCGCCGAAGCAGAGGTACCAACCGAGAAAGGGATGACATGTCCACAATCCGTATCAATGCCGAGCTCAGGGACGGCATTGTCGCCAATGCCCTGACCCAGCGGTTCGCGGCCGACCGGCTGCTGATCGCCGAACAAGACGAGAAGGTCCGCCAGTTGACCAAGGAGCGCGACCAGGTGGGCTACGAGGCCGCCTTCTCCGAGATCGACCGCAAGCGGCTGCAGTCGGCTCCTGACGGCTGGTTTCCCAAGGCCAGCAAGGTCAAGGTCGCGGTCGAAGACACCAACGAGGTGCTGGAGATCGCCTTCGCCGAACCGCAGCGGGTGCCCTACGAGGTGCACGACGCTCGCCACGGCACTCACATCGCCTCGATCATCCGCCCCGACCATCCCTACATGGCCGCGCGCAACGCGGTGCGTGACGCCAAGGCGGTGCTCGACGCCATGAACAAGGATGTCGAAGAGCGCGAGCGCGCCCTTCGCGCCAAGGTCAAGGCGGTCATCGAGAGCGTCACCACCGTCGGCCGCCTGGTCGAGGTGTGGCCTGAGGTGCAGGACTTCCTGCCTGAGGTGATGGCGGGGCCGAAGGGCAACCTCCCGGCGACCCTCATCAGCGACCTCAATGCTGAGCTCGGCATCGTGCGGGAGGCCGCATAACATGCATGTGATCCGGACCCGGAACGTCCAGGAGGCGCTGCCCAAGGCACTCGTCGACCTGGACCAGGTAGGCATCGACCGCGAGAGCAGGAATGGGCCTGTGCGCCTGTTTCCGGGTCCGGTCACGACCGTCTATGAAGAGCCGTGCGAGCGGGTGATTTACTACCCAGAGCGCGACGCCAACCCGTTCTTCCACCTCTTCGAGAGCCTGTGGATGCTGGCGGGGCGCAACGACGTGAAGTACGTGGCGCACTTCGTCAAGCGGATGAAGACGTTCAGCGACGACGGCAAGACCCTGCACGGGGCCTATGGCGCGCGCTGGCTCAAGTGGTTTCAGCAGCCGACCCCTGATGGCGAGGGCTTCATGCTGCAGGACCAGCTGCTCGACGTGATCGAGGCGCTCAAGCGCAACCCCGACGACCGCCGCCAGGTCATCAGCATGTGGGACGGCCATGTCGACCCGCCGACCGCGCGCGCCGGGGGCAAGGATGTCCCCTGCAACACGCACATCTACGTCTCGGTCAGCACCGAAGGGCGGCTGGACATGACGCTGTGCAACCGCTCGAACGACGTGGTGTGGGGGGCCTACGGAGCCAACGCGGTCCACTTCTCGTACCTCCAGGAATTCCTGGCGGCCGGGGTCGGTGTGCCGGTCGGTCGGCTCTACCAGATGAGCAACAATCTCCACGCCTACCACGCCACGCTGGAGCAGGTGCAGCCCATCCTCCAGCGAGTGCCCTACAACCCCTATACTGAGGGCCTCGTCGAGCCCTACCCGCTCGTCTCCACCAACATCAAGCAGTGGCGCGAGGACCTGAGCGTGTTCCTCGACGTTGGACCCACCCCTGGGCTTCGTGACCCGTTCTTTCGCCGCGTCGCTATTCCCATGTGGCTGGCCCACCAGGCCTACAAGGAGAGCGACGACCTTGAGCGGTTCGAGCTCGCCTTCGAGAACCTCAGCCAATGTCATGCGGCCGACTGGCGCGTGGCCTGCCAGGAATGGCTGGAGCGCCGCCGTGACGCCCAGGCGAAGCGTGAAGAGGAAGCCGAGTAATGGGCGGCGGTGGAACAATCCTAGGCGGCCGTCCCAGCTGGGAGGCCGAAGACGAGGTGAAGGCAATGCAGCGTCAGTGCGCAGAAGCGGCTGAAAAGGACCGGGGCGGCTGGGGCCCGATTGCCGACATGGTCATCCAGAGCCGCTCAGGTGGTGCGGTAGAGCGGTGCCACGGCATCCCTCACCAAGGCTCCTACTCGAATGCGGCGCACAGCTGGGGCGTGGCCATGCTGATGTGGTACCTGTGGCCGGACGACTTCCCCCGGCTGGCGGCCTACTGCCTCAGCCATGACGTGCCTGAGGCCTGGGTGGGCGACAGCCCGGCTCCGGTCGGCCGCTATGTCCCCGGCTTCAAGAACGAGGTCGGGAAGCTGGAGACCCGTATCAATTATTCGCTCGGTCTCCCGGCCGAGCACGATCTTGACGAGCTCGACTTCGCCAAGCTCAAGGCCTGTGACCGGCTGGAGTTCTGGCTGTGGAGCAAGGAGCAGCTGCTCCGGGGCAATCTGTATGCCCAGGAGGGGCTGACCGAGATCGAACGGTACTTCGACGAGGTGCCATTGCCGCCACGCGGACAGGCCCTGCTCGATGCGCTCAAGGCGCGCGAGAACCTCCTGCCACGCCAATCAGGCGTGATCAAGGAGCTCTGCGAGTGATGGAGGATGAAATGGGCTTGCTGTCTGCTAACCAACGCCAGATCGGCGGTGACCACTACAAGAATGGGCTGCTCGAACACTGGGACTTGATCGAGCGCCACGGGATCGGCTACCTGGAGGGCTGCGCCACCAAGTACGTGGCTCGTTGGCGCAAGAAGAACGGTCTCCAGGACCTGGAGAAGGCCGACCACCATGTCCAGAAGCTCATCGAGCTCTATGACGAGGGGGTCCGCTTGCCGCGCGGGGTGGTGCCACACGAGACCATCGCCGAATTCTGCCGGGTCAACGGCTGCGACGCGGTCGAGGCCGGGGCGCTCAACATGCTCCTGCACTGGAGCAACCGGCAGCACCTACTGGAGGCTCAGAAAGACATCCGTTCGCTCATCGCCACGTGCCGCATGATCCACAGCCAGGGCACGACCCAAGACGCGAGCCTCTGACCGATGGCTGCAAGGAAGCCTGGCAGTGGAGGTCCGCTGCAAATGCCTTTGTTCGCCCCGGAGAGCCAGTGGAGCCCTCCCTCCCTGGGCTCATTGCCCTCCTGGGCTGACGCCAAGCGGGTCTGCGTCGACGTTGAAACCAAGGACCCTCACCTCAAGCAGCTGGGCATCGGGGTCCGGCGCGGCGGCTTCATCACCGGGGTCAGCTTCACGATCGAAGACGGCCCTAGTGCCTACCTGCCCATGCGGCACGAGGGCGGGGACAACCTGGACGAGGCCCAGGTGCTGGCCTACCTGCGAGCCCAGGCGAAGGTCTTCAAGGGCGACCTGGTCGGCGCGAACCTGCAGTACGATCTAGACTACCTTCTCGAAGACGAGGTCGACTTCAAGGAGGTCCGCTACTTCCGAGACATCCAGATCGCCGACCCGCTGATCTACGAGCTCCACCACAGCTTCTCGCTGCAGAACATAGCCGAGCGCAACGGCCTACCGGGCAAGGACGTGTCCTTGCTGGAGGAAGCCGCACGTATCTACGGGGTGGACCCCAAGAGCGGCATGTGGCGGCTCCCGGCGCGCTACGTGGGCCCCTATGCCGAGGCCGACACCCAGCAGCCGCTGCTCATCATGCGCCGCCAGGAGCGCCGCATCGACGATGAAGACCTGTGGGGCGTGTGGAACCTGGAGAGCCGGGTGCTCCCTTGCCTAGTCCGCATGCGGCGGCGCGGGGTGCGCATCGATCTTGAGAAGCTGCGCCAGGTCGAAGAGTGGTCAATGACCCAGGAGGCTGAGGCGCTGGCACGGGTCAAGCACCACACCGGCCACAGCATAGCCATCGGCGACGTGTGGAAGGCGGGTGCCCTTGCCCCGGCGCTGGAGGCCATCGGCATCAAGCTCGAAGAGACGAGCACTGGTCAGCCTCAGATTGACAAGTTCCTGCTCGGTGGCATCGACCACGAGGTGGCAACCTCGATCGCCTGGGCCCGCAAGGTCAACAAGCTGCGCACCACCTTCGCCGCGTCGGTGCGCAACTACATGGTCAACGGCCGCATCCATTGCACCTTCAACCAGATCGCTCGTGAGGACGAGAAGGGTGACCAGAAGGGCGCGCGCTACGGCCGCCTCAGCTGCGTCGACCCCAACCTCCAGCAGCAGCCGAGCCGGGACGAGTTCGCCGCCATGTGGCGCTCGATCTACATCCCTGAGGAAGGCTGCGAGTGGGTGGCCAACGACTACAGCCAGCAGGAGCCCCGGTGGACCACACACTTCGCGGCCGTCATGGACCTGCCCAAGGCGCGGGTGGCAGCCAAGGCCTACTGGGACGACCCCAACCTCGACAATCACCAGTTCATGGCCGACCTGACCGGCCTGCCCCGGAAGTACGCCAAGAACCTCTACCTGGGGCTCTGCTACGGTGAAGGCGGCGCGAAGCTGAGCCGTGACTGCGGTCTCCCCACTCGCTGGGCTCTTGCCTCTGGGCGTGGGAGGGAGCGCCGGGTCAGCTACCATGCGACCCGTGAAGAGGCACTGGAGGCGCGCCGTGAGGTCGAAGACGGCTACATGTTCGAGGCCGCTGGCGAAGAAGGCCAGGAAATCATCGACAAATTTGACAGCCGTGCGCCGTTCATCAAGCAGCTGGCGAAGAAGGCTGAGGCCCAGGCGAAGAAGAACGGCTTCATCAAGACTATCGGTGGCCGCAAGCTCCACTTCCCTCAGAAGCCAGACGGTTCCTATGACTGGACGCACAAGGCGCTGAACCGGCTCATCCAGGGCTCCAGCGCCGACCAGACCAAGGAGGCGCTGGTCGAGCTCGACGCGGCTGGCCACTTCCTGCAACTGCAGGTGCACGACGAGATCGACGGCTCTGTTGAAAGCCGGGATGAGGCCTACGCCATGGCGGCCGTGATGCGGGACGTGCGCAAGGCTGAGGTGCCATTCCGCGTAGATACCGAGATCGGTCCCTCGTGGGGCGAGGCAAAGTAGGCGACCCAAGGAGCAGAAACGATGATACTTTCCGGACAAACCATCCGCCGCTTGAACATCCTGGAGCCCTGCGCTGAGCGGACCCAGGAGCGCGGCCTCAGCTATGGTTTGGGGCCTGCTGGCTACGACTTGCGGCTGGTGCTCGGCTCCGAGCCCGACCCCATGATCAAGAAGGCCTACGCTCATCCGGACGGCCGGTACTGCATGCTCAACCCCGGTGAGTTCACGCTGGCAGCCGGGGTGGAACGGTTCACCATGCCGAACGACGTGCTCGGCATCGTCCACGACAAGTCCAGCCTCGCTCGCCTGGGCCTCAGCGTGTTCAACACCGTGATCGAGCCAGGCTGGGAGGGCTGGCTAACGCTGGAGCTCAGCAACAAGGGCCCCAAGCCCATCCGGCTTGTCGAGGGGCAGGCTATTGCCCAGGTAGTGTTCCACCGCCTGGACGAGCCGACTGAACGCTCGTACGACGGCAAGTACCACAATCAGGCATACGGTCCACAGGTGGCTCGTGGCTGAAAGCAATATGCGGGGCCGCGTGGTGCGCGCCCTGCGCCCACTCGACGCCATGGCGGTCGAGAACAAGGTCTACCCAGGTACCCCGGATGTCAACTATTCGGTCGGCTGGGTGGAGCTCAAGTGGCTACCCCGGTGGCCCAAAGGGTCGGATGAAGCTCCGGTGCGGGTGAAGCATTTTACCCCTCAGCAGCGGGTCTGGCTCAAACGCAGATGGAGGAAGGGCTTCCACGCCTACCTCCTGCTCCAGGTGGGGCGTGAGTGGCTGCTCTTCGATGGAGAGACTGCCGCCCGACACCTGGGGAAAGTAACACAACCCCGATTGCGCGAGCTCGCACTCGTGATCTGGGACCGATTGGAAGGTGAGGAGCTCATACGATGGTTGACGCGCCACAGAAACTAACACGCGGAGAGCGTCTGACCATTGATCGTCGTCGCCGCCAGGAGCGCCAGCGCGCGGCCGCCGCCCGGCTGGAGGTGCCGCTGAGCCGATACAGCAGGTGGGAGCGTGACCTCGACGCCAGCGCGCCGTCGGTGCGGGTCGGTCCCCTCAAGGCCCACGAGCGGTGCTTCATCATGCGCCGCCGCTGCAACAAGACACAGCAGGAGGTGGCCGCTGACATGGGCATCTGCCGCTACTGGCTCAACCGGATGGAGCTTGGCGAGACCGACTGCACCGACCTGGCCTGCTACTGGGAGGCCTGATCGTGAGCGTACAACCTGACACCAATGCAGCCATCGACTTCCTGCGCCGCTGGGCCCCCGCTGGGCCCTGGGCCCTCACCTCGATCCGCCCCGACCGCAAGGCCATCGACACCCGCACTTTCTACCCTTCCGATGAGGACGCGGCGCGCCGCTGGCTAGGCGAGTACAATGGCCAGCGGAACATCTACTTCCACGTCAACCCGCCGCTCCGGGACATCACCAAGAAGGCTGAGCGGGAGGACATCAAGTCGGTCGACTGGCTGCATGTCGACATCGACCCCCGTGCCGGTGAAGACCTGGAGGAGGAGCGCCAGCGGGCCCTCAGCCTGCTGACCTCCAGGCTCCCGGCCGGGGTACCCGCGCCGACCGTGGTGGTGTTCAGCGGCGGTGGCTACCAGGGCTTCTGGAAGCTGGAGCAACCCATCCCGGTCAATGGCGACCTGGACAAGGCTGAGGACGCCAAGCGGTACAATCAGCAGCTGGAGGTGCTGTTCGGCGCAGACAATTGCCACAACATCGACCGCATCATGCGCCTGCCTGGCACGGTCAACATCCCTGACGAGCGCAAGGCGAAGAAGGGCCGCGTGGCGACGCTGGCGACGCTGGTCTCGTTCGATGAAGAGCTCGTCTACCCGCTGAGCCAGTTCACCCCTGCCCCGGCCGTGCAGATGCGCGAAGAAGGCGGCTTCGCTGGCGGCGGCCGGGAGCCGATCGTCAAGGTGAGCGGCAACGTCGAGCGCCTCAACGACGTGAACGAGCTCGACCAGTGGGGTGTGCCCGACCGGGTCAAGGTGATCATCGTCCAGGGCCGCCACCCCGACGAGATCAAGGCCGGGGACAACAGCCGGTCAGCCTGGGTGTTTGATTGCGTCTGCCAGCTGGTGCGCGCCGAGGTCCCTGATGACGTTATCTTCTCAGTGCTCACTGACCCCGACTTCGGCATCAGCGAGAGCATCATTGAGAAGGGCTCGAACGGCGCGAAGTACGCTATCCGGCAGATCGAGCGCGCGCGGGAATACGCCATTGACCCGTGGCTGCAGAAGCTCAACGAGCGGTTCGCTGTCATCGGCAACATCGGCGGCAAGTGCCGGGTGGTCGAAGAGGTGGTGGACCACGCTCTCAACCGCACCCGGCTCACCCGCCAGAGCTTCGACGACTTCCGCAACCGGCACATGAACCAGTACGTACAGGTCGGGGTCGACGAGAAGAGCGGCATGCCGAAGATGAAGGCGGTCGGCGGCTGGTGGCTGGGCCATCCGCAGCGCCGCCAATTCGACACCATCGTCTTCGCCCCTGGGCGTGAGATCACCGGAGCGTACAACATGTGGAAGGGCTTTGCGGTCACCGCGCGGCCGGGCGACTGCCAGCTGTTTCTCGACCACTTGCTTGAGAACGTCTGCAATGGCGACGAGGCCATCTACCGCTACCTGATGGGCTGGCTGGCGCGCATGGTGCAGCACCCCGATAGCCCAGGGGAGGTGGCGGTGGTGATGCGCGGGGGCAAGGGCACCGGCAAGAGCTTCGCCGCCAAGGTCATCGGCTCCCTCCTGGGCCGCCACTTCCTGCACGTCAGCAACCCCTCCCACCTGGTCGGCAACTTCAACAGTCACCTCAGGGACGTGGTGCTGTTGTTCGCCGACGAGGCCTTCTACGCGGGTGACAAGAAGCATGCGTCGATCCTCAAGACGCTGATCACCGAAGACACGCTGCAGATCGAGGCCAAGGGCGTCGACGTGGAGACCGCCCCCAATTACGTCCACCTGATCATGGCCTCGAACGACGAGCACGTGGTGCCAGCGTCGGGCGACGAGCGCCGCTTCTTGGTGCTCGACGTGGGCAAGGAGCAACAGCAGAAGAGCGCCTACTTCCGCGCCATCGCCGACCAGATGGACAACGGCGGCCGGGAGGCCCTGCTCCACCTGCTGCTGACGTACGACCTCAGCGAATTCGACGTGCGCCAGGTGCCCCAGACCGATGCGCTCAAGGACCAGAAGGACCTGAGCCTCAGCCCGGAGCAGGACTGGTGGCTGAACAAGCTGAACGACGGCTCCTTGTTCTCCGACCAGGACGAGTGGCCCAACGAGGTCCGCAAGGAGCTCTTGGTGGACGACTACATCGAGCACACCCGGCGCTGGATGATCAACCGGCGCGGCAATCAGACCGCGCTCGGCAAGTTTCTCAAGCGTGTCGTGCCGAAGCTCGATGTCATCCAGCAGATGGCCTGCTGGGACGAGCCCGCTGGCGACGGCTTCATGCGCAAGGTCGAGAAGCGCGCGTACTTCTGGCTGCTCCCCAGCCTGGAAGAGTGCCGGGAGCGGTGGGAGGACATCCACGGGACGCGGACCTGGCCCAAGCCGAAGCAGGGTGAGCTCAAGGTCGACGGCAAGGGCAGGCCGAAGGGCGATAGCCAGGAGCCACCGTTCTGAAAATAGTTTGACAAAGAGGCTTGTCTTCTGCGTCGTGCTGGTCGATAGGAGTTCTCAGAAAAGGAGTACGACTGATGGCTAAAGAGACCCCTGTGACCGCCGTTATAGCCGAGCTCACCGCCGCTGGCGTTGAGCACCGCATCGACCAGGGCAAGCACTACAAGGTGCGCTTCTGGGTGAACGATCGCCAGTACACCTACGTGGTGGCCCGCACCGCGAGTGACCGACGCGCGATGCAGAACGCTCGAACCGGGGTCCGTCGAATTCTACGAAACCTGGGACTGCTCGAAGGAAAATGACTTGTCTTCTGCCTCCCCGTGAGGCAGGCTCACTTCAGAAAAGGAGAAACCCCGTGCCAAAGACCAACACCCATGACACTCGTGAAGGCTGGCTTCGCGCTGGCATGAAGCTGCTCGACGAGCGGTTCTTCAAGCCGGGCAAGCACGAGCTCCCCGCTGAGCTCTACGTCTCGATCGGCTGGGCCAAGAATGCCGGGAAGGGCAACGCCATTGGCCAGTGCTTCCCGCCTGCCTGGAGCAGCAACGAAAAGACCGTCAACATGTTCATCTGCCCGCGCCTGTCCGACCCGGTCGAGGTGCTGGCCACCCTGCTGCACGAGATGGTCCACGCGGCCGTCGGCTGCGAGCACGGCCACAAGGCCCCGTTCAAGAAGGTCATCAAGGAATTTGGCCTAGCAGGGAAGGCGACCGCCACCTATGCCGAGCCCGGCTCGCAGTGCCACTCGGTGCTGACAGAGGTCTCCGAGCTCCTGGGCCCCTACCCGCACGTGGCCATGGTCGCGCGCAAGAAGAGCAAGCGCGGCTCGATGGGCGGCTGGGTCCGCCTGATGAGCACCAACGAGGAAAGCTACAAGGTGCTTGTGAGCCCGAAGCAGCTGGAGGAACATGGCTACCCGGTCGACCCTTGGGGCGACGAGATGGTGCCGGTGGAGGGCTGAGTATGGACGACTTCAACGACGAGCCGTTGCGGGTGCCGATTGGCTGCCGCAACGGTTTGCTGGCGAGCGTAGTGCTGTGGGTGTTGATCGCCCTGGTGTTTCTCTTCGCCATCAAGACCTGGGCAGACATGCCTATCGTGTACAAGTCAGCGAGCACCAACGAGTGCGTCGAGGTCGACGACCCGGCTGGCGAGCACGATTGCGGCAATCTGCCGGACAAGTACGAGCTCGAATGGGTGCAGTGAAGGAGGTGCCAGGTGAAGAAGCTGTCAATTATCATGGAACGCGAAGACGCCAAGGAGACCAAGGGGTGCCATCGGTACCGCGCGGTCGGCGGGGACGCGGGGGTCACGACCCTCTACATCCAGAAGGTCCACGTGGGCGAGCGGGCGACCATGCCTCAGCGCATCCACGTGACCGTGGAGGAAAGCGGTCAGTGAGCGCCTTCGCTTCCTGGGCTCCCCCGCGTCGGGAGGCGAAGGCTGCTGCCGGTCACAAGCCCAGGGAGCAGCTGCCTCCCTGGGCCTCAGGGCAGCCGCTTCATGAACACGAGGTGGTGGAGGTGTACCGGAGAGCTTTCGGCCGTCCGGTGCCCCACCATCTGGACAGGCGGACGCTGCATGTGGCGCTGATCGCGCACATGGGTGAGCTCGCCTTCGACTTCGAGGTCAACCGCTTGCGTGGCTATGCGCTGGAGCAGGCGGCTTGACCTGGATAGGCTGGCTGAACCTCTACCTGGTGTTCGGCTTGCTGAACGGGGAGCTTGCAATCGTGGCGACACGGCGCAAGGGCTCCCAACTGAGGGGACGTGCCTATGTGGGGCTCGTCCTGTTGTGGCCGGGCCTGCTCCTGCTGGGGCTGGTCGCGGTGATGAGACAGAAAGGGAAGTAGAATGAACGATCAGAACACCCGCCCCAAGGCGGTCAAGCTCGACGACGCGGAAGGCCTGGACCTTTGCCGCCAGCTGCGTGACCTTCGTCGCGAGGCGCGCCAGACAACCGAAGAGCTCCACAAGCGGTTCGAGCAGGAAGCCGACGCCATGAACGCGGCCTTCGAGCGGCGCAGCAAGGAGCTCTGGGGTAAGCTCTACGCCAAGGCCGGGATCGACCCCGAAGCCAACTGGACGGTCGACACTGAATACCTCGACGACCATGGCGTGGCCTTCGTCAAGGAAGACGAGCCCTGTCAGCATGGCGGCATGCCTGCTGCGCTGGCGCAGCTGTTCGGCGGGGCGAACGTCCGGCTGGTCGAAGAGCCGGTCGAAGAACCGACGCTCAACTAACCACCACTTCGCGGAGGGGCAGCCGGGGGAGCGTCAATCGCCCCAGGGCCACACGTCCCGGCTGTCTCCGCAGGAGGGCCCTATGCTCAAGCGACTTCTCACCTTTCTCGGCTGGCTCGGCTGGGCCGAGCTCATCTACGGCAGCGGCCGCCATGGCGAGCGGACCCTCTACCTGGCGCGCGTCCCCCTCACCCCGATGACCCCCTGGGGACAATTGCTCTGGCACGTGTTCTACCGGGGCGATGAAGACCCCGACCCCCACGATCACCCCTGGCGCTTCTGGACCTTCCCGCTGCAGACCTACATCGAAGAGGTGCTGCAGCACGATGGTACGATTATCGTCAATGCGGTCCAGCGGTGGCGCTGGCACTTCCGCGACTTCACCTACACCCACCGCGTCATCGGCCCCGTCAAGAAGGGGGCCTGGCCACTCCACACGCTGGTCTGGCGCGGGCCCTACATCAAGGGCCGCCGCTGGGGCTTCTGGGTGAAGAGCAACAACCCGGTGCTGGAGCACATTGGCTGGTACATCCAGTCCAACCCCTGCACCAGCATGCGCGACACCAATCACCTCAGCGACCGCTGGCGCATGAAGGTGCCGTGGCGCACTTACCTGTATGGCGAAGAGCAAAAGGAGCCCTTGTGATGGCGAAGAAAACATTGAGCGAGCGTCTGGCTGAGGCCGAGGCAACGGTGGCCGAGCTCAAGGCCACTCAGAAGCTGCTGGACAGCAAGGTGGTGCAGGCCCAGGCCTGCACGATCGAGGTCGAAAAGGAAAACAACGAGCTCCGGGACCAGCTGATGGAGGTCACGCTCGATCGCGAGAATATGCGGGGCTACCTGATGCGCGCGGCTGAAGACGAGCCTCAGCCGCCCATCGTGCCGACCCCGGAGCGCCGCTATGCCTCTGGGCCTGCCAACGAGGTCAGCTACCACTATCACGACTTCGACAACCGCAACGGCTACCGGAGCTCAAACGAGCCGCCGCGTCGCTGGTACCACCGCTAGAAAGGGATCACATGATTATCAGCTTCCAGAACGACGGCGAAATTGACATGCGCGCCGTCACCACGATCGGCATCAGCGCCAAGGAAGGCGACAGCCCCATCGGCTACTTCGGCTCTGGCCTCAAGTACGCCATCAGCGTGATCCTGCGCAGCGGCGGGGCCATCACCGTCTGGTCGGGCCTGCACCGCTACGTGTTCTCAAAGGCTCCGGTGCGGGTGCGCGACCAGGACTTCGAGGTCATCACCATGACCGAGTACGGCCCTGGCTGCGAGGTCGGCCGGGAGCCGCGTGAGCTCGGCTTCACCACCCGACTGGGCTTGAATTGGGAAGGCTGGCAGGCTTTCCGGGAGCTTTACTGCAACACGATCGACGAGCGCGGCGAGACGATCATGGACCGGGATGGTCACAGGCCCAGGGAGGGCACGACCACCATCCATGTGCAGGGCGTGGTCGACATCGAGAACGCCTACACCAACCGGGGCGGCATCGTGCTCACCAAGGAGCCGGACTATCGGCTGGAGGGCGTCGACGTGCACCCCGGCGAGAGCAATCATGTGTACTACCGGGGCATCCTGGCGGCCGAGCTCCAGCAGCAGGCGAGCTTCTGCTACAACGTGCTCACCCCGCTGGTGCTCACCGAAGACCGGACGATCAAGTTCCCGCACCTGGCGCACCAGGCCATCGCGCGCTCGATCATCCGCTCTGAGGACAGCCGGTTCCTCAAGCAGTGGCTCACCTCACCCCGCGACAGCTTCGAGCACAAGCTCGATCTGGCCTGCACCGGGGAGCGGCCGTCCAAGGCCTTCCTGGACGCGGCCGAAGAGGTGGCGCGCGCCGTCGAGCTCCCCTGCAACCTGGCGGTCCAGGGCCTGTTGGCGCGGTACCGGGAGGCCCCGGCCGTCCAGCCTGCCAAGCTCACCCCGGCTCAGGAGCGCCAGCTGGAGGAAGCCAAGGCCATCGTCCACGCCATGGGCTACGACATCAACAAGAGCCCGCTCATCATCGTCGAGCACCTTGGCGTCGGCCGCCTGGGCACCGTGCTCAACAAGGCCATCGTGCTCAGCAAGCGGTGCTTCGACATGGGCGTGAAGACCGTGGCCGGGACGTTGATGGAAGAGCACCTCCACCTGGAGTACGGCTTCCAGGACAACAGCCGTGACTTCCAGAATTACCTGATCGACCGGCTGGTCACGCTGGCAGTCGACGGGGTCGGCGCGGTCGGTACCGCCGCGCGGGTGTTCGATGACGAGCCTGTATTTTAACCACGAGAGCTAACTCTTTCTTAACGAATGTGCGCCATGGTGGTCTTCAGAAAAGGAGACCACCATGGACTACGCAGAAGCATCATACTTCGACGGCTATCACTTCCAGCACATTGCTGCCTACCACGAGGCCCTGCGCCTGCGCCGCATCCAAAAGGATTGCCGCGCGGCCGCCGAACGCCAGCTGCGCGAGCGCCGCGCCGCTCAGCGCCGTGAGTTCAGCCTGCCCTTCGTCGGTACCGAGCAGCGCCAGGTCGAGCGCCGCACCGTCTTCGGCCGCCGCCTGAGCCGCGACCGGAGTGTTGCCTGATGGTCGAGAAAGCACTCATCTGGGGCCTCATTGCCTTAACCTTGGTTATTGTTCTGAGCTCCATCGGTGAATATCTTGTACACCAGGCTGAACGGCTGCAGTGTGCCTTTGAAAGCGCACAGGTCTGCGTCATCGACGGGGAAATGAATAAGTGACTTTTCACTTTCTGCAGCCAGCCTGGAACCTGTGGGGCCGCTACAGGTTCAAGCGCCGAGGGTACGTAAAGCCCTCGTACATAGAAATGGAGTGAGAAACATGCAGACCAAGACCAAGCAGGAGACCGCTCTCCAGATGCTCAAGCGCAAGCACGGCGCAACCGTCGAGCAGCTGGCTGAGCGGCTGGAGCTCACGAGCACCAAGGCCGCGCGGGGCGTCATCGACCGCCTGCGCGCCAAGAAGATGCCGATCAAGAACATCGGCGACCATCGCTTCAAGCTCGCTGCATAAGCGACCGTGAAGCGGGGGAGAATTAGCCCCGGTCCCTCACTCCAAGGGGCCGGGGCTTTTTGGTGATTGCGTTGTCTTCACCTCAGGGGCCATCGTGCCAGCAGAAAGGGAGTACCAATGAGCCACGACCCAGAACCTTCCCGCGACTACCGCGCCTTCGAGGCCGGGGTGCGCGCCGCCTTCAACACCATGGGACCGCCGCCTTGCTTCTCGGTCAGGGACGACGTGGTCGAGCGCCTGTACCACGAGCACCAGGACAAGTTCGACGCCTCTCGCCTCTACTACGAGGCGCACCTGACCGTGGAGCCGGGTGAGGGCAGCTTCGACGACTTCCGCGACACCTTCCAGAGCGACAACTGGCGGGTCAGCGCCTTCGCCGAAGACGACGTGGACCAGATCGTCGGCAAGTGGTTCATCACGAGCCGGGCGACCAGCCAGGCGCAGATGATCAAGATGGTGCGCGACATGCGCGCCGACCTGGAGGCCAACGGTCTCACCGTGCTCCGGTCGAAGATCGAAGACACGCTGCTCGACACCAAGCATGGGGATGAATTCTGATGGCCAACGTCGGCGACCACGACTACCACCTGGCAAGCCTGAACCTCTTCAATGAGGATGACGGGCCGATGATCACCGTGGCTGGGGCTCCGGGGGTGAAGCTCACCGGGTCGGCTCAGGCCAATCACGAGGCGGTCGGCCGTCTGATCGAGCAGGCTCTGCCGCGCTACCTCAGCGCATGGGGCTGTGAGCCGACGCCCATCCCAATGGTGCTACACTGCCCCAAGTGCGGCTTCCAGCACATCGACGCGCCGGACCCGGCCGACAATTGGGACAACCCGCCGCACACCTCGCACAAGTGCCTCAACCCAGACTGCAATGTGATCTGGCGACCTGCGGACGTACCGACGGCCGGGGTCGAGAAGATTGAGACATGTGGCCGCAAGGATAACTGGCCACCACAGAACGAGGATTGATATGAGCGGACCTGACCACAGCAGCCTCCTGGGCAAGACCAACCGGGAGCTCCGGATGATCGCTGGCGACGCAACCCACCAGCACTACAAGGGCGGCCTCTACCGCCTCTTGGGCCCGCACCGCGACAGTGAAACTGGCGAAGAGGTGAAGGCTCCCGATGGGTCGGCCTGGTTGATCTACGAGCACTGCTACCCGCATGCGCGCGAGCTCTGGCGGCGGCCTGCGTCTGAATTCTACGAGGATGTGCGGGTCGATGGCAAGACCGTGCCCCGGTTCAGGCCGCTCGGATGATCTGGCCTCCACAGGGATATGTCTGTCATGACCAGGTGGTGAACGGTTGGCACCAGGAGCAGGATGACGACCGCGACGACGACGTGGTCAAGATTTGGCATGAGGCGGTCCATGAGGACGGCCGCCGCGTGTCGCTCGACTGGTCGCCCTACAACAATATCTCACCCCGGAGCTTCGAGCTCCTGGTCCGCCTGGGCTTCCCAAGCCGCTCAGCTGTGGGCTCCATCGGGCCCCTGAACGAGGCTGACCTCAACAGGCTGGTGGAGGAAGCCCAGGAGCGCGCGGAGCGCCAGCATGATGCGGCTCTGAACGCGGCGACAGAATAAGGATTGCGTTGTCTTCTGCGTTGGGGCATGGGAGCTCCAGAACCACAGAAAAGGAGTACTGAGACATGGCACGTGAGCGTGGAGAACGGGCGAAGCTCGTGACCGGCACCATCGACGGGGCCTTCGAGGAAGGCAAGAGCGAGGTGGAAGGTCTCAAGGAAGAGATCACCGAATGGAAGGACAACATGGAGAGCAACTCCATGGAGAACCTGCCCAAGTTCGATGAAGTCTCCGAATGTGCCGACGCCATCGAGAGCGGCATGGACACGCTCGACAGCTTGGAGGTGCCTGAGGTGCTGCAGGGCGTCGAGGTGACCTACACCATTGACACTCGGCGCAAGGCCCAGAGCCGCAACGGCCGGATGGGCAACGCCATGGGCATGCTCGACGCGGCCAAGGCCGGTGCCGAGGCCTGGCTGGAGGACAATGAAGAGCTCGAAGCCAATGAGGATGATGAGGACCGGGACGAGGATGAAGAGCTCGTCACCGAAGCTGACGCCAACGAGCGCGAAGAGCAGCGGTCGGCCGTCCAGGAATTCATCGACGAGCTTGAGAACGCCTATGGCGAGCTCGAAGGCGTCAACTTTCCGGGGATGTACTGATGGCCGACCGTCTCCCTGAGCATGTGCTCAACGACCTGAGGGACGCGCGCAAGAGCGCCACTCTCGAGAACGCCAGCTTCGACGGGGTCGGCAAGACCAAGGGCTGCCAGGTGATCGTCCGCCGCGACTATGACGGTGAGCCACACGAAACCGTGTTCGATGGCTCGGTCACCGACTTCATTCGGGAGCGGGTGCGGCTGCACCACGGCTCTTGGATCATCGGCCCCATCGACCGCATCCTGGCCTGGTCGCAGACCGTCGACGACGGCTCGCAGAATGAATACGACATTCTCGGCCGCCTTCGCGCCAAGTGGCCCAACCCGGCCGTGCTTGAGGAAGCGCACAAGGAGATCAGCGAGCTCCGGAGCCGCAATGCGGAGCTCGAAGACTTCAAGCGCAAGACCCAGGCCGCGCTCAAGAACCTGGAGGAAGCATGACCCAGCCCCTCCCCACCCTCGAAGACTTCCGGCTGGCGGTCGACCGCTGGGTCCAGACCGCTGGGCGCGCGGCCAAGCCGATCGCCTACCTGGGCCACACCGACCACATGGAGCTCCTGCGCCAGGCGCGTCAGGGCTTCGTCGAATACGTGAACGACCCCAAGGGCGGCCGGGGCCGCTGGAAGATCATGGGTGTTCCCACGTACCGGGTCGACGCGGATCGCCACTTTCACATCACTGACCACCCCTAAGGAGAACATACGTGAAGCTCTCGAAGAACACCACCAAGGCAGAGCGCCAGCAGGCACATCGTACCAAGATGCATAACAAGCGGGTCCGGCGCGAGCGGCGGCATGCCGAGTATCTCAAGAGCCGCCGTCATGCCGACGTGCAGCAGTGGGCGGCCTGGGTGCGCACCAACTGGCACAAGTCGATCTGGCCTGCAGCCAAGGTTGAGCGCCGCGCGGCGGCCGCCCATGGCTGAGCGCATCCCTGGGCTCAAGGAGCAGACCTTCTGGAGCGACGACCGTGTGGCAACGCTCAGGTCTATGTGGGAGAACGGGGTGCCCGCCTCTACCATCGCCAAGAAGCTGGGTGGGGCGGTCACCAAGAATGCGGTTATCGGGAAGGCCCACCGGCTCAAGCTGGAGCGCCGTGATGACCCAATCAAGAAGGGAAGCAGCTGGTGAGGACCGCACGTGCAAATTACAAGCCCAGGCAGCGGCCTGACCCTGGGGTCTGCCCCGCGCGGCCGCTGACCGGCCTGGACCGCTTCTTCGGGGTCAAGGGCAAGCACCACGATTGGCGCTACTCCAGCAGCTGGAACGGCAACGATCGCCGCGTCCTGCCCTGGTGGAAGGGCACGTCTGGCATCGGCCGGGGCGGCTGGCGCTGCTACTGCTGTGGCGAGATGCGCTGGGACGAGCGGGATGAGGACTACGAGCGGTCCATGGCCTACCACCTCCCCGGTGCTCTGCCGCGCTACGCCCACCGCCTTGAGATGACCATGATCAGCATTCCTGAGAATTGGTTCATCTACGGCATGGGCGAACAGGTGAAGCCAATCATCTACAAGGGCGACACCCACGAGCGGTGCAAGCCGTTCGGCTTCTGGGCTGAGCTCCAGCATCGGCGCGGCGGCTTGCTCACCAAGGGCGTCGGCGAGACCATGACCCACGCGCTGCAGAGCGCGCTGGACGTGCTCCCTCTGGAGCGCGCCAAGGAAGTCTACGGAGACGACGCATGACCGAACCTGTTCTGCGCTACCTGTTGGTGACCGAGCACGGCACCGACGGCGGCAAGCTCGAAGACGCGGTGGAACGCTACACCCAGGCTGAGTACGAGGCAGCCTTCAAGCCAGATGAGCGGCTGGCGCTGGGCGCTGGCAAGACCGTCTACCGGGAGAGCCGGGTCAAGCCTGGTACTGGCTTCTCCTACGCTGACATGGTCTGGGCGACGCGGCGCTGGCATGGCGAACCGACTGAGGCCATGGTCGCGGCCGGGGTCGATGAGGCGCTGCACGGCGCGGGGGTAGGCGGCGGCCGCCGTTGGCCGGACTACATCAGCGAGCTTTGGACCCTCATGCGGGATGCAGCGGTATGAGCAAGCTGTGGACGATCGCTCTCGTGCTATTGGCAGGTTGCGCAGAGCAGCCTGAGCTCAGCGAGATCGAACAGATCGAGCGTGAGTGCGTGGCTGCTCAGCAGGCCAACCCTGACCAGCTGTCCTGTGACTGGGACGACCTCGAAGGGGCTCGCTTCTGGCAGCGCCAGCACAGGAGCAACTGACATGATCGTGGTGAAGGTCGAGCTCCTGAGCGCCGTCACTGGCAACACCACCCTGCTCAACAGCGTGGTGATCGACAACCAGGGTGGCACCGTCAAGCGTCGCAACTACCGTTGCCGCTCGTACCGCAAGCGGCTCGATCCAGAGCTCGCAGTCATCGGTCGCAAGCCCCCGCTCCGGGAGGGGCAGGTGCTCGACCATCCATCGGACCAGGTCTCTGTCCTCACCCTGCTCCGGAAATCGCTTGAGGCAATGGGGTATTGATCATGGTTGAGTATTTCAAGGACGAGGCCGGTGAATGGCGCTACCGCGTCAAGGGCAAGAATGGCGAGAACATGGTGACCAGCGAAGGCTACACCAGGCGGCGCGACGCGGTGCGGGGCTTCGACGACCTGAGCCGAGTGATGCGGGAGCTCGACGATGGCGAAGACTAGCCTGTTCAAGGGGCGTGAGCCCCAGGACGGCAAGGTCCGCCGCTTCTTCTGGCGGGTGCGGCACCGCGTCGGTCCTGGCTGGGATAAGCTGAGCGACCGGGAAGTGCGCAAGCTCCTGCGCCAGATGTCGTGGAGGCGGCCGCTGTGAGCGTGGAGAGCTTTGGCTACCAGGTGATGAGCCTGGACGAGCTAATCGAGAAGCTGCAGCAAACCCGCGCCATCTACCCCCGACTGGCCACCCGGCCGGTCTGGATCAGCAACTGTCCGCCGTTGCTTTGGCCGGTGAAGCATGTGTCAGTGCGGGGCGACGACGAGGGAGAGCAAATGGCCACGCACATCCAGGTCGAGCGGGGAGGCAACTGATGACCCAGGCCAAGGCCCCTGAGCTCACTTTGGTCCATGGCGGCAAGGACATGATCGAGACGCTGGAAGGCTGCATCGAGAAGGTCAAGGCTGGGGAGGTCATTGGCCTTGTGCTCTGTACCGTGGAACAGCCCCGGCCGGAACGCCACGAGACTGAGCCGACCTTCTGGTGGCAGTGGGCGCACCATGAAGAGCTCCCCTTCCCGTTCGGCTCCCTCCTGGGCACCCTGACCTGCGCTAAGCACACCTTGCTGGACGAGGGCCTCACGTGAGCCGCAAGCTGCGCCTCCAGAAGCACGAGCGCGCCGTGCTGGACGACCTGAGGCCAGTGGCCCAGGAGCTCGGCTTGGAGGTGCGCCTGGAACACGGCACCGGGCCCAAGAAGGTGCTGGTGGTCACGGGGCCCAAGGGAGAGCGGCGCAAGCGGGTGAGCTCGTCTCCCAGGACCGAGATGGCTGAGGTCAGCGCCAACCGGACCTGGCTCAGGCGCGCGGCGGCTGAGATTATTTGATGAGGGCGGCAGAAAGGGACTTGTCTTCTGCGTTTCGCTGAGGCACTCTCAGCCTAGAAAAGGAGAACGCTGATGTCAAATTTCAAGCTGATCGACGGTCGCATCTCGAAGGGTGGCCAGGACGTCACCTTCCGCTACCTGTGCAGCTTCGGCGAACACAAGGTCCGGTTCACCATCAAGAGCGACGCCTACCTGGCGCAGTGCAAGGCCTTCGCTCAGGTCTGGAGCCCGACCACCCTCAGCTGGAACGAGGTTGCTTCGCTCCACACCGGGGAAATGGAAACCAGCGAAGGCCTGTGCTACCGGCCTCACAACGAGTGGGACGACGAGCGCCACTTCGAGAGCGATTACGATCGCCTGATGACCCTCGTGCGGGAGGTGCTGGTATGAACGGCTTCACCATCAACCGCCCTCTCCAAGAGGGCGACAACCTTCAGACACGGGAGCGCATGCTCATGGACCTAAACACCACCCCAACCTACCGCCTGTTCGCCACCCGTGACGGTCGGCTCCAGGAGCGCGCCACGCGCCTGGAAGCCACGACCGAAGAGGCAGCCAAGGCTGAGGCCGCTGCCATCGTCGAGCGCCGTGAGGATGACGGCTCATGGCCGGAAGGCTGCGACGCTATCCTGATGGGCCCTGCCCCTGAGGTTCGCTGCTGGATGTACGCGGACGAGTGGGACGAGATCACTGACCAGTTTGAGGAGCCGACCAATGGCTGAGCCACAGATCACCGCCTACATGCACTGTTCGCGCTGCCTCGAAGAGCGCCCGGCCGACCAGTCGCCTCAGGAATTCGCTGACCTCTCGGTCGGCTTCACTCGGGAAGGCCTGCAGGTCTTCTGCAACCGGCACCAGCTGAACGTGGTGCACATCGACTTCCAGGGTGTTCGCCACCCTGCGCTGATGGACGTGGAGGGCAAGTTCAATGGCTGACAAGGTGTTGTCGAAGCTGGAGCGCAGTAAGCGCCTGGCCAAGGCACTGCGCAAGCAGGAGGCTATCAAGGCGATGCTGCTTGAGGTCGACGCTGAGGTGGACCGGGAGTTCAAGCCTTGGGCCGAGGGCCGCGCGGTCAACGTGAGCCAGGCGCGGGCTGAGCTCAAGTCGGTGGGGCTGTTGTGATGATCGAGCTCTCCGGAAGGGTCCACGACGCGGTAGCCTTCGCTGCCAAGGCCCACTCGCTGGCTCGCCAGGTACGCAAGTACACCGGGGAGCCCTACATTGTCCACCCCATCGACGTGATGATGACGGTGACCGAGGCAGTGGAGTACGACCAGTTCATGCTCACCGCCGCTGTGCTCCACGACGTGGTGGAGGACACCGAGGTCACGCTGCAGGAGGTGGAAGCCCACTTCGGCCCGACCGTTGCAAAGCTGGTCGACGAGCTTACCGAGCCTGACTGGCCTGGCAACCGCAAGGCGCGCAAGGCCGCTGAACGGGGTCGGCTGGCGCAAATCTCCCCGGCCGCTCAGACCGTCAAGCTGGCTGACCTGATCAGCAACAGCAAGACGATCGTCTCGCTCGACCCAGACTTTGCCAAGGTGTACCTGAGGGAGAAGGCCGCCATCCTGCAAGTGATGAGGCAGGGCGACCAAGGCCTGTGGGACCGTGCATGGGCAATCATTCCCGACCGCTACAAGGAGACCGCCGATGACCCCGCTTGAAATGATCGCTGAATGGAGGCGCGGCTGCAGCTGCGCTGGGCCTGAGTACGAGCAGATGTTCCACAAGCCGGAAGGGAGTTCCAGCCCCTGTGAGTGCACCGATTGCACCGAAGGGCTGATCAACGCCATCGAGAACAGCATCAAGGGCGGCTGCCTTCGGCCGACGCGCCAGCTGGTCACCATCCAGCATGGCTCGCACCTGTACGGCACCTCCACGCCCTCCAGCGACACCGACCTCAAGGGCGTCCACCTGCCGAGCGGCCTAGGCATCGTGCTCGGTCGGCCTGAGGACGTGATCGAGCGCAACGTGGTCGCCAAGGAGGGCACCAAGAACACGGCCGACGCGGTGGACAATCAGTCTTACAGCCTGGCCAAGTTTCTCGGCATGCTCGCCAAGGGCGACACGGTCGCGACCGAAATTCTCTTCGCGCCACCCTGGGCCATCGTCGACATGGACCCGCTGTGGCCGCTCATCCAGGCGCAAGCGGTGAAGGTCCTGAACCGGCAGGCCAAGGGCTTCGTCGGCTACTGCCAGCGCCAGGCGGCCAAGTACGGGGTGAAGGGTTCCCGGATGGCAGCGGTGAAGGTGCTCATCGACGCACTGGAGCCGCTCACCTGGAGCGACAAGCTCGGCACGGTCGAGCCAATGTTGCGCGAGCTCGCTGCAGCTAACGAGCACATGGACTTTGTCAACATCCCACATCCCGACGGCCGGGAGTGCTGGCACATCGAATGCTGTGACCGCAAAATGCCGATGACCTCTCATATCGGTGAAGCCGTCAAGGTCTACCGCACCGTGTGGGAGAATTATGGCGAGCGGGCCCGCGCCGCAATGACCAACGAGGGCATCGACTGGAAGGCTATCAGCCACGCTGTGCGGGTGGCGCGCCAGGCGCTGGAGCTCTTGCGCTCGCACACGATCACCTTCCCCCGGCCGGATGCAGCCGAGCTCCTGGAGATCAAGCAGGGCAAGCGCAGCTACCAGGACGTGTCGCCACTGCTGGAGGCTCTGGTCGAAGAGGTCAACGGCTTCCAGTCCAACCTGCCTGAGCGCACCGACCCGGCGCTGGTCGACGAGCTCGTGCAGCGGTATTACCTGCCGCAAGTGACGGGGGCGCAGTGGTGACTGTCAAGCGTTGCCCCTGCTGCAAGCAGATCATCAAGGACCCGGCTGATCCGCCCAAGCCTGCTCGCATCTGTTACGACTGCGGAAACCCCATCCTCAGGGGACACAGGTTCACGTACCAAGAGCGGCGCGGCGAGACTGCAATCGTTCACCGGGTCTGCAGCAACCCTGAGAGCTATTACCGGACGGCTGAATGCCGTCGCATCGGTGTGGTAGGCTACAGGGGCATGACCGATCAGCAGGTGGCTGAGGCCACTGCACGTGAGGACGAGCTCGAAGCTCGGTTCGCTGCCTGGCGCAAGGAGCAGGGGAAGTGAGCCGCGTCGTCAACGACCGGCTGGCGCAAGCTGCCTGGGCTTTGGTACGTGCCTACACGAGCTCCAGCGATGAGCAGAGGCTGGAGCCCCGTGCTGATGTCCCACCGGCTGAGGTCGAGGTCGCTTGGGCAGAGCTCAAGAGCTCGTTGGGAGCCTACGATCGCCGAAGGGCGGCCCTCACCAAGCCCAGAGGTCGAGCAGCTTAACGTCGAGTAGCGAAGTCGAGCGCGGTATTCGTTCACAAGCCCAAGGGGTTAGGGGTCACCTGCTCGACTTTTCGACCTGCTCGACTGGTTTCCGGTTCGCTAGGGAATTGCGGCAGGAGGCGCTAAGGTTGTAGTACTCTACTCTCTTCTCTCTCTAGTAGAGTAAGTAGAGTAAGTAGATATAGCCCTGCGATTGCGGGGCCTTACGGCGCTTGACCTGCCCCTGGGCTTGAGAACCATGTCGAGCAACGTCGAGCAGTCGAGCGCGCCTGGGCATTAAGCCCCTTGCGGAAAATCTGTCTCAGTGACACAACTGACAGGTCCCTTCGCGCATGGGTGCGAGGGCCAGGATGGCCTGGCCGGGGCAAAGAGGAACGAGGCAGATGGCTGCTCCCAGCAAGAACCGGCCGAAGACGGCCGCCCGACACGCCAAGCGCGCCGACCAGTCCACGTGGCGGACCCGGCTGCAGGCTGCGAAGATCAAATTCGACGATGCGGCCAAGGACCGCTACCTGACCGTCCTGGCGCAGACTGGCTTCAAGAGCCGCGCATGCATGGCGGCCGGGGTGACCCGGCAGACCGTGGCCCAGCATGCTGAGAATGACCCTGAGTTCGCTGAGGCGATGGAGGAAGCCCTCGACAAGTACCAGGCTCGCTTCATGGAGCACTGGGACGAGCTCGTGTATGAGGGCGTTGAAGAGCCGATCATCGGCGGCAAGGACCGGGACGAGGTCATCGCTCACAAGCGGGTCTACCCCATCAACCTGATCGCCATGGAGGCGCGCCGCGTCGAGCCCGGCTTCAAGGAGCGCAGCGAGGTCGACATCAAGGGTGGCGGTGGTGTGCTGGTGGTCCCTGCCAACGCGGCCCCCGACGAGTGGGCCAAGATCGTTGAGGGCAACAACGCCAACACGGTGCAGCCCGATCCGCCTGAGGCTGCTCAGTGAGCACCTATGCCCCCACTCCTGAGGAGCAGGAGGAATACGACAAGCGGTACGCAGAGGCCGCTGCCCAAGAGGCCAAGGTCCCGACCCGGCGAACGGTCGACGGCCGGGAGATCATCTGGGAAGCCCAGGAGGGCAGCCAGCGGCTGTACCTCATGTGCCCCGACTTCGAGACGCTGTACCACGGCACACGCGGCCCCGGTAAGACCGACACTCTGCTGATGAGCTTCGCCAAGCACGTTGGTCAAGGGCATGGGGTAGCCTGGCGCGGGATCATCTTTCGACAGACCTACCCTCAGCTGGCGGACGTTCAGGCCAAGAGCGAGAAGTGGTTTCGGCAGATGTTCCCCGGAGCCAAGTTCAACCGCACCAAGATGATGTGGGAGTGGCCTACCGGAGAGGTCCTGCTGCTACGCCACATGGCGAAGCCGACCGACTACTGGAATTACCACGGCCACGAGTACCCGTTCATCGGCTGGGAAGAGCTCACCAACTGGCCAACTGACGAGTGCTACAAGTCGATGTTCTCTTGCTGCCGAACCTCCAAGCCGGGGGTGCCGCGCATGGTGCGTGCAACCACCAACCCGTATGGCGTCGGTCACAGCTGGGTCAAGGAGCGGTTCAAGCTCGCCTACCGCTGGAAGTACATCGTACGGCAGACCGACTGCACTGATGCTGAGGGCAATGCCGAGCCGACCCGCACGGCTATCCATGGCCACATCGACGAGAACAAGCTGCTCTTGGCGGCCGACCCTCACTACAAGTCGACGATCATCGCCTCAGCGGCCAACCCGGCTATGGCAGCCGCCTGGCTGGAGGGCTCGTGGGACATCGTCGCTGGCGGCATGTTCGGCGACGTGTGGAAGCCGCGCATCCACCTGGTGCCGCGTTTCGTCATCCCAGCCAACTGGCGCATCGACCGGAGCTTTGACTGGGGCTCGTCCAAGCCTTTCTCAGTGGGGTGGTGGGCGACCAGCGACGGCTCAGACGTGCGCATGCCCGACGGCAGCTGGCGCTCGACGGTGCGCGGCGACCTGTTCCGCTGTGCCGAGTGGTACGGGTGGACTGGCAAGCCGAACGAGGGCCTCAAGATGCTGGCCAGCGACATCGCCAAGGGCATCGTGGAGCGAGAGGTCCGATGGGGCTGGCGCGACCAGACCCGGAGCCGCGTCCATGCCGGGGTGGCGGATAGCTCGATCTTCGACACCGAGAACGGCAACTGCATCGCGGTCGACATGGCTCGCAAAGTGCGCCTGGCTGACGGCCGGGAGTACAAGGGCGTTCAGTGGCTCAAGGCCGACAAGCGCCCCGGCTCCCGCAAGAACGGCTGGGAGCAGATGCGCATGGCCTTCCAGAACGCGGTGAAGCCGGTCGACGGGCCGCGCGAGCGCCCAGGCCTGTTCATCTTCGACGCCTGCCAGCAATTCGTCCGCACGGTGCCCTCGCTACCCCGCGATGAGAAAGACATGGACGACATTGACACCGACGCTGAAGACCACATCGCCGACGAGACGCGGTACCGCGTCCGCAACATGGCCATCCGCACCGGCAGCAGCCGGGTGACGGCTGGTCACCACTGATTGTCGACCCGCCTGGGGCGGGGCATGAAGGACGAGAAAGGACGGGCCCATGGCGCTGAACAGCAAGCATCCACAATACGGGGAATTCAGCGACGACTGGCGCGACTGCCGCGACGCCTACCGTGGCGAGCGTGTGGTCAAGAGCCGAGGCCAGGTCCACCTGCCGCCGACGAGCGGCATGATCGCTGACGGGATGGACAACGCCAATCAGCTGGGGTACAAGGCCTACCAAGCCTACCTCAAGCGCGCTGTGTTCCCCGACTTCGTCAGCCTGGCGGTCGAGCACTTCATCGGCATGATGCACAGCCGCAAGCCGACCATCGAGCTCCCGGCCGCGCTGGAGCCGCTCCGGGAGAGCGCCGACGCCAATGGCGACCCCATCGAGCACCTCTTGCGCCGCATCAACGAGCAGCAGCTGGTGACCGGCCGTGTGGGGCTCATGTTGGACCTGCCCCGCAACCCTGACCCGGCGCGGCCGCTTCCCTACATCGCGCTGTACCGTGCTGAGACGATCATCAACTGGGATGACGGCTCCAAGCAGCAGCTGGACCGGCCGGTGCTCAACCTGGTGGTGCTCGACGAGAGCGAGTTCAAACGCAAGGCTGACTTCGACTGGGAGTACAAGGAGCAGTACCGCGCGCTCGTGCTGGGTGACGCTCTGGCCAACGAGGCAGCAGGGACCTACCGGCAGGGCCTGTTCACCGAAGACGACACACTGACCTTCAACGAGGGGCAGCTGCTGGAGCCCAGCATCCGGGGCCGCAAGCTCGACCGCATCCCGTTCGAGTTCATCAACACCAAGGACACGGTCTCCAGCCCCGACGACCCGCCCCTCCTGGGCCTCGCACGGGTCTGCTATGCCATCTACCGGGGTGAAGCCGACTACCGCCAGAACCTGTTCATGCAGGGCCAGGACACGCTCGTCCGCATCGGCTTCGTCGATGACGACAACGAGCAGCGGGTAGGCGCGGGTGCTATCATCGACGTGCCCATTGGTGGCGACGCCAAGTACATTGGTGTGTCGGCCGATGGTCTTGGTGAGCAGCGTCAGGCCATCGAGAACGACCGGAGCGAGGCTGCCCAGGTGGCAGGCCGCCTGGCCACCGCCAAGTCCAAGCAGATCGAGAGCGGGGATGCTCTGCAGACCCGTGTGGCGGCCGCCGTGGCCAGCCTCACCACGATCGCCTTGTCCGGAGCCATGGGCCTGGAGCGCCTGCTCAAGACCGCTGCGGTCTGGGTCGGTGCCAACCCTGACGAGGTCAGCGTTCAGCCGAACCTCGAATTCGCCGACAGCAGCTTCGACACCAAGTCGCTGGTCGAGCTCATGACCTCCAAGAACCTTGGCGCGCCGATCAGCCGCAAGAGCGTCCACGCCCTGATGCAGGACCGTGGCCTTACCCAGCTGGAGTACGAGGCCGAAATCGACGAGATCGAGAGCGAAGAGCCCCTCACCGGCTCCAGTCAGGCCAACACCGATCGCCAATTCGAGCTCGAACAGAACGCCCTGGAACAAGGAGCCCAGGACGACGATGAAGAGGATGATGACACCCCGCCCGGTCAGCAACCGGCCGGGGGCAGCGCGCGGTGAGCGGGGTAAGCCATGAACGCTCCCGTCTCACCCACCTCCACCTGCCCAGAGCCTCCCGACCTGGTCGCTATCAACCTCAGCCAGCGGCTGGGAATGTGGAGCGACGGGACGACGAGCCCGATCACCTTGCACGACGAGGACGGTGACGAAGTGGACGAGCCTGACGACGCGGTCTTCATCACCACGCCCACCCCTGACGGGATGTGGGCCGCCGCCCAGCTGGCGGATTACACGGCAACGAGGCACTGATGGCCACGGTCAATGAAGAGCTCTTCGACGCCCTAGTGCGGCACCAGATTTACCTGCTCCGGATGAGCGGGTCGATCCGCAACCGCATCTACCGGCTGCTGGACGCTACCGAACAGGACATCAAGGACAAGATCATTGCCCGGCTCGCTGGGACGAATGGCCTGGACACCCCGGCCTCTGTGCGCCGCATGGAGGCCACGCTGGCGGCCATCCGCAAGACCCGCCTCACCGCCTGGAGCCAGGTCACTGAGGCGTGGCTCGAAGAGCTCCAGGACCTGGCCACCAACGAGCCGGTGCTGATGGCGGCGGTCACCAAGACGGTAGCCCCGGTGGTGCTGGACCTGGCGCTGCCGAGCGCCAACCTGCTCAAGTCGATCGTGAAGACCAACCCCTTCGAGGGCCGCACCTTGCGCGAGTGGGCGAGCTCGATCGCCAGCGAAGACCTGCGCCGCATCGAGAACGCAGTACGAGTGGGCATGGTCCAGGGCGAGAGCTCCCAGCAGATCGCGCGCCGCGTGGTCGGCTCGGCTGCCTTGCGCGGGGTCGACGGGGTGACGCAGATCACCCGCCGCAACGCTGAGGCCATCACTCGCACGGCGGTCAACCACATCTCCAATCAGGCGCGTCGGGAATTCCTGAACGCCAATGCCGACCTGTTCGATGAGGAGCAGTACGTTGCCACGCTCGATGCTCGCACCACTCCTGTGTGCCGCTCTAATGACGGCAAGCGGTTCCCGGTCGGCAAGGGGCCGCTGCCCCCGTTGCACTTCAACTGCCGCTCCCTACGAGTGCCGGTCATCGACGGTGACGCCCTGGGCTCCAGGCCTGCCAAGCCGGTCACCGAACGCCAGCTGCTGAGGGAGTTCAGCGCCAAGAATGGCTTCCCCGCGCCCACCAAGCGCGCGAACCTGCCCCATGGCACCAAGACCGCCTACGACCAGTTCGCTCGCACCCGCATCAGGGACCTGACCGGCCGGGTGCCTGGCAAGACGACCTACCAGCAGTGGCTCACTCGCCAGAGCGCGAGCTTCCAGGACGACGTGCTGGGGACGACCCGTGCCAAGCTGTTCCGCAAGGGCGGATTGACCCTGGACCGCTTCGTCAACCGTGCCGGTGATGAAATCCCCCTGGGCCAACTGGCCAAGCAACACGCCGACGCCTTCCGGGCCGCTGGCCTTGATCCTGAGGACTTCCTGTGAGCGACAAGTTCTTCTGCCCCCGCGCCATCGAGAATGGTGGAGGGCCCGACAGCCCTTTCAAACCGCTCATGAACGGGGAGACCGAGTGGAAGCCCAGGGACGGCCACCTGGTGTGCGGCTACTGTGGGAGCTTGCACCCTGACGAGTTCATGAAGGCGGCCGAAGCAGGCGTGGAGATTGGGCCAACTGACAAGAGCTACAAGGCCTACCTCGACGTGCCAGACCCAGGTGTGGGAGCGCCGACCATCTACTCGTCGGCCAACTTTCCGTAGCAGGGTGAAGGCTGGGTGGAGATCACCCCGGAAAACCGTGCCGAGCTCCCGCTGGACCCTTGGCAGCAGGCCAACTGGCCAGACGGCCATTGGGTGAAGGTCGAGCCGCGCATGGCGACGACCCATGCCAAGTTCTACTTCCAGCACCTCAGCCCGGAGCAGCGCACCCGCTTCGTGGAGCTCATCAACGAGCGCAAGATGAAGGTGGGCATGCCGGGGCACTTCTACGTGCTGCCGTTTTTCTGCAAAGTGATCAAGTAGGGGCTTGTCTTTTGCGCTGGCCTGAGGCATGCCGGTCTCCAGAAAAGGAGATTGTCTCATGCCTACCCAGATCGCTCCCGGCCTAATCGCCCTCGACGACCGTGAAGCCCTTGAGGCCGAGATGGCCGCTGAGCGCGAAGAATACGAGGCCACCACTGGCCCCCAGACCATCCTCATCCTGCAGGACCGCATGGCCGAAGCCCGCAAGGAGCTCGACAAGCTGGTCCGCAAGGCCACCCGCTACGGCAACCCGGATGTGAGCTACAGCTTCGGCGAGCCTTTCCAGGAGCGCGAGACCCGCACCCGTTTCGACGGCCGCAAGGTTGAGGTGCTGGGCCCTTGGCGGGTGCCGGTCACGATCGAAGGCAGCGCACCCCAGGTCGGCCCGTACGAGTTTCTCGCCAAGATCGAGCACACCCAGGGCGGCAACATCGTCGACATTATCCCCGGCCGTACCGTCGACCGCCGCTTCCGCACCACCAAGAGCTCGTGTGAGCATTGCCGCACCGACCGCCAGCGGAACGAGACCTTCGTGCTCCGCAACACTGAGACTGGCGAAGAGGTCCAGGTCGGCCGTACCTGCCTCAAGGACTTTCTCGGCTACTGCGACCCCAGCCAGGTCGCTCAGCGGTTCGCCTTCTTCAAGGCCATCCGGGACAGCGAGAGCGAATGGGGTGGCAGCGGCTGGGGCGGTTTTGCCCCGACCGTTGAGGTTGTTGCCCTGAGCTCGGCCTGCATCCGCCTTCGCGGCTGGGCTTCCAAGGCCCAGGCGATGGCTCAGGAGATCACCTCCACCCGCGACCATGTGACCGACGTGCTGTGGCCGCCGATGGATATCGGCAAAGACTACAATCGTGACCGCAAGGCGCGCATGGACGAGCTCGCCAAGGCAGTGACCGAGGCCGATTGGGAGCTCGCAGAGCGCGTCGTCCAGTGGGCAGCCGAAGGCGGCGCTGGTACGGGCGACTACGGCCACAACCTCCAGGTGCTCTGCTCGACCGAGCTCACTGAGATGAAGCGGGCTGGCTTCGTCTGCAGCGCGGTGGCCTCCTACGAGCGCGCCATGGAGCGTGAAGTCGAGCGCGCCAAGGCCAAGAAGGTCGACGCCAACAGCCGCTGGCAGGGTCAGGTGGGCGAGCGCCTCAAGGGCCTCATCGTGACCCAGGAGCTCAGCCGCTCGATCAGCAGCGATTGGGGCGACATGGTCCTGGTCAAGTTCCGCGACGAGGCTGGGAACATGTACACCTGGTTTACCGCCAGCGGCACCGGCCTCCAGAACGGTCAGCAGTGCAAGTTGGACGGGACGGTGAAGCGCCACAGCGACTACAACGGGGCCCAGGAGACACAGCTGAACCGCTGCAAGGTGGTGGCCCTCTAAACCGATTGCCTGGGTGCTTCCCTTGAGGCACCCAGGATGCACGGCCGTAATTCGGCCCGCTGATGGATGCACAGGACGCGGGGGCAGTACCCGCCAGGTCCACCACCAGCCCTCAGTCGAGCCGGACGGCTCGCTGGATAGCCCTTCCCCGGATGGGGGCCTGGCAAGGCGGGACTGAGGGTTGATGATGGGCCTGAACCAGGATCGACTGTGTAGGCTGAGGTAGGGACGCGGCTCGGATTGGCCCACCGTGACGGGACAGCTGACTAAATGTCAACGACAACGAGCCAGCAATGGCACATCGTCTCGCCGCCTAAGGCAGCTTGACACGGGCTCCGGGGACGGCCTTGGAACAGAAGGTCCCCACGAGTTTCATAGCCGAGGGCACGAGCCTTTGGGTCGCAGCATTCCGTTGGCACGGGTGCTAGGAGGGCTCTCAGGGAAACCTGGGGGCCCTTCTTTCACGCTTGCCTCCCCTGGGCTTCTCGACCATGTTCCGGTTTGCTCCGAGGATGGCCCCGGAGCCTACGGCATGGGCCGAGAACACGAAAGGATGAGACATGGGTCTCAAAGTAGTCCACGACACCGTCGACGAGATCGACGAGCCCTTCCGCCCCCTGTACGCTGAAAAGGACGGCAAGTACGTTCTCACTGGCGTTGAAGGCATCAAGACGCAGGCGGACATCGACCGATTGAACGGCGCGCTCACCAAGGAGCGCAACGACCACAAGGCGGCCAAGGATCGCCTGGCGCTGTTCAACGACCTGGACCCCGAAGAGGTCCACGCCAAGCTCGACAAGTACCCGGAGCTCGAAGCAGCTGCCGAGGGCAAGCTCGACGAGGACAAGATCACCGAGCTCGCTGACAAGCGGCTCCGCACGGCCCTTGGCCCGGTCGAGCGCGAGCGTGACCAGCTGAAGACCAAACTCGAAGCGACCACGGCCACGGTCGAAGAGCTCCAGAACACCATCCGCAGCCGCGACATCAAGGACAATGTGATGTCGGCCGCGCTCAAGGGCAAGGTGGTCGAAACCGCCATCGACGACGTGCTCATGCTCGCAGACCGCGTGTTCGAGGTCGGTGAAGACGGCTCGGTCACCACCAAGGACGGTGTGGGCGTGACCCCCGGCCTCAGCCCCGACCAGTGGCTCACCGAAATGCAGCCCAAGCGGCCGCACTGGTGGCCTGCCAGCCAGGGTGGTGGAGCCCAGGGCGGCAACGGTGGCGGCGGTGGCTTCGCCAACAACCCGTGGTCGCACGACCACTGGAACATGACCGAGCAGGGCCGCGTCATGAACCAGGACCGTCAGAAGGCTGACCAGATGGCCAAGGCCGCTGGCACCAGCATCGGTGGTCCGAAGCCCGCTCCGAAGAAGGCGTAGTCAAAGGGACTTGCGCGTCTTCTCGGACGAGATTATGAACGCTGATCAAAGGCGGGTCCGTTGGTCCATGGGGCACTGACAAACCGTCTCCCAAGGAGGCCGACCATGGGGCTCGGCTCCGATTTAACAGATCGAAGCTGAACCCAGAAGGAGCCTACCATGGCCGACGGACCCATCACTCAGATCGCGGACGTTGTCGTCCCCGAAATCTTCACCCCCTACGTCCAGCAGCAGACCGAGCAGAAGGCTCGTCTGATCCAGTCGGGCGCGATGGTCCGTGACCCGGCCATCGACCAGCTGCTCGCTGGCGGCGGTCTCACTTTCAACGTCCCGTCGTGGCGTGACCTCGACGACGACGAGGAACGCACGTCGACCGACAGCATCCCGGCCGAATACACGTCCGGCGTTGCCGATCCCGATCCGAAGAAGATCGAGAGCGACACCGAAATCGCTGTCCGGCTCAGCCGCAACAACAGCTGGTCGACCGCCGACCTTGCCGCCACCCTGGCTGGCTCGGACCCGGCCGGTGCCATCGGTGACCGCGTGGCCTACTACTGGACGCGCCGCCTGCAGGCCGCCTTCGTGGCGACCATGAAGGGCATCTTCGCCGACAACGACGCGGCCCCGGCAGGGACCGAGCACGTGCAGGGCGACCTGACCAACGACATCAGCGGCGCATCTTACAGCGCCGGGGTGACCGACTTCTCGGCCGAAGCATTCCTGGACGCTGCGCTCACCATGGGTGACAGCCAGGAAGGCCTCACCATGCTGATGGTCCACTCGGTGGTCTACAACCGCATGCAGAAGAACAACCTGATCGACTTCATCCCCGACGCGCGCGGGGAGGTCATGATCCCGACCTTCCTGGGTCGCGAGGTGATCGTCGACGACGGTGTTCCGGCTGCCGCTGGCGTCTACGAGACCTGGCTGTTCGGCCCCGGCGCAGTGCGCCTGGGTGTTGGCACCCCGAAAATCCCGACCGAGGTCCATCGCCTTCCCGGCGCTGGCAACGGCGGCGGTGCCGAGACGCTCTACAACCGCGTCGAATGGTCGCTCCACCCGGTCGGCAACAAGTATGCCGGCACGGCCCCGAACGGTGGCCCGACCAACGCTGCGACCAGCAACAACCTGGGCGCAGCGGGCTCCTGGCAGCGGGTCTTCCCGGAGCGCAAGCAGATCAAGATCGCGCGGCTCATCACCCGCGAAGCGTAATGGAGCGGGGCGGCTTCGGCCGCCCCCTCTTACGTGAGTGACGGTGCGCCGCCCCTCTCGTAAGAGCACAGCCCTAGCAGGAGGCAGACATGAGTAAGGGACTTCCCCGTTCGCTGAGCCGGGGCTCTGCGCAGCGCCAGGAGATCGTCAAGCAGTCGATCGCCATCAACGAAACCATCACCTTCACTGGTGCAACCGGCGCGGTGATCTTCGGTACGGCCCCCATCGGCGGTCTGCCGGAAGGCAACCTGCTGTTCCTGGGCGCTGTTGCCTACCTGCAGCTGGCCGGTTCTGGCTCGGACGCCAACCTCACCGCCGACTTCCAGGGCGACTTCGGCATTGGCACCGCGCCGACTGCTGACAACGACCTTGGCGACGCGGGCGATGACAACATCATCCCCAGCACCGCCATTGGCCCGGCCACGGCTGAGGTCACGCCTGTGACGCGCGGTACTTCGACCGAAGCCACCGAACAGGGTGCCATCCTCGACAACACCGACGGCTCGCTGGAGCTCAACCTCAACATCCTGCTCGACGCAGACGAGGTGACCGACGGTGAAGAGAGCGACATCACGGCAACCGGGGTGGTGCACCTGGCGTTCATCGTCCTGGGTGACGACTAAACCAGAGCGAGGAGCATCGCATGAGCGACAAGAACGCAGCTATCGTCAAGGCCCTGCAGCAGCTGGACCCCAAGAACGATGACCACTGGACCAACGACGGTCTGCCCCGGCTCGACGCCATCAAGGGCGTCAGCGGCCTCAAGCGTGAAGACGTGACGGCCGCCGCCCCGCACTTCACCAAGGACAATCCGGTGTTCGAAGCGCCGAAGGCCGACGGTGGCGAAAGCACCAGCGGTCAGGGCGACGATGCGGCTCCGACGCCCCAGGGTGACCAAGCCCAGGGTGACGACGAGCAGGGCTCTGGTGACGACGAGCAGGGTGATCAGGACGAGCAGGGCTCGGCCGACGATGAGGACGACGAGCTCGCTGAGCTCCCGGCCGACATCGACGAGGCCGAAGCTGCTGTGCTGGAGGCCAAGGCCAAGCTGGCTGAGGCCCAGGAGCAGGCTGACGCTGCCAAGAAGGTGGTCGACCAGGTGCAGGCCGAACACGACCGGCTGGTCGAAATCCGCGACAGCCAGAAGCGGCCGCACCAGGACATGGAAGACCGCATGGCGTTCATCAAGCGCCAGGCGCAGATGCGCGCCGAGCGCGCGGGTGCCAGCGCGGAAATCCTCAAGGGCCTGGACGTCAACAAGCTCGACCCGCGCTCTGCGCTGGACCGCTCGATGGCCCGCAAGACCGGCTTCGGTCACCGGCCGCGTCCGCAGCTGCCCCTGAAGACTGGCGAGTAAGCCCATGGCCCGGCTCGCCACCCTTGGTGGAGCGGTGGCCGGGCGGCTCCAGGCCTCGCTGTTCCACGCACGAGTCCAGCGGCGCAGCCGCGTTGCTGGAGCTCCTGCCAACACAGCAGCGCCTTCCATCAGCGGCACGACCACGGTGGGTCAGACCCTCACCGTGGATGAGGGCACCTGGTCCAACACCCCAACCGCCTACCGCTACGTGTGGCGGCGCGATGGGGCTGTGATCAGCGGTGCCGACGCAGCCACCTACGACCTTGTCGCTGAGGACGAGGGCGCTTCCATCAACTGCACCGTGATTGCGGTCAACGCCAATGGCTCCCAGGGTGCCACCGCTGACGCGGTCGGCCCGGTGGCCGGGGCATAGGAGGCGCACGATGGCATTCACCGTTGAGGACGGCACCGGGGTCGAAGACGCCAACGCCTACATCCCTGTGGCGTTCGCTGACGACTACTTCACTGATCGCGGGGTGACGGCCTGGACCGGCACCGACGCGGTGAAGCAGGCTGCCATCATCAAGGCCACCGACTACATCGAGACCCGCTGGGGCGACCGCTTCAAGGGTCAGCCTGAATTCCTGGACCCGCGCCAGCCCCTGGGCTTTCCGCGCACCCAGCTGTACGATCTTGCAGGCCAGCTGGTCGAAGGCATCCCAGACAATCTCAAGAAGGCCACCGCTGAGTACGCCTTGCGCGCGCTCAGTGGCGAGCTCATGCCCGACCCGTCGACCGACACCAGCGGCGCGATGGTCAGCGGGGTCCGCCAGAAGGTCGGCCCCATCGAGACCGAGACCACCTTCGCCGCGTCCATGGGGGTCCGCTCCCTCAAGCCCTACCCTGCCGCCGACCGGCTCCTGAGCCAGTACGTCACGGGTGGGGGTGCTCGTGCGGTGCGCTGATGGCCGGGGTTGACTATGCAGCCCTAGCCGTCACGGCGCGCGCTCTTGTGGAGGCCAACGGCCGCCAGGTGACGCTGCGCCGCTTCAACACGACCGCCTCAGACGGCAGCAAGCCCTGGAGGGGCAACACCGACCCGGTGGCCGCTCCTGCTGCCTCTGCCACGCCCTACGGGGTGGCTGTGCCCCCTTCCAGCGCCACCTCCCTGGGCATGTCCACCCAGGACAACGACCTGGTGAAGCGGTCGGAGCAAATCTTCATCATCACTCCGGTTGACGGGGAGACCGAAGACTACTCGTCCATGAACGAGCTCGTCGACGGCACCGAGCCCTACCGCATTGTCGGGGTCGAGAAGCTGCGCCCGGCTGACGTGACCCTGCTCTACTTCATAGGGGTGGCGCGATGAGCCTGACCGCCGAACAAGCCCGCGATGAGATGACGGCCCTGTTCGCTGCAGCGTGGAGCCCGCGCGCGGTGCTATGGGATGGCGTCGGCGGCAAGCCCCCGACCACCCGCGTCCCCTGGGCCCGGTTCACCATCCGCCATGCTGACGGCGGCTCAGCGGCCATCGGCAACCGCCGCTTCCGCCGTGAAGGCACGATCTTCATCCAGCTGTACGCTCCGGTAGGAGATGGCTTGTCCGCGCTGGACCCTCTGACTAAGATCGCCATGGACGCCTATGAAGGTCAGTCGACGGCAGGCGGCGCGTGGTTTCGTGACGTGCGCAGTCGAGAGATCGGTCCGGATGGCGACTGGTATCAGGTCAATGTTCTCGTGGACTTCGAGTACCATGAGATCAAGTAGGCGCTCAGGAGGTAGACAATGGCCCAGGTGAACAAGATCGACAGCAATATCACGGGGCTCCGCTATGCGGAAGAAGCCTCGCTGAAGACGCTTGGCGGCTCGCCAGTCTGGAAGGGCCTGGAGCCCAACAGCTACAATGACTTCGGCGGCAACCTCAGCATGGTCGCCCGCAACCCCATCAACCCCAATCGCCAGCGCAAGAAGGGCGTGACGACCGACCTGGAAGCGGCGGGTGGCTTCAACAGCGACTTCACCCAGACCAACCTCCAGGAGCTCATGCAGGGCTTCATGTTCGCCGACTTCCGCGCCAAGGCCGAAAGTCTTGACATCCCGGCTGTCGATGGTACCAACGACGAGTACGAAATCACCACCACGACCGGCTTCTACGTCGGTAGCCTGGTGTTCGCCAGCGGCTTCACTAACAGCGAGAACAACGGCCTCAAGCTGGTCGACACGGTGACTGCCAGCACCTCGATCGCGGTGGCCGAAGACCTGGTGGCCGAAGCATCGCCCCCGGCGACCAGCAAGCTCGTCGTGGTCGGCTTCGAGGGCGCGGCCGGTGATCTGGAGATCGACGCCAGCGGCGCGCTCCCGGCGCTGACCTCCACCGTCAAGGACCTGACCGAGCTCGACCTGGTCGAAGGCGAATGGGTCTTCATCGGTGGCGACAACGCCAGCGAGCAGTTCACCAACGAGGAAAACAACGGCTGGAAGCGGGTCCGCTCGATCACCGCAAACGCCATCACGTTCGACAAGAGCGACGCCAACATGGTGACCGAGACCGATGCGGGTGACGCCCTCACGATCCGCGTGTTCACCGGCCGCGCGCTCAAGAACGAGACCGGCTCGCTGATCAAGCGCCGCACCTACCAGCTGGAGCGCACCCTGGGTGCTCCGGACGACAGCAACCCGTCGCAAATCCAGTCGGAGTACCTGACCGGCGCGGTGCCCAACACGTTCACCATGAACATCCCGACCGCCGACAAGGTGACGGCTGACCTGGCCTTCGTGGCGCTTGACCACGAGACCCGTGATGCAGCCACCGGGGTCAAGAGCGGCACCCGCCCTGCCGTGGACGAGGCTGACGCCTTCAACACGAGCTCGGACGTAACCCGCCTGCGCATGGCCCTGGTCGACGACACGGACGAGGCTCCGACCCCGCTGTTCGCCTTCGTGACCGAGCTCAGCGTGGCCATCAACAACAACGCATCGGCGGCCAAGGCGGTCGGTGTCCTGGGCGGCTTCGACATCATCGTCGGCACGTTCCAGGTGAGCGGCAACATCACCGCCTATTTCTCGAACGTCTCGGCTGTGGCGGCGGTGCGCAACAACTCGAACGTCACGCTGGACTTCGCAGCGGTGAAGAACAACGCGGGCTTCATCGTCGACCTGCCGCTCATCTCCCTGGGTGACGGCCGGGCCAACGTCGAGCAGGATCAGGCCATCACCCTTCCGGTGGCCATGGACGCAGCGACGGCGGCGGCCATCGACGCCAATCTCGACTACACCATGATGATGGTGTTTTTCGACTATCTGCCGGACCTGGCAGACGCCTAATCCCACGGGGGCTGGGTTGAGCCCCCACAACCCGTGTTGCTGAGGAGCTTCACCCATGTCCATGTACAAGCAGTTCCAGACCGACACCAATCTCGAGAAGACTGGTGTCGACCTGGACTACGGCGACTTCATCGTCACCATCGCCCGTGCAGGCGGTGCCAACAAGAAATTCGAGCGGACGCTCGAAGCGAAGACCAAGTCGGTCAAGCGCGCCATCCAGACCGAAACGCTCGACAACGAGCGCGGCAAGGCCATCCTCCGGGAGGTCTATGCCGAAGCCGTGGTCATCAAGTGGTCGGTGCGCGTGGCGGCCGACGCCAAGGGCAAGCCGGTCCAGCCGCTCAAGCTCATGGCCGAAGCCGATGGCGACACGGTCTTCGTCGAAGGCATCGAAGGCCCCAATGGCGACGTGATGGCCGCGACTGCTGACAACATCGCCGCGACCTTCAAGGCGCTCCCCGACCTGTTCGCCGACATCCAGGAGCAGGCCCAGAAGGTGGCGCTGTTCCGCCAGGCGGTCCAGGAAGCCGAGGCAAAAAACTAACAGAGGTCCTGCTCTATTTCCTGGAGCAGGACCCGGTAGAACAAAGGATCATCCGGGACTGCATGGCGCGCAAGCTGCCGCTGCCGGACCGGATACAGAACGCCCCCGACCTGGAGCTCGGCTTGGAGCTCTACATGGGGGCGT
>Ga0210052_1000136_pt1 | contig 61826 bp, 57 predicted proteins | sample CryGeymeta201508_FD_183976 | JGI IMG/M metagenome (GOLD analysis project Ga0210052, IMG submission 183976) | Groundwater microbial communities from Crystal Geyser aquifers in Utah, USA - Crystal Geyser metaG 2015-08 (SPAdes) (version 2) | ecosystem: Environmental > Aquatic > Deep subsurface >...
ATCTCAAACTAGATTATAGAAAGATTATTAAACACCATTGCAAAATTACGTATCGTGAAGGAAAAACAAAAATCTTTGTGGTAAGAGTTTTTGATACACGACAACAGCCTAGCAAGAATAAATAAGAGGCATTGAACAATCTGTAAGCTCCCCCCCAAATAATACAGTTTAAAAAGTAACAAAGAAGTAAAACCCCAAGTCTGTTGGTATTTTCAGAGTTAAAAGGCAATTCTAATTTTTTGTAAGGTTAGAACGGGATTTTTTTATGCGTTAAAGTTTTCAAGGTAGCAGATTAGAAAAACTTTGTTTTCAAAGAGGAAGCCTATAAGCTATTTCCCTTTAGGAATGGCAGCAATCAATTTTTTGGTATATTCCCGTTCCGGATTGGCATATATTTCATCTGCCTCTCCAATTTCTTCTATCTTACCGGCATTCATCACCAGCAATTGGTCTGCCATATACTTTACCACCGCCAAATCGTGCGAAATAAAAATATAGGTAAACCCATATTTTTCCTTCAAGTCGTTTAATAAATTCAACACTTGCGCCTGTACGGAAATGTCTAAAGCAGAAACCGATTCATCACAAATTATTAATTTTGGTTCCAAAGCAATCGTTCTTGCAATTCCTATTCGTTGTCGTTGTCCTCCTGAAAGTTCATGAGGATAGCGGTAAAAATAAGCTTCGGTCAAACCCACTTGTTTAAGAATTTCTATAACTTTTGCCTTTCTAGTTTTATTGTTTTTATGCAAATGATGCACTTTCATGGGTTCTAAAATTGCTTCGCCAATAAGTACTCTAGGATTTAGGGAAGAATAAGGGTCCTGAAAAATAATTTGTATTTCTTTTCTAAATCTTCTAAAATCGGCTTCGCTTAAATTCGAAATTTCTTTTCCTCTATATTTTATACTGCCCTTTGTTGCCTTTTCTAACTGTAAAATTGCTTTTCCTAAGGTTGATTTTCCACAGCCAGACTCGCCCACCAAACCTAATGTTTCTCCTTCAAATAACTTAAAACTCAAATCGTTTACGGCTTTGACGATGGTTTTCTTTTTAAAAAAACCTGCATTTGAAAAATATTCCTTTTCCAGATTTATTACTTCTAAAAGGGGTTTTTGTTTGTACAATTTTTTGTGACGAATGGCTCGCTCCTGTGCACTTATAATATTCGTTGCAAACCTGTTTTCTAAAAAATCTGCTATGGTAGGCAATCGTTCAGCGCGTTTAGTTAGCGATGGTCGTGTATGGAGAAGAGCTTTTGTATATTGGTGTTTTGGTGAATGAAATAGTTGTGCAATTGCACCTTGTTCTACAATTTTTCCTTGGTACATGACCAAGGCTCGATCGGCAATTTCAGAAACTAGTGACAAATCGTGAGAGATGAAAATAATACTCATATTCGTTTCCTTTTGAAGGTCCTTGAGTAAAGCGATAATTTCTTTTTGTACGGTAACATCTAGTGCGGTTGTGGGTTCGTCGGCAATAAGTATGTTAGGCTTACACGCTATAGCTATAGCAATCATCACGCGCTGCATTTGACCACCGCTAATTTGATGCGGATAAGAATTAAAAATGTCTTCCGGGCGTGGCAATTTTACCTTGTTAAATAGAATTAATGTTTGTTTTTTGGCTTCCTTATGAGAACTGTCGCAATGGATTTTTAAAATTTCTGCAACTTGTTTTCCGCAGGTCATCGATGGATTTAAAGCGCTCATCGGCTCTTGAAAAATCATTGAAATTTGATTACCACGCAATTTTTGCCATTGTTTTTTGGAATACTTTATAAGGTCTTTTTCTTCATAAAGAATAGTACCTTCCGAAATTTTGGAAACCTTTTCAGGAAGTAGACCCATAATGGAGAGCGCAGTAACCGATTTTCCGGAACCGGATTCCCCTACAATTCCTAAGATTTCATTTTCAAATAAGGAAAATGAAACACCATGAACCATAGTATTCCATGTATTTTTTGCCTTAAAAGCTATAGTGATGTTTTTTACTTTTAATATGGGAAGGGTATTCATATCTTTCAAATATAATAGAACTTTTTTGAAAATGTAGACTAAATATTATAAACCTGGTTTTAAGATAATATTGGCAATATAATTTTTTATTTGTGAAATTCATCGAATTAAATTGCATTTCATAATTTTAAATTGTTAATTTGGCATCTGTTGTAAAGAAAAAATTTAGAAAATTGCTTAACTCTCGTCCTTTGTATTTTTTAAATTAGAATATTTCTACAACCTTCCAAATACAAGTTTAATTTAACCCTAACTAAATTATGAATCAAAAAGTACTCTTAGGTAAAATAACAGTGTTTATTTTACTGCTATGTTCGTTTATTTCTTTTGGTCAAACCAAAGATCAGCAAGAAAAAATCACCTCTAGGTATGACCTACAAAAGCTAGCTCAATTAGAAAATCAATTTTTAAGTAAAGCAGTACAACAAAAACAATCGGCATTACAGTACGCACAACAAAGAGGTCTTCAATCAAAAATAACTTTGGAAGACGGAGGTTTTGCTGAATTGCAACGCGTTGATCCCGATGGAAGTCTTATTTATTACCGTACCTTTAATGTAGCAGCTGCAAATTCAACAAGAACCAATCATTTGAATATTGGTGGCTCCACCGGATTAAATTTAGACGGTCAGAATATGATAGCTTATGTTTGGGACGGTGGTCACGCCCGAATTACCCATCAAGAATATGATGGTCCCGGAGGAACCAATAGAGTTAGTGTGCAAGATGCTGCATCAGAAGGAGGAACACAACTTAATTTTCATTCCGCTCATGTTTCGGGTACTATTGCTGCTTCTGGCGTGGTTGCCAATGCAAAAGGAATGGCACCACAATCTAGCGTAAGAGGATATATGTGGAACAGCGACCTTGCCGAAGCTACTACAGCAGCAGGAAATGGGATGTTAATATCCAACCATTCCTATGGATTTAATTCGCAAGCAGTACCGGATTATTATTTCGGAGCCTATATTACCGATTCAAGAGATTGGGACAATTTACTTTATAATGCACCTTATTACCTTATGGTAGTGGCTGCAGGAAACGATGGAACAACCAATTATAATGCCTCACCGTTAAATAGTGTTGCAGGGTATGATAAACTTACAGGACATTCTACTTCAAAAAACAACCTGGTAGTAGCAAGTGCAAACGATGCAACTATAGATAGTAATGGGAATTTAGTATCAGTAAGTATCAGTTCTTTCAGTAGTCAAGGACCGACAGACGATTTGAGAATTAAACCCGATATTACTGGAAATGGTGCAGGTCTTTATTCTACGTATGACAATAGCGATACTGCTTATAATAGCATTTCCGGGACGTCTATGGCATCACCAAATGTAACCGGTACTTTATTGTTATTACAGCAACACGCTAATAATGTAAACGGATCTTTTCTTAGAGCCGCATCTTTAAAAGGAGTAGCACTTCATACTGCTGATGATGCCGGTCCAACAGGACCCGATGCTGTTTGGGGTTGGGGATTATTGAATGCAAAAAAAGCTGCGCAAGCAATTTCCCAAAATGGGAACCAGTCTTTAATTAGCGAGTTAACCTTAATGCCGGGACAAACCTATACGATTAATGTAGATAGCGATGGGGTTTCTAAATTGTTAGCTTCTATTTCTTGGACAGATCCTGCCGGAACCGCAACTACCACATTGAATTCACCCACAGCAAAATTGGTAAACGATTTAGACATACGCGTTACAAAAAGTGGAACCACTTATTTGCCTTGGCGATTAACAGGAGTTACCACCAACGGTCTAGGCGATAACACCAAAGACACCTATGAACGAGTTGATGTAGCTAATGCAACAGGAACCTATACCATAACGGTAACCCATAAAGGAAGCCTTTCAGGCGGCAGTCAAAATTTTAGTTTAATTGTAACAGGTCTTACTTCAACACCTGTAACTTGTAATGCTACTGTTCCTTCCGGATTAACACCATCAGGAGTAGGTTCAAATTCTGCAATTTTAAATTGGAATAGTGTTGCAGGCGCCTCTTACGATGTAAGATACCGTCAAATAGGAACAACTACTTGGACAACTGTTGCAGTAGCCGGAACATCTACTACCATTTCAGGATTGACACCACAAACAACTTACGAAGCACAAGTGCGAAGCAAATGCCCAGATGCTACTACTTCAGCGTATTCAGCCTCGGTAAATTTCACAACCTCTGAAGTACAATTAAACTATTGTGCATCTGCAAGTACCAATACAAATGACGAATTTATTGGCAGGGTGCAACTTAATACCATAAACAATGCATCAGGAGCTCAATTTTATTCTGATTTCACCAATATTTCAACCGACGTAAACAAAGGACAAACCTATACCATTACGATAACTCCTACTTGGACAGGGACGGTATATGCCGAAGGTTATTCCGTTTGGATAGATTATAACAAAGATGGCGATTTTGCAGATGTAGGAGAACAAGTTTGGACACAAGCGGCTACAACAACTAGCCCTGTAAGCGGATCGTTTACGATACCTGCAGGAGCTGCTGATGGAGCAACCAGAATACGTATTTCCATGAAATACAATGCAATTCCTACTTCTTGTGAAACCTTTACCTATGGTGAAGTGGAAGATTATACACTAAATATTGTTGCTTCTGGAGCAGATACACAAGCACCTTCTGCCCCTACAAATTTAACGGCATCCAATATTACTCAAACAACGGTTGATTTGTCTTGGACAGCTTCTACAGATAATGTTGGAGTTACCGGCTATGATGTGTATCAAGGAGCAAGTTTATTAGGAACTGTAACAAGCACCTCTGCCTCCATTACAGGATTAACTGCAAGTACAGCCTATAGTTTTTCCGTAAAAGCTAAAGATGCCGCCGGCAATATTTCACCGGCAAGCAACACGGTAAATGTTACTACGTTAAGTCCGCCGGATACTCAAGCACCTACTGCACCTACAAATTTAGTTGCTTCTAATATAACTACAACTACGGTTGATTTATCTTGGACGGCTTCTACTGACAATGTAGGAGTGGTTGGCTATGATGTGTATCAAGGGGTTAGTCTTTTAGGAACCGTAACTGGTACAGCAGCATCTGTTACTGGATTGACTGCAAGCACCTCTTATACGTTTTCTGTAAAAGCGAAAGATGCGGCCGGCAATATTTCACCAGCCAGTAATACGGTAAATGTAACTACCCTTGCCAGTACTATCACTTACTGTAATTCACAAGGAAATAGTACTGTGGATGAATGGATTCAAAGAGTTCAATTAGGAAGTATTAATAATAATTCCGGAAATAATGGTGGCTATGCTAATTACACAAACCTTTCTACAACACTTGTAAAAGGAACAAGCAATACAATTAGCATTACTCCTGCTTGGTCTGGAACAAAATACAGAGAAGCCTATCGCGTTTGGATTGATTATAACCAAGATGGCGATTTTAATGATTCGGGGGAACAAGTGTATAGCAGAAGCAGAACGAACGCAACTTCTGTAAGCGGAAGTTTTACCGTGCCAGCAGCGGCATTAAATGGAGCGACTAGAATGCGTGTTTCTATGAAATACAATGCAAATCCAACATCTTGTGAAGCTTTTGCTTATGGTGAGGTAGAAGATTATACAGTTGTAATTTCTGCTACTGCAGGTCAAAATTATAACACGACTTCTATAGAACAAGGAGATTTTGCTTTTGAAATTTACCCAAACCCTGTAAAAGGAACTGTTTTAAATGTTGAACTTCTTGGGGTAGAAGCAACTCATTTTGCAGTCTTTAACATGCTTGGTCAACAAGTTAGTAAAGGAGCCTTTACTAACAGTATCCAAGTGGGAGAATTACAAAGCGGCGTTTATTTTATAGAAATTAGTAATGGCGAACAAAAATTCACCAAACGATTTATAAAACAATAGTAGTTAAACTAGTACTTAATTAAAATGAGAAACCCGCTAATATAGCGGGTTTCTCTATTTATAATGTCACTTTAAATGGAAGTAATCTCATCTGGAAGCAAAATAACTTCATTCCGCAATCTTAGAAGAACTTGAGCCACAGCAATAGTGTCTTTTTCGCAATAAGTAACAATCCGGTCAATATCTTTTTCAATGTAAAATACATCGCGAACTTCACTACCGTCTATGTCGTCTTTTGGAGACGGGATTCCTAAAATATGGGTCATTAATTTCAAGGAGGTAAAGTGTTTGTAATCTCCAAATTTCCATAACTCCAAAGTATCTAAATGCGCCACTTCCCAAGGTTTTTTCCCGAATAAATCCAATTTAAAAGGAAGGCCTATCCGGTTGATAATCATTCTCCTTGCAATGTATGGAAAGTCAAATTCTTTGCCATTGTGGGCACATAGCACATGTTGAGGTTTATTGAAATGGGTTTCCAATAAATTTTTAAAGTCTTTCAGCAATTTAATTTCTTCACCAAAAAAAGAAGTCACCCGAAAGTTTCTAACATCACCCTTTAAAACAAAATAGCCAACAGAAATACAGACGATTTTTCCAAATTCTGCCCAAATTCCGGCTCGATCATAAAATTCCTCTGCTGTAAATTCATCTTTTCTCTGGTATTGGGTTTTATGTTCCCAAAGTTGTTTTGCGGTATCGTCCACTTCCTCATAATTTTTATGAAGTGGCACCGTTTCTATATCGAGAAAAAGGATGTTTTCAATATTTATTTTGGACAGCATCGTTATTTTAAGTTTAGCATTTTATAGGCTTCTTCCAAATTTATCCAAAAGCTTTCCGGATATTCTTCTCCTTTGGCAACCGGCCCTTTGGAGTGGCCTAATCGTACAACAATTACATTATCTTCAGGCACTACAATTACATATTGTCCTAGGTGCCCACGCATGGCGAAGGAGTGTTTTCCTTGAAAGTCCTTAATCCAAAATCCATAACCATAGGGGGATTCCGAAAATCGTCTTGTGGTAGATTTTACAACAAAGGCGGAGTCTAACAGTTGTTTGCCATTAAATTTACCGTAATCTTTATAAAGTTTACCAAATCGAGCAAAATCTTTAGCGTTTGATGCAAAGCAGCAATAGGCTTTAACCAATCCTTTTTCTTTGCTATCGAGCTGCCAAAGCGCGTCATTTTCTGCTCCTAATGGTTTCCAAAAACTTTCTGAAAAATAGTCGGCAATTTTTTTACCTGTGGCTTTTTCTATGACCATAGCAAGAAGTTGTGTGCTTCCACTAAGGTATTTGTATTCCTTGCCCGGTTCCTCAACAATATCCAGTTCCAACATCATTTTTGCTAAATCATCATAGAAATAGGATTTTGTGGTAACAGATAAGGGGCTGTAATAGGCTTCATCCCAATCCAATCCGGAAGACATCGAAGATAAATCGCCCACGGTTGTTTTGACGTCTTTATATTTTGGGAAAAAATCACCCAAAGGTTGGTCTAAACTTTTTATGTGTCCTTCCATAATTGCTTTGCCTAATAAACCGGAAATAAAACTTTTAGCCATAGAAAAAGAGTTACTTCGGCTATCTTGGTCATATCCGTCATAGTAGGATTCGTGAAAAATGCTATCGTTTTTAATGATTAAATACGCTACCGTGCCATAGTCTTTATGCGCTTTTAATAACTTTTCGGTAGGTGCTACTTGGTTGTACTCTTTGTGAAGCGGCCAGATAATTTTAGTATCAGAAGCCTTAATTGTGTCGTTATCAAAGGCTTTGTAATCCTCTAAAAAGGCGGTGGTGTGTCCTTTTATATAAATTGTTCTAACGGCCTTAAACAAATAGTCCATATCAAAAACATAAGCAAGAATAACAAGAAGTGCAATAAGGACAAGTAGGATTTTTAGGAGACTTTTTAAAAATTTCATAAGGCATAATTAATAGTGGTATAAATGTAACAAAAAAAGTCAATTATTTTTGGGTTTTAAAAGAGAGAAACTTGTGGAGAGGGGTTTTCGTGGTTCAGCAGCCATTTTTTTCGCCATAAACCACCTGCATATCCGGTTAAGGAGCCATCACTACCAATTACCCGATGGCAAGGAATAATAATCCACAACGGATTTTTGCCATTTGCTGCTGCTACTGCTCTAATGGCTTTTATGTCTCCAAGTTTTTTAGAAAGTTCTAAATACGAAATTGTTTTTCCAAAAGGAATTTTTACTAGTTCTTGCCAAACTTGTTTTTGAAATTCGGTGCCTTGCGGATTTAATGGTACATCAAAATGGGTTCGTTTTCCCATAAAATATTCTTGTAACTGAACCACACATTCTTGAAGGGAAGATGGGATTTCTTTGGAAAGAATTTCAGAGGTATCGGAGATGGAAATAGTAGAAATACCTTGAAGATTACCTTGAATGGTTGCGATTCCTAATGGAGTTTTTAATGTGGCATTTTCCAAGAGTTAAAAAAAATTAAAATTGTTCTAAAAACTGAATGCGTTTTTCAATGGGTGGGTGCGTAGAAAATAGACCACTTAGTCCACCAAACATACTGGCAGAGGTATCTTTTGGGGTGTTTTCAATAAACATTTGTTGTACTTCTTCACTTTTCACTTGTTTTACGTGATGGTTAGAAGCTATTTTTCGAAGCGCAGAAGCTAAAGCCCAAGGTTTTCGGGTCATTTCAGCAGCGCCACTATCTGCCATATATTCTCTTTTTCGGCTTAGTGCAAATTTAAATACCATGGAAATTAGATAAGCAACTAAGGAAACAATGAGGATGATAATCATAAGTTTTCCGGAATCCTTATTATTTCTTCGGTTAGACATACCCCCATATAAAAAACTGCGAAAGGCTATTTGTACCACAAAGGAAAATATTCCTACAAAAACGATAGTTACCACCAAAAGCCGTACATCTTTATTACGAATGTGCATTAATTCATGAGCGATAACTCCTTCCAGTTCATTGTCATCAAGGGTTTCAATTATACCTCTAGTGAGAGTAACGGTATAGTTTTTTTCATTCAAACCGCTTGCAAAAGCGTTTAAAGCCTCACTTTCTATAATATTAACTTTTGGCATTTTCATCCCTACGCTCATGCAGAGGTTTTCCACTAAATTATAAACGCGCATATTTTCTTTACGCTCTAAAGATTTAGCCCCGGTAGCCATGGCAATCATTTTACCGTGAGCAAAATAGGCGATGAGAAACCAAACCAGAACAATGGAGGTGACAAATGGAATTACGTTTATAAAAAGTTCATTTGCTAGTGTGAGGTTTGCGTTTCCGTATTCGTCAAAAGTGGTGAAATAGACCACGGCAAATACGGAAGCTAAAACCAGTAATGGAAATGCTACTAATAGAAGAATAGACTTTCTGTTATTTCTTCTGATTTGTTTTTGGATGCCAACAAACTTCACTGCTTAAAATTTAACCTCTGGAGCTTTGTCCAGCTCTACACGTTGTGCAGTTCCTAGGTCAAACATTGGTTCAGTTTTAAAGCCAAACATTCCTGCAAAAAAGTTGTTTGGAAATTTTTGAACTGCTATATTAAGTTCTTTGGTGGCTGCATTAAAGTAACGTCTTACTGCGGCTAATTTGTTTTCAATATCTGAAATTTCATTTTGTAACTGCATGAAATTTGCACTTGCTTTTAAATCGGGATACGCTTCTACTTGAATACTTAACCCTTTTAAAGCTGTGCCTAATTCTTGTTCGGCAGCAATTTTTTCATTAATTCCAGTTGCAGACATCGCTTTTTGCCTGGCTTGGGTTACTGCTTCTAGTGTGCCTCTTTCGTGTTCCATATAGCCTTTAACAGCTCCAAGAAGTTGCGGAATAAGGTCATGACGTTGTTTTAATTGTACATCAATATCAGCAAAAGCATTTTCTCGGTTGTTTCTTAGGCTTACTAAACCATTGTATATTGCTACTAACCATATAGCTAATAAAATAACGACACCTAAAATTATAAATAGTCCCATACATTAGTTTTTTTAAATTCTTTAACCTCAAATATAGAAAATTAATGTGCTTAAATGGTAGTATTATGTAAATTTTATAATTTTTAAGAATATATAAAATTTAGATGTAAGGTAAAAAAAATAATTACCAGTATCTTAGGAACCACTAGGTCTATAAAATATTCCGACCCCGATGGGACTAAAACGCTTCGGTTAGGAGCAGAATATTGGTAGTAAAAAAGCGAGTTTTTAGTTTCATAGAGCTTATCCCGATTTTTTGGGAAACGATTTATAATATGCGTACTATTTTTATAGGATAAAAGTGATAAAACAAAAATAAATACCGGACTAAATCTTTTCAATCCGGTATTTTTTTAAAATTTAAACTAAATTTTTTCTGATTATTTCATTCCAAGTGCTTGCTTGGTTTACACTTAAGTCCTGGTTCATACCATGGTCATCGTCAAAAAAGATAATTTCATGTTTGGTCTTGTCATTAAGTAGTAATTCTAAGGACACACTTTCAATAATTTTTATTTTGGGTTGTCCTGCTTTTGGAACCTCTTTTTTATATAAGTTGCAAGATTTTATGTCTTTTAAATGAAATAATTCAATAGACTCCTCTTTTACAGGTACTGTAGCGGTAACTAAATATTTTGCATTTTCATCTATACCTATAAATAAACTTTGAAAGATATCTGTAGAAGTCAGTTTTACGCCCTTTGTGCCGCAGAGAGCTTCCACTTTTTTAATTGTATTTTTCTCTTTTCGAGATTGGTTGGTAACTGCATATATAACAGGTACAACAAATAATAATAATAAGGCAATGCCTAATTCAAGAGATACAAATTCCATTTTTTATAGATTTTAATTAATTAATTTTTGTAAATAAATTGGCTTGTTTTTTAAAGCAAATTGGAACAGATAATGTTTGTTTTCTGCTTTACAAAAAGGTATGGAACGGAAAAATTTGTGTAGATAAAATGCCTCTTAAATCAATAAGAAAGTTTACTTTTTTAAGAGTTACTTGAGAATTATGTGATGCATTTGAAAAGAAAAAATTAGGGCTTTTTAAAGCAGCAAACAATGCAATATATTCTGCTGTAAAAACAGGGATTTGTTCAGAAACTATTGCTTTGGTATTTTTTGTTTTAAAGTATCCAATTTCGTCTTGATGATTTTCAATAGAGGAGGACACAGAAAAAGCACTACCGAAAGCTATTGCCGATTGTAGGGCAACCAGCAATAGGGGAAGTAGTACTATCCAACTGTTTTTTGTGCTTTTCACCCTGCAAGATTACAACAAAAAACAATTCGTTAAACAAAATTAGTATAGAATTATTATTGGAAGATATTTTTTATTTATATGGTGTTTACATACATAGAAATCTCAACCTTAATGCAACTTTCAAATTAAAATGGTATTTAGATTATGAAATTAATTTAACCACATCCTTAGCAAAATAACTGGCAATGATGCTTGCGCCAGCTCTTTTTATTGCAGTGATTTGCTCTAGCATTACCGCATCGTGGTCAAGCCAACCTCTTTCGGCAGCAGCTTTAAGCATGGCATATTCTCCGCTTACTTGATAAACGGCTACTGGGACAGTTACGGCATCTTTAATTTCTCTAACAATATCTAAATAACAAAGGCCTGGTTTTACCATTACAATGTCGGCTCCTTCCTCTACATCCATAAGCGTTTCACGAAGGGCTTCTTCGCGGTTTGCATAATCCATCTGGTAGGTTTTTTTGTCTTTTGGAACATCTTTTAAATCTACCGGAGCAGAGTCTAAAGCATCCCGAAAGGGGCCGTAAAATGCTGAAGCATATTTGGCACTATAACTCATGATGCCGGTATTAAAAAAACCTTCGTCTTCTAAAAGGGTACGAATTTCAAAAATACGACCATCCATCATATCACTCGGCGCTACAAAATCGGCTCCTGCTTTGGCGTGTGATAGGGACATTTCAGCAAGTATGGAAGTGGTTTCGTCGTTTAAAATTTTGCCGTTAAACACAATACCATCGTGACCGTATTTTGAAAAAGGATCTAAAGCCACATCGGTCATTACTAGCATTTGCGGGCAGGCATCTTTTACGGATTTTATAGCACGTTGCATGAGTCCATTTGGGTTAAGTGCCTCGGTGCCTTTGTTATCTTTTAATTTGTCTGGGACTTTAACGAAAAGTAACACCGATTTTAATCCCATATTCCAAAGTTCTTTTACTTCTTTGGTAATTTGGTCCAGACTCATTCGGTAATAATTAGGCATGGAAGCTATTTCTTCTTTTATGCCTTTTCCTTCCACTACAAAAAGGGGAACAAGAAAGTCGTTTGGACTTATAATGGTTTCTTTAACTAATGAGCGAATGCTTTCTGTGGCTCGTAATCTTCTATTTCTTCTTAGTGGGTACATATTACTTTTGTATTAAATGATTTCTATAGGTATAAGCAAAACGATGCATTATAATGGATTGTTCTTTTGTAAATGCGTTTTTGCAAACGTTGGGATAATACGACATATAATTATTAAATAGGGGTTTAAAGTTGCTTTTTTCTAAATTTTGGTTACAACTTTTGATGGGCATATTTGGATCAGCAGGCGTATCGCATAACCAATCACCCGAGGAAAAACAGTTTGTTCCTGTTGGAATTTCATCGGTTGAAAATGGGGTGACTTCTTTGCCAAAAGTATGTTGCAAACCAAAAAAATGGCCTATTTCGTGCGCTAAAGTAGTCTTGTTAAACACTGCTTTGTTGCCGATAAAAACAGAATTATATCCTTTTTTATTTTTATAGCGGTCAAATCTTTCCGTAAGTACTGGAGTATATCCATTTAAAATTCCTTCCGATTCAATTATAAATAAATTTATTTTTTCATTACTTCCATATTTAGAGATGCAATATTCAGCTAAATCGTTGCGGTATAATTTTTCAAGAGTTAGTTTTTTGTCATACACTACTTTTATTTCCGGGCTAAAATTAAATGCAATATGGCTTGTATTTAGTGTGGTATTTAAATTATGAATAGTAGAATTAAGGTTCTTTTTTACTGTATTTATTTGAAAATCTTTTTGATTGCTTATCCATATTATTTGTATAGGAAAACGTAATACCTCTTCGGGAATTGCGTTTTCAGTTAAAAGCAATTGCAAACTATTTCCTCCGGAAGCTGTACAAAATTCGGAACCGCAGGCATATCCTTCAGGTATAGCAATCTCTTTATTTGCACAGGAAATGCTAAGGGCAAAAAATAGTAAGAAACTTATTTTTTTCATTTTAAATCCATTCTTTAGGGTTTTTTAAAACAGACATTAGTTTTTCTTCATCACTTCCTACTTCTGGATGGTGGTTGTATTTCCATTGCACCGTTGGTGGCAAACTCATTAAAATACTTTCAATCCTGCCATTGGTTTTTAATCCAAAAAGGGTTCCTTTGTCGTGAACAAGATTAAATTCCACATAACGACCTCGTCTAATTTCTTGCCAGGTTCTGTTTTCTTTGGTGAAATTTTGGTTTTTTCTTTTTTCAATTATGGGAATATAGGCTTCTAAAAAACTATTTCCAATTTCGGAAACAAAACGAAACCAGCCTTCTAAAGACATCGTTTTGGTAGCTTTACAATAATCAAAAAATAAACCGCCAACACCCCGTCCTTCCTTGCGATGGGCGTTGTAGAAATAGGTGTCACATTTTTTTTTGAAATCGGGGTAAAAATTAGGATTGTGCTTGTCACAGGCTATTTTACAAATTTGATGAAAATGTATTGCATCTTCTTCAAACAAATAATATGGGGTTAAATCCTGTCCGCCACCAAACCAACTATCGATTAAATGGCCTTGTTTGTCATACATTTCAAAATAACGCCAATTGGCATGTACAGTTGGCGCCATTGGGTTTTTAGGATGTAAAACCAAGCTCAAGCCACAGGCAAAAAAATTAGAATCGGCTACTTGAAAAAAGGCTTGCATCGCTTTTGGCAATTCGCCGTGAACAGCAGAAATATTAACACCCCCTTTTTCAAAAACGGCACCGTTTTCTATTGCTCGAGTTCTTCCGCCGCCTCCTTCTGGGCGTTCCCAAAGATCCTCATGAAATTTAGCAAGACCATCAACTTCTTCCAGTTTTGAAGTTATTTTGTCTTGTAGTTGCTCAATGTATTTGTAAAATTTGTTTTTCATTTTTTTTCTTAGCCGGATTTCTCTTTGGTTTTTGCTAAGTAAATGGCGCAAAATAATTAATTAATCAAGCTTCAATATATACAAATTCGTCTTTTTCGTTTTCAATTTCTAAAATGTTGGTTACTTTTTTTGAGGTTTTCATTTTATCTTGTAAAATGGTAATTATGGCATCTTCTTTTTCTTTTTCTAACCGAAGTTTTAAAAATAATATTCTGCCCATTTCGTTGTTGTGCAAATCCATTTGCATTTCTAGTTCAGAATTAGGTGCTAATTTTTCATGAAGTGCTGTAATTTTTTCAGCCCAAGTAATCGATTTTTCAACAGATTTAGACACTTTAAAGCAATACAAACTAATTAAAACATTCCATAACGCATGGCGAAAAGCATTTGCACTGTTATTTTTATGATGTTTTTGTCCAAATAATTTTTTGGAAATAGCTAAAGTCCTTGCCGTTGCCCTATGCGTAGGAAAGAAAAATAATGGTCTGGAAACAAAATGAATTACCAGCAAAAAAAACTGTTTTATACTTAGCTTTTTTATTCGGTTCCAGAGGTTCATAAAAACTAAATTTAACTTTTATATTTTTTTACGGCATCAATAAATGCTTTAGCGTTTTCCATTGGAATATTGGGTAAAATGCCGTGGCCTAAATTGACGATGTACCGGTCTTTTCCGAATTCGTTAATCATTTGGGTCACCATTTTTTTGATGTCTGCAGGAGAAGAAAACAAACGAGCGGGATCAAGATTTCCTTGTAAGGTTATCTTTCCTCCAGTTAAATATCGCGCATTTTTTGGGGAGCAAGTCCAGTCCACTCCCAATGCTGCTGCTCCAGATTTTGCCATTACGTCTAAGGCAAACCAACATCCTTTTCCAAAAGCAATTACGGGAGATTCGTCTTTCAATGCATCGATAATTTGTTGCATATATCGCCAAGAAAACTCTTGGTAATCTGTAGGAGAAAGCATGCCTCCCCAACTATCAAAAACTTGAACGGCATCAACACCTGCTTTTACTTTTTCTTTTAAGTAGGCAATGGTTGTATCGGTTATTTTTTGCAATAAATCATGAGCGGCAAGAGGATGGGTAAAGCAAAATTCTTTTGCAATATCAAAGTTTTTTGAGCCTTGACCTTGCACGCAGTAACATAAAATGGTCCACGGTGAACCCGCGAAACCTATTAGAGGAATTTCGTTATTTAGTTTTTCTTTTGCCATTTTTATAGCTTCCATCACATAGCCCAAGGATTCGTTAATATCCGGAACAATCACTCTATCTACATCTTTTTGGGAACGAATTGGGTTTGGTAGCCATGGACCAAGTCCCGGTTTCATTTCCACTTCAATAAGCATTGCTTGCGGTATTACTAAAATATCACTAAATAATATAGCGGCATCCATTCCCAGCCTTCTTATGGGTTGCACGGTTATTTCAGAGGCAAGTTCCGGGGTTTGGCATCGGGTAAAGAAATCATATTTTTCTTTTATTGCTCTAAATTCCGGCAAAAATCTACCGGCTTGACGCATCATCCAAACGGGAGGTCGATCCACGGTTTCCCCTTTTAATGCTCTTAAAAAGAGATCATTTTTTATGGTATGCAACTTTGTGGTTTTGTCCTTTTTTATACTATTCATCCTTTTTTAATTTTTTAACAACTTGCTCCAAAACACTTTCTACACTAGTTGTATTGGCGATAATTATATTTTTTATGTACTTTTTTGCTTCCTCAGCAGTGGAAATTCCGATACAAAATGCAATGCCATTTTCTAGTTTATTTTTCATCGTAAAACTTTGTACGGCACTTGGACTAAAAAACAGAACACCATCAAATGATTGCTTAAACTTTTTTGGTTGTAATGTGGTTTTGTACACCACAATTTCTTCAAAAATAATATTATATTTTTTTAAAGCATTAGGAATGTCCTCGCTTCTTATGTTTCCGCAGAAGAAGGTAAAGGTTTCTTCTTTGTATTTTTGGGTTATTATTTTAGCTAATTCTTTTCCATAATTTGCAATTTCTTTAACTTGGTAATGATTTTTTTCTAATTGGTCTTTTGTTTTTTTGCCAACACAAAAACAGTTTTGAATGGCAATTTTATTTTTTAAAAGAGCTTTTACAGCATTTTGGCTTGTAATTATAGCGTTTTTAATGGGGTTATTTACTTGTATTGTATCTAACAATTCTATTTTTATGGCGTTATATTCTACTAAAGCAATTCCGGAATCGCGTATTGTTTTTTTTTGATTGGGTAAAAGTTTTTTAGTAGTTAAAACGGTTGCGCTCATTCTTTGCCTATTTCTGCTTTAATTTCACTCATTAGTGCTGCTCCACCTTGGTTTAAAATTTCTTCTGCACAATGTTTGCCAAAATCTTTAGCTTTTAGGAAGGGAATAGTTTTATTAATTTCCATTTTTTGAACGCCATCTAAACTGAACAAAACACCGGTAAAGGTTATTGTTTTTTCTGAAATAGTGGCTAAAGCACCAATTGGTGCAGTACATCCGCCTTCTAGTGTTTTTAAAAATTGGCGTTCTATTTGTACGCAAATTTCAGTGTCTTTATGATTTAAGGAGGTCAGCGCTTGGCGCAAATAGGGGTCGTTCTCCATAGCTACTACTAGCATTGCTCCTTGTGCCGGAGCGGGAATCATCCAGTCCAACACTAAAAAGTTTTCAGGTTTAAGAAGGATTCGGTCTAAACCAGCTTCGGCAAAGATGGCACCATTCCAGTTATTGTCTTGTAGTTTTTGCATTCTTGTGTTAACGTTTCCACGTAAATCAACAACGGTATGCTTTGGATATTTGTTGAGCCATTGTGCTTTTCTGCGCAAGCTTCCAGAGGCTATGATGCCTTGCTTGTTTAAAAAGTCTAGTCCTTTATGCACTAAAATGTCTTTTGGGGAAGCGCGTTTTAAAATGGCGGCTTCAATCATGCCTTTGGGTAAGGAGGTGGGAACATCTTTCATAGAATGCACTGCGACATCAATTTTTCCAGCTAACATAGCGATATCTAATGTTTTGGTGAAGATTCCTGTAATTCCCATTTCGTATAAGGGCTGGCTTAAGTTGAGGTCACCAGTTGATTTTACAGATACTAACTCTGTGGTGTGTCCTAAAGCTTCTAGTTTTTTTTGTACTGTAGTGGCTTGCCAAAGAGCCAATTCGCTATCTCTGGTGCCAATTCGTATGGGTTTTTTCATTACAGCTCCAACACTTTTGAGGGTTTATTGTCTTTTATGGCTGTTGCTTTTGGAAAGGTTACGGAAGTGTCTAATTGAAATATTTTTTGAATTAGCAGCAGGCTTTCATCAGCATCATCGTTGCTTTCTTTAAGATGATTGGCAACATGAGTGGTGATTTTTTGGATAATTCTGTTGGTAATTATTTCCGTTTGATCTTCATCAAATGCGGTATGTTTTTTTCGTTGAAAATCCATTTCAGCATCTTGGATGGATTTTAATTTCTTTTTCAAAGCATGAATGGTGGGAGCAAATTTTCTAGATTCTAGCCATTCGTTAAATTCCATTTTAACTTCTTCAATAATTATTTTTGCTTCCGGAATAAATGCTTTTCTTCTTTCTAAAGTATCATCTGTCATTTGCGAAAGGTGATCTAAATGAATCACTTCCACATTAGGAAGAGCTGCAACACTTTCAGACACGTTTTTTGGAATGGAAAGGTCTAAAATGAGTAATTTTTTCTTAGAGTAAATTAACTCGTCTGAAATGGTGGGGTTTTGTGAGCCGGTTGCCACAATTAAAATATCGGTATTTCTTATTTCAGCTTGTAAATCGGCATAGTCTTTAACAATCAAATTAAATTTTCCGGCAATTTTTTCTGCTTTGTCTTTGGTGCGATTAATTAAGGTTATTTGATTGTTTTTAGTGTGTTTTATAAGGTTTTCACACGTATTTCTACCAATTTTTCCAGTGCCAAAAAGAAGGATGTTTTTTTCAGAAACATTTTCTACATTTTTCATGATGTATTGCACGGAGGCAAAACTAACGGAGGTAGCGCCGGAAGATATTTCTGTTTCGGTTTTTATTCTTTTACTAGCTTGAATGACAGAATTTATTAATCGTTCTAAAAAAGGATTGGTCATTTCTAAAGCTTTTGAACGAATAAACGAATTTTTAAGTTGACTAATAATTTCAAAGTCACCTAATATTTGGCTGTCTAATCCGGTTCCTACTTGAAAAAGAAAAGAGATGGCCTCTTTATTTTTAAAAACGTAAGCTACTTTTTCAAATTCTTCAACAGTGCCGGTTGTATTAGCACACAATAGTTTAATGAGTTGGTAAGGATGTTCGGCAAAACCATAAAGCTCGGTGCGGTTACACGTTGAAGTAACTAGTAAAGCCTCTATGCCATCTTGTTTAGCCTGATGTAGTAATAGTTGTTTTGCGTTTTCGTCCAGACTAAATTTCCCTCGTATATCTGCATCTGCTTTTTTATAACTTAGTCCTATGGCATAAAAGGAAGTATGTTTTGAAATTGTTGTAGGGGTCATGAAATGATTTTTGCTATTTGACTACAAATGTACTTCGCTAATTTGAATAAAAGTATCGCTGAAAGTACTTTTTATAACGTTCGTTGTTAAAATGGATAAAAGCTTTCTTTATTTCATTAAAATGACTACTTTTATAACAAAATCAAGCCTTTTAGAATGCTTTCTTTAGATTGATTCTAAATAGCAAAAAGATGATAAATATCATAGTTTATGGAAAAAAGTAACGCTGAAGGTTCAGAAAAAGTAATTTCAATAGAAGATGGATTTTCCATTCTTACTATACAAAATGAAACCGATGAAAATCAGAAAGTTGTGCGAGATGTGGAAGCTAATTGCATACAGTTTCACTTTTGTATCAAAGGAAATGCGTCTTTTATTTTTAATGAGGGAAGATACATATTGCCCATTGAGGATGAAAAATCATTGTTGTTGTACAATCCACAAAAAGAACTTCCTTTAAATCTTGTGGTTGCCCCTAAATCATGGTTGGTTTCGTTTTTAGTTTCTATAAATAAGTTTCACTCGCTTTTTTCAGAAGAGGCCAGTTATATTGACTTTTTAAAGGAGGATAATAGCGATAAAAAATACTATCAAGACGGCACCATTACTCCTTCCATGGCCGTTGTTTTAACGCAGATTTTAAATTTTAATTTAAATCCGTCGGTAAAAAGAATTTATTTAAAAGGTAAAGCTTATGAGCTAATGGGATTGTATTTTAACAGACCCAATGAAGTAGATGTGGAACAATGTCCTTTTTTGATAGATGAAGACAATGTTCGGAAAATTAGAAATGCCAAAGAAATTATTATTCATCAAATTGCAGAACCACCAAGCTTGCAGGAGTTAGCAGATGCTATTGGTTTAAGTTTAAAGAAATTGAAAGAAGGATTTAAAGAAATTTATGGCGATACTGTTTTTGGTTTTTTGTTTGATTATAAAATGGAATATGCCAGAAAACTATTAGAAACAGGTTCGCACAACGTGAATGAAGTGGGATTAAAAGTGGGCTACAGCACCTCCAGTCATTTTATTTCGGCATTTAAAAAGAAGTTTGGAATAACGCCTAAAAAATATCTGATGACCTTGCGAAGCGCCAATTAAATTTTATTATAACAGTATTTTTTCTTCCTTGTTTGATGTCCTGATTTAATTTTTTTTAAGATAACAACACACATCAAAAAAATAAATAATAAATACTAATTCATAATTGTTACTTTGAAAAACAATGTTAAATTTGATTAACAATTATTAATTTAAAACCTTTAAAATTATGAAAAAATCTCTATTTTTCTTAAAACCCTGGGGGGGGGTAGGAAGCACTACTGTGTTAACCATCGAGCCAAATGAAACAAATTTTAATAGTATTACACACCCCAATCATACCGCCATACAAATTATGTTTCAAACATCGTTACCAGAAACGTATGGTCAAAACACCCGAAAATGTTATGACAATTGGAACAGAGCACCTATTGGGGGTAGTGTAACTAAGTTTAACGATGGTATTTTTAATGCCAATGTAACCATAACACCTCAGGATTCTACCTCCATTAATAATCCTAATTTGTTACTACAACTCGACCAGGGCTTGTATAAAATAGAAAAAAATTATCAAGATGGTGCTGTAAACCAACAGGTAATCTATAAAGACAATGAGTAATGTTTAATAGATTACTTTTATTTGTTTTTTTATGTAATTTACATCTTTTAAATGCGCAATGGGGAGAACATCTAATTATTGATAATGATATTTATTCAACCCAAAAGTTGATTTTAGCGGATTTAGATAATGATGGTAAAAAAGATATAATTTATTTTCGAAGTCATGATAGAGTTTATTGGTTGAAAAAAATAGATGCTGCAGGCAATTTTGGTCCACCAAATTTAATAGTTCAGAATCAGTTTAATTTAAGAGGGCTTGCGGTGGGGGATCTTACAGGCAATGGTTTTAAGGATGTTGTTATTTCAGCACCAGATGTAACTTTCCCCGGAACTTCTTTGAGATGGATGGAACATCTTGATGGAAACGGTACTTTTTCATCCCCGCACTTAATACCTGAAAACTCAAATACTCTAGCTCAATCAATTATTTTAGCTGATATGGATACTGACGGTATGTTAGATATTGTTGTTAGCGCAACACCATCTAGCGATGGAGGTATTAACTGGTATCGCAATTTAGGAAATGGTATTTTTTCAGCAGGCAATGTAGTGGTTACCAATTTTTCAAATGGTACTGGGATAGCTGTCGGGGATATAGATGGTGATAACGATTTAGATATTGTTTCCGGCACTTCAAATACCGGCGTGATGTCCTGGTTTGAAAACCTTGACGGACAAGGTACTTTTGGTGGGCCTAGACCAATTGGTTCTTCGGGCAATCCCGGTTTTAATGTCCAGCGCTTGCACCTTGTAGATATTGACGGCGATGGCGATTTGGATGTTGTGGGTAGTTCTGGCTTAACTCAAGCATTCGCTTGGTGGGAAAATCTAGATGGGTTAGGCAATTTTAGTTTAGAAAATTTTATTGAATTGGAAAATTTAATTACAGGCGTTTACCCGGCAGATATTGACAATGATGGCGACATAGACTTGTTTACCTTGTCACCCGGTTTTATGCGTTGGTATGAAAATCTGGATGGTTTAGGCAGCTATGGTGAAGCAATTTTAATTACAGATAGCTTACCTTCTGCAGTAACTATTGAAGCAACAGACATCAATAGCGATGGATGGGTTGATGCTGTAACAGCATCTCAAATAAACAGAACTATTTTATGGTATGAAAACAGTTTGTTGTCTATAAACGATTTAAGTAAACAGCCTTTTTTTATATATCCTAATCCAGTTGATGATACCCTAAATTTCAATGTAAAAGAACCACCTACCCTAGTTAAAATTTTCACACTTTTAGGTCAGCCTATTCAGCATGAGTGGAGGCAGGGTAGTAATGAGATTGACATATCTGGTTTACTTCCCGGGATGTATCTAATTGAGCTTGTTTTTTCAAATAAAACTATAGAGAGGTATAAATTTATTAAAAAATAAACGACTTCAATATAAAAACCTTTTATTTTTTAAAGCAAATCTAATTTTAATTAGGTTTGCTTTTTGTATTTTTAATAGCTTATAATGTATGTTTTTATTATTTTTTAAGACTATTGTATTCTTTATCAACTAATTTGTACACACTTTATATAAAAAACCAATCATGAAAAAGACACTCCCTTTTGTAGTACTATTTATAAGTTTTATAGCTATAAGCCAAAATACCACCAACCAAATATTAGGAGAAATAATACAAAAAGTTTCTGAGGAAACCCAAGGAGAGGACGGTCGTTGGCAATTTGTCATCGAAGAACGCACCTTTTTGTGTTTAACAGACCAAAACAATAACAGAATGCGAATTATGACGCCCATTACGGAAGTTGAAAATCTTTCAGAAGAAGATCTTAAAAATGCATTAACCGCAAATTTTCATACCGCACTTGATGTTAAATATGCCATTTCCAACGAAATACTTTGGTCGGTATTTATTCATCCTTTAAAAGAATTAACAGAAAATCAAATTATTGATGCCATATCACAAGTGTTTTATGCAGCCGAAACTTTTGGCACCATATATAGTAGCACCAATCTTATATTTCCCGGAAATACGCAAAACAAAGAATTAGATGAGGTGGAACCTAAAAACACCAAAGTACTAAAATTACAAAAAGGGTAATACTTCTTATATTGCTATTCATTTATTTTATACATTTTTAAAACATCTCCACATTACAATAGTGTACTTTTGTACTATTAAAAGCAAACAACTTATGAGCAATAAAGGCGTCCTTCTTGTAAACTTGGGCTCTCCAGACAGTACAGACCCTAAAGATGTAAAAAAATATCTCGGTGAATTTTTGATGGATGAACGGGTAATTGATGTTCCGTATTGGTTTCGTGCTTTTCTTGTAAAAGGAATTATTTTAAATACACGACCAAAAAAATCAGCGGCTGCTTACAAAAAAATTTGGTGGAAGGAAGGATCTCCACTTATTGTACTTTCAGAACGACTTCAGGAAAAAGTGGACGCACACACTAGTGTACCCGTGGCTTTAGCCATGCGTTACGGTAGCATAACCATAAAAAACGGATTACAAAAACTTTATGACCAAGGCATAACAGAAGTTCTTGTTGTGCCGTTGTATCCACAATTTGCCATGGCAACCACTGAAACCATATTAGTTTTAGCCGAAGAGTTGCGAGAAAAATATTTTCCGGAAATGAAACTTTCTTCTATTCCTGCTTTTTACAACAAGCCGGAATACATAGAAGTACTTTCTAATAGTATAGCCGAAAAACTGGAAGGATTAGGTCAAGAGCATCTTTTGTTTAGTTATCACGGTGTTCCGGAACGGCATATACGAAAAAGTGATATAACAAAGTCGCATTGTAAAATAGATGGGCAATGCTGCCAAAGTGCTTCGCCGGCACATCCGTTTTGTTATCGCCATCAATGTTATGAAACCACACGGTTGGTAGCAGAAAAATTAGGATTAAAGGAAGGCTCATTCAGCACGTCCTTTCAATCCAGATTGGGATTTGATCCCTGGTTACAGCCATATACCGATAGAACTATTGAACGACTTGGTTTAGAAGGAATTAAAAAAATGGCTATTGTTACTCCAGCATTTGTAAGCGATTGTTTAGAAACTTTAGAAGAAATAGCCATGGAAGGCGCCGCATTATTTTATGAAGTGGGCGGAAAAGAATTTACTACAATTCCCTGCATAAACACACGCGAGGATTGGGTTCGGGTTCTTAGTGGTTGGATAGACCATTGGGCATTAGTGGATACAGAAACAGCAATAGCTTGATGAAAATCTCTCGTTCAGAAAATCTTGGTACAAAACCCATAGGAAAACTATTACTTCAACAGGCTTTACCTGCATCTATAGGTATCTTAGTGATGTCGCTAAACATTCTGGTGGATACCATTTTTGTTGGAAACTGGATTGGCTCGATTGCCATTGCCGCCATTAATGTTGTGCTTCCGGTTTCTTTTTTTATTGCAGCACTTGGCATGTCTATTGGGATTGGGGGTTCGTCTATAATCTCTAGAGCATTAGGTTCTAAAAATCAAGAAAAAGCATTAAAAACCTTCGGAAATCAAATTACAATTACCGTGTTTCTTTGTACCCTTTTGGTAGTGGTAGGTTTGATTTATATAAACGATTTAATTCCTGCTTTTGGAGGGAAAGGCGAAATTTTTGAACCCGCAAAAATTTACTATAGAATTGTCCTGTATGGCGTGCCACTTTTAGCACTTTGCATGATGGGAAATACCGTAATTCGGGCAGAAGGCAAGCCAAAATTTGCTATGATTGCCATGATTATTCCTTCCGTAGGAAATTTAGTGTTAGATTATTTGCTAATCAACGTTTTTGATATGGGTATGGCAGGTGCAGCATGGGCAACTACCATTTCTTATGGCATGTGTTTTAGCTATGTACTTTGGTTTTTTCTTTCAAAAAATTCGGAATTAAAATTGAATAGCTCTCATTTTGGCATCGATTTTTCTATATTAAAAGAAATAAGTTCCTTAGGTTTTGTAACATTGGCAAGACAGGCAGTAGTGAGTATTACCTATCTTTTAATGAACAATATTTTGTTTGATTTGGGAGGCGAATCTTCAGTAGCAGTGTATGCCATTATCGGCAGAATGTTGATGTTTGCATTATTTCCAGTGCTTGGAGTTACGCAAGGATTTTTACCAATAGCCGGCTATAATTATGGCGCCAATTTACATCCTCGTGTGCGCGAGAGTATCAATAAAGCCATAATGTATGCTTCCTTTGTGGCGCTATTTGTTTTTGGGTTTATCATGTTTTTTGCCGAAGAAATTGTTTCGGTTTTTACTACAGATTCTCGGATACTTGCTGACACTCCAAATGCGATGCGTTGGGTTTTTGCCGCAATTCCTATCATAGCCATTCAATTGATAGGAGCCGCTTATTTTCAGGCAATTGGAAAAGCGATTCCTGCATTACTTTTGACCCTTACGCGGCAAGGGTTTTTCTTTATACCATTAGTATTAATTTTACCGACATATTTTGGAGAACTTGGCGTTTGGATTTCTTTTCCGATAGCCGACCTTGCTTCTACTATTGTAACAGGATATTTTTTAAATCGCGAAATTCGCTTAAAGTTGAAGCAACAAACTCCAGTATAACATAGAATGCGTATTTTTAATCATAAATAATAATCGACACTTTCCAATGGAATATAATTATATAAAATCGCTTCATCTTATTTTTGTCATAACTTGGTTTGCCGGATTGTTTTATATTGTACGGCTTTTTGTTTACCAAATTGAGGCATCTAAAAAACCTTCACCTGATAAAGAAATAATTGGCGAACAATTAAAGATTATGGCAAAACGTCTGTGGTATATCATCTCTTGGCCTTCGATGATTCTAGCATTAGTTTTTGGCATATGGGTTTTGGCACTCCGACTTTTTTTTATTACCGATGCTTGGATGCAGGTAAAATTGGTTTTTGTTGTTTTTCTTATCTTTTATCATATAAAATGCCATATATATTTTAAACAATTACAAAAGGGAATTGTTAAACATAGTTCAAATTATATGCGTATTTTTAATGAAGGCGCTACTATCGTGTTATTTGCCGTAGTATTTTTAGTAATTTTAAAAAATTCTATCGATTGGATTTATGGCACTATCGGCATTATTTTATTTTCGGTTGTAATCATGTTGGGAGTTAAATTGTATAAACGAATTCGCGAAGGCAATAAATAACATTCGTTATAGGAATCATCCAAAAAATGAAAAACGCATAAATTTTTTGCTTACAAAGCAATATTGATATGATAAAAGGCAAATTTTCTTTACGAATAAGAATTTTCTTCTCCATGATTTTTCTGGTTTTGGGGGCTTCAATACTTATTGCCGCAGTCACCATTTATCAGTATAGAGAGGAAGCAGTAAACTACCACAGAGAACGCTTAGAACGTAAAGAAGATGCTATAAGAGCAAGCATAAACTATGAGTTACGACAAACTTCTTTTGAGGTAATTACCAAAAATATACCGTTGATTTTTAGAGATAAAATATATGAAATTCAGGATATTCACAACTTGGAAGTAATCCTTTTTGATTTAGAAGGAACCCTTTTAAAATCATCAAAAGCATCCTTTTTTGAGGAGCCTTCGAACAAAATTCCCGAACATGTTTTAGAAGGGTTAAAATATTCCATTAATAAGAAATATGTAGAACGTTTTAAAGAGAATAATCAAAACTATCTTTCTTCCTATTCCTATATAACCGATAATTATTTCAAGCCAATAGCAATTCTTAATTTACCCTATATTGAAGATGATGATTTTATTACCCGAGAGTTAACCGATTTTTTAATGAAATTGGGAGAAGTCTATCTCTTTATGATTTTAATAGCAATCATTCTTTCTTACTTTTTGTCAAAACATATCACCAAGTCCTTACATGCCATTAGCGAAAAAATCAAGAATACGCGCTTAGACAAGGCAAATAAAAAAATTGACATTCAAAATGCTAGCGAGGAAATAGCAACCGTAGTAACCGCCTACAACAATATGATTGACGAGTTAGAAAATAGTGCGGCTGCTTTAGCTGCAAATGAGCGAGAGTCTGCATGGCGTGAAATGGCAAAACAGGTGGCGCATGAAATTAAAAATCCATTAACCCCTATGCGGTTAACCGTACAAAGTTTTGAAAGAAAATTCAATCCTGAGGATCCGGATATTCATGAAAAAATAAAAGAATTTAGTGCCACGATGATTCAGCAAATTGACACGATGGGTTCTATTGCCTCTGCATTTTCAACCTATGCTAATATGCCTGCGCAAAAAGAGGAAACCTTGAACGTTGTAAAAATTACTAAGCTTGCATTAGATATTTTTAATGAAGAATTCATTCAATTTTCATCAGAAGAAAAAGACATCACGGTAAAATTAGACCGTACACAACTCATTCGAATCATCACTAACTTAGTTAAAAACGCTATACAGTCGGTATCAGAAGTAGCAAATCCTTCGGTTAAAGTGTTCGTGTTCACTAAAGAAAATCAAGCTTTAATAACCGTGTCAGATAATGGCATTGGCATTTCAAAAGAAAACAAATTAAAAATATTTGAACCTAAATTCACCACAAAAAGCAGCGGCATGGGACTTGGTCTAGCAATGGTTAAAAATATAGTTGAAACCTATGGCGGCAGTATTACCTTTACTTCCACTGAAGGAAAAGGAACCACCTTTACCGTTACCTTTCCTATTTTAGCAGATGTTACTAACCTAAAAACAACAACTCATGATTTTTGAAAACCTTTTGGTAAAAACAACAAACAACATCACTACAATTACCATAAACAGACCAACCAAATTAAATGCGCTAAATCGTGCAACAATTAAAGAGTTGCGAAGTGCATTTGAGCAAGCAGATACCGATAAAAATACCAAAGTAATCCTTATTACCGGAAGCGGAGAAAAAGCCTTCGTGGCAGGAGCAGATATTCAAGAATTTGCTAATTTTAGTACAGAAGAAGGATCTAAACTAGCAGCCGAAGGTCAAACACTTCTTTTTGATTTTATTGCTAATTTATCCACACCTGTGATTGCAGCTGTAAACGGTTTTGCACTAGGAGGAGGTTTAGAATTAGCCATGGCAGCACATTTTAGAATAGCCAGTGATAATGCCAAAATGGGTTTGCCGGAGGTTTCCCTTGGAGTAATACCCGGTTATGGAGGCACACAACGCCTTCCACAACTTGTTGGTAAAGGACGTGCTATGGAAATGATAATGACCGCAGGAATGATTGATGCACAAAAAGCTTTAGAATACGGCTTAGTAAATCATGTTACTTCCCAAGAAGAATTACTCTCATTTGCCGAAACCATTGCACAAAAAATTATGAAAAATTCACCTGTTGCAATTGCTTCAGCCATCAAAGCCATAAATGCAAATTTTGAAGATAGTGTAAATGGATTTCACACAGAAATAAAAGAATTTGGCAGTTGTTTTGGCACGGCAGATTTTAAAGAAGGAACCTCCGCATTTTTAGAAAAAAGAAAGGCAGCGTTTCCAGGGGTATAGATATATTTTTTTAAACCAGATAAAAATTTTAAGAAAAGTTTAACTACATTTGAGTTTTAAACCACACCAAATGAGAGCTATATATTTTTCCCTTACCCTTAGTCTTTTTTTTCTTTTTTCCTGTAAAAATAGTGAAACCACAAACAGGCAAGTTTTTAACACACAAGATCTTAATCACGCCAATCTTGCGTTATTAGAAGCAGTGATGGATGACGCATTTACTCCACCCGTTGCCACAAGAATTTATGCCTATTCCCATATTGCACATTATGTAACCCTTCAAAGTTTTTATCCGGATAGTCTTGTGGATATATCCAATAAATTAAATGATCTTTCCGCCTTACCGAAACCTAGTAAGGAAAACGTAAATGCGGAATTAGCTGCGTTATTGGCTTTTTCAAAAACAGCTAAAAAACTAATTTTTTCGGAACACCTTATAGATTCCTTAACACAAAATATAAAAGATAAGGCAAAAGAAAATAAATTATCTGAAACAACTATCCAAGCATCGGAAAGTTACGCAGCAACCATTGCTGGACACCTAAGTAACTGGATTGATAAAGACATGTACATTGAAACCCGAACCTATGATAGATTTACAAGCACCAAAAAACCTGAAAACTGGAGAGAAACACCCCCCGATTATGAAACTGCATTAGAACCATATTGGGATAAATTAAGAACCCTAGTAATTGACAGTCCTTCTGTGTACATTCCTGCACCTTTACCAAAATATGACACCGCCAAAGAATCTGATTTCTATAAAATGGTGCTGGAAGTTTATGATGAATCAAAAAACACCACGGAAGAAAAACAAAAAATAGCTTGGTTTTGGGATTGCAATCCTATACTTACCATCCATAAAGGACACATGATCCAAACCATCCATAAATTTGCTCCTGCAGGACATTGGATGCATATCATTGATCAAATTACTGAAAAAGAAAACACCAATTATTTTAAAGCAGCTAAAGCATATACCTTTACTTCTATAGCCATGTTTGACGCCGTTATAGCGGCCTGGCACATAAAATATAAAACAGATTTAGTAAGACCTGTTACCTACATTCAAGAATATTTTGACCCTCATTGGTTGCCGGTTTTACAAACACCTCCTTTTCCTGAATATACTAGTGGCCATAGTGCTACATCTGCTTCTGCAGCGGGCGTTCTTACCGCTATTTTTGGTGAAAATTATTTTTTTGAAGATAATACACAATTACGTTTTGACCTAGAGAGTCGCTCCTTTAACTCCTTTAAAGAGGCTGCCAGACAAGTAGATTTTAGCAGATTTTATGGCGGTATTCACTATATGCAAGGAGTAAATGAAGGATCAAAACAGGGATATTTTGTAGCTAATATCGTTTTAGAAAAACTGAATAAATAAATATACATTAGGTTGAAAAAATTTAAGTTATTAATTCTACAAGTTGTTTTTTGTTCTCTTTTTATTCAATGTAATAAAGAGAATAAAAAAGCAACAAACACACTTGAAGCTACTAAAACAACAATTCCTTTATTTGAATATTTAAACAAAAGCGATACAGGGATTGATTTTGCAAATACAATTACCGAAAATGAGCAATTTAATTTTTTGCTTTATGAATATCTTTATAATGGAGGAGGAGTTGCCATAGGTGATATTAATAATGACGGATTACAAGATCTTTATTTTTCCGGAAACACGGTTTCAAACAAATTGTATTTAAACGAAGGCAACTTTAAGTTTAAAGACATCACCGAAAGTGCCAAAGTAAACGGTGGACAAGGGTTTAAAACAGGGGTTACTATGGCTGATGTTAATAACGACGGCTTGCTGGATATATATGTTTCTAAATCTGCCTTGCAAAACCCAGATCTTCGCCGAAATTTACTTTACATAAACAATGGTGACCTTACATTTACTGAAAATGCTGCTGAATATGGGCTTGACGACCCGGGATATTCTGTTCAAGCCTACTTTTTTGATATGGACGGCGATGGCGATTTAGATGTATATATACTAAACCATCCCGGAAATTTTAGAGAATCTAATACCATTAAAATAACACAAAATAAGGATGGTGAACTAGGATTAGCTACCCCAACTTCATTTGAATTTGTGTCGGACAGACTATATAAAAACACCAATAATAAATTTACAGATATATCAAAAAGTGCAGGAATCCTTAATGAAGCCTTTGGTTTAAGTGCTGTAATAGCCGATTTTAATAACGACAATTTACCCGATATTTACGTGGCTAATGACTATGTTATGCCAGATCGATTATTAATAAACCAAGGAAATTCTACCTTCATAGATGAATTAGACAAATACCTTAAACACACCTCCTTTTCTTCCATGGGTTCAGATTATGGCGATGTTAATAATGACGGTTGTCTAGATTTAATTACTGTGGATATGCTTGCCAAAGACAATTATCGTCGTAAAACACTTATTATGGCGCAAAATTATGACAAGTATGAAAAAATGCTGAAATATGGTTTGAAAGTCCAGTTTACTTCAAATATGCTTCAAATAAACTCTTGTACTGAGAACTTTTCAGATATCGCTTTTATGGATGGCATTGCTTATACCGATTGGAGTTGGAGCCCCCTTCTTGCTGATTTTGATAACGATGGATTAAAAGATATTCACATTACAAATGGGTATGTTAGAGATATTACCAATAACGATTATGCTAAATTTGAAATGGATAAATTGCAAAAACAATTAAACGCCAAAGAAATCACTTTACTTGATTGGATTCAACAAATACCAAGCGTTGCAGTGTCTTCATTCTTTTTTAAAAATAATGGAAATTTGTCTTTTGAAAACGCATCTACTTTATGGAATAGTGGTCCTCCCGCATTTTCTAATGGCTCTGCTTATGCCGATTTAGATAATGATGGATTTCTTGATCTCGTTGTAAGCAACATCAATTCTTTACCATTTATAATGAAAAATAAAGGGAATGAATTAACTAATAATAACTATTTAGCAATTAATTTAGTTCCTATAAAAGGCAAAACAAACCTAGGCACAATGGCAAAGGCATACCTTTCTGACGGCTCCATCTTAACCGAGCACTATAACCCAACTAGAGGATTTTTATCGTCTTCACAACATCGATTGCATTTTGGCATTAAAGAACACCTTACAATTCAAAAAGTAGAAATAATTTGGCCGGACAGAAAAATGCAAATCCTAGAAAATCCCGAGTTAAACCAAATTCTTGCTGTTGAAAAAAATCCAACACAAGATTTTAAACCGGAAACCATCGAATATAGTTATTTTGAAGATGCCTCTAAAGTTCTTCCAAAAGAAGCATTTCATACAGAAAATGAATATATCGATTTTAAAAGAGAAGCCTTACTTCACCATAAATATAGTCAAGAAGGACCTGCAGTTTCTGTGGGAGATGTAAATGGCGACGGGTTAGAGGATTTATTTTTAGGAGGAGCCTTAGGATTTCCCGGAAAGCTTTTTCTTCAAAACAACCAGGGAAATTTTACACGAAAAGTAATCATTGATTTTGAAAAAGACAAAAACTTTGAAGATGTAAATTCGCTATTTTTTGATGCAAACGGCAACGGATTTCTTGATTTATACGTAGTGAGTGGTGGAAATGAAGAACTTGCTAATAACCCAAACTACCAAGATAGACTTTACCTAAACGATGGCAAGGGAAATTTTACCAGAGCTATAGATGCCTTACCTCAGCTTTATGAAAGCGGAGCAGTAGTAAAAGCCTCAGATATTGATGGTGATGGACAATTAGACCTTTTTGTAGGCGGAAGAGTTACCCCTGGAAGAAATCCAGAAACACCCAAAAGCTATTTGCTTAAAAATAATAATGGAAAATTTACCGATGCAACAGCATTGTGGTCAGAAAATCTTTCTGAAATAGGGATGATTACCGACGCTGTTTTTGCAGACATAGATAACGACAACAAGAATGAACTTATTCTTTCCGGAGAATGGATGCCCATTACTGTTTTTAAATATATAGAGGGAAAATATATAAATGTCTCTGAAAAATTTGGATTGCACTCCAAAGTGGGGTGGTGGTACTCCTTAGCTGTAGAAGACATAAATGGCGATGGGTTTTTGGATATTTTGGCTGGAAATCTTGGCTTAAATTCGCTATTAAAGGCATCTCCAAGCGAACCGATTTCTATTTTATACAATGATTTTGATAACAATGGAAGTTTAGATGCTGTTCTTTCATATTACATGGAAGGAGGTAGTCATCCCTATCCTATTCGAGATCGCATGCTTACACAAATGGTTATGCTTAGAAAACGGTTTACTAGATATGAACCTTATGCAAATGCAGGCATTAGCGATATTTTTACACCACAAGAGCTTAGTAATGCAAAAAAATTAGAAGCCAATCATTTAGAACACACGCTTTTTATAAACAATAACGGAAAGGATTTTAGCAGTATGCATTTGCCTAAATATACTCAAATATCCACTGTAAAATCTATACAACTAGCTGATGTAAATAAAGATGGTAATTTAGATATACTTTTGGGTGGAAACTTCTATGGCACCGATGCAGAAATTAGCAGATATGATGCATCTATTGGCGCGGTTTTATTAGGAGATGGAAAAGGAAATTTTGAAGTTATTCCACCAGTGGAAAGTGGATTTATAATTCCGGGGAATGTGAAAGAAATTGTGCCTATAACCATTGGAAGCAAACCATATTATTGGATTGTTAGGAACAATGATACTAGTAGCCTGTTGCAATTAAAGTAATTTTTTCTTAAAGTATCCCATCCCACTCGTTATAAAATTGCTTTAGAAATTGCTCCATAAAGAGATGCCTTTTTGCAGCTAATTTCTTACCGGTTTCCGTATTCATTTTGTCTTTTAAGAGCAACAATTTTTCATAGAAATGATTAATAGTGGGTGCGGTTGAGTTTTTGTATTCTTCTTTGGTAAAGTTTAAATTTGGAGTCATTTCAGGGTCGTATAGTTTTCGGTTTTTAAAGCCGCCGTAATTAAAAGCCCTTGCAATCCCCATAGCACCAATGGCATCTAATCGATCGGCATCCTGAACGATATCTAACTCCTTGGAACGAAATACTTGTTTGGCATGACCGCCTTTAAACGAAATATTTTCAATGATTTTGATTACGTGCTCACGGATGTTTTCTGCAACCATTTCTTTCTCTAAAAAGTCTCTAGCCATAGAAGGACCAATACGTTCATCGCCATTTTGAAATTTACTGTCTCCAATATCGTGAAGTAACGCTCCTAATTGAACTACGAGGATGTCACATTTTTCGTTTTCTGCAATCAAGCAGCTATTTTTATAAACCCGCTCTATATGAAACCAATCGTGACCCCCTTCTGCATTTTTCAAGATTTGTTTTACAAAAGCAATTGTATTTGTAATAAGAATTTGCACTTGGGTTTTGTTCATTATTACTGTTTTATGGCACTTTTTATTTGGGTTTCTAAAGTATCAATAATGACTTCGGAAGAATAATCAGAAATTTTAATAAAAGGATGTACAGTGAATTTTAAATGCACCCCTAAAGGAATAGGAAACATACCATAGCGTTGTAATTTCCACGAATTGTTAATGGAAATTGGAAGAACATATCCTGTTGGTATGTGCTGTATAAGCGTTTGTAATCCTTTGCGATGAAAGGTTTTAGGTTCGCCTGTTCTGCTGCGTGTGCCTTCAGGAAAAATAACTCCACTGCGATTGTTTTTCTCCAGATAGTTAGCAAATTCAATCATTTTTGACAGTGCTTGTTCTGGGTTTTTACGATCAATAAGTACCGAACCTCCGTGTCGTAAATTAAAAGACACACTTGGAATTCCCTTGCCTAGTTCTTTTTTAGAAACAAATTTAGGATGAAAACGCCGCAAACTCCATATAATAGGAGGAATATCATACATGCTTTGGTGATTTGTAACAATAATAAAAGGCACATTTTTAGGAATGTTGTTTGGCACAGAAAAGTCAAATCGGGTGCCCAAAATGCGCAAGGCGCCAACGGTGAAAAAGTTCATATAGTCCACACTTTTTTTGTGCGCTTGATAGCCAAAAACATTAAAGCAAAACCATTGTATGGGGTGAAAAATAGCCAAAACAGAGCCGAAAGCGAGATAATAAATCACACTTAAAGGATAACTAAGTAAGTGAAGAAGCTGTTTCATCTGTTATTTTTTATTTGTTTTTTAATAGTCAGATGTAATACCCTAAGAACAATTAGTTGGTTAGATAAATCTGTTAATGGGCATTTTATATACATGCTATAAAAATAAAAAAACCACTCAGCAAAAGTGGTTTTTTCTTGAATAATCTCAACTATATGCTAAAGATTTTTAGCAATACTCATTGTAAGCATTCTTTAAATTTTCAGCAATCAATTCTGCAGGACGACCTTCAATGTGGTGACGCTCTAGCATATGCACCAATTCGCCATCTTTAAATAAAGCCATAGAAGGAGAGCTGGGTGGAAAAGGAGCCATTTCTGCTCTTGCAGCTTCTGTTGCTTCACGATCTACACCGGCAAAAACAGTAACTAATTGATTAGGTTTTTTTGCATTTTGCAAAGACATTTTAGCGCCTGGACGTGCATTAGCAGCGGCACAACCACAAACCGAATTCACTACAACTAGGGTAGTACCTTTTTGGTGTATGGCTTTGTTCACTTCTTCTTGGGTATGTAATTCGGCAAAACCTACATTAGTAAGGTCTTCGCGCATGGGCTTAACTAATTCTGGTGGATACATATATTTCTTATTTATAATTATTCTAAAGGGCAAAGATACTAAATTACAAAAAATCAGGGGATATATTCTCGTCATAAATTCATATTAAAATTAACGATTTCAAAGATTAGTGTTCAGTGTTCGGTGTTCAGTATTCGGTGTTCAGTGTTCGGTGTTCAGTGTTCGGTGTTCAGTGTTCGGTGTTCAGTATTCGGTATTCAGTGTTCAGTGTTCGGTGTTCAGCGTTCGGTGTTCAGTGTTCGGTGTTCAGTGTTCGGTGTTCAGTATTCGGTGTTCGGTGTTCAGTGTTCGGTGTTCAGTGTTCGGTGTTCAGTATTCGATGTTCAAATACTTCCTTCTCAATACTCAATACTAATTCTTATCTTTGGCAATTCATTACAAGTTTAATTAGCAGAGAATATGATTCGTTGGATTGCAGCAATAGCTGGATATATTTTTTTTAGGTTTCCTGGAGCTATAATTGGGTTTATTTTGGGAAGTGTTATTGAGGGTTTAGGTAAAAAAACAAGAGTTAGTAATAGTTCCGGAGGACAACAAGTAACTCCTGCCGATTTTGAGCTTAATTTACTTTCTTTAGCCTCCATGGTGATTAAGTCTGATGGAAATGTAAGTGCTGCTGAAATGCAATTTGTTCAGAATTATTTTGTACAGGCTTATGGTAAAGAAAGGGCTAACGCAACCTTCCGGACTTTTAATGAGGCAGTAAAAAACAGGGAAGTTACCACACAACCTATTTGTGAATATCTGCGAATGCGCACCCGCTATGAATCCAGACTTCAAATTATTCATTTTCTTTTTAATATAGCGCAGGCAGATGGACTAGTTTCACAACCTGAAGTGGAAAAAATACGGGAAATAGCCGGATTTTTAGCAATAGGGTATCGCGATTTTGAAAGTATTAAAGCGATGTTTTTCAAAAATCCGGATAGTGCTTATAGGATTTTGGAGATAGAAAAAACAGCTACTCCTTCCGAAATCAAAGCCGCTTACCGCACCATGGCAAAAAAATACCATCCGGATAAACTACAGCATATGGATGAGGCCTATCGCAAAGGTGCTGAGGACAAATTTCGGAAAGTGCAAGAGGCTTATGAGCATTTGCAGAAGGAGAAGGGGTTTTGAAATAAATTTTTTTTCTCGGGACAAATGTCCTATATTTGAGGACAAATGTATGAATGATGAAAACGGTAAACAAACAAATCCATCAAGTCAATGAAGCTGCTGCTGTTTATGTTGCACAAACGCCTCTTTCCATTAGGAGAGGCCGTGTAAATAAAAACTTTTCATTTCAGGATTTTTTAGATAATAAATTGTTGGTGATTCATTCTATCAGGACAGGGATCACTTTTGACTTGTTTTCTGAAATTACAAAAATCACCCCATTTTCTGATGATGATTGGGCTGAAATACTCAATATTTCTTCAAAGTCCTTACAACGTTACAGGGCAGAGAAGGACTTTCGCTTTAAACCCATTCATTCTGAAAAAATCATTGAAATTGCTGAAGTGGCGCTTTTAGGAAATACTGTTTTTGATACAAGCAGTCAGTTTTATTTGTGGTTGCGCATGCCGCTTTTTGCTTTGGGCTCCATGAAACCCATCGAGCTACTTAAAGATTCTTATGGCAAAGAGATGGTGCTTGATGAACTGCACAGAATTGATCAAGGCATCTTTGTGTAATGCAAGTTTTTAGGTTGTCCCGAAAAAAATATGCAAACGAGCTCTCAGGAAAAGGGGCGGGATTCTCCGGTAACCGCTGGAATACTAAAGGAGTCGAAATGATTTATTGTGCCGAAAGCCGTGCACTGGCAATGGCAGAAGTGATGGTGCATTTGCCAGTTTATTTTCTTCCGAAAGATTTTGTAATGCTGGAAATACGGATACCTGACTCCGTTAAAATTAAAGAAGTCCTTCCAAAGGAACTCCCTGAAATGTGGAATGGATTTCCACATCATCCGAAAACCCAATGGATAGGCAATCAATTTATAAAAACCAATGAATTTGTTGTCTTAAAAGTGCCTTCAGCGGTTGTGCAGGGGGATTTTAATTTTTTATTGAACCCTTTTCATTCCCAATTTAAGAAAATCAAAATAATATCGCAATCCCCTTTTATTTTTGACAGCCGCTTTTTTGAATGATACCGATTAAAGACTGCCACAAGGACACCGAGAAAAAATTCCAAAAAGTTCAGGAAGCTTTTGAGTAGTTGCAGAAAGAAACAAGGCAATAGTTTTAACAAAAATTTAACCTTTAATATTTGGTTTTTACAGGGGGGGGGGGTAGATTAGCTGTATATTTAACTATTAAAACCTTTTATTATGAAAAAATTATTTATTTTAACCAGTCTTTTGTTTTCATTAATTTTAATAGTTTCTTTTACTCAATTTAAAAAAAATGTACAGATTAAAAAAGAAACTGTTATAGAGTCAACTGCCGATTATACTATTTATAAAGTTGGTGGGATATGTTATCTTTGTACTGGTTGTAAACCTGATGGTAATGGAGGTATGAATTGTGTAGAATGCCATCCCGTTACATGTCCTGTAGTTGAACAATAAAAATTATACTGTTTCCAATGAAAAAGCCTGTTTTCTTTATTTTCTTTTTGTTTTTGAATCTACTGTATGCTCAACAAGAGCAAAACATTATAATAACTTATTCGGAATACTACAATACAAGATCAGATTTTGCTTGGGAGCATCAACTTATTGTTGAAGGTGCAAATGCGTTGTTTATAGAACAAATCGAAAAAGACAAACCTGCCGAAGAAAGAACGTATAATGAAGATGGCTCTTTTTCTTTACGATTTAATTATACGGGTGGCATACCAAAGTTTGTATATTATAACAATAAACAAAAAACAATATTTTTTAGAAAAATAGTTGGTGGAGAAATGGTTTTGGTTAAAGACAAACTAGAAACTATTGATTGGCTGATTACTGATGAAACAAGAACAATAAGTTCATTTTTATGCAACAAAGCTATAGGTAAATTTAGAGGCAGAACCTACCAAGCTTGGTTTACTACCGCAATTCCCATAAACTACGGCCCTTGGAAATTACAAGGCTTGCCGGGTTTAGTACTAGAAGCAACAGATAACGATGGTTTTTATCATGTGGCAGCAACAACGTTTCAATTTAATGATCAAAAAATTATGTTGCACGATGAATTACTGAAAGATGTTAAATGGGAAAAAGCAATAGAATTTGAAAAATTTTTAAAACTCAACAAAACAAGTGCTGAAATGAGCTTTAAAAAACTTCAAGCATCCATGCCTAGAGGAACAAAGCTTGAAATGAGTGATGAAAAAGTGCCAGAGTTAGAATTATTTGATGAATAAGTTGAAACCATTTTGTTTTTCTTTAAAAATGTATTGCCTGATACTCCTTTTATCAGGCAATTTTGCTTTTACACAAAGTGAAATATCTGGAGTTTTATTAGATAGCACGCAAAACCCTATTGCTTTTGCTAATGTAATTTTAAAAACCAGTGACACAAAAATAATTGTAACATATACCGCTACAAATTCTGAAGGATACTATTTTCTTAAAACAGACAAAACAGGTCACTTTGGATTAGAATTTATTGCACTTTCATACCAAAAAAAAAGTATTCCAATTACACTTGAAATCCAACAAAACAAAATAATTAATGCCACCCTCGCTTATGAGCCGGTGTCGCTCAATGAAATTATTTTACATACAGAAGCAGCCATAAAAAAAAGACTAGATACCACTACTTTCAAGGCAAGTGCTTTTACAAAAGGCAATGAACAAGTGGTTGAAGATTTACTAAAAAATATCCCAGGCGTCACCGTGGAAGAAGATGGCACTATAAAAGTAGGAAACAAAGCAATAGAAAAAGTAATGGTAGATGGCGATGATTTTTTTGAAAAAGGATATAAACTACTTACCAAAAACCTAAACGCCGATGCCGTTGAAAATGTTCAGGTATATGAGCGTTATTCAAATAATAAATTGCTAAAAGGCATTGAAGAAAGTGAACGAGTAGCACTAAACCTAACTTTAAAAGAGGGTAATAAGCAACAGTGGTTTGGCAATATGAGTCTAGGGTATGGAGTAACTACTGAAAACACTTATGCAGTAAGAACAAACTTGATGTCCTTCGGCAAAAAAGCAAAATACTATTTTTTAGGAAATCTAAATAATGTAGGCACTGATGCAACTGGCGATTTAAACAGCCTCATACGGTCATCATCAATAGCTGAGCCGGGAGGTGTAGGAAGCGCAGAAAATGCAAAATCACTATTAAGATTAAATAGTTCAGGACCCAGAATACAAAGGAGTAAATTTAATTTTAACAATACGGAGCTCGCCTCTATTAATGGCATTTTTACTTTGTCAAACAAGTTAAAACTAAAAACACAAGGGCTTTTTAATTGGGATGAAAATAAGTTTTTTAGAAATAGCGTACGAGAATTTCAAGTGGAAAACCAAAGTTTTATAAATACGGAAGACTTTAAAATGCATAAAAATATTTTTACCGGTTTTGGTAAAATAGATTTTAATTTTGACATTTCAAAAACTAAAACACTAGAATATACTGGCAAGTTTAACGCCTCTACTAACACCACAAATGCAGATTTACTTTTTAACACCACTCCAACTATTGAAAGACTAAAGGAACAAAATGAGTTGATAGACCATAAACTTACTTTTACCAACAAGCTTGAAGACACCAAAGTATTACTAACCACGGCGAGAGTGATTAGCGAAAAAACACCCCAATATTATAACAATTCTCAATTTCTTTTTGCAGAACTTTTTCCTGATGCTGGTCAGGTAGAAGGTGTGTCACAAACGAGCGAAAACAAACTATTTTTTGCCGGCACAGAAACTCATTTTCTAAGCCGATATAAAAATGGAAATCTACTAGAAATTCAAGCAGGTCAAACCTACAGAAAAGACAGATTGATCACTAGGTTTTCTTTTTTTGAAAATGAAACAGAACAGTTTCCAATAGGTTACTCCAATAACCTAACGTATGAGGTGCTAGATTTTTATTCAAAAATAAACTATTTGTATAAATATAGAAACATAAACTTTATTACTCAATTAGCGGCACATCAATTATTTAATAAACTTAATACACAAGAAGAATCACAGAATCAAAGTCCATTTTATGTAAATCCTATGGTTGGGTTTAATTGGAAAATTAATGGTAAAAACAAAATTACATCACAATACAGATACACTTCCACCAATAGCAACTTGGAGCAAGTATATCCTAATCTTGTGCTTACGAGTTTTAGAAATTTCTCTTCCGGAACCAATGATTTTAATCCATTAAACAAGTCATCCGTTTTTGTAGAATATACTTTAGGAAATTGGGGAGATAAGTTTTATGCGGTAACTAGTTTAAATTATTCAAAAGACAACGATTTTTTTTCTACGCAATCCCAAATAACACCCGATTTTTCTGTTTCTGAAATAGTAAAGTTTAGCGGGCGTGAAAATATAAGTGCCAGTACAACTATAGATAGATATATAAAACCCATTTCCTCAAATATTAAACTGAATATAGCAGTTACCAACGCAACTTTTAAAAATAGCGTAAACAATGTCTTTAGAGATATTAATAGTTTATTTAGCCGGTATGGAATGGAAGTGCGCTCTGGATTTTTAGGGTCGTTTAACTTTCATCTTGGCTCAAATTGGTTGAAAAGTGAGATAAAATCTAATAATTTTTCTTTTAACTCCACAAGAAATACAAGCTTTTTAGATATTACGGTAAATATTAATAAGCATTTAAATTTTTATCTTCAAAATGAACGGTATTACTTTAAAGAATTAGAACGCACAAATAATACCTACTATTTTTCAGATTTTACAGCAAGATATACACCAAATAATAAAAAATTGAATTTCATGTTAAGTGGTCAAAACCTCTTGAACACAAAAACTTTTCGAGATGTTTATATAAACGAAATCACAAGCTCTACCACTAAATATAGTTTACGAGAAAGAACAATTTTGTTGTCTGTTGATTTCAGGTTTTAATTCAGCTACTTTGCCAAAAATTAAAGCCGCTTACCGTACAATGGCAAAAAAATACCATCCTGACAAACTACAGCATATGGATGAGGCCTATCGCAAAGGTGCTGAGGACAAATTCCAAAAAGTTCAGGAAACTTATGAGCAACTTCAGAAAGAGCAGGGTTTTAGATTATTTCAACGTAAATCTTATTCCCATAAAACCGCGTATTCCCTGGTTTGGCGCGTACATATATGAAGGGTCAAAGGTCAATGCATACGGGTTATTTGGCGTAGCAACAGCATTGCCGGCGCCATCAAATACCACCTCTTGGTCAAAAGGGTCATCTGCCCTTGCAATTAAAAATGGGGTGCTCTTGGTGGGTGTCCAGTTCAGGAGATTTTTTACACCACCATAGATTTCAAAATTTTCAAATCCCCCATAGGTTATTTGTATGTTTTGTATGCTCCACGTTGGGCTATATTCGGGTCGCGGGTCTGATTCCCCGAGAAGCGGAAGTCGCATCGATCCGTAAATGTTTCCTGTATAATCTATCCAGGTGTTGAACTTGTAAAATTTATAACTGAGGGCCCAGGTGCCCATAAACCGCTCCGTTAGAATTTGATGTTCCAGCACACCCTTTTCTTTTGTGGTGACATCCTGAAAGGTGGCTCCAACCATAGCCTTAAAACCACTACCTATAACCGCATCCAGACCAATACTGAGTCCTTTGGAAGATGCGCTTCCGTCAAGGTTGTTATAAATAATCTGGTTGGGATTGGTGTCATAATCAGGTAAAATGACATTGGTGAAATGCGTGTACCAGACCGAAGCGTCTAGTGTAATGATCTTTCCGGTTTTTTGATAGACCTTTTTCAGGTAATTGAAATTGATGTTGAAAGAACGTTCCGGTTTTAGGTTTTCTGCTATGATAAGCTCACGAGCTCCGGTTAATGCGGCGTGTTCTTCGGTAAAAATATTGACGACCCTAAAGCCTGTCCCGGCATTGAAACGCAGCAAATCTTCTTTCTCTGATTTGTACCGGTATGCTAACCGTGGCGTAAAAATATGTCCATGACGCGAGTCATAATCATACCTACCGCCAAGGAGAACTTTATGTTTTTCGGATAAGGTAATTTCATCCTGTACAAATAAAGATGGAATCACAACTTCATCAGGTTTTGCTGTAGCGAGAGTATTGTCATTGTAGTAGTTGTACCGAAATGCCGTTCCGAAAAGCAAATCATGCCGGTTAATTTTTTTATCCCAAATAAATTGACCGAAACCAATGCGCTGTTGAGCAAGGAATTTAACATCACCATACACGGAGTTTTGGTCGTGGTCTGTAAGTGAAAATTGAAAAAACATTTTCTCTTCCACGGGAAGTTGGTAGTTGCCAAGAAGTTCCCATCTTGTGGTATAAATACTTTCGCCATACACTTCATCACCACCTCTGAAGGATGGGTTCCATTGCATTTCCCCACCCCAGCGGTCTTCATAAAAAAAGCGTCCCGCCAGGGAAAGTTTCCGGCTTTCCTTTCGGGCAATGTCCCATTTTTGAAAGACAGATATGCGGTCTTGTAAAGTCATGTCTGTGAAATTGTCCTTGTTTTTATCCACGGGATTACTGTAATTAAAATAATTCAACCCCAGCAACATGGTTGCTTTTTTAAATGCAATCTTATAGGAAAGATCTGTATTTACTTCGCCCCAGCTGGTGCTGTTTACATCTGCTGAAAATTTAGGCGCATGTTCCGACAGTTTTGTAATAACATTAATCAAGCCACCTACTGCTTCGCTTCCATATAAAGAGGAAGCAGGGCCTTTGACTATTTCTACCTGTTCGATAAGAGAGTTCGGTATGCCTGAAAGTCCGTAAACTGTTGATAAACCACTCACAATGGGCATACCGTCTATCATAACCAATGTGTAAGGCCCTTCAAGTCCGTTGATATGAATGTCTCCGGTATTACACACATTACAGTTTAGCTGGGGTCTTACGCCGTTTATATTTTGTAAAGCTTCAAATATATTAGGGGTAGGGTTTTTTCTAAAAAACGAGGGACGATAGATTTCAACGGGCACCGGACTCTCCAGCCGGTTTACCGGTTTTAAGGTGCCGGATATGACAATTTCCCGCAAAGATTCATTTTCCGTTAAAGTAAAATCGAGTTGCATATCCCCATCTAGTAGGTTAATAATTTTCCTTTGGGAAGTGAAACCTGTATGGGAAGCTATCAAGGTGTATTTGCCAGGCACAACATCTTTTAACGTGTAGTTGCCGTTAATGTCTGTCGTTGTGCCTTTAGTAGTTCCTTCGATATACACATTAACAAAAGGCAAAGGTTCTTTCGGGGTTAGTGTCGTTCCGGAAATTTTGAAGGTTACCTGTGATACTACTATTTGACTGATAAAAAATAAAACAATAAACAATTTTTTCATTTTCAGAATAAATATTCGGTAAAAGTATAAAATATTTTTAGACTAGCCTAAAAATGTATTTTATATTAATTAAATTTGTATTTTTGGCAAAGTAAAAATTATAGGATGCATAGTAATTCAGAAGAAAATTATTTAAAAGCTATTTTTCACTTAGAAAGGTTTGATAAGGAAGGTGTCTCAACAAATGCCATAGCCGATGCAATACATACTAAAGCGTCTTCAGTAACCGATATGCTTAAAAAATTAGCCGACAAAAAGTTAGTTAATTATATTAAATACCAAGGTGTTACTCTAACAACTTTAGGTAAACAAACCGCCGCTAGAATTATCAGGAAACACCGTTTGTGGGAGGTTTTTTTGGTTGAAAAGCTGGATTTTAAATGGGATGAAGTACATGAAATTGCCGAACAATTAGAGCATATAGCATCCGATAAATTGATAGACAAACTGGACAAACATTTAAATCATCCAAAATTTGATCCTCATGGGGATCCCATTCCTACTGAAGACGGGACGTTTCCAGAAAGGGATAAAGTGCTTTTAAGCGATTTGAAAGTGGGAGATAATGGTGTTTGCGTGGGGGTAAAAGATACTTCCATTTCCTTTTTAAAATTTTTGGACAAATATGGTATTGCTTTAGGAAAAAAAATTAGGGTACTTGAGCGAGAAGATTTTGATAATTCCCTGCAAATAAAATTAGGAAATGAAACCCTTACCATATCCCATCTTATCGCTTCTAATCTATATTTAAAAACCAATTAATTTATGGACAATATTATTAGTTATTTTGAACAAATTGACCCTGTTCTTGCGGCATTATATGCCACATTATTTACATGGGGAGTAACTGCTTTAGGCGCCTCCTTTGTGTTTTTCTTCAAAACAATGAATCGTACTTTTTTTGATGGTATGCTTGGTTTTACTGGAGGTGTGATGATTGCAGCAAGTTTTTGGAGCTTGCTCTCGCCAGGTATTGAAATGAGTCCGGGCGAAGGTTTTGTAAAAGTCATTCCTGCAGCATTAGGATTTTTTTTAGGGGCATTATTTATTTTTGGTTTGGACAAAATATTACCGCATTTACACATTAATTTTAAAGAAAGCGAGAAAGAGGGTATAAAAACCCCTTGGCATAAAACTACTTTGCTAACGCTGGCAATAACATTACATAATATTCCGGAAGGTTTAGCTATTGGTGTATTATTTGGTGGTGTAGCAGCCGGTTTTGATGGGGCTACTATTGGTGGAGCTGTGGCATTAGCATTGGGAATTGGACTTCAAAATTTTCCGGAAGGTATTGCCGTTGCCATGCCGCTGCGTCGTGCCGGAATGAGTAAACGAAAAAGTTTTATGTATGGTCAAGCATCCGCATTGGTAGAGCCGATAGCTGCAGTTTTAGGTGCTTGGGCAGTACTGACTTTTCAACCTATACTTCCCTATGCATTGGCTTTTGCCGCCGGTGCTATGATTTTTGTGGTTGTAGAAGAAGTAATCCCCGAAACACAACAGGACAAACACACAGACATTGCAACGATGGGATTTATTGGGGGTTTTATAATAATGATGGTTTTGGATGTTGGGTTGAGTTAATTATTCGAATATTTTTCATAGGAATTCAGTTAGAACTAGTCGGATTAAAGAATAATTCCTACTTATTCTTTTTATTTATTTTCATTAGTTTCATTGCTTGTTTATTCCATTTTTTCTTTTAAATTTGTAACCATTGTGTAAGGTTAAACAACTTGGTTATGAATGAATATATGACGCTTTCAGAAACATCTGAATACATTGGAAAAAGCAAAGAAACTTTAAGACGTTGGGACAAAGAGGGTAAATTAACTGCTGTGCGTGAACCAATTAGCAATTACAGGGTTTACAGAAAATCTGATGTTGATACTTTGTTTGCGGTTTTTTTAGATGAAAACATTCAGGAAACAATTTCAAATTATGTTGAACCGCATAATGAATATACAGTTTTAGAACTTTTTGCTGGAGCTGGTGGTTTAGCGGTTGGAATGGAGAAAGCTGGGTTAAAATGTGTAGCTCTAAATGAAATAGATAAATGGGCTTGTAATACACTCAGAAAAAATCGCCCAAATTGGAATGTATTAGAAGGCGACATAAAATCTTTTAGTTTTACTGAATATGAAAACAAAGTGGATATTGTATCTGGTGGATTTCCTTGCCAAGCATTTAGTTATGCCGGAAAAAAATTAGGATTAGCCGATGCAAGAGGAACTTTGTTTTATGAATTTGCAAGAGTTGTAAAAGAAGTAAAGCCCCCAATTTGTATTGGAGAAAATGTTCGGGGATTATTAAGTCACGAAAATGGCAAAACGCTTCAAGGAATGATTTCTATTCTAGATGAAATTGGTTATAATGTTGTACCTGTTCAAGTTTTAAAAGCAATTAATTACAATGTTCCACAAAAAAGAGAACGATTGATTTTAGTCGGTATTAGAAAAGATATTGATTTAAAATATGAATATCCAAAGCCTTTTAGGAAAGTTTATAATCTAAAAGATGCCTTAAAAAAAGGTGAATTGTTTGATTGTGATGTGCCTAAATCCGAAGGTTCAAAATATCCAAAAAGCAAAATAGATGTTTTAAGATTAGTTCCACAGAAAGGGTATTGGCGAGATTTACCTTTAGATATTCAAAAAGAATTTATGGGGGGAAGTTTTCATCTTGGTGGTGGAAAAACAGGAATAGCAAGAAGAATAGGTTGGGATGAACCTTGTTTAACCTTAACTTGTAGCCCTGCACAAAAACAAACCGAAAGATGTCATCCTGAAGAAACAAGACCTTTTACAGTGAGAGAATATGCAAGAATTCAAACCTTTCCTGATGATTGGAAGTTTGAAGGTTCTGTTGCGCAACAATATAAACAGATTGGAAATGCAGTTCCAGTTAATCTAGGAAAAGAAGTAGGGTATTCAATTATTAATTTTTTGAATAGCTATTACAATTTATCAAAACCTAAATAATAACTATAGTTTTCAAAAGTTATTTGATTTAAAATGGTCTTTTTGGAATTTTTTGTTTCGGCTTTGATTTCGTCTAACGCAGTATTTTCTTTTATAAATTCACTTTTTTCAATTGAATTAAGATAATTTTTTATGGCAATAGGAAGATTTTTGTATAGTTTAAAAAGTGCGTTTTCTTTTCCTGAAAGTAATGCGTAAAATTGATCACCTGAAATTTTGTAAACTCTACTATGACTGTATTCTTTGCCGTTAATTTCTCCTTTCCAAAGTTCACAAAAACTACTTTTTGCTAAGACTTGAACCCAATAACATTTAGATTTTTTATAAGTATCAGCATATCTTGATAGTTTTTGAAATAAAGCTTCCGCTGAACTACTATTCATTGTGTTGTGTTTGTTTTTTATATCAGCAAACAAACTATCATCAATCGCTTTTATATCAAAACCGCTCAAATTTCCAATTTGATAACCTTTAATTCCTCCCAAAATTTGCTCGTGAAATGTTCCAATAGAATTGTTTATGGACTTATCAATTTGTCTTAATATTTCAGATTGTATTAAACTTTCTTCATCAATATCATTGAATTTAGAATCAAAAGTTAATTTAATAGTGTCAATTTTATTAGAATAAAAGTTTTTTTTTGTTATATTATTTTTTGCTTTTAAGTAGGCGGAGTGAAGATTTGCAACACAGTCTAAAAAGTGTTCATCTGAGATAAAATCCACATACTTATTTTTCATAATTTTTTGTAGTTAGTAATGTTTCTCTAAGTTATTAATTTAAATTTTTTAAAAGTTCTATTTTTTTTAAGTTTGTGGTAAAATAACATTTAATTTATACACAAGCAGCGTTTTTTTTATTTCTTCCACTCCACTATACCTCCTTTTGCAGAATCTACTTTTATGCTATAGTTGCCTCCACCTGATATAATCCAGCGCACTTTTACTGTCCCCAGTCCCGGAATATTCGTCACACTTATTTTTGAAGGATTTTGTACTTGTTCTTTTACTTTATTAAAATCTTCATTTTCAACCACCATACCAACAATTACATTAGCACCATTTAGGGTGACATAATCTGGACGCTCAATGTTGTATTTTAAATCTTGGCTGGAGTGGGTTGGCATTAGACGTTCATTATACATCGTTGCGGTTATTTCTTTTAAACCACCGCCTAAGGTTTTTTCTTTCACATCAATAATACTTAATTTTGGGGTGTGGTAAGCGTGATAAATGGTAAACGCCATATTTCTATGGGCGTCTTGTTCCAGTAAAAATCCGGGATGTGCTCTGCTGAAGTTCTTTTTAAAACCACCAATTTCAATAGCTCCAAACTGGGGATGATTATATGCAGCCCAAGGCACAAAAGCGTCACCGAAAGTCAGGTATTTATCTACGTTTAGTTCTTCTTCCTGGTTACCTCTTCCTTCGTTTTTATGATAATATAAATAAGAAACCATCAGTTCGTTGGTATATGTATAAATGCCTCTTCCACCATAAAACCAATCCAATTCGCCTCCAAAAACGGAATACAAATCTTTATAAACAACCAAATATTTATATCCGGGAATTAATTCTTCTCCCTTTTTGCCGATCGCATCATATATTTTTACATCTTCTTTGTTATACGTGTCAACATCTTCTTCGGCTCCCGGACCTCTTAAAATCATCCCGCCATAATTGTGGTAACTTTGTGCACCGGCAATATTGGGATGTTTCATTACAAAATCGGCTACTGCTCGGGTTTCCGGCAGACTAAAAGGATATTTATATGCCCCCCGCTGAACATAATCCGGCTGCCAATTCCAACCCCAATCTCGATTAGGGTCGTAATAACCAATGCCGTCTTCATTTACTCGTCCATCACCGTCGCGGTCAATGCCTTCATAACCTAGCATTTCATAGTCGCCTTTTTGTTCTGGACCAACTTCCATTAATCTTCTATCGTCTAAAGGATCTTTGATAAATCGTCCTGTTGGCGATTTCCGAATCATCAGGGTAATGTGATTGTCATCGTTTAGATCGTCAAATCTGTCTTCACCTGCTTGACCGTCGCCATCGTTGTCTAAAACGAGCATACCTGAACGTGGAGAATGTGGCGTGTTGGGTTCTTTCATAAAATTGTCTCTTGCATCAGGATTAATGGTGGGGACGATATAAAAGGTTTTGTCTTGCAACAATTCTTTTATAAAATCGAGTTCGTCAAACATTTCCGTAAGGTACCAAGCGGTGTACAATGAAAATTCGGTGCCTTGTATTTCATTAGAATGTATGTTTCCATCAATGTACATCGCCGGTTTTTTATCTGGATTTCCGGTTTTAAAATCGGAGATGGCTATGGACCAAATATCTCTACCTTCTACCGATTTTCCAATACTTTCTAGTCGTGCTAGGTTGGGATACGCTTTGACAATTTTTTGCAAAATTTCTGTAACTCCATCGTATGTATTATAGCGATTCCAACTTATTTCTACTTTAGGTTGGTGTGGTGTACCAATGGCTCTAAAAAAATTTTCTTGTGCGGAAACCTCTGAAAAAGTAATAAAGCAAAACAAAACACAGAAGATAGATATAGTTAAAGATTTGTTCATAATTATAATTTTGTATTAAGAGTTGCAATGCCACAATGTGCAGCACCGGCTTTGATTTCAACATTTCCGGAACCTTGTATTATCCATGACATGGTTTTGGTTTCAAAAGCGTCTAATTTATCGATGAGATTGATGGTGTTTCCTGCAATGACTTCTTTTTTGTCTTTAGTGATATCAATTCTTATTTTTCGAAGCCATCTTGATTTTTCTCCCAACTCCGAATGGGTAGGCAAGGGAGAATTGTTAAATAAATCTGCCGTAATTCTGCTTAGTCCGCCACTAAGTTTTTCCACTTTTATGTTGTGAAATTCTAGTTTGGGCTGCATTCCGGCTAATTTTAATATAAAATCTGTGTGTTGAATAGCAATGCTATCTACTAAAGTAAAAGGGGGATTAATCATTACGAAAGGTTTTATGCCTCCAACCTCGACTTTTTGATTTGGAAAATCGGGATGTGAAACTGTTGTCCAAGGAATAAAAACATCTTTTAAATTTTGCTCGTCGGCCCATGCCATAAAATTAGATTCTTTCGTTATAATTGGTTTTTGTTTTGTTTCTGAAGGTTTTTCTTTAGACTCTTCTTTTATGTTTTTATCGTCTTCTGTTTTTTCCGCTTTCATCTCAGGAACCCACCAGCCCGGCGTGCTGAAACTCAATCGTCCAAAGTGAAAATAAGCCCATTGAAAAAAGTCGCCATCGGTGCCTTGGTTGTCTTGTTGAAATGCTTTTTGTGAAATGGTTTTGGTGTACAATTCGGAAATCATTTTGTTTGTGGCTACGTCTTTTTTAAGCATAGAAGTTAACACTCTTTTTTTGGCATCTCCTTCATTAAATTTTAGGGGTTCGGAAAGATTGTTTGCCGGACTGAAAGTTACAAAGGCAAAAATATTCCATTGATCAAAAAGATAATCCACAAGGGCTCTTGTTTCTTTTTGAGATACCGGATAGTCACCGGCAAATGGATGAAATACCGGAAATTTATACGTAAAATTTGTGTTAAAAGCGATGCCTTCTTCTACATCTTCATTGAATTTTCCGTCTTTGTCATTATCTATTCCTTCAGAATAAACAATATAACTACCTGCCTCCCCTTTTGACCTATCAGCTTTTATAAGAACGCGAGTGTCAGAAGGATGTAAAGTATAATCGCCCATTGGGCTTTCTATGCGCATTTGCGTGATAAAACCATCTTTGTTGAGGTCTTCATAAGGGTCTTCACTTATGCTTCCGTCGCGATCTTGGTCCTCCTTTGTTGCATTTCCTCTGCGTTCATATTTTAGATTGCTGTGGTATTGATTGTAAGCATCTGGCGACATATTTGGAAAAATATAAAAGGTAGTACTTTCTAAAATTTCAGGATGTTGGTTTACTAATCGTTCTGCAAACTGAAGCGCTAGTTCTACGCTCAAGACGTGAAAGCCTTCTGCGCCACCTACTACTGCAATTGCCGGTTTGTTGTTTAGATCGCCCACGCCCACTTTTAGCACCCAAATGTCCTGTCCGCCCTCCGTTTTAGTGAGCGAAGTAAGGGAGGCAGATGTATTACTATTTAGTTTTTGAAGCCGTTGTGTAATTTCTTGACTTGTTGAGTAATTTTTCTGAGCGATTAACGGAAACCAAAATAATCCGAAAAGCAAGGTGAAAAGCAAATGTTTAATCATTGGTAGTTGTTTATGAAGAATAAAGATATTGAAAAAATAGGGAAAATTAGGGAGTAAAATAAAAGTTTAACAGAGCATAGAAAAAATCCTTATTTTTGAGTACAAATACATTTGAAAATGAAAACCATTTTGTGTTTTATTGTTTTACTTTATTTTGGTTGGGTAACTTCTCAGGATAAGGTTCAAGTAGAATCACCAGTCATTGCTGCAAAAGTACCAATAGGAAAGGCAATAACGATAGACGGGATTACGATATTTTTTAAAGCAGTTACAGAGGATTCGCGTTGTCCTTTGGGAGTAACTTGCATTTGGGCAGGAAGAGCGAAAGTTATCGTTGAAGTAAAAAGTAAAGGGCAAGAAATTCAAAAAAAAGAAATTATTTTTGGTCAAACTATAGGAGGAGAGATTGCCGATAATACTGTATATGACTATGGCGATAGTAGTTTAAGAGCCTTTTCTATAGAGCCTTATCCGAAATATGAAAAAATAACTGATGTAACTAACTACACCCTGCTCGTTTATAAAGAAAAAAAATAAAATTTAGTGGCAGCCACAATTATTTTTCCCACAAGTAGTTGTTTTCCCTTTTTTCTTTTGTTGCATTTCTATAATAGGATACCAAATAAATTTTTTAAGTAAATATCCGGCGGCAAGACAAAATATAAGGATTACTAATACGATTTGCATTTTAATTTATTTTAAAAGTTGGTAAGCAATTAGTGAGGCAATATAGGCGATACTTGTTAAAGAAAAAAATTGCCAAATGGGCCATTTCCAACTGTTAGTTTCTTGTTTTACAATTGCCAATGTACTCATACACTGCATGGCAAAGGCATAAAATAAAAGGAGGGAAATGCCACTGGCAAAATTAAATAATGGTGTACCTAAAACAGGGTTTATTTCAGCAGCCATTCTATTTTTAATAGTCTCTTCTTCTTTACTTCCAACGCTGTAAATGGTGGCTAAGGTTCCTACAAAAACCTCACGAGCAGCAAACGAGCTTAGTAAAGCAATACCAATTTTCCAGTCAAAACCTAATGGTCTTACAATGGGTTCAATGGTTTTTCCCATGATACCAATATAAGAATTTTCTAATTTGAATGAGGCTATTTCTGCGTCTATCGCTTCCTCTGAAAGATTTTGCGAAGAGGTTTTTTCTCTTACAATAGTGGTGGCTTCATTAAATTTTCCCGGACCAAAAGATGCCATTACCCATAACACTATGGATATAGCCAAAATAATTTTTCCTGCGCCTAAAACAAACAATTTTGTTTTTTCGATGACGTTATACAAAATATTTTTTGGCAAAGGCAATTTGTAATGAGGCATTTCAATTACAAAAAATCCAGTCTTTTTAATAAGCAATATTTTATCAAGTAAGTAAGCCGAAAAAATAGCAGCGCTAAATCCAAGCAAGTATAATAGCATTAATGTTAGTCCTTGAAGACTAAATACACCTAAAATGCGATGGTCGGGAATGACTAAGGAAATAATAATTAAATATACAGGAAGTCGGGCCGAACAGGTTGTTAATGGGGTAACTAATATGGTGATTAACCGTTCTTTCCAACTTTCAATATTTCTAGCAGCCATTATTGCCGGAATGGCACAAGCAGTGCCGGAAACTAATGGCACAACACTTTTACCACTTAACCCAAAACGCCGCATTATTTTATCCATTAAAAACACAACCCTACTCATATAGCCTGTTTCTTCTAAAATAGAAATGAACAAAAATAAAAATGCAATTTGTGGAATAAAAATAATAACTCCTGCTAAACCAGGAATGACGCCTTCTGCTAGTAGATTTGTAAAAACGCCTTCGGGCAATGTTACTTTTATCCATTCACCCAATGCTGCAAATTGGACATCAATAAAATCCATTGGGTACCTGCTCCAATCAAATATTGCTTGAAAAATAAGCATTAGAATACTAAAAAATATAATATATCCCCAATATTTATGAATTAGGATTTTGTCTAGTTTGCTTTGCAAATCTTTGGCATTTACTTTATCTATTAGGATAGTTTTTTTCAAGATTTCATTTATAAAAAGATAGCGTAAAATGGTTTCTTTTTGTTGCAATCTTTTTAAATTGCTTGTAGATTCTGTTTTAAAATCGGATGGAAATAAAAGAGGTTGTCTGTTCAATTTTCCAAAATTGACATCTTGAGTAATAACAAGCCAAAGTTTATATAAATCTTGGTTAGGAAAAGCTTTTCGCAGGCGGTTAAAATATTCCGGATCTATATCAGAGGCATTTAAACAAGGAGTTGTAGAAAGCAAGGAGTAATTAGTAATTAATTCCTTTAGCTGCTCAAATCCTGTGTTTTTTCTTGAGCTAATGAGTACAATTTTAGTTTGTAATTTTTCTTCTAATTTTTTTATATCTACAGAAATAGCCTTTCTTGCCATTTGGTCTGCCATATTTATAGCTAGTATGGTTGGAATTCCTAAATCCTTAATTTGTGTAAAAAGCAAGAGATTTCTTTTTAAGTTTTCTACATCGGCAACCACAATTACAACATCCGGAAAATCTTTGTCATTTTTATTCAGCAGCAATTCAATAACTACATTTTCATCCATGGAACAAGCGTTAAGGCTGTAAGTCCCGGGTAAATCTAAAATGTTAGCTTTGAGTCCTCTAGGCAATAGGCAGTATCCTTGTTTTTTTTCAACGGTTATACCGGGATAGTTTCCTACTTTCTGTTTTAAACCTGTAAGTTGATTGAAAACAGAAGTTTTACCGGTGTTTGGGTTCCCTATTAGGGCAACATTTATTTCTCTTGCCATAAATTATGGGATCAATTCAACCTCAATAAGCTTTGCCATTTCTTTCCGTATTGCCATAGTACAACCATTTATATTAATAAATAATGGGTCTTTGAAGGGAGCGGTTTGTAATAGAAATACTTCGTTTCCGGGAAGGCATCCCATTTCTAAAAGTTTTAAAGGAATAATATCTATGGAAATTTCTTTAATTAAGGCATGTTGCCCAACTTTGAGCGAAGCAATTGTAATCATTTTTATTTAGATTCATTTTAAATAAAGCAAATATATGCAATTTGTGCAAGGAAAAATGGATTTTTATGTTAAGAACACTCTTTCAAAAATGTAGGTAAAAATAGTAGTGAAGAAAAACATATTAATTTTCCGCTTTTAGAATTTTAAGATCTTCCAATAATTTTTCCATTTCCTCCCAGTTAGTTCCGTCATAAAAGCCACGAATGCGTTTTTTTGAATCTACTAAAACAAAATTTTCGGTATGTATCATATCATAATCGCCTCCGTAAGGTTCGTCTTTTGCTACTAAATAGGATTTTCTGGCAAGATCGTAAATCTGTTTCTTGTCGCCGGTTAAAAGGTTCCATTTTAAGTCGTTCACTCCTTTTTTTAATGCATATTCTTTTAATACAGGCACACTGTCTATTTGAGGTGTTACACTATGTGAAAGCAACAAAACATCTTCTTGGTTTTTTAGAATTTCTTGAAGTTTTACCATATTATCGGTCATTATTGGGCAAATCGTTGGGCAGGTTGTAAAAAAGAAATCGGCTATATATATTTTGTCTTTGTAATTGTTTTGCGTAATTATTTCCCCATTTTGGTTGGTAAGGGAAAAATCAGCTATGGTATGGTATTTTCTAATGTATTGTACCGTAGTATCAACCAATTCTGCATTTACCATATTGGGTTGATAAACAGGTAATTTAGGGTTTGGATTTAAAGCACCGTAAATAAAATAGAGCACAATTGCTGAAAGTATACCCATTACAGCGGCAAAGAATTTGTATTTCGAGAAAAAATGAAGCAATTTTTTTAAATTAAAATAGAATACAAAAGTAAACAAAACAGAGCTATTAAATAGGGTCGCACACTGTTAAATACTATGATAATCTTCAGAATTATTACAAAAATATTTTAGCAAAAATTTAGTTTTATTACCTTGTTCTAATAACGTACTTTTGCACGTTAAATACAAATGTAATTATGGATCCATTTTTTGTAAAAGCGATACAACTTATTTTAAGCCTATCAATACTTATTGTCCTGCACGAATTAGGACATTTTATTCCCGCTAAAATATTCAAGACACGTGTTGAAAAATTTTACTTGTTTTTTGATGTGAAATTTTCCCTTTTCAAAAAGAAAATAGGGGAAACCACTTACGGAATAGGCTGGTTGCCATTAGGCGGATATGTAAAAATATCCGGAATGATTGATGAAAGCATGGACAAAGAGCAAATGGCATTGCCACCACAACCGTGGGAATTTCGCTCAAAACCCACATGGCAAAGGCTTATTATTATGCTTGGTGGCGTAACTGTAAACATTATCGTTGGGTTTTTAATCTATGCCATGATTTTATTTAACTATGGAAGAGATTTTGTTACCCCGGAAACCATGCCCGATGGTTTTGCTGTGGACAATCTATTAAAAAATTATGGATTTCAAGATGGAGATCAAATTTTAGAGGTCAACGGCAAACATTTTGAAAACGTTGTTGACATTAATAAATATTTATTTTTACGTGAGGTAAAAAACGTAAAAGTTCTTCGTCAAAATGGAAATAAAGAAACTTTATCTGTTCCGGAAGACATTGGCACAATTATGTTTGAAAATGGAGTGATGACACCATTTTCACCTATTGCAATTCCGGTTTTAAGCAGCATAATGCCAGAAAGTCCCGCCGATGTTGCAGGCCTTCAGGCTGAAGATAAAATTATATCGGTAAACGGTGAAAAAATTAGCTATTGGCACCAATTTACGGAATTAGTAAAATTAAATCCTAATACTGCTCTATCCATTGGATATGAAAGAAATGGAGTGTATAATGAAGCATCCATAACACCAAATAAAGATGGAATTATTGGGGTTACTCCTGCATTTCCTTTTGAAGTGATAACCAAAGAGTATTCCTTGTTGGAAAGTATTAAAAGTGGGGCCGGATATGGGTACGATGTTTTAGGAGATTATGTAGCACAATTTAAATATGTGTTTACCAAAAAAGGTGCTACACAAGTTGGTGGTTTTGGAGCTATTGGTAATTTATTTCCAGATACTTGGAACTGGTTGAGTTTCTGGCAAACCACAGCTTTTATTTCTATTATTTTGGCATTTATGAACATTTTACCCATACCAGCATTAGATGGTGGTCACGTTATGTTTTTACTTTATGAAATGGTAAGCGGCAGAAAACCCAATGAAAAAGTAATGGAATATGCCCAAATTGCTGGCTTTTTCTTGTTGATAGCTTTAGTGCTTTTTGCAAATGGCAATGATGTATATCGCTGGATTTTTGGTTAATTTTGGCAGTTAAATAAATATTTTGAGGTCGGTATTTAATTTCATATCTTTAACGTCTTATAAAACAAAGGAAAAATGGAAATTTTCAAAGGTCAAAACCTCATAGAGTTTGCTGAACGCTTTAAAACCGACCAAGATTGCAGAGAATATCTCTCAAACATTAAATGGTCAGAGCAATATGTTTGTAGAAAATGTAATCACACAAGGTGTCAAATACGAAAGGATTTTGCGAGAACCTGCAATATTTGTAGCGATACCGAATCTGCTACGGCAAATACTTTATTCCATAAAGTGAAATTTGGATTGAAAAAAGCATTTTTCATCTGCTTTGAAATGGCAACGACCACAAAAAGCCTTTCTGCATCTCAAATGGCAGTTCGCTTTGGAGTTCAGGAGAAGACAGCAAGAATGTTCATGCAAAAAGTTCGTGAGGCCATGAAATCGAGTGGGGACTTCCCTATGAAAGGTATCGTAAATGTTGATGAATATGTTGTTGGTGGCTACCAAGAAGGCAGGCCCGGCAGAAGTTACGATAGTTCAAAGAAAAAAGCGGTGTGTGCCGTGGAACTGACAGATAGGGGAAAAGTGAAGCGTTTTTACACCTTTCAAATCCCGGATTATTCAGCTAGGTCACTGCGGAAAATGTTTGATAGGCACATTGATAAAGAGGCTAAAATCACTACTGACAAATGGAAAGGCTACAATCCAATTGCCAATGATTATGACTTAACACAAATATTAAGCGATAAAGGGGCAAACTTTAAAGCCCTGCACGTGATGATCCATCAAGTTAAATCCTGGATAAGAACAACCTATTCATGGGTAAGCAAAAAAAATATTAACAGGTATTTTGATGAGTTTTGCTACCGGATCAATCGGTCTCAAAGCAAAGACACAATATTTAACAATTTAATCAAAAGGATGGTAAAGACAGATAATATTACGCATAGAGAAATAATATGTGGCTAGATACCGACCTCAATAAATATTAATTGACCAGAGTATTTTTATTATCTCAAGTTTAATAGTACTTTTGATTAACAAAATTTTAAAAAACAATAAAAATGAAAAATATAAACAAAACGGTTAAAAGCATATTTGTGTTATTTCTATTTGCAACATTATCCTCCTATGCACAAGAAAAAGTATCAGACACTGAATTAAATCAATTTGTTGCCTCCATAAAAGCAGTTCAGGAAATTAATCAATCTGCTCAAAAGGATATGATTGCACTTGTAGAACAATCCGGTTTTGAATTGGTTCGTTTCAATGAATTATTTGAATATTCACAAAACCCAAGTTTACCGGCAACAAATGCAACAGAAGAGGAAACCAAAAAATTTGATGGTGTTATTGCACGTATGGAGGTTATGCAACCTGTTTTTCAAAAGCAAATGGAAGATGCGGTTACAAAACTTGGTATTACCATAGACAGGTTTGAAGAAATAGGAAATATTCTTGAGGGCGATATAGAACTTCAAGAAAGATTTCAAGCTTTGATGATTGAGTAGGCTTCATTAAAATTTAAACTAAAAGCTCTAAAAACTAAAGATTTTCAGTGCTTTTTTTTGTTTCTAATACTTTTTTTATCAAATTGGCGCTTGAAGTATTCACTGTTTGAAGCGAGGTATTTTTGTCAAATGCAGTAAGGTTGTTTTTTGCTAATTTTTTTCCCAGTTCTACACCCCATTGGTCATAGCTGAAAATATTCCACACTACTCCTTGAGCAAATAGCTTGTGTTCGTACAGTGCAATTAGTTTTCCCAGACTTTCGGGCGTAAGCTGGTTGATAAGAATTGTTGTAGAAGGTTTGTTACCCTCAAAAACTTGAAATGGATTTTCTATTGCTTCGCCATGAGTGCCATTAAGTAGTGCTTCGGTTTGTGCAAAACAATTTGCTAATAAAATATCTTGATGCAGGTCTTGTTTGTGAAGTGCTTTTGCAAAAGCAATAAAATCAACAGGAATAAGTCTTGTACCTTGGTGAATTAATTGAAAAAAAGCATGTTGTGCATTGGTGCCGGTACTTCCCCATATAATTGTTCCGGTTGGATAGTTAACAGCATTTCCATTTCTGTCGGTGCTTTTTCCATTGCTCTCCATAATGGCTTGTTGTAAATAAGGAACCAACTTCGTCAAGTATTGCGAATAGGGCACTATAGCTTCACTTTCTGCTTTATAAAAATTGTTGTACCATACCGAAAGTAATGCTAAAATTACAGGAATATTGTCTTTAAAAGGTGTGTTTTTAAAATGAACATCCATTTGGTGGGCTCCTTGTAAAAGTTTTTCAAAATTTGAATAACCAACAGCGCAACAAACGGAAAGTCCAACAGCACTCCAAATGGAAAAACGGCCACCCACCCAATCCCACATCGGGAAGATATTTTCTTTAGCGATGCCAAAATTTTCAACTTCTTTGATGTTGGTGGATACAGCCACAAAGTGCCGCTCAATGTCTAAAATGGTAGCTTTTTGTAAAAACCAATGCCTAATGGTTGAAGCGTTTGTTAGTGTTTCCTGAGTGGTAAACGTTTTGGAAACGATAATAAACAAAGTGGTTTCTCGATGCAATTTTTTTAGGGTTTCTTGAATATGGTCACCATCTACATTGGATACAAAATGCGCATTCAGATGATTTTTGTAAAAATGTAATGCTTCGGTTATCATATTAGGACCTAAATCACTTCCTCCTATACCAATGTTTACAATATCTGTAATGGGTTTTCCAGTGTATCCTTTCCAAGTTTTATCAATAATATTTTTTGAAAAAACACGCATATTTTTAAGTGTTTTCTTCACTTCTTTGGGCATGTCGTCAAAATTTCGCAAAGCAGTATGTAAAACGGCTCGATTTTCGGTTTGGTTTATTTTTTCACCGGAAAATTGTTGCTCGATAGCTTGTTTTAGATGCACTTGTTCAGCAAGCTGAAGCAAAAGAGTTGTGGTTTCTTCCGTTATTCTATTTTTGGAATAATCTACATAAAAATCCTCCCAATCGATAGAAAATTTGGTGGCTCTCAAGCTGTCTTCTGTAAATAAATCCTGCATTTTGCGGTCTTTACATTCCGAAAAGTGCTTTTGCAAAAGAGCCCAAGCCTTTGTTGTGGTTGGATTTACCGAAGGAAAATTCATGCCTTATTTAGTTTGTTATTTTTATAATGGTCAATTAATCCATCAATTGGTCTTCTAATGATAGTGCCAAGTTCCAGATGGTATCTGTTTAAACAATCTCTTATAATATCCTGCGAAAAGTGTGCAATAGAGCCTATAAAGTGAATGGGTACTTGCTGGGCTTCTTTATAACACAAAATACGATATTCAATAAATTTTAAAACACCCTCACTTATCAGGTTGTAAAAATACCCATTTACTTCTTCTCTTGTGAAAATAAATTCGGCAAAAGAAGCCAAATAAGTATTTGGATTTGGTTTTTTATAAAGGTTGGTTTTGATAACATCTGGATTTAAATCAAAACGTTTTTCAAAATCGGATGCTATTTGTGCTGGCATTTTTTTATAAAAGTAATCTCGGATAAGCCGTTTACCAAAATAATTGCCACTAGCTTCATCCATTAAAATAAAACCAAGCGAATCGACATTGGTTTTTACTGTGTTACCATCAAAATAACAACTATTGGATCCTGTGCCAAAAATGCAGACGATGCCGGGTTTTTGGGTTACGGCATATACTGCAGCAACCATATCTTCTTCCACAGTGACTTTTGCGTTTTTAAAAAAAGCGCTAAGGGCATTGTGAAGGATGGTCCTTGGTGTTATAGTGCCACAACCCGCACCATAAAAGTCAACAACTTTAACCTGTGTAACTATCTTTTGAAGGTCTTCATTTTCCTTTATTCGAAAAAGTAAATCTTCTTCAGGCACAACGGCAGGATTTAAGCCTAGTGTTCGTGTTTTTAGAATGGTATTTCCAGAAGCATCTAATAAGACCCAGTCGCACTTTGTAGAGCCACCGTCAGCTATTAATATCATAAATTACAATTTAGCAATGTATGCAGATAAGTCCACTAATTTTGAGGAATACCCATATTCATTATCGTACCAAGCTACTAACTTAAAGAAATTATCGTTAAGAGCAATACTTGCTTCTGCATCAAAGGTACAAATATGTTCATCAGAAATAAAGTCTTGTGAAACTACAGCTTCTTCGGTATAATTTACTAAACCTTTGTATGCTCCTTCGGCAGCTTCTTTAATAACTCTTTTAACCTCATCAAAGCTAGCACCTTTTTCGGTTCTTACCGTCAAATCAACAACAGAAACATCGGCTGTAGGCACTCTAAAAGCCATGCCTGTAAGTTTTCCTTTCAATGCAGGTATTACTTTGGTAACCGCTTTAGCGGCTCCGGTAGAAGCAGGTATGATATTTAAAAGTGCACTTCTGCCTCCTCTAAAATCTTTGCGAGAAGGACCGTCAACGGTAAGTTGTGTAGCGGTGGTGGAATGTACCGTAGTCATTAATCCTTCCATAATGCCAAAGTTATCGTTGATTATTTTAGCTAATGGAGCAAGGCAATTTGTAGTGCAAGAAGCGTTAGAAACAATTGTATCTTCTGCTTTTGCGCTTTTATGATTTACTCCCATAACAAACATGGGCGCATCTTTTGAAGGGGCTGAAATAACTACTTTTTTTGCCCCTGCGGTGATGTGTTTTTGGGCATCCTTTTTTAAGGTAAAAAATCCGGTGCATTCAATGATGGTATGTGCATTTATTTCGTTCCATTTCAAATCTTCAGGATTTCGTTCTGCGGTAACGCGTATGGTTTTTCCATTTACAATTAAATGGCCGTCTTTAGTGGAAATATCCCCTTGAAATCTTCCGTGAACAGAATCGAATTTTAACAAATATGCTAAATGTTCTACATCCAAAAGGTCGTTAATCCCTACTATTTCAATATCTTCTCGTTGTGTGGCTATTCTAAAAGCCAATCTACCAATTCGGCCAAAACCGTTTATTCCAATTTTTATTCTCATAATTTATTTTAAATTTATTTTAAATGGATGTAATATCAGCAACTCTAATAAGCTCTGCATCAATTTTTTGTTTGTCTTTTATAGCCTCTTCAAAAGGCACTTGCATCATTTTGTTATGTACGATGCCAATCATTACATCTCTACTTCCTTCCATTAAGGCATCAACGGCAGCAACGCCCATTCGGCTAGCTAAAACGCGATCGTAACAACTAGGAGAACCGCCTCTTTGAATATGCCCTAAAACCGTTACGCGCACATCATATCCTTCTAAATTATTTTGGATAAAATCGGCTAATTCAAAAATGTTTTTTCCTATTTGATCACCTTCAGAAACTACAATAATACTGGATGTTTTGCCAGATTTTTTACTCCTTTCTAACGATTCTATAAGTCGATCTTTCCCCATATTCTCTTCCGGAATAAGTATTTCTTCTGCTCCGGCACCTATGCCTGCATTTAGTGCAATATGTCCTGCATCTCGACCCATAACCTCTACCAAGAATAGGCGGTTGTGCGAATTTGCGGTATCTCTTATCTTGTCAATAGCTTCTACTACGGTGTTTAACGCCGTGTCATACCCAATGGTAAAATCGGTGCCGTGAATGTCATTGTCTATAGTGCCGGGAAGACCTACAATAGGGAAATTGAATTCTTTTATAAAAATAGAAGCGCCGGTAAATGTGCCGTCACCTCCTATAACGATGAGAGCATCTACCCCTTCATTTAAAAGATTTTGGTGGGCTTTGGCTCTGCCTTCTTTTTCAAAAAAGTCTTTAGATCGAGCAGTTTTTAAGAATGTACCACCTCGATTGATGATATTTTTTACCGAGCGAGCATCCAAATCTTTAAAATCTCCTTCTATAAGACCTTGAAGCCCTCTAAAAACGCCAACGCAGGCTATGTTATGGTAAGCACAAGAACGAACCACTGCTCTTATGGCGGCATTCATCCCCGGAGCGTCTCCACCACTGGTGAGGACAGCAATTTTTTGTAGTTTTTTTATCATGAGTGTAAAGCTAAAGCAATTCGCTCATTTTAGCAAAAAGTTATACAAACTCTAACGTTTTCGGTTGATAAGATTCTTTTTATTGTAATAATAGCGGGTTATTTAACTAAAATAACATACTCCCAGGGAGCAAAGCTATAAGTAGTTTTTTTATCAAGTGTCCTGCTTTCATCATGCATATAGTTTTTAAAAATACCTTCTTGATTTATCGTGAACGATGTTTCTTTAGAACTCATATTTGCTATATAGATAATGGTATTATCCCCTTTTTCTCTTTTAAAAGCGAGAACATTTTCATCAGATGTAGTAGTAATGCGGGTATAATCTGCTGCATTTTTGCCGCCATGAAGTGCGATATTATTGCTTTTAAGTTTTCCTAATTTTTCAAGAATTGGCCA
>Ga0210052_1000149_pt1 | contig 59053 bp, 46 predicted proteins | sample CryGeymeta201508_FD_183976 | JGI IMG/M metagenome (GOLD analysis project Ga0210052, IMG submission 183976) | Groundwater microbial communities from Crystal Geyser aquifers in Utah, USA - Crystal Geyser metaG 2015-08 (SPAdes) (version 2) | ecosystem: Environmental > Aquatic > Deep subsurface >...
GATGGTCATCATTTCACTCATCGACATCCGACATTCTCGTCTTCGTATTCTGGAGCCGTCTTCAATGAGTTGCTTTTGCCATTCAGGGATAAATACTTTGCAAAAATCATCGACATCACAAAATAATTCGACTAGGTTCTTCATGCCTGTTCCTCTGTTGGTTCCCACTTTCTTGGTCGAAAGATCGGATCTTGGAACAGACATTTAGTTCAATTTCTTAAACAGGATTGGGGTTAATTAAAAAAAGGAGCGCGCAACTTGCCCACTTTGAATTGCCAAGCATTATTCAGTTGATAGGTGGTATACAGCCACTCAATACTTGAACGGTTATTGTTGGCAGAGTGGGCGACTAACTGTGTTGTGATGGACCAGCGGTCGGTGATATTGGCGTCTATCTGTAATCCAAGTAAGGAATGTTGTGAGAAGCTTAGGGAGTTCTCATAACCTTGATATGCGGCATCGCTGTCGTCAAGGATACCGCCAACAAGTCTGACAAAACCTGAAACTTCAATGGCGGCAGAATCTTGAGCAAAAAGTAATGACGTTTGAGTGCTGAGCCCCAGCACCCCTAATAAATACACTGTCTTCATTGGTTGAAGGGACTTTGTTGCATAGTTGATCTGTGATCCCGTTTATTAATGCACTGAGCCTAGGACAGGAATTGCTATCTTGCAATCAAACCTTAACTTGATGAGTCCTTAGTCTAAGGATTTAAAAAGTGCTTATTTAACAAAGCTTTGATCTCATCAGGAATCGTGCAGGCTTTACCACTGCAAAAATCATAATGCACCAATGTGGTGGTGCCGCTGGCGCATTTTTTTTGTTCTTGCCACAACTCTTGGTATACATCAAAGGAGCTATTGCCGATACGACTGATGAAGGTACGCACTTCTACTTCATGCCCGTAGAAGATCTGCAGTAAAAAATCGACCTTGTAACTGGCCAAGATAAGCGGCCAGTTTTTCAGGTCTAGATTGGGTGTAAACAAACGAAAGATTGGTTCTCTCGCCGTCTCGAACCATTGGACTAACACCGTGTTACTCACATGGGCTAAGGCATCAGTTTCACAAAACCGAACTTTAAACAACTCACTGTACATCTAAGTTACCCCGCTAATAAGGGTTTTAAGAAGCGCCCAGTGTGTGACTCGGCGATATCGCATATCGCTTCTGGTGTGCCCTGTGCGATTATTTGTCCGCCACCCGAGCCGCCTTCTGGGCCTAAATCGACCACCCAATCAGCGGTTTTGATCACGTCTAAATTATGCTCAATAACCACTACGGTGTTGCCGTGGTCACGCAATTTGTGCAAGACCTGCAACAACTGTTTTATGTCATGAAAATGCAAGCCTGTGGTGGGCTCATCCAATATATACAAAGTTTGCCCAGTGTCGCGTTTAGACAGCTCTTTGGCTAACTTCACTCGCTGAGCTTCGCCACCCGATAAGGTTGTGGCGGCTTGCCCTAAACGCACATACGACAAACCAACATCCATTAAAGTCTGGAGTTTTCGCGCTATGGCTGGAATGGCATCAAAAAATGGCCGGGCCTCTTCAACGGTCATTTCCAGCACTTGGTGAATGTTGCGCCCTTTGTATTGGATCTCAAGGGTTTCGCGATTGTAGCGTTTGCCCTTGCACACATCACATGGCACATAAACATCAGGTAAAAAGTGCATTTCTACTTTGATTACACCATCGCCTTGACAGGCTTCGCAACGTCCACCTTTCACGTTGAAGCTGAAACGTCCGGCTTGGTAACCCCGCGAACGACTTTCTTGGGTGCCCGCAAATAATTCGCGAACAGGGGTGAAAATGCCAGCATAAGTTGCCGGGTTTGAGCGCGGTGTGCGACCAATCGGGCTTTGATCGATGTCTACCACTTTATCGAGGAATTGCATGCCTATAATGGATTTGTAGGGAGCAGGTTCACCAGTAGTGGCACCGTTCAGTTCACGATGGGCAATGCGATAAAACGTATCGTTGATCAGCGTTGATTTGCCTGAACCCGATACCCCCGTTACACAAGTCATAAGACCAATTGGCGCTTTAAAGGTCACATTTTTGAGATTGTTGCCTGTGGCACCTACTAGTTCTATCCATTTGTCTTGATTAATAGTGGTGCGTTTTTTTGGTACTTCAATTTTCTCACGCCCCGACAAATACTTACCCGTCAGGCTGCGTTCGCTGTTTTTGATGTCTTCGAGTGTACCTTGGGCGACAATTTCTCCTCCGTGCACCCCAGCGCCTGGACCAATATCGAGAATAAAATCGGCAGCACGAATGGCATCTTCATCATGTTCTACAACTAATACAGTATTGCCTAGGTCACGCAAATGGATCAGGGTTTTTAATAAGCGTTCATTATCGCGTTGGTGCAAACCAATGGAAGGTTCATCCAATACATACATAACGCCAACCAAGCCGGCACCAATTTGACTGGCTAAACGAATACGCTGGGCCTCACCACCGGAAAGGGTGTCAGCACTGCGTGATAAAGATAAATAGTTAAGGCCTACGTTGACTAAAAATGACAAACGGTCGTTAATTTCTTTAAAAATTTTCTCAGCAATTTTTTCACGGCTGCCGGTTAAGGTGACACTGGCAAAAAACTCTAACGCGTCGGCAATCGACATATCAGTAATGGTGGGCAACGGTGTATCACCAATGAAAACGTTCCGCGCTTCTAAACGTAAGCGTGTGCCACCACAACTTGTGCAGCTTTGTTGACTCAGATATTTGGCCAATTCGTCACGCACCGCATTTGACTCTGTCTCACGATAGCGCCGCTCCATATTGGGAATGATGCCCTCAAATGGATGTTTGCGCTCCATGATGTCGCCACGATCATTGATATATTTAAAGGTCAACGACGTCCCTTTGCTGCCATACAACACTAAGTCTTGGGCTTTTTTATCCAGATCTTTAAAGGGTTTAGTGAGGTCAAATTTGTAATGATCGGCAACAGCCTGCAACATCTGATAGTAGTAGTAACTGCGTTTATCCCAGCCCCGGATAGCGCCACCAGATAAACTCAATTCGTCGTTACTGACCAGTCGTAAGGGGTCAAAAAATTGTTTAGTGCCCAGTCCGTCGCAGGTTTGACATGCACCTGCAGGATTATTAAAAGAAAATAATCGCGGTTCGAGTTCCGCCATGCTGTAACCGCAATGGGGACAAGCAAAATTCGAAGAAAACACTAATTCCTGTTTCTGTGGTTCATCCATAAAGGCAACTTTGGCCGTGCCACCCGATAAGTTTAAGGCGGTTTCGAAAGATTCTGCCAGACGCAGCTTGAGGTCTTCTCGTACCTTAAATCGGTCAACTACCACTTCGATCGTGTGTTTCTTGTGCAAATCGAGGCTCGGGGGATCAGATAAATCACACACTTCACCATCAATTCGCGCCCGAATGAAACCCTGTGCGGCCAAATTTTCCAGGGTTTTAAGGTGTTCACCTTTGCGATCTTGCACTACCGGCCCTAACAACATTAATTTGGTGTCTTCAGGCATCTCGAGCACTCTATCAACCATTTGGCTGATGGTTTGCGCGTTCAGAGGCACATTATGATCGGGGCAACGTGGTTCACCAACTCGGGCGTACAACAAACGCAGATAGTCATAGATCTCCGTAATCGTACCGACGGTTGATCGTGGGTTATGTGAAGTGGATTTTTGCTCAATGGAAATAGCCGGAGACAAGCCTTCAATATGGTCAACGTCAGGCTTTTCCATCATTGACAAAAATTGACGCGCATAGGCCGAAAGTGATTCAACGTAGCGACGCTGCCCCTCAGCATACAGGGTGTCAAACGCAAGTGAGGACTTACCTGAGCCAGACAAACCGGTAATTACAGTGAGTTTGTCGCGAGGGATATCTAAGCTAATATTCTTGAGATTGTGGGTGCGGGCACCACGTACTTCAATTTTGTCCATTGTTGACCAGTTGCGAGGGCAAAAGCGTAGTATTACATACTCTGCAAATCAGCTCTACGCTCAGTGCGATTATCTTTTTTATACAGGGCGCCTTGCAGTAAATCGCGCTTTTGACTAGGAGCAGCGTGATGCATTGTGCTAGAATTCTGCCCCCTGAAAACCTTCTAAATGCACGTTTAACGCAATAGTTTACGACACAGGTAGTCGCTTGAATTCACTAGAACTTCGCGCCGCATTTTCGCTGGCTTTTATCTACGTGCTGCGCATGCTTGGCCTGTTTATGATCATGCCCGTCATGGCTGTTGCCGCTCAACAATATCCTGATTATTCGATGCTCCTGGTGGGCTTGGCCATTGGTGGTTATGGTTTAACGCAATCTTGTTTGCAAATACCGATGGGGGTTTTGTCTGACAAGATTGGGCGTAAACCGGTGATCATCATTGGTTTGTTGATGTTTTCCTTGGGTAGTTTTGTGGCAGCTTACGCCGACACACTCTTGTGGGTTGTGGTGGGGCGTTTTTTACAAGGTGCGGGAGCTATTGCCGGCGCCATCATGGCTCTGGCAGGGGATTTAAGTCGCGAAAATCAACGTCCTAAAGTCATGGCTATTATTGGGGTTGCCATTGGCTTTTCGTTTTACTTGGCTTTGTTACTCGGACCGTCTATCGCCAATAAATTTGGATTAAATGGTATTTTTCTGGCCACTGGAACCCTTGCCTTTGTGTGCATTGCTCTGACTGTGTGGGGTGTACCAAATGCTGAGAAAACCGCACCTTCTGCTGATACCTTGCCGATTTTAAACGATTTAAAAGCCTTGTTTGTGCACCCACAATTAGCCCGATTAAACATCAGTGTGATGTTATTGCACATGTTGATTACCCTGTTATTTGTAAAAATTCCCACGTTTTTTGTGAACTTGGGTTGGGGAATTGGCAGCCATTGGCAGTTATATCTTTTAATTTTGACCATCTCGGTAGTGGGTTTAGCCTTGGTGATGACCTTGGGCAAAAAGTGGCAACAGAGCCAATTGGTGCAATTTGCCATCTTGGGTTTATGCGCGGTATTTGCGGGTTTGGCTTTCGATAAATCCTCTATGATCATTTTATTGTTATGGTCGTGTGGATTTTTTATCTGTTTTAACTATTTAGAGGCGAATTTCCCCGCCATGGTGTCGAGTATTGCCCCAGCGGGCAAAAAAGGGTCTGCCATGGGTATTTATGCGAGTTTTCAGTTTTTTGGCGCTTTTTTGGGGGGCGTGATTTCTGGGACGGTTAGCCACTTACTGAATAGTCAATGGCTGTTTGTTAGTGCCGCGCTGGTCTGTCTCCTGTGGGCATTTTTTATCAAAGGTTTAGTTGGTACTAGGCGTTTAAAACGTTATACACTTAGCTTAACTGATGCGCCGGAAGATGAAGTTTTACAGCAGCTTCAATCGCTAACCGGGCTCAAAGATCTGAGTTACGTCGCTTCTGAGTGTGTACTTTACATCAATGCAAATGCCCAAATATTTGATTTGCAACAAGCTCGTAAGATCCTGAATTTACAAGAATAAGAGGAGTAAAAATGGCGACTAAAGGTGTCAATAAAGTCATTCTAGTGGGAAATTTGGGACAAGATCCTGAGGTACGTTATATGCCCAATGGCAATGCCGTAGCAAACTTAACCTTGGCCACCAGTGAAAGCTGGAAAGACCAGGCTGGACAGTTGCAAGAACGCACTGAATGGCACCGTATTACCATGTACCGTCGTTTAGCGGAAATTGCCGGTGAATACCTGCGCAAAGGTTCACAGATTTACATTGAAGGTAAATTGCAAACCCGTAAGTGGCAAGACCAACAAGGTCAAGATCGTTACACCACGGAAGTGATTGCTGATCAGTTGCAAATGTTGGGTAGTAAAGGTGGTCAAGGGGCCCAAGAAGGGGGCTTTCAACCACAAAATCGTCCTGCACAGCAAAACAAACCGCAAGGCGGCTATCAACAAATGCCCAACCAAGGCGGTCATGCATCATCTGCTAATCAAGGTGGCAACGATCGTGGTTATCAGCAAAACCCTCAGAACCAACCCCCCATGGTTGAGCCTGATTTTGACTTCGATGATGACATTCCCTTCTAGAGCTTGTTAAGCAGTAGTCAGCACAAGTCGTTTAAAATAGCCCTGTATCTACAGGGCTTTTTGTGGAAGAAAAATGTTCAAAGTTGATAAACCCAACCCAATTCAAGATTTGTACGCTGCGGCTACCAAATATGTCGGCATCGCTGCGGTATTAATTTTTGTGCCTTTTGCGACCAACAATTTTTTTCAAGGTCGCACTTTATTGGGCATGCTCTCGTTGGCTGTGATTGCAGTGTTGGTGACCAATGCGCTGGTCACGCAACACAAAAAATACAGCTCTTTGCTGACCTTTTTTCTACAAGTGCCCATCATTTTATTTTTTCTGGTGACGGCCTTTTTCCAACAAGGGGTGATTGGGGCTCTCTGGTGTGCACCTGCTGTCTTATCTTTCTATTTTATGTTGCCAGAACGTTTAGCTTGGTTGGCTACTTTTATATTGATTGTGACGGCAACGGTGAGCAGTTGGTTGGTGCTGGAACCTGCGATAGCGTGGCGCGTGGTCGCTACCTTGTGTGCAACCGCCATATTCTCTGCGATATTTTTGCGCATTATTCGTGTCCAACAAAAGCAACTGCGCCACTTAGCCATAACCGATCCGCTGACAGGGCTGAATAATCGCATGATGTTACAGTCGACCTTGGAGCAGGCCTTAAACGTGCACCAACGTACCAACAATCCCATGACCTTGCTGAGTATCGATTTAGACCATTTTAAAGCGATCAATGACCAATATGGTCATGACGTGGGTGACCAGGTGTTAGTTGAAGTTGCGGCGGCGTTGAAGAATCAAGTGCGTGCCAGCGACAGTGTTTTTCGTATCGGCGGAGAAGAGTTTTGTTGTTTGTTGTTTAACGCAGATGGTCAGCAAAAAGCCGAGGAAATTTTAACAACAATCAGCCAGTTACACATTCCTGATTGTAAGCAAGTGACAGCGAGCATTGGCTTAGCCAAGGCAGCTGAGAACTACGATTGGAAATCATGGCTGGTACACAGTGACCAAGCCCTATATAACGCCAAAATTCAAGGACGGAATCAAATTGTCGTCGCCGCGTAATACACTCAGTGCGGATTAATAAGGCTTTATTTGACGCCTCGTTAAGGGTAATTAGCTTGTTTCAGGGCTAACAAAATTTCTTTCCTGTTAGAACTGCGGCTGGCAGTAAAACCATATGATCACAGCCTGTGATTAAACGTGCTGCTGATTTCATTGACATAATTAGACTCAATACGCCTCTCTGAAAAAGAAAAATTCACGCAACACATAAATGATAAAAGTTTGCTGTTGAGCAAAAAACAAACAAAAACAAATATTTAAATCAAAAAATAAGCGTTTACGTATTTTCATTCCAAAAAATTGCCCTACAATTCCGCGCACAAAAATAAAAAGCAGGCAATGATGAAAATTAACACGTGGATAATTTGCAGTTTTCTGTTGGTCAGTTCTATAACGCAGGCGGCACTTGTGCAGTGGGATGCATTTGAGTCGAATGATAAAAAAGCAGTCAAAGACGAGGCAACTGGGCTGATATGGTTAGACCTCGACCAGACAGCAGGTTTTACCTATCAAGATGCCGCCACGCTATATTCAGGTTGGCAATACGCAAGTTATGACATGGTTGAAGCGTTGTTAGATGGATTTTTCAATGAACTCAAAGTGTCAGGCCCTCTTGGCAGTACTTACTTGTTTGAACAAAATTGTGCCAATACCTCAGTTTGTTACCGTAGCGCCAAACACTGGCAAGACCTATTTGGTGCCGTGACGGGTGATAAGTATTATCAGCAGTATTCCTATGGTTTGTATGCGGATGAAAATAGCAGAATCCGTATGGGTGGGGCGTTCGTGAACGGCTCTGGCAGTGCCAATATTTATGCTAGTCAATTTACATCCGATTACACAGATGGCATATCTGCCTCGCAGAATATTTTTTATGGTAGCTTTTTGGTTAAAGCTGCTACGCCAACCTTTCAGGCATTGACTGCTCCCGCGGCTCATTCGGTGCATGCGCCTGCAGTTTGGGGCTTGTTGGTTTTTTGTTTGCCTTGGTTAAGCAGCAACCTGTTGAGTCGTCAGCGAGTGAGTGGATGCATGTCATGACGATAGTGAACTTTGTACGGCAACCTACAGAAGCGTTATTTCCTGTATAAAAAATATACAGCAAACGACTACCAGTGGCAGGCCGAAAACGGCATGACACTGGTATGATATTTGTGAATTTAGAACTGATAAGACAGGCTCAAACGGGCATTGACAGGTTCGCCGGTACTGATGTTGTTATCATTATGTGCGGCAGGATAATAAGTTTCATCGAATAGATTTTCTACGTTAAGTTGCACGCGCATTTTTTCTGATATGGCGTAATACACAGCAGCATCAATCCGCGTAAAATCTGGCAATACCACATTATTGTTTAATGATGTGTATTGCTCAGATTGATAGATCAAACCTAAACCGAAGGCCCATGTTTCATTTAATTCGTAGCGGTTCCATAAGGTAAACATCGACTCTGGCACCTGCGCCAGTTCTCTATTGTTAATGGTTCCAGCGCTTATGCGCCCTTTTTCTTGTGCATCTAAATAGCTGTAGCCAGCATTAATCTGCCAATCGTCAGAGACATAACCCACGAGTTGCAATTCAAGACCTTTGGTGAGGGTGCCTGTGACCAAGGATTTTTCTGGATTGTTGGGATCCGTCACGGTGCCATTTTCGCGTTTTACTTCAAACACACCGGCAGTGAAACTCAGCTTATTACTGAGATTCCACTTGATACCCAGCTCCCGATTTTCAAACTCTTCTGGTGCTAAAGTCTGATCATTAAGACTCAAACTTAAAAACTGATCACCAGAGCGCGGCAAGAAAGAATGGCTGACGCTCAGGTAAAACGACACATCGGCATTGGGTTTGTAAATTACGCCAAAGCGCGGCGATACTTCATTGTCGGTGCGTCCCAACAAACCGTTATTGCCATCGGCACTGCCGTTGGCCACTTCGATGTTGTCATTCACGCTCAGGTCGAAGCGATCAAAACGCAGCCCTGCCACTAAAATAAACTGTTCATTCAAGTTGATTTCATCTTGGAAAAATACCGAGCTGAATTTCAGGTTTGATTCACTATCACGCACAAAATCAGTAAAACCCGGGCGCGGCACTACCAAAGGTTGCGTGAAATCTACAGTGATTTGGTCGTCATTGGTTTGCGCAAACAAGGTATCACGACGGTTGTTGGTCGAGTCCTGCTTACCAACTTCTGCGCCGAGTAATACGGTGTGATCGATGAAACCCGTTGTAAATTGTGTCACAGCATTAAACTGGGCAATGAAATTATCGCGCTGTGTGGCATCACGATAGCCGTCAAAGCTAACCGTGTTGTTGACTGCACTAAACGCGGTAGGGTAAATATTTTGGTATAGCTTGTCGTAACTGGCGTATTGCAAGGTGGCATTCAGTGACCAATTTTCATCGAGTTGATGGTCGAGCCTGGTGCGCAAGATGTGGGCCTGTAAGTCGCTTAGGTTAAGATCCTTATCGCCAAAAAATGTTTTATTGGCATTGCTCAGTGGTTGGCCATCAAGAGAGGGAATACCACGATCAACTGCGCGTTCATCGTCAACAAACTCGTATGATAAAACGAGTTGCGTACTGTCGTTGAAATTCTTGCTATAGGTTGGATTGATGGCAAACCTCTCGCCATCGTAATTGTCGCGGTGATTATTCAATTGCTCGTAGTAAGCATTGATACGTACTGCTTGTTCACTATCAATAGCCTGATTATGGTCAATTGCCACGGCCGTATTGGCAAACGAATCAAGGTTGGCATTCAAACCAGTAAACTGTTGGTTCATTTTTGCGGTTTTTGTCACACGATTAACAATACCACCTGCGCCACCTCGCCCAAATAACAAGGCATTGGCACCACGTAGAATTTCAACCCTTTCTAAGTTGTACAAAGGACGATAGTACTGCACGTCATCTCGCAAACCGTCGATGAAAAAGTCAGCGGTACTATTTTGACCACGAATAGTCATTTGATCACGATGACCTTCACCTTGGCCGATGGATGCGCCTGGTGTGTATTGCAAGATGTCGGCGATGGAGACAAAACCTTGTTCTTCTATTTGCTCAGCACTGACGATAGACAAAGATTGTGGCACGTTGACCAACAAAGTAGGGGTTTTTAACGAATCCGCGTTTTGCTGACCAAAATAGGCACCACGTACGGTGATGCGGTCGATTTCACTTGCTGCCGCAAGGGCCGCAGTTTCGGTAGGTGCAGGGCTATTTGCCAGCGTTACAGAGGCAAACGAAGATAACGCGACAAAAACTGACGCACTGATTGAACAAGGTTTGAACATAAGGGTTTTCGGCATTAATAAACGTAATGCCGACGATCCTATCGTTTATGCAAATGAGAGTCAAACGCATTTGCATTTGAGGTGATGCACTATTAACACTCAGTCGGTGAGGAGCTTATGATCTGGTCCAACTGCGCAGGCTATGACCTTTGAGGGCGTAATAAAAAATAAACAGATAACAAGGGATCATCATCCAATAGGCGCTTTGCCCACCAGTTTGTTCGGCTAATACGCCATACAACAAGGGTAGGGTGGCACCGCCGGCTATGCCCATGATCAATAACGCAGAGCCCCGCGCGGTAAATTTACCCAATCCCTCCAGCGCCAGTGGCCATACCGCAGGCCAGACAACCGCATTGGCAAAACCAAACATAGCAACAAAAGTAATGATGTTTGGTAATATTTGTATACCTGACCAGCCCCACAATACCTCAGAAACACTGCTTGATTCTGGGTCTGAGATGATGATCAAAATAGACAAAATCACCCCTAAGGCGGCTGAACCTAATAAAGCCGTTTGTTGTTGCATGATGCGTGGAATTAACACTAAGCCGAGCGCATAGCCCAGTAGCATGAAACCCATGGTATACGAGGTAAGTGTGGTCGCATTGGCAACACCCAAACTGGCACCAAACAAACCAATTGTGTCACCGGCGATCACTTCGACACCCACATAAACAAAGATCGTAAGTGCGCCTAAAATCAAATGTGGGAACTGCATGATCGAGGTTTTATTTTGGCTTAACTGGGTGCCAGTTTCTGCGGATATTTCATTGTCCAAATCCAACTCAGGTAGGCTGGACTTTTTAATTAAAGCGGCAGCGATTAACCACACAATTGCGCCAGCCAAATAAGGCATGATCAAGCCATTTGCTAAGGCGTCAATTTGTATCAATCGTTCTGCTTCTGGCAAGGCATTAATAGAGTCCACGGTGACATCTTTAAAATCGCCAACTACCCAGGCAGCAAAAAATAGCGGTGCTAAGACACCGGCTCCTTTGTTCAGCAAACCCATCACAAAGATACGTACAGCCGCCGTTTTTTGTGGACCGCATTTAACAATATAAGGATTGGCTGCCGTTTGCAGCAAGGTCAGGCTGGTACCAACTACAAACTGCGCAAACAAAAACAATACAAATACTTGCGTTTCCGCCGCAGGAATAAACAATAAAAAGCCCACGGCAACCAGCACTAGCCCCAATGAAATAGCATTTTTATAGCCAACTTTTTCCAGCACCCATGCCATGGGTAAGGCCATCAGCGTGTAAGCCAAATAAAAGGCGCTGGCTATAAACAGGGCTTGAGTTTGTGATAAGTCACAGACTATTTGCAAAAACGGGATTAACGCACCGTTCAGCCAAGTGATGAATCCAAAAATAAAAAACAAGCTACCAATAAGCATGATGGGGACTAAATTTGTCGGAGTTTTTGGGTCGGTCATGATTGTTGCTTTCTCTGGTTGATTCATGTTTATCCCTTACTTTGTGCCGCTGCTGTCTGCGTCATTTGTTGTTCGCCCTTGATCCAGCTTGAAACAACACTGAGTTGGCGATCAAGTAAAATAAAATCTGCTTGTTTACCCACTTTGAGTTGGCCGAGCTGCTCTAGCCCCGCAAAGGCAGCAGGACTCAGACTTGCCATGTTTAGTGCATGTCCAAGCTCAATGTGCATATGCTGGTGGGCATTACGCACCGCGCTCGCCATATCCAACGCTGAGCCGGCAATCGTGCCATTATCCAAGGTGAGTTTATTGCCGTGACGGGTAATTTGTGTGTCTAACCATGGTAGTACGTCCAAGTCACAGCCGACGTGTGCCATCGCATCGGTAACTAACATCAAGCGCTGCCAATTTTTGCAGCGATAGGCAAGTCGCCCGTTATAGGGATGCACGTGGATAAGGTCGGCAATCAGCCCACAATAAACGCGTGAATCATTTAATGCAGCCGCAATCATGCCGGGATCACGCGCGCTTAAACCCGACATGGCATTGAACAAGTGAGTAAAACCGCTAGCACCTGCTTCAATCGCAAGTAATACGGTTTCTACCGTGGCTGCTGAATGCCCTAACGCCACCACCACGCCTTGTTTAACTAAGTCACGAATAAGATCTGGGCTAACGTTTTCTGGCGCTACCGTTATCATGACTTTACCGAGATCTTGGCGACAGAAGAGCGCTAGTTCTGCATCACTCAGTGAGCGTATCTCGGTGTCTGCATGGATCCCCCGTTTGGCAATACTTAAATGCGGGCCTTCAAAGTGCACGCCGACAATACCCGGTTCATCGAGTTGCACGGCCTCTGCCACCGCATCGGCAGCGCGTTGCATCACCTCTAAACTATCGGTAATCAGGGTAGGCAACATGGCCGTTGTACCAAATTGGCTGTGGGCAGCAAGCATAGTGCGCAAGGTGCTAAGCTGTGGTTGCTGATTAAACAGCAAACCCCCTCCACCATTGACTTGGGTATCGACATAACCAGCGCTGACGAGTCCGTCCAAGACCTCGTCGGTCTTTTGCGGTTGCTTGCTGATGCCGATAATCAGGCCATCGCTCACCGATAAACGCACATCGTGTAAAAAGTGTTCGCCGTCAAATAGTTGTTTTGCGTGATAATGCCTCATCGCCTTTCCTAAACGGTTTTAGTTACTTTGTTGAGTCCTACGGGACGGTCTGGGTCACGTCCCATGCTGACAGCAATTTGTTCGATGTCCAAATAAAAGCGTTGCAGTACCGTTAGTGCTGCGGTGCGCGGATGCAGTTCAGTGCCAACCGTATGCAATTGCGCCATGATGCCACCACGTTGCGCGATTTCTGCGATTTGTGCACGGTGAGCTATGGCTGATTCATCCTCAAGATCTATATCAATCACACCGAGTTTATTGGCAACTAAGGTCACTGGGCCATGCAAGAATTCAGCACTACTGAAAGACTCAGCATGAATGCCCAACACTTCTTTTAATTTAAGCGCTATCTCACGGCTAATGGCATAACCAAAACTGCGACCTAAAACCACACAGTGTTTGAGAGGGTCGACAAAGGATTGGGTGAGTTGCGGCGGCGCATCGACGGCTTGTTGCAATTGCTTTGGTAGCACAGTTAAAGCCTGCTGTAGGGAGGGGTTGTTGGCCCAAAAAGCCACTAACTGCAAAATAGCACTCAAGGTGGCAAGATAACTTTTGGTGGCGGCTACCGCTTTTTCTTCACCCACTAAGAGTGGCACTACTACATCAGCCAGTTCAGCCAAAGGTGAACTTTGATCATTCACTAAGGCCACACATAAGGCCCCTGATTTACGTGCTGCTGCAGCTTGAGTCAAAATATCGGGGCTGCGCCCGGATTGCGAGATGCACAAAACTAAGGCGCGTTTTAAATTGAGCTGGCGACCAAATAAACCGGTCACCGAGGGGGCGGCAGCACAAACAGGAATGCCCAGTTCTACTTCAATCAGGTATTTAGCGTAGACACCCGCATGATCAGAGGAGCCACGGCCAATAATGTAAACCAGAGTAGGGTCGAACGCGCGGATCTGTGCACCTAAATCGGCGCAAACCGACTGATTTTTTTGTAATTGTTGGGCAATTAGTTGCGGTGCCGATGCAGCTTCGCTCGCCATTAGGGTGCCATTCATGATGCACTCTCCAGTGATTTAATAGGTAGTTTGGCTAATAACACGGCACCACACTCGGGGGGCTGCAATGCACAGCTAACTTGTTGTTGTATATCCGCGTCTAGCCATGGTTTCACTCTCTCGGCAAGGCCGCCGATAAACGCTAAACGACTTGGTTGATGGTGTAATAACTGTCGAGATAAGGCGCTAAGGTAGTTGGCGCCTTCACGCACCAATGCCAATGCAACCTCATCTTGCTGTTCGGCAAAATCAAAGATTAACGGGGCAAACTGAGCAAATTGAGCAGGGCTAGCACTCAGGTATTTTTCGGCCAGTGCTGTGGCGGAATAACAATGTGCAAACTGGCACAGCGCTTGGGTAAAGTGGCTGGTTGGCGCTAAACCGTCAAAGCTTTCTAAGACCCACCGCACCGCTTGGGCACCAAACCAAGCGCCACTGCCTTTGTCACCCAACAGAAATCCATGGCCACCGTATTCAAAGGATGTGTTGTCTTGGGTAACCATGGCAGAACTGCCGGTGCCAACAATGACGATAGCGCCATTTTGGCTGCCATGGGCACCTAAACACGCAATGTGCAGATCAGTACTCAAATTCAACCCTGCAAAAGGGTGTGACCAAGCTAACATGGCTTGTCGACAGTGTGGCAGGTTAATGCCCGCTAAACCCATGCCTAGAAAAGTATTCGCCATGGCCTCCAGTGGTAATCTTGCGAGTTTATATACGCTCTGACACGCTTCATTGATGGATGCAATCGCCAGCGCATAATCCCGCACGGGATTGGCTGGTCCGGCAACAGTTTCCGCCAATAAATTACCATGTGCATCCTCTAATCTGGCTTTGCATTTACTGCCACCACCATCGATGCCTAAAAAATACTGCTGATCTAGCAATGTATTGTCCTCATGTCTGCCAAACCTAATGAATGTTAGGTTTTCGAGATTATAAATTCAGTTTAACTTAGAAATGACAGCGTTGTCATTCTGTTTTTTCGCCTATCTTTACTATTATATAAGACAGGATCATTGGGGGCTGATACGTTGCACTCGGCTGGCAACTTGTGTGCCGGCAATTCTGGCTCGCACCAAACTTGCTGATTCAATAGCCACGGGCTGTTGATATGTTTGCCACTCACCACCTTGTTGTTGATATTCCAATACCAAGCCAGCAAAGTGTGTGTTCATGCTGAGTCTCCCAGCATCAATTCTGGCGCCAGGCATGGGAACTCTTGGCTCCATCCCATCAAGCACCAGTTGCTTGAGAATCTTGCCACTCATGACTTGTGCAAAACTCTGCCAATCAGCCCGCAGATGTTGTAACTGCATAGTGTCAATGTGCCCGGTGTTTGCATCGTAAGATTGACCTACTTTGTAAGGCTCAGCCCACGCGGGGCGATGCCAAGCGCGTTCAGCAAAAGCTACTAGGCGTGGGAATAACATGTACGCGGCTTGTTGATCGGAGCGCACAGTTTCACTCCATAGCTGTGCTTGAATTCCTAACACTCGTCTGTCTGGATTGAGGCTGATTTGCTCCGTTGAGCGATATGGTTTACCCATTTTGTCTGGCCATAACTCCGCATGAGCAGGCAAATTATCTGGCATGAATTGAAAAACCTGAAAACTGTCGGTTGCTCGCGAACCCCAGTAATAACCGGGTTCAATAGGATCCGCCTCGTAAGGAAAGTCAAAATAAAGAACGTCGGGTAAGGATAAAACCACACCCCATCCAGCATTTACCATACTGTTACTGCGATCAAAGCCATTGCTGTAAAGTGTGTCCCAAACATTGGACTGCACTTTGGCAGGTAAATTGTCCAAACTTGCATGGGCTAAACCGTCACTCCACGCTGCGGGTATAACCCCCATCTCAGCCACCATGTTGGCGACTTTTTCAATAAAATAAGCACTGAGTTTAGCGGTTCCTCCAATTTCTGGGTGCTGACTGAGTAACGATTGACATGCTGGTGAACCGCGCCATGCCCCTGCGGTTTCATCAGCACCAATATGATAGCGACGAAGTGGCACACCCGCCGTGCGATGCATGGTTTGTACTTCTTGTAAGACTTTGCTGACAAAGCGGTAGGTGCTGTCCAAACAAGGATTGAGGGTATTATCGCGATAATGTTGAATAGACGAATACACGCTGGTATCCGCAGGCTCGGACAACCAGTATTGTTCGGCAGCAGCGCGCTGTTCTTGTTTCATCAAACTGAGATAACGTTTTTGCATGGCAATGACAGCGGCACGTGAATGTCCAGGCATATCTAAGGCAGGGATAATTTCAATGTGGCGCGCATCGGCATATTTCAGCAAGGCGATGTAGTCTGTATCACTTAAATAGCCATTATTGGGTCCATCGCTATCCACGCCTGCAGCCAGTTGCGGCTGCAAACAGAGATTTTCCTGCCAGTCTAAACAACGTTTACTGGCAAGATCTGTCAGTTCCGGCAAACCGGGAATGGCTAAGCGCCAGCCTTCATCATCAGCCAAATGTAAATGCAGTTTGTTGAGTTTGTAATAGGCCATTTGGTCTACTAAGCGGAATAAAAAGTCTTGGCTATGAAAATTACGTGCTAAATCTACATGCAGACCCCGAAAATGGTAGCGTGGAGCATCGTTCACCGCGCCCAGAGGCAGGTGTTGTTGCAGTGGATCATACATTTGGCCAACTGTCATTAACGCGTAAAATACGCCAGCGGAAGACGCCGCTTGAATTTGAATGCCCTGCTCAGCGAGCAGAATCTGATAGGACTCGTCTGCCATTTCATGACTAAGTTTACTATTGAGAACCACGCTCAGTGGCACGCCAGCTTGATTGTTGATGATGCCAAGCTGCATTAACCGTTGGCTGGCAACGGGATAAACTTCATCGATTTGACTGAGATCTAAGCCTTGACGCAAATCTAAATACTCAGACTTAAACGTGCTGTCTTTAACGTGCGGCACGATCCGATTTTTATCAATGTCCACCTGTTTAACAAACAAGCTTTCATTGCGTGCATAACGCCATGCTGCGTCAGCAAAAGGCACTTGGTCATCCACCGAACGCAAGCGCTGTTCAGGGTTTAGAAAATCTTGCACATGCAGTGAGCGCGGCACTTGCTCACCGGCATGTAACGCTTCTTGAGTGGCATGAATGACTCGCGCTGTTAATCCTTCAGCAGCCAAAATGTAATTGGGAAAAAGCACGGATTGTGACACCAAGCCCGCTGCGCCCTTAAACGGAATGAGATAGCCAGCTGCCTTGGCTGTCAGGGAGGTTAAAGGGACAATTTCGTGTAAGTCACCATTGATATGGCGGATATCAAAGTCATCGCTGCCGTCCCAAGCAATGGGCGTGAGGCTACTAAAATAGATACGCCAATTGGCTGGCATGTTGGCTGGTAAGCCAAGGCGCATTTCCGCCAAATAACATGGCTGCGTCTTGGCCGGACAGTCTTCAACAGCAATATTGCTGACCACCGTCAGACTAACTTGCATGTCACGCGCAGCGTCATCAAGTTGTTGCTGGGCTTGCACACTTGCGGCTGAATATTTTGGCGAATCACAGGCTGCAAGTACCAGCAAAGTGACGATCAGAAAGGCGTGGCTTAGCGTGTTCATGTGCTTAGATTTCTCATAATGAAGATGGCTGAACTGAATGCGCTGCAGTCATGTTAAATAGGGGGCGATGGTGTAAACGCTCTAAAAATTCGCGGTGTGAAGTGGTTTGCAACAATAGGTTGTCACCAAGTTGTTGCACCGCAGCAAACATGTTTTCTCTAGTGGTGGGGTCTAAGGGGGCATGTAACGCTGGATAATGCTGCATACCGTATAAAACGTAGCGGTAATTCTCATCGTTAAATGTGGTGGTAAAGCCCCCCGCTAAATCCATAAATTCGCAGACTTTGTACTGCCATGCAGTCAGTTTTTCTTGCAGACCCGGGCAATGGGCGGCAGATTGACGTGCGGCTTTCCAGAACGCACTGTCGTTTCTATCGCTCAAGCAGTAGTGCAAAACGATAAACTGTTTGAGGTCGTTATAAATGCCTGCAAGTTGACGATTGTAACTGTCGCGCACACTTTGATTAAGGTGGCTTGCGGAAAAATGCGTGGCAAAAAGCCTCACTCCAAGATTGATGAGGTGTAAACCAGTGGATTCAAGCGGTTCAATGAAGCCAGCCGACAGACCAATAGCCAGACAATTGCCGAGCCAAAATGCTTTACGACAACCAACTTTCATATCCAAATGTAATGCTGGTTTGGTCTTGGCATCTGGGCCAAGTAATGTCCGCAGTTCCTGTTCGGCTTGGTCTTGACTAAGGTATTTGCCAGCATAAACATAGCCACTACCTTGGCGGTTTACCAAGTCTATTTGCCACGCCCAGCCCGCGCTCAGCGCAGTGGCTGTGGTGTAGGGTTTAGGGATCTCGCCAGGATGATACTCCCGTTGGATTGCCACAGCCTTATTGCAAGGCAGGCTGTCGCTAAAATCTAGCCAATTATCAGCGGCCAAGGCCTCGATAAGTTTCCCGGCAAAACCACTACAATCGATGTAAAAATCTGCTGTTTGTTCCCCATTGCTGGTCATAAGCGCGGCAATTTCACCGTTTCGACAATGCACCGATTGTACCGTGTCGTAGCTATGCTCTATGCCTGCTTCTAAGCCTTTGCGCTGTAAAAATTGCCCAAGCAATGTGGCATCTAAATGATAACCATAGGGCACAACACCTTGATAAGCTTTGCTGACGTGAGATTTTGGCGAGTGTTGTTTGGCAATCAATTTGCGGCTCAAACATACACTATGATCGTAGGGCATATGTTTGTCGCCACTTAGCCACGCACTGGAAATGTCAATGTCACTATTGGTCCGTTGTTGTTCAAAAGGATGAAAATATTCATGTTGTTGTTGATTTTGCGGATTCATCCAATCTCTAAATAAAATGCCGGTTTTTAGGGTGGCGTTGGTTTCTCGCATTAACTCAGCTTCGTCTAAACCAAGGGCTGCAAATAAGAAACGAATGCTGTGCACTGTCGCTTCACCTACCCCAATAGGACCAATCTGTTTGGATTCGAGCAAGCGGATATTGAGGTGTTTACCATGCTGATTAAAATATCGGTTGAGATACAAAGCCGTAATCCAGCCTGCGCTACCACCCCCAACGATTAAAACAGACCTTGTTTTTGTTGCTTGCATGGTTGCCTCAGTGGTTTAGATGGGCTGAATGCCAAAACGCTGAATACGTTCCAGCAGTTGCCGATGTGGCAGCAATTGTTGTTTGGCTTGTGCGGCCCTGTGTGCCATGTGCTGCCATGACACCTCAGCGCTTTTTTGTGGATCAAATCGCCACGCTTGCGCCGATAAATCAGTGTGAAATTGCATACCGTACAACACGTATAAATAGTTTTCTAAATTGAAAATAGCCGCGCGATCGGTGAAATCATATTGACTAGGCAGATGCCAACGCCAGTGATCTAATACTTCACTCAAGGTCTCTGATTGGCTGTCTCGGCGCCGATGTTGTTGCCAAAAATCACTATCTTGGCGCTGGGATAAACAATAATGCAGTTTGATGAAATCAAACACTCTATCCCAAGCTTGGCGCATTTTGCGATTGTAGCGTTTGGCCGTGGTTTGCATCGCGGCATGGTTGGCAGGAAATTGCTCTGCCAACATACGCGCGGCAATATCAAACAATAACAAACCTGTGGCCTCCAGCGGTTCGACAAATCCTTGTGCTAAACCGACAGCCACGCAGTTACCCTGCCAAAACGATTGATGATAACCCGTGCGCATGGCGATTTTACGCAGTGCAGCCTGAGGCGCCTGCGACCCCAAATATCGGTAAAGTTGCTGCTCTGCCTCATCATCAGAACAATGGGCTGAAGAGTACACCAAACCCACGCCACGTCGATGGCTTAAACCAATGTCCCATATCCAACCGGCTGACTGTGCGGTGGCTAATGTCGAACAGGGGATGGCTGCACTAATATCGGCATACGGCACTTGTGTCGCGATGGCCGTATCGGTGAATAACATATCGTGTTTGCTGATAAAGGGCACATTTAACGCTTTGCCAAGCAATATTGATGGTGTGCCACTGCAATCTATAAACAGGTCTGCACCAAGTTGTTCGCCCGTGTCGCTGACTAAATGCGCGATATGACCATGTTCATCCATGCATACATCAACAATGCGCAGTTGTCGGTGTATCACCCCTAATTTTTCAACCGCATGCCTGGCCAGTAGTTTGCCAAACTTAGCGGCATCAAAATGATAGGCGTAATTGCATAATCCTTGATATTCAGGTTGTGTGACCGCTTTGGGTGCCAATCCAGCAGCACATAGCCGAGATTGGATGGAGAAGACATCGGCGAAATTCTCACGTGATTCTGTTTTGACAAGCCAGTCAGGTAAATAGTCGTGATAACCCGGCAGTGGGTAGTCAAAAACGTGGTGATAGCTGTGGCGTTTGCCGTTTGCCAGAGCGGGTTGCCAGTCGATAAAGTGAATACTTTGCTTAAACGTCGCATCACACTGCTGAATCAGCTCGGTTTCAGTAATGCCTAAATACTGCAGCGTGTCACGGATGGCTGGTACCGTGCCCTCACCCACACCCACGGTAGGGATGTCGGGAGACTCAACTAAAGTGATGCGCATCCCGTGCGGAGCATTGACCAGTAACTTTTTGGCAAGATGGTTAGCGCTTAGCCAGCCAGCCGTGCCTCCACCTAGGATCACAATATGCTGAATTGTTTTGTGTGCAGACATGGACTTTTCCAACTTCACTTACAGCGTTAATGCCCGACGGGCAAGGCGATTTAACTGTTTAAGTGATAACAAGTGCGCATGAATAATCGCTAAGGCCCCATTTTTTCTGAGCGCCAAGTACTCGGCTTCGCTGAGTTCGTCGAGGCGTTTTTGATCAACTAAATAAACACCGTCTAGGATGGTGGGTTGACCAGCACCAAGTTGAATAGTCAATTGTTGCTGGCTAAGCAATTGGTATTGCAACAACAACGCCACAAAACTTTCGGTAATTTGCTGCTGTTCATGATGCAGTTGCAAGGCTTTGGCTTTATTCACCAAAAAGGGACTTTGCTCGCCAGCACTATCAAATAAATGCTCTCCTTCCTGCTGATTCACAAGGGGTGAGTGTTCATCAATGCTCAGTAACATATGTTCGCTGTTGGGTGTTGCTTGCAAAACAAAGGGATAGTGCCGCAATACTTGCGGTACATAATGACCATCGAATTTTACTTCACCGCAGTAAAGGTTCTCACCGCTTTTCAGACCCATCATCGCGACCAATACAAACTGACCAGAATGAGCATTTTTTACTAAGACAACGGGGTACTCAATGGCGCAATCCATGACTTCTTGTACCACAACAGGAACCAGTTGCGCGTCTTTGGCCTGATTAAATGTTGGATCGCGTAGCACCCTTACTGTTTGGTGAAGGTTGCTGTTCACTGGCACAATCTGTTTACTCATATCGTCATCACTTATTCTGGTTTAGGCTCAAGCATAGGGTGCTGGGCTGACGAAAAAGGGGGTTACCCCCCTTTTAGATCCATTTGCAATTATGGCAAATGCTATATTAGAACTTCACACTGACTCCAGCAGTAATTCGGCGTGCCATTTCATATTCATACAATGGGAAACCTTTGGCAAAACCGCTGTAGTTGGTTTGGAAGTTGTTATTACCCTTTTGCTCCGATGATGCTTCAGTGAGGTTATTCACATCCAATTTTACATCCACATTTTCACTGACATGGTAAACCGCACTTAAATCTAAGCTACCAAAATCACCGTGGATGCGATTGCCGTACGAACCAGATTCACGCAGCATGTACTCACTTCGCCAGTTATAGGACACCCTGATTTGAAAGGCCTCAACTTCATAAAAACCAGTAAGGTTGTACGAGTGGCGCGAGCTGTCACTGAGTACTGAATTGCGATCAGTGAAGGTTTCGCCATCGGCTTGAGCATCGGTGTAGGTGTAGTTAATTAACGAACCAAAGCCATTGCCATAGTCTTGTTGATATTGCAGTTCTACACCCTGGATCTCAGCCGCCTTACCATTGCTTTTTTCCTGAACTGTCCAACCCTGTTCGTCGGGACGCAGAGTGCCTTGGAAGGGGATCTCAGCATTTGTCGCAGAGTATTGTGAGATGGTGACAAAGTTCTTCACATCTTTCTTAAACCAGGTGGCACTGAGCAATGAACTTTCGTCAAAATACCACTCCAGGCCCATATCAAACTGGTCCGATACAAAGGGTTTTAAACCCACATTACCCACTACCCAAAACTGATTGTTTGGGGTGTCATCGTTCACACCAATTGGACTTGGGTTCACGTACATGTCGACATATTGTGGACGTGACATGGCCCGCGCCGCCGAGATACGTAGAATCAGATCGTCGGCCAAGTTCATGGCTAAGTTGAAGCTCGGTAAAAACTCGGCATAGTCAGCACTGGACTCTGTCTTGGTATTATCAAGGTAATAAACCGAGGTGGCGTCGGTGGTGACATAACGCACACCGACATTACCGCGAATATTTTCAGTGGAAAATTTAGCCATTACATAAGCGGCAAAATTGTCTTCTTGAATTTCACTGTAGGTACCTAGGTCTTCTGTTTCACCGATAATACTGGCTTTTGCCCAGTCTTTTAGTGCATCGGCGTCAAAGCGAATGATTTGATAGTCGCCCGCGCCCACGTCATAGGTGCCTTCACTTAAACCGGAGGTTGAGATAACGTTATTAAAACCCGCCGCTTGATCAAAAAATATCTGACGGCTGGTGGTATTGTGATCTGAATACTTAGCGCCGCCTTTGATGCTGGTGATGGGACCATAATCCACATTAAATTCGATATCCGCTTGCAGGTAACTTTCATCATCGGTTTTCGGGGTTTTGTTAAACGCTGCGCCAGTACCCATGGCTAAAGAGCCGGGGTCGTAAGTAGCAAGATCTAACTGTGGGGTGTTCCAGGTTTGATGACCTTGGGTAAAATCGTAGGTGCCGTTGACGATGGGCGTACCACCTGTGCCATCGTCTACCACCATTTCAAAATCAGTGCCACCGGTGGAAGAACTATCGCCTACTTGTACTTTAATGGTGTAATCAGAGGTGCTGTAGTTCATGGTTAAATCAAGCACATCAGATTTCATGGTTGCTTCGCGCGGACGTGCTTGATAAAACGCCACATTGAGAGGGCCTGCGGCCTGAGCGCCTGCGTTATCGCCACTGCCATCACCGCCAATCCAAGAAGTGGTGGTGCCACCGCCCCATGTGGTGTCGGCTTGAGTTAACCACAACGCATAGTTGGTATTGTCGGCGCTCATTTCCATATTCATGGCATTGAGGACAAAATCGAGATTTTCGTTTGGCGCATACTGCAAGGTAGCGGTGAGGGCTTGACGTTCACGTTCTTGAGTGAAACCAACAGGACCTGCACCCCATTCCCAAAATGCTTCGTTACCTTGACGTTGCAATGAACGCTGTTGCATCACCGCAGACACTAATACACCAAATTTTTCTTCTTCATCTTTCCAGCTATACATGCCGGAAAGTTGCGGATCAGTCTCCCCCGAATCGGTTTGATATTGCGCTTCTGCCGACCCAAAAAATGTATTGCTCGTCATTTCTAGGGGTTTACGGGTATTCACCACCACAGTACCGCCGATACCGCCCTCAGCTAAATCGGCTTGTGAACTCTTATACACTTCCAGTTTGCCCACTAATTCAGATGGCAGTAATTCATAGTTGAATGAGCGTTTGGCAGGCTCTAAAACAAACCAACCGGTTGAAGCGACATTCTGCCCATTCAGGGTTGTTAGGGTTAAATCTAAGCCCGCACCACGAATGGATACGCCCGCACCCTCACCAAATTGGCGTTGAATGGTAACCCCTGAAATGCGTTGCAGAGACTCAGCGACATTTTTATCAGGAAACTTGCCAATGTCTTCAGCGTTAATTGCATCAACAATGCTGTCTGAAAAACGTTTGTTATTTAAATTTTCTTTGACGCTGGCGCGGATACCAGATACTTGGATTACCTCAACACTTTGAGTAGCCGAATCTTGCGCCAAAGCGGAAGTCGACATAACCATGCCATTGCCGACTGCTGTGCCAACTAACAACGCAGTTTTCACGCTGCGAGTAAGTTTGTTCATTTTAATCTGTGTCATCATGTCCTACCTGGTATTTATCGCTGCAATAGCGTTTGCAAAGTTGTGGCCCCAAATGATTTAACTTGTCACACCAACGATCTTTTATTTGTTCTGAGTATCGTTTGACAGCGTTGTCATTTGCCCTTCTTAAAAAAATGACCGCTGTTAAGACTAAGCTAGTACAACCATGACAGCGCTGTCATTTGTAAGCAATTTACATCAGGATTTTTCGTATGGCAAACAATAAATACAAAAAATTAACATGGGACTAATACTATGCTTTTACGATTATCTCAGTAGAATTGCGTTATTAAGCGCTCTGCCTTGCATGAGTTTGTAGTATGGAAAACAGCATGAAAATAACCATAAAAGATGTGGCTGACTTAGCAGGGGTATCTTTTAAAACCGTCTCACGGGTCATTAATAACGAAGGCTCGGTCAAGCCAGACACCTTAGAAAAAGTCAATCAAGCGATACGCGAATTGAATTATCACCCAAACAATGCCGCGCGCAATTTGGCGGGTTCACGCACATTTTCGTTGGGTTTTATTTATAACAATCCCAACGCCTATTATGTTATCGATATGCAAAATGGCATTCTTGATGAATGTCGTGAAAAAGGCTACGAGTTGTTAATCCACCCCTGTGAAGGGAGTGATGAAAGCATTATCGACGAAATTCGACGAATGGTGAAACGCTCGCAATTATCCGGTTTGATCATCTGTCCACCGCTATCGGAAAATCCACATATGATGGCGCAATTGAGTGACTTGGATATTCAATTTATCCGCATTGTTTCGGGTTCAGAAGAGCCTGGTCAGAGCGCAAGTCCTTGTGTGCTGATCCATGACCGTGAAGCGGCCGAGACCATCACCGAACATTTGATTGCCCAACAGCATAAAAAAATTGCCTTTATCAGTGGTGAAAAAGATCACCGTTCAACGTTTGAGCGACAACAAGGTTTTATCAACGCCATGCAACGTCATCAGTTGCTGGTGGATCCTACTTGGTTGATAGACGGCCAGTATTCATTTGATTCAGGGGTCAAAGGTGCGCAACAGTTGTTGGCGTTGTCCAATCCACCCACCGCTATTTTTGCTTGTAACGATGAAATTGCGGCAGGGGCATTGTTTGCCGCCCGCTTGAATGGGGTTAAGGTACCAGAACAGTTGTCTATAGCGGGTTTTGAAGACAGCCCCTTCTCTCGGCAAACGATCCCTAAACTTACCACTGCGGCCCAACCAACACGAGATATTGCCCGCCAAGCCACTAATTTTCTGATCCGCAATATTGTTGCTCAGCGCCAACAAACTGCCAGCAAAATCATCAGTCATCAACATTACTTACCCAAGCTTGTTCTGCGTGATTCAACTCAGGCTCTTGCCCCAGTACAACGGTAATCGGTAACTAAGCTAGTCGGCTAGGTAAAACTACCCTGTATTTTATGCCGTTAATATGCAAATTATTTGCATTTTTTGACCCTTCCTGAGGCAAACATAGGGTATTATGCACGATCATAAACCAAGGTCTTTTTTGCTGCCGCTTTATTGAAAAGTTGGGTAGCTTTAAGCACCCATTAATATAGTTGTGCCAGTATGTGAGCTACAGGACTTCATACCAAGCACTCTGCGTGAGATAAGCAATGGAAGTATCAGTCGTTATTCCAGCAAAAAATGAACAGGACAATGTTGAACCCGTGATAAGGGGCATTGTTGCTGCACTAAACGGTTTGGTGAGTTTTGAAATTGTCTATGTCGACGACGGCAGCGACGATGCCACCTATGCTGAACTCCAGCGTTTAATCTCGCAAGGTTTAAGCCAAATCAAACCAGTTAAACATCGCTTTTCGGTGGGACAAAGCACGGCTATTCATACTGGCGTGAAGTTTGCGGCAGGAGCGCTTATCGTTACCCTAGACGCAGATGGTCAAAACGATCCAGCAGATATTCCAAATTTAATCAAACAAGCCAAGTTACAGCCTGCCAATAGTCATTTTTGCATTGCCGGCTACCGTAAAAATCGTAAAGACACGGCCTGGAAGCGTTTCCAATCAAAAATTGCCAACAAAGTACGCAGTACACTCTTACATGATGGCACACCAGATACTGGTTGTGGTTTAAAAGCCCTGCCCCGCACCACGTTTTTAACCTTGCCCTATTTCAATCACATGCACCGTTTTTTGCCAGCCTTGGTTCGACGTTTAGGTGGGCATATAGTGGTGGTTGAAGTGAACCATCTCGACCGCCAATTTGGTGTATCAAAATACAATATGTTGGGTCGCTTGGGTGTAGGTTTGGTGGATATGTTAGGGGTAATGTGGTTGCAACGACGGGTTAAACTTGCCGAAATTGTTCATCCCAATGATTAAGGTTTTGTTACCTTTATTACGCACCTCATGGTTCAAAAGTAGCTTACGGCTTCTCGTCATCTGCTGTGTCGCCGGTATCCTACTGAGTCAGTTACCCTTTAACGAAGTATTAAATAAAAATTGGGTAGATGTGCACATCCGCAATAGCGGTTGGAGCGGCATGTTGGTGTTTTTAAGCATTGGCGCATTGACCAGTGCGGTAGGCGCACCACGCCAAATGATTGCCTTTTTAGGGGGCTATGCCTTTGGTTTTGTGAATGGCTGTCTACTATCAACCTTCGCCGTCACACTAGGCTGTATATGTAGCTTTCACTTTTCTCGTCAGGTGGGGCGCCCCATCATCAACCAACGCTTTGCCAAAAAAATTCAAAAAGTGAATCGCTTCCTGCAAGATGATCCTTTGTCGAAAACCATTGTCATCCGCCTTCTACCGGTGGGTAACAATTTAGTCACTAACTTAGTGGCGGGTGTGACCCAAGTCAAAGCTTTACCTTTTATTGTTGGTTCATGTCTTGGCTATGTGCCGCAAATGGCCATTTTTGCGCTTATGGGTAAAGGTATTGTGGTGATGTCAGTCTGGAAAATTGTCCTCAGTGGCATCCTGTTTATTATTTCTGCGGCCCTAAGTTTGCGTCTATACAAACAGTATAAAGCCGCGCGTATGTTGGATGAGGATAACAGTGAACTGTCTCCCACCAATCCATAAATATTTCATATTCTACATGGCATAACTATGCATACAACGTCTTCATGGTTTCAATGGTTGAGCAATGTTGGTCACGAACATCGCCAAAATTTATGGTGTTTATTTGGCTTAGCCTTGGCGTTGATTTTTGTTGGCTTAGGTTTGCGTGACCCTTGGCCAGCAGATGAACCACGTTTTGCCCAAGTTTCCATTGAAATGGTTAAATCAGGTGAGTGGTTTTTTCCTACCCGAGGCGGTGAGCTCTACCCTGACAAACCCCCTGTTTTTATGTGGTCAATTGCCCTATTTTACTGGCTAACGGGGTCAATTAAGCTTGCTTTTTTGCTACCCAGTGCACTGTGCGGTTTGCTTACCCTTTATCTCGTTTACACCCTAGGACGGCAATTGTGGTCCAATCAAGTAGGATTGTATGCGGGTTTACTCTTGCTGTTCAGTCTGCAATTTACTTTGCAGGCCAAAACAGCACAAATCGATGCCATGGTGTGTTGCTGGATTACCCTTGGCTGCTACGGCTTGTTGCGATTTTTGTTAATCGACGGACGCTGGCGATGGTATTTCATGGCGTGGTTTTTCATGGGCATCGGTGTGATCACCAAAGGTGTAGGGTTTTTACCCCTGTTGATGTTATTGCCCTTTGCCGTACTGCAGATCTTTAAACGACCCAACCCCAGTGCGCCGACAATCTCGCATACTTGGCTGTTTTGGTTAGGACCCATCGTGATGTTGGCGGCGATTGCTTTGTGGTTTGTGCCCATGTTGTTATTGGTAGAACATACTCAAACCCCTCTTTACTTTGGCTATCGCGATAACATACTTTTCCGTCAAACGGTGACACGTTATGCCGACTCTTGGCATCACATTAAACCCTTTTGGTACTATTTTGTGTCAGTTGTGCCCATCTTTTGGCTGCCCGTCAGTTTACTGTTGCCATGGTTGGTGAAACCGTGGAAAGCCGCGATACAAAAACTGGATTACCGGATTATCTTGCCCCTTGCATGGATCGTGTTGGTACTCATTTTCTTTAGCGCAAGCCCCGGCAAGCGCGGCGTGTATATCTTGCCTGCTCTACCGATGCTCACACTGATTATCGCACCCTATGTGCGTGATATTATGCAAAAACGTGGGCCGCAGTGGCTGGTATGGAGTGTCACGTGTTTGCTGTCACTATTGTTGCTGATGCTTGCTGTGGCTGGCTTGGCAGAAGTAAAAGCAACCGTCAAACTGATGGCAGAATACGAGGTTTCTCCTTGGGCATTTTTACTGTGTGTGGGGGGCTTAGGTGTCATCATTTGCATGCTAACAGTGAAACGCTGGCGAATGGTCAGTTGGCCGCTATTTATTGCCAGTCTTTGGATCATTTACAGCACGTGGGGCTATGCCCTGCTGAGCCCAGTCAAAACCCCCAAAGCCATTTTAGCTGCAGTAGCGCAGCATGTGAACGCCAATACACAAATGGCGTTGGTCGGTATGTCGGAGCAGTTTATTTTATTCTCACCTTATCCCGTCACCCATTTTGGTTATCATACCCTGCTGCCACAACAACTGAGCGTGGCGTGGCAGTGGCAAGGCGACGATAAAGATAAAGTCATTGTAATGGATAAAACGGAGATCTTGGCTTGTTTCAACCCTGACCTTGCCATTGATCTAGGTTATGCCCACCGGGTTAATTGGGTGTTGTTAACTACGGCAAGCCGTTTATCTGCTTGCCCCGATCCAGAAGCCCCAGCTCGCACGTTTAGTACCTCTCACACCGCTGTGCGTGATTAACTATCAGCAGTAAATGTGTATGACAACGACGCCTAATTCGGCGTCTTTAATGTTATCAATGGGGATGACTTGCTGGCAGGGGCATCACTCTCTACAGCGAATAACTGCAGCAATGTGGGCGCTACGGCATCGTGAGAATTAGCGGCCTGACTCAAAACTTGTGTTGATTCGATATCGATATTTGAATTTTCACTGGTCCATAACAAAATAGGCACATGAGTTTGTGCATCCGGCGCGAATGCGTAGGGCAGGCCATGTAAATAAATGCCTTTTTCCCCCAATGACTCACCGTGATCACTCACATACAACATGGTGCTTTGTTGTGTAGCAGAATTTCCCTGCAAAAAAGTAATGATTTTGGTTAAAAAGTAATCGGTGTAAACAATGGTATTGTCGTAAGCATTGATGATTTCCTGCTGACTACAATTCGATAGTTCTGCAGACTGACAACTCGGTGTGAAACGTTCAAATTCCGGCGGATAACGTTTGTAATAAGCCGGACCATGGCTGCCCATTTGATGCAAAACAATCAATACATCGTTTGTTTGGGCATCAATATAGGTTTGCAAACCGTTTAACAAACCTTCGTCACGGCATTCGATGTCGCAGTTAGGATTGTTGTTGTTAGTACGAAAGTCTTCAAACTGCTGACGCAGCGCCACGCCCTTAGAATCAGAATTATTGTCGCGCCACAAAACGCTCACGTTGGCTTTCGCCAAAACGTCTACAACGTTTTCGGTAAAGTGTGACTGCCCCACATCAAAATCTTCACGGTCAAACAAGGAAAACATGCAAGGAACAGAAATCGCCGTAGATGTACCGCAGGAAACGATATTGGGGTAATGCACAAGATTTGTTTGTTGACTAAGCAGCGGTGTTGTTTGCCGACTATAGCCATATAGTCCAAAGTGATCGCTGCGCGCGGTTTCCCCCACCACCATGATCACCACCCGCTTTAAGGGAGAGGTCTGTGACTGACGAGCATAACTTGTTAATTCAACAAAATCATGCGCTGTTTCGTTGCTGAATTGAGCACTGACATAACGGATCCCGGAATAAATCGGATGAATGGGGTTGATGTAATATCGCAGGGGTTTGTGCTCACGAATAAAACTGCTGAAATTAGCGCTGACACTCATGATAGTGGCGAGCATCAGCAGTAAAATCGCCACCGCCAGCAGTAACATAGGTTTGAGTTTGCGTTGCCAAACGTTGTGCTTAGCCTTTGAGCGTAGCGGCAACATAAACACAATGTAAGTGGGTAAAAGGGCTAAAAAGATAACTCTTGCCAGCAGCCCGAAAGTCATCAAATCACTGGCTTCACTTACATTGGTTTGCAGGGTGTTGCGGATCATGTCTACATCAATGACCACACCAAAATTATCGGCGAAATACGCACAAAACACCGCGATGATCATAACTAAACCGCTGGCCCACTTTAGTGGCATAAGGAACTGCAATACAACAAGTAGCAAACTGATGATGGCAAATACAATGAGCAGCAAAGCCAATAAAAACCCAAGATGATTGGAGACAGGATAAACCTCAGTAACTTGTTTGAAAAAGGTCAAATTTCCGCTGAGGGTGACAAACAAACTTACGAGCAGCAACAAGACGACGGGAGTAATCGTATATTGGGCAAACCAAGTTTTGGGTGTTTGCATGAGTTGCTTGGCAAAACTTATAGGCATTTTTTGGTTCCAATGGGGCAAACGGCCATCTTAATCTTGGCCGCTTAAGTGAAACTTATGCACAGCCAATAAAATTAAGCGCTAATGTTGATACAAGGTCTCGCGAATCTGTGATGGCAGGATACCAAACAGAGTTTTGAACTGACGACTAAAATAGCTGTGTTCAGAGAAGCCACAGCGAAAAGCTATTTCCATAATGGGTAGCTTGGTTTCAATCAGCAAACGTCGCGCATTTTCCAGACGAATTTCGTTAATAAACTGTTTAGGGGTCTTGGCTAAATATTTTTTAAAACGGCGCTCAAGGGCGCTTACCGATAAAAAGGCAAGGTCTGCTAGTTCATGTACTGCTATGTCAGTATGATAATTTTTGCGCACGTATTCCACCGGGGCTTTAATCGCATCAATACTCGACAAAACCTGTGAGGTTTTGGTCAGAAGTTGCGTAAAACCATAACTGCCAACAATCATCCTATTTTGACTATACAGCGGGCGTTTAGAGGTAGAAAACCAGGCAAAATCGCCTGTTTTCAACATATTCAATTCAATACGATCAGTGATGCTTTGACCATTCATCACACTGAGATCATCGTTAATGAATTGCCGCGCGATGTGTGGTGGGAAAAAAGCCGCATCTGACTTGCCCACTACTTGTTGTAGGGAGTGCAGGCCAATGTGCTGGACAAACTGCTGGTTGGCATACACGATTTGGCTATCGGCATTTTTGATCCAGAAGATAATATCTGGCAACAGATCAAACATGTGCAGGATTTGTTCAAGCCCCAGCACATCCTGCAAAAACACTTGGCTTTCTACAAAAATCCGCTCATCGCTCACAATATTTTTTCCAAATTAACACCCATCTACTTTTTATGTTGATTGTTCTGCATCACCAATGTCAGCGGTTGTAGCTAAGGTTAAAAACGCAAAGAGGTAAGTAACAATTATCACTGCCGCCGAATGCCTAGCATCAAAACGTTTAACGATAGTCGGCACTTATGCATTCATGGAGGCGCATCACTATATATAAAGCGGCGCTTTCCTCGCAAGATTAGCTTTGGTGAAAGTCAAGGTTTGACCAGATATTGCGCCGAATTGTTCATAGTCTTAGCCGATTTAGTATTAGCTTGCACAGACATCAGACCGCTACACTAAATTAATGTTAATAAAGTGTAAATTAACAACTTCGCGCCTGTAGATAAGCATAATGGGCAAGAACGCTAAACGATGAGGACAAGCTATGTTAACGAATACCAAGCAAGGTGTAAAAACGGCGATGCAACGATTATGCGCAGTGGCGCTGATAGGTCTTTTGCCAATCGCGTCTCAAGCCCACGAAATTGGCTTGCAACTCTACAGTGTGCGCAAACAGATGGAGCAGGATTTGCCCGCTGCATTTTCGGCCATTAACACTTGGGGAATTAAAGTGCTTGAGGGCGGTGGCGCCTTATATGGGCACAGTATTGATGACTACCGTAATCTGTTAATAGCCAATGATTTGCAAGTAGTGAGTGTTGATACCAATTACGCAGAATTGCAAGATAATCCCCTTGCTGCCGTCTATAAAGCACGTTTTTTTGGCGCGCGTTATGCCACGTTTTATTGGATCCCACACGATGGAGGCCAACCCTTTTCAATTGATACAGCCAAACAAGCCGTGGACATGATGAACAAGGCGGGAGCGGTATTAAAACAACATGGCATCACCCTGCAATACCACCCTCATGGCTATGAGTTACTAAAATACGAAGATGGCACAATACTCGATTACATCATTCAAAATACCCATGCAGCGCAATTTCAAATGGATGTATTTTGGATGAAGCAAGCAGGTGTTGATCCAACGCAGCTGTTGCAACGTTATCCCGGTCGCTTCTTATCGCTGCATTTAAAAGACCGTCTCAAAGGTTCACCTAACTCCTCCGATGGCAAAGCGGATATTGAGACAAATGTCGTGTTAGGCACGGGAGATGTGGGTATCGCGGCAGTCGTAGCAGAAGCAAAAAAGCAAGGCATTCGTTACTTTTTCATTGAAGACGAATCTTCAAGGGTGATGCAACAAGTGCCAAAAAGCTTGGCATTTTTAGCAGAGCTAGATGGCCGTCAACCTTGATCTATCGTGTGCTTAAGGCTTTGTTTTTGTGTTTTTCAGGGGCAAGGCCTGTATTACCTCAGTTTTTTTGCCCCAAAAATAGGTGACTTATCCAGTCAAGATTGAATACTGTTAAGCCACGCTGAGTGCAGTGCCCAATCAAATCAGCTAAGCAGCTGATATTGCTGGTGCTTTTGGGTCTTTTTTGCTGTAATGAGGCCATTACAAAAATAAGAGCTTGTTTTGTCCAATGCAAATCGGTTGGCGCGAATTCATCAAACGCCGTTTCAGAAAGCCTTCAAAGTATCATAGCGTGGGTATTGAGTACGGCGTGAATGATGTGCACATCTGTGCATTACGCAAAGTTAACGGGCAACTTACTTGGGTAAAACAATACAAATGTGATGCTGATGATTGGCAAGACGCGCTGAAAGCATTTGTTGATGAGCACAAATTACAAAATACCCGTTGTGTCGTTGCTTTATCCATCTCGAAATACCAACTTTTGCAAGTTGATAAACCGGCTGTACCGGATGCAGAAATCAATCAAGCCTTGCAGTGGACCGTCAAAGAACAATTATTCAGCGATGGTGAGCTCGCGGTTGACTACTTTGATTTACCAGCTGCACCAGCCAACAGTAAAAAAATCAATGTCGTTGCGATTGGCCAGCATGAAATCATTGAGATTCGTAATGGCGTTTTGCAAGCGGGTTTGCAGTTAGAATCCATTGGTGCGCAAGAATTAGCGATGTGCAATTTACTGCCAAATAGCGATGAAGCGGCCATCATGTTGCATCAAAATGTGGGTGAACAAATCTGTCTCAGCATCGTCAAAAACCAGTTGTTATATTTTTCACGGCGCCTGCGTAGTTATGAAAACTTGGCGAATTTTTCTGAGCAAGAATTGCAAATGGGCGTGGTTGATAACCTGGCCTTAGAAATACAGCGCTCAATGGACTATTTTGAAAGCCAACTGCGCCAAGCGCCGATTAAAAAAGTGTACATGTCCTTAGATACACCGCATCAAGACGTGATTGCCCAACTCATAAAAGCCATCTTGTTTATCAATATCGAGCCATTGGTGCCTGATATTGCCTTAGGTGACACAGTGAAACTCAGCCCTGAAAGTTATGCAAGTTTAGGTACAGCGATGGATGATAAAATAGGGTTGTCAGTATGAAGAGCAGAGTGAATCTTTATGCGCCAAGCTATCACCCCACATTACGCCTCCTGTCCTTGCCACTTGCCTCGGTTTTTTGGATGCTCCTGCTGTTAGTGATGCTTGCCGTTTATGGTTATTTGCGTTTTGAAGAGCAACGGCTGAGTACAGACAAGCTTGCTGTTGTCGGACAGTTGAGCCAAAACAACAGCCTTGCCAAAATTTTACAAAGTGAACTGGCCAGTTTGAAGGTTGACCCCGCTTTGCAACAGCAATTAGTCGACAATCAACTACTCTTAACACGTAAACAGCGTGTGCTGGCTGAAATTGACGGTCAAGCAAACTTAAAAACTAATGGTTTTGCGCCCTTGATGATGGAATTGGCCAGAAATCATCAACCTGGCGTTTGGCTGAGCCACATTGGTTTAGATGGACGTAATGTCATTTTGGAAGGCAGCGCCAGTGAATCTGCTCTGATCCCAAAATGGTTGGCCAGTTTAGGTGATACACAATATTTTAGTGGACAGGAATTTGCTGATACCCAGGTGTATCGCGACGGTGAGCAACAACTCAATTTTATTGTTGCCAGTGCAATCGGCGTTCGCAGCACCGCCAGTGCGCAGGAGAAGCAATAAGTGAACAAATCACTCAACGCTTATTATCTGATGTTGTGTCAAAAATTCAACGCGATAAGTTTGCGCGAACAGTTTATGGTGCTCTTGTTTGGCGTTGCCCTGATTGCCTTCATTACTTACATGTTATTGATTGACCCGCTGATGGTCAGCAACGCGAGATTAGACGAGGATATCAAACGTAATCAACAACAACTGGACACCGTCATGAGTCAAATTGATGATCTGAGCGCGGCCATCCGTCGCGACCCAAATCAAGCAGTTCGACAGCGCATTGAGGAAATTCGTCAGCAAATTGATCACACCAATGATCGATTGAAAAATCAAACCGCTAGCCTTGTTCCTGCCAACAAAATGCCGCAGATGTTGGAAAATGTCTTGACCCGTAGTAAAGGCTTGACCGTTGTGAGCTTACAATCTATCGCGCCAACCCCGATTTTATTGGGTGATAAAAACGAGGAAGAGCAAGATACCGCTGATCTATACCGACATGGTGTGAGTTTAGTCATCGAAGGTAGTTACTTTGATATTCAAGCTTATTTGGCGCGTCTTGAAGCTCTGCAGTGGCAATTTTACTGGCAAAAATTTGATTATACGGTCACCCAATATCCAGTTGCACGGGTAGCGGTGGATATCTACACCTTAAGTACCAACAAAGCTTTCCTCGGGGTATAAATGCAGAATATTTGGCGCTATGGTTTAGTTTTTGTGATTTACCAACAAGTGGCCGTCGGGCAAGTGCTGAACGACCCGACACGCCCAGCGTCAAGCGTAGCGAGCACTAAAGACACTCAAGGTGAGCAGAGCTTAAAGCTCAACGCCATTTTTATCACAGACGAACGTAGACTGGCCATTATCAATGGTAAAAGTTATAGCGCTGGCGAGCAGGTACAAGGTAAAAAGGTCGTGACTATTTTAGCGAATCAGGTCGAATTAGCTGGACCAGAGGGTAAGCAAGTACTTTATGTCAATAACAACAACACTAAGAAAGACGTCAATCATGGTTTTTAGAAATGCCGCGTTTATAACATTTGGCGCCTTGCTGTGTGCCTGCCAAAGCCAACCCCAGTCAAATGCCTTGACGGCGTCTTTGGATTCAGCCATCACAGATCCCAAGCCTCAATCCGCGGCCTCTACCCAGCTGGCGAGCGTTCCTGACGCTGTCAACCAAGCATTAATGCCATCTAATCACAGTGTCGACCGCCCTTTGTTTGGGGAAGTGAAATACGACATCAGTGCCCAGCAGCTGGACGCTAGCGCATTTTTTGCTGGGATAGTTAAAGATACGCCATACAGTGTGGCTATTCACCCTGATGTGAAAGGCACGATAAGCCTCGAACTGAAACAGGTTTCTTTGCAAGAAGTGTTTGATTTAGTCAGCGAAATATACGGTTATGATATTCAACGCAAACAAAACATTTTTCGCATTTATCCAGCTGGCATGCGCACCGAGACATTTGCTGTCAACTATCTGATGATGAAACGTGACGGCGCTACACAAACCAGTATTACCTCGGGTGGCGTATCACAAACACAGGGCAATAACGCCAATAATCGCTCACAGAACAACTTCTCTGGAAACTCAAGCAGCGGTAACAACAATAACAGTAATAACTTTGGCTCCAATAACAATATCAATGGCACCAATATTTCTACGCGCACAGAGACCGATTTTTGGCCAGAATTATTACTCACCCTGCAATCCATGTTAGGCGAAGGAGAGGGTAAAAGTGTGATGGTAACACCTCAGGCAGGTTTGGTTACCGTGCGGGCCATGCCTGAAGAACTGCGGGTGATTAAAAGTTTTTTGAATGTGTCTGAAGAGATTGTTCAACGTCAGGTTATTTTAGAAGCGAGAATCATCGAAGTATCCTTGAGTGATGGTTATCAACAAGGCATTAACTGGGGGGAAATTCTCTCTCACAGTGGTAGTACAGATTTTCAGTTCTCTACAACCGGTGGCAGCATTGGTGACAACATCAGTGCGACCTTGGGCAACATCACTAGCTTGTCATTTATCAATAAAGACTTTTCTGGTGTGCTGTCGTTGTTATCAACACAGGGTAACGTTCAAGTGCTATCAAGCCCCCGAGTAACGGCAGTAAACAATCAAAAAGCGGTAATAAAAGTGGGTGATGACGAGTACTTTGTGACGGATGTATCGAGCCAAAGCACCATTTCGTCGAGCACCACATCGGTGGTGCCCAATATTGAGTTAACGCCATTTTTCTCAGGTATTGCCTTGGATGTGACTCCGCAAATCGATAAAAATGGCGGGGTGTTATTGCACGTACATCCCTCAGTGATTGAAACTCAAGAGCAAGAAAAAATCGTCACGTTGAACGAAGAACAATATATTTTGCCCTTGGCGCAGAGCAATATTCGTGAGTCTGACACCATCATCCATGCCAAATCTGGGGAAATTGTGGTGATTGGTGGATTGATGCAAAGCATTATCAGTGATGAAAACTCACAAACGCCTTTGTTGGGTGACATTCCACTGTTAGGCAATTTATTCAAATCTGTGCGCAAAACTGAGGTCAAGAAAGAACTGGTTATACTAATCAAACCTACCGTAGTAGATATTGAGACTTGGCGGAACGAGCTAAAACGCAGTCGTGACACCATGGCAGATTGGCTGCACGTGGAATAGTGGCATGTACCTTTACCATTTTGGTATTCGCGAACTCCCCTTTACGCTAACGCCGAATACTAGCTATTTTTTTGGCTTGCCCAGTCATAAAGAGGCCATTCAGGTCTTATTAACGGCCTTAAAAAGTGGTGAAGGTTTTATCAAAGTCACCGGCGAAGTGGGGGCGGGCAAAACCTTAATTTGCCGTAAGCTTCTGAATGAAATTCCTGATCATTTTGTCGCAGCCTATATTCCCAATCCTTATCTCACGCCATCTGAATTAAGGCGTTCTGTGGCCACTGAGTTGCAAGTAGAGTTGTCTTCACAAGCCGACCAACAGGAATTTACACAACGCATTCAACAGCGCTTGATTGAAATTAATCAACGCAATCGTGGTGTGGTATTGATCATTGATGAAGCACAAGCTCTGCCCATCGAAAGTATCGAAGCATTGCGGTTGATGACCAATCTCGAAACAGAATCACGTAAATTGTTGCAAGTGGTTTTGTTTGGCCAACCGGAATTAGATGACAAACTGGCCTTGCCAGAGTTACGCCAGCTCAAACAGCGTATTACGTTTTCTTATAAATTGCGGTTGATGGACGCAGACCAACTTTATCAATATGTACGTCACCGCATGAATATTGCCGGACATCGTGGCACCGAAGTGTTTTCGAGCAAGTGCTGTCAATTATTATATAAAGCGAGCAAAGGCACGCCTCGCATCGTGAATGTGCTGTGTCACAAAGCATTAATGCTGGCTTATGGAGAGGGTTTACAAAGGGTTAGCTCACAACATGTTAAACTTGCTATACGAGATACCGAGGCAGCCTACCAAGGTGGTTATCCTTGGCTAAAAAGTGCCGTGGTTTTAGTGAGTGTCGCGCTCCTGTCGTTTTTAGGATATTACTCTTACCTTAGGTTTGCGCCATGAGTGTTGTGAATAAAATGCTGCAAGATCTCGAAGCGCGCCGTGCAGACGGTGAACAGATCAGTGCCGATTATCAGCCACCTCGTCGTTCTTATGCCGGATGGTGGAAATGGCTAGCCTTGTTACTCGCCAGTGGCATCTTGGTGTATTGGGTTTACACCCTTTGGCAGGCAAAACCGCAATCTCAAGCAAGTGCCGACGCTGTGATTAGCTCGGCCGTGCAGCCTAAAACCGTCACTAGGGCAGCTCAAACAGACAGGGTTGAAGAGCAACACATGTCAGTAAGCTCAGTCACAAAAGTCTTGCCTGAAACCCCAGATGAAAGCCCCGTTGCGGAGCAGGAAAGCCAAGCCAATCAATCAGTTGTCACTGAGCAAGCCTCTTTAGAAAACACAGTTTTGATAAGCACTAACAGTGAAGTAGTCGCAGAGGATGAATTATTGGCTGCGGCCAAACAGGCCCCGCAAGAAACAACAAGCAAACCAGTAACGGACACCTCTAATCTGGCCGTACGCAGCAGTCAGACGAGTGGGCTGGAATCACAAAGTCAAAAACAAGCCATCAGTGACGCGTTGGCGGCTAATGATACGGCGCGGGCAATCCGATTGTTGCAAGCTTATATTGACGTTGAACCCACCAATACGGCAGCTATTAAGAAACTGGCAACCCTATGGTTTGCCAATGGCAATGTAAGTGCTGCGGCGCAGCTGTTGCAAAAACAACTGGATCTGCAACCTGAGCAAAGTGATTTTCGCTTGATGTTGGCGCGACTTTATAGCCAACAAAATAAGCCAAGTGAGGCCATGCAGCTATTATCAAAACATAAACCACAAGCCTATTTAGAGGTGGATTATTTGGCTTTTCGCGCGACACTGGCGCAACAACTAGATGTTTATCAAACCGCGTTAAGCGATTATCAACAACTCACCCAGTTAGAAAATAATAATGCAAAATGGTGGTTGGGTCTGGCCGTGGTGAATGACAAACTCAATCAGGTAGATGCTGCTTTGGCCGCCTACCGTCAGGCCAGAGCGCTCGCCCAATTAGATGGGGCAGTTGATCAATTTATGCAGCAACGTATCACCATTTTGGCAGGTAATTCATGAACCCCACAAAAACCAAAATCCGTCTTGGTGCCTTGTTGGTGCAACAAGGCATCATCAGTGAAGAACAACTGATGCAAGTGTTAACAATCCAGAAACAATCTGGGCGTAAACTGGGACATGAATTGATTGCTCAAGGTTTTGTGAGCGAAAACCAATTACTTAACTTTTTATCCCAGCATCTTAACGTGCCACTGGTTGATATTCCGCAATACAACGTGCTGGCGCAAGCCGTGACCATGTTACCCGAGGTTCAGGCTCGGCGTTATCGCGCCATCGTGTTGGACGACAAAGGCGACCATTTTTTAGTGGGCATGAGCGATCCTGCAGACTTAGCGGCAGTAGACGTGCTCAGCGGTTTGTTGTTTAAACCCATCAAAATAGCGGTAGTCAGCGACAGTCAATTACTGCAGGCCTATGACACCTATTATCGCCGTACTGAAGATATTGCCTCTTTCGCCCAAGAACTCGCCGAAGAATACGAAGACGGCAATGAATTTGATTTTGATACGGGTGTAGGTAATGAACAAGACACCGCCGTTGCCCGTCTCTTGCAATCTATTTTTGAAGATGCCCTACAAACCAAAGCGTCTGACATTCACATTGAACCAGACGAGGGTTCATTACGCATTCGTATGCGCGTTGATGGCGTATTGCAAGAAAATGTGATCAATGAAAAAAATGTCGCCTCGGCGCTGGTATTGCGTTTGAAGTTGATGTCGGGCTTGGATATTTCTGAGAAACGTTTACCGCAAGATGGCCGCACCAGCATGCGCATCAAAGGGCATGCAGTGGATGTGCGGGTGTCGACCATGCCTATTCAAAACGGCGAGTCCGTGGTTATGCGTTTATTGGATCAAAGTGCTGGTTTACTGACCCTAGACCAAACTGGTATGCCAGTGACCTTGTTACGCCGTTTCAGAGGTTTGTTAAAACGTCCGCACGGTATGATTTTAGTGACAGGGCCGACAGGTTCGGGCAAAACCACCACGCTGTATGGTGCATTAAGTGAACTCAATCTGCCGTCTACCAAAATTATCACAGTGGAAGATCCCGTAGAATATCGCCTGCCGCGTATCAACCAAGTGCAAACCAATAACAAGATCGGTTTGAGCTTTGCCAATGTACTGCGCACCACCTTACGCCAAGACCCAGATATTATTATGGTGGGGGAAATGCGCGACCAAGAAACCGCAGAGATAGGTCTGCGTGGTGCACTCACCGGTCACTTAGTACTGTCTACTCTGCATACTAACGATGCCGTGAGTAGTGCGGTGCGCTTGCTGGATATGGGCGCCCCTGGATACCTCGTCGCCAGTTCGCTCCGTGCCATCATCGCGCAGCGCTTGGTTCGAAAAATTTGTGACAATTGCCAGGAAACGTATCAACCTCAAGCGGATGAATTGCTATGGCTAAACAGTCTAGACAGTAAATTAGCAGGAACCACGTTCAAACGTGGCAGAGGCTGCAGTAATTGCAACAAAACAGGATATAAAGGCCGTTTAGGGGTATTTGAGTTACTGGAGATGACCGAAAGCATGATGAACGCTTTAAAGGCTAATAATACGGTGCTCTTTGCTCAAGTTGCTGAACAAAGCCCCGGTTTTATTCCCTTAGCCAAGGTAGCGCTTACTTACGCGAAAATGGGCATTACTACCGTTGATGAAGTACTCAAACTCATTGAAATGGTGGCAGAAGAACGCAACCTAAATGACGATCCTGAGCAGCACCAGCCCTTGGAACACGATCTCGCCCAAGTAATAGGGCTTAGCCAGGACGAAGCAGAAAAACCAAAAGACAAAAAATCCAATGAGTTTTCTTTTGATCTCGAACCATTAGATCGTCCACCTGGAGGTGCTGGTGGCGCAATATAGTTATAAAGCCCGTAAAACCAGCGGTGAATTGACCACTGGTGTACTTGAAGCCCCTGATTCTGCCATGGTGGCGCAGATTCTGGCTGGGCGGAGCTTTATACCTTTAGAGATCATCGAATTCACCCCAAAACAGCAAAAAGAAAAATCGCTGGTTAATTTTTTCACACCCAATATTACCCTCGATGACTTGGTAATTTTTGCGCGGCAGATGTATTCATTGGCGAAGTCAGGCATCCCCATTTTACGGGCAGTGAAAGGCTTGGCGGATACTACTGGGTCAAAACGCATGGCTGAGGCCTTGCAAGACGTGGCAGGACAGTTGGAGCGAGGGCGAAGCTTGTCGTCAGCCCTGAACAAACACAAACATATTTTTAGTCGTCTGTTCATCAGTATCGTGCACGTCGGGGAAAACACCGGTAAGTTGGATGAGGCATTTTTACAGTTATCGTTTTACTTAGAGCGGGAACAAGAAACACGTAAGCAAATTAAAGCGGCAACACGGTATCCTTTGTTTGTAATTTTTGCCGTTGTTATCGCCATGGTGATTATGAACATCGTTGTCATCCCGATTTTCGCAGACATGTTCAGTTCATTAGGCGCTGAGCTGCCACTAATGACCCGCATCTTACTCGCCACCTCACACTTTTTTATCACCAAGTGGCCCTATATGTTAGTCAGCATTATTGTGTTGATTTGGGGTATCCGTCGTTATCTTCAAACGCCACAAGGCGAATACAAATGGGATAGCATCAAACTGCGTTTACCCATAGTCGGTAGTATTTTTGAGCGCACTTTGTTAGGTCGGTTTTCACGGAGTTTTTCGATGATGTTAGTGGCAGGTGTGCCTCTTACCACTGCGCTCAACTTAGTGGCTGAAGCCGTGAATAATAGCTTTATGGCCGAAAGAATTATTACCATGCGTAAAAACATTGAAAAAGGTGAGAGTCTGTCGAGGGTGGCGGCTAGTAGCAAACTTTTTACACCTCTGGTGCTGCAGATGATTAACGTGGGTGAAGAAACGGGACGAGTTGATGAGCTGCTCACCGAAGCAGCAGAATTTTATGAGCGCGAAGTAGACTATGATTTAAAGAGTCTTACCGCCAAAATCGAGCCCATATTGATTTCGATCGTAGCAGGCATGGTGTTAATTTTAGCCTTAGGCATATTTACCCCGATGTGGGATATGATGGGTGCCATCAAAGGATAGGCAGACCTAACATGCAAAAAAATCAGGCAGCTGAAGAGCGAAATCGAAGTGTTTTTTTTAATGTCACCGTGGTGGTGCTGTTTGTGGTTTTGATGGTGAGTTTTATAGTGTATTTCAATCAAAACGCCCCTAATTTACGCCGCGTCACATTCGAAAATTTGGCCAAAAGTTTTGCTTCCAGTGTGCATAACGTGCATTGGCAATGGCAGGCTGAAGGACGACCAGAAATTATTTTGTTGAGTGTGTTTGCACCGCGTTTAGACGATCAAAATAGCGTGGTAGAAACAGAAAAACGCCCGGTGTTTTTGAACGAATTAGGCTGGCCAAAAGCGGATGGTAGCCGCTTAGGGTGCGAACAAATTTGGGATAGTATCCTGAATATGCCCATGGAGATTGAGGGTTTTAGAGTGTTAGCTGAGTATTATGATGGCACCAAACTCAGTGGCAAGAATACTGACTCACGCTGTCGTTATCGCTTATCCACCGGTCCTTATTTTGAATATAAGGTGTTTACCGGTGAAGTGTTGGCAGTGCAAGATTAAGTTTAAAAACATACCCCCGATAGGAGTAAAAATGAAGGTAGCAAAAACAATGCAGCATAATCGATTGCTCAATAGACCAATACACCAACGGGGTTTTACCTTAATTGAGCTCGTGATTGTGGTGGTGATCCTCGGTTTGTTAGCTGCGACAGCGTTGCCACGTCTCTTAGATGTGACAAAAGATGCCGAGGATGCAACGGTTGATGGAGTGGCAGGTGGCTTTGCCTCTGCGGTGGGCTTAGTGCGTGCCCAATGGGAATTAGAAGGTAGGCCACAAGAAAACAATGGCACAAATACCACGTACGTGACGATCAACGACATCCAAATCGGTGTGGATAAAGACACAGGTTATCCAACAGGCCAACTTGATACCGACAGCAGCAGTGAAGATGTGCAGGTAAGTTTGTTGGATTGTGAGAGTATTTTTAATTTGATTATGCAAAGTGCCCCAACCATTTCATCTGATTGGAATGATAGGCCTTTTAATAATTTCCGTTATTTCACTCGTGTAGTGGCGGGGGCGGGCAGTGGAGGAAATGATATTTGTTATTATTACCTCACTCAGACCATTAAAAATAGAACCAGTGAGCCTTTAGATAATACCGCGGGTAATGGGTTTATCTATGATCCTCGCATTGGGCAAGTGATTGTTTTTAGTAATAATTAGCGCAGTATAGCTTTCCACGGTGTTTTGATGGTATAAAACACCTCACCAAAGCAGGGACTTACATTTAGATATTCCGTCGAGGATCAAACATGCAAAAGCAACAAGGTTTTACACTGATAGAGTTAATTATTGTTATCGTTATTTTAGGTATTTTGGCGGTAACAGCGGCACCTAAATTCATTGATATTTCGAATGACGCAAAAGCGGGTACAGTTAAGGCTGTAGAAGCGGCGGTCAATTCGGTTAGTTCGATTGTTTATGGTAAGGCGTTGATCAATGGCCAAACTGGTGCCACCGGTTCGGTTAGTGTAAACGGTAATGCTACCGCTTTAGTCTATGGCTATATCGCATCTTCTGTGAATCTAACTACTTTGTTGGATGTTGGCGCCGACCTTACACCAGTATTTGAAGCCGGTGCCGGCGCAGCGGCGGCAGGTCAACCTGGAGTCGGTACGTCTACGCTGACTTTTTATGGTTACGATGACACAACGTTTAACTATGCGGCCCCTGTGGCAGGTACAGGCTGTGTTGTAGTATACAAAGAGTCTACCGGCGCAAATGTGGCAGCGACGGTGACTGCTTATACCGGTGAATGTAACTAACTTATCGCTTGTTGTAAGTAGGTAGTAGAGGCCATTGAACCCTGTTCAATGGCCTCTGTTTGTTTATGAAACTGAAATGAGCCCATGCGTAATGTAAATCAACCAAGTGGCACACGCGGCTTCTCACTCATTGAGTTGGTTGTGGTCATTATTTTGCTCAGCATCTTAGCCGTGACGGTTGTTCCTCGCTTCAGCGGCAAAAGTGGTTACGCTGAATATACCTATCAAGCGCGCCTTGTTTCTGCGTTGCGGGCTATGCAGACCAGAGCCATGCACGACACACGCCCCGGTTATTGCTTTCAAATAAACATCAGTAGCTCGCGTCGGGCTTTCGGTGCGCCGAGAATGGCCTATACCGAAGCAGATCCCAGCCCCACTTGCACAACGGTAATTGATTACACCAATCCCAAACACTTTGCTACCAGTGCCACTGAAATGGCGAGTGAAAACGTCAGGATCAGTGACAATAAAGATGGTGGCTCAAGTATATTTTATGTTGGCTTTGATAACTTAGGTCGGCCCCTCACCAGCAGCAGCAATTGTGCTGCGGGGTGCAGAATAGAATTCCTCGGGGAGCAAAGGATTGGCGTGTGTATTGAGTCTGAGGGTTACGTGCATGCTTGCCCTTAAACCAATCATCACCAAGCGTTTACAAGGTTTTACGCTATTAGAGTTAGTGATTGGCCTTGTAGTATTTGCAATAGCATTGAGTTTATTCACCAGTTTATTGGTGCCTCAAGCGCGGCAAAGTGCCGAGCCCATTCTGCAAGTGCGCAGTGCAGAGCTTGCCCAGTCTTTATTAAACGAAATTTCAAGCAAAGCTTTTGATCAATTTTCCAGTCGAGTAGGTGGTAGCGCGCGTTGCAATGATGGCGTGACAGCGTGCACCGAGGCTGGGCAATTAGGGCCTGATAACGCGGAGACACGCACGACTTATAATGATGTTGACGACTACCACAACTTAAACATCATTGAAAATGCACTGGGTCAGGATATTTCTGTAAACGGCCAATCTCTGTATGCGGGCTTTTCCCTCACCGTACGGGTTGTTTATGATGACGATATGAACGGCATCGATGATGCTTTAACAACAAGTTCTGCCTATGTGGGCAATACCAAACTCATCGAGGTCACGGTTACCACGCCAAAAGGCGACGAACTAGTATTCTCCACATTTCGGCGCAACTATTAATGAGCAACGTCGAAAATACATCAGCAACCCAGGGTTTCACCCTGATTGAATTAGTCACAGTCATTGTGGTGTTAGGCATAGTCTCTGTGGGGATTGCAGGCTTTATGCGCGGTGGCGTGCAGATTTATGCGGATGCTACCGAACGTGAACAGCTCCTCGGTGACAGCCGTTTTGTTGTCGAACGGTTAACCCGTGAGTTACGCAGTGCTATCCCCAACAGCCTCAGAGTGGCACAAGACGCCACCCGTGCTTGCATCGAATTTGTTCCAGCTCAGTGGGTGACTTATTACACCAGTTTATCGGTGTTTCCGGATGCTTCGAACAAGGGGCGTGTTGTCGAATTAGCCAGTAATTCCGTCAATTATGCTTGGCAAGCGGGAGATTATGCGGTGGTTTATCCCACCAAGAGTGAAGATGTATACGGCGCGACAAGTGAAAAACGCAGAGAGATCCTTGCCTGCACCACCAATATGGATGCCAACAATGACGGCAATCCAGACAGTGATGGCAACTGTGCCAATGAAAATGGGGTTTCTCACTTGGCAGAACTCAGTTTTGCTGGCAGCTTCGCCGACAACTCCCCTGCCTCGCGCTTATACATTGCTCGAAACGCTGTAAGCTATTGTGTGGCCAATGGCAGCATATACCGAGTTGAAAGCGCTATTAATGCTAGCCAAACATTGTATAGCTCAGGTAGCCTCATGGCCGAACATGTGCAAAATAACTTAGCGGTGGATACACCTTTTGTTGTGTTGCCAGCCAGTTTAAGTCGCAATGCCTTAGCCCAGATCAAACTGAGTTTTATGCGCAATGAAGAGCTAGTGAATTACGGGCTTGAGGTTAATATTGCCAATGCGCCCTAAGCAAAACATCATCATCCCTTTGCAACAACAAGGCAGTATGTTGGTGATGGCCTTGTTTGTTATCGTGGTATTAGCCTATCTCGGTTTAACCATCAGCCGTTTGCTTGCTTCTGGTACTGACGCTGTGGTTCATGAAGTTCTGGGGCAACGTGCGTTAAATGCGGCGCGAGCTGGCATTGAATGTCAGTTGGCTACCACCTTTGCCAGTTCGCCCTGTACTAACCTGCCACAATTTACCTTTACTAATGTGCGAGGTTTAGAAAATTGCACCTATCAAGCTAACGTGGCACAAAAAAGTGTCATTGATGGTTCGCTCACTCGCACCTATGCCCAGTTCACCAGCATGGGCCAATGTTCAGTGGGCAATATTGTAGTGAGTCGCACGGTGTATATTGATGCAATGTTGTAAGGCCTTATTGATGATGGTATCTCGATTGGACGCTCAACTTAAGTCTTGGTGGCGCCTACTGCGGCCTTTGGGCTTTGTACTATTTTGCTTGGCCAACATCAACGTGGCCGCGGCTAGCACGCTCTCCGGTAACCTCACCGCTGACGATGAATTCGACGTGTTCATCAGTACTAACGATAACTTGGCAGGCACATACTTAGGTAGCGGCAATGATTGGCGGAATACCTATACATTCAGTCAAAATTTGGTGGATGGACAAGACTATTATTTTCATATTTACGCAAAAAATAATCTATCAGATGCGGGGTTTTTAGGGCAGTTTCAATTATCCGGGTCTGATCATGTCTTCAGTAATGACCTCACCACCGTGCTCACTAATACCACCGATTGGAAGGTGAGCAAAACCGGCTGGAGTGGCTACGTCAACGCATCAACAAGGAATGGCAACAATGGCGTAAGTCCCTGGGCTACGCGTCCTTTCATATCCGCTTCTGCGACTTGGATTTGGTCAAATACGGTGACGGAGAACAGTGGTGTTTATTTTTCCATTAAAATAAAAAGTCTGTCTAAAGCGGCGGCCGCGGATCCAATTAATCTTGCTTATTATGAGTTTGAACAAAGCAGTTGGTCAGGGCTTGGGGCGGTCTTGGATTCGTCGGGGCAGGCCAGTCATGGCAGCGCTGTTGGTTCGGCAACCCCTGAGTTTCCGGGCCTTACCCAAAAATCCTGCCAAGTATTAAATGTGCCCATAAACGCCAGTTCAGCCCTGCGTTATGGTGTTGACACGGGTTTAGATTTAGACCGTGATGTCGGTAGTAAAGGCACCATTTCATTTTGGTATCGCAGCAATGTTTCGTGGGGCAGCAGTACACCACGCCAGTTGTTTGATGCTTCGACATTTAACGGCGATAACGATAATTCCAAGTACTTTTTCCTCAGTCTTCAGTCAGGACAGCTGACTTTTGGCCTGGAAGACAGTGCCGACAATGACGCCGTGTTAAGTGTAAGCGGTTTGAATTATGCGGCCAGTGAATGGGTGCATATCGCTGTCAGATGGGATTATTCATTAAATCGCGCATCACTGTATATCAACGGTACGTTGGTGGGCGCCAATAATTCGCTGGGTTTAAATGGCTCCACTGCCAATTTTAATACACTTTTTATTGGTGATAATCGCACAGACTACAGCGTGAATAATAGTGTGCCAAATTCAGCGAATGGGCAATTTGATGCCCTGCGTATTTATAACTTTGAGCAAAGTTCAACGGCCATTGCTAGCGATATTGCTACCTTGTATCCCTGCTCACGTTCACCTTTGGTGTTTTACCAGTTTGAAGAGGCGCTGTGGTCTGGTACTAACAGTGTACTTGATTCTTCAGGCAACAATCAGCATGCCAATCCACTTGGCAGTGTGACACCCTTGTTTCCAACAGGTAGTCAGAAATCCTGTCAAATGCTGGATGTGCCAGCCAATACCTCAGTAGACACGATCAGTGCCATTAATACCCGTCTCGATGTGGACAGAGACATCGGTCTAGGGGGCAGCATTTCGTTTTGGTACAAAAGTAATCTGGGGTGGAGCAATGGCATTGCCCGTCAATTGTTCGATGCCTCGAATACCGGCACGTCTCCCAATAAGTATTTTTATTTGTCCTTGCAAAATGGCATTTTGCAATTTGGCATGGAGGACAACACCGACAAAGATGCGCTTGTCAATGCCACGGGTCTAAATTACGCGGCGCAAGAATGGGTGCATGTGGCGGTTACTTGGGATGTCGGTACCAATAACATGCAGATTTATCTGAATGGTGCCTTAGCCGCCCAGAACACCAACTCTGGGTTAAATGGTACGATTGGCAATCTAAACACCTTGTATTTTGGCGATAACCGCAGTACCTACATCGTTTATGGCAGCACAGGTTATTCGGCTAATGGTCAGTTTGATGACGTGCGCGTCTATGATTTTCAACAAACGCAAAGCCAAATTGCGGCTGATGCTGCCAACGTGTCGCCCTGTATTGTTGCTCCTTTTGCCACTTACCATTTTGAGCAGGAGGTTTTTTCTGGTGCGGGCAGTATTTTGGACAGCAGCGGTAATCTTCGGCATGCGTCACCCACCGGTGTTATTGCTTCCTTGTTAAATACCGATCAAATTGCCTGTCGCATGGTGAGTGTGCCGGATAATCGTAGCAGTGCCATAAAAGATGCAGTAGATACCCAAGTTGACCTCAACGCATTGGGCAACATTGGCACCATCTCTTTCTGGTATCAAGCTAATGCCCCTTGGAATAGCGGTGTGGCGCGGCAGTTGTTAGATGCCTCAACGCGCACCTCAACAACCAGTGACCCTAATAAACATTTTTTTCTTGTGCTGCTTGGTAATGGCAGTTTGCAGTTTGGTTTGGAAGATGCAGAAGATAAACACTTGGTGGCCACCACTGCGACTTCTAGTCGTGCAGCAGGTGAATGGACACATATCGCCATCAGTTGGAATATGCCGGCAGAAACCTTAACCATTTATGTTAACGGTGCTGCCCAGTCAGTTACGTATCAACGCAGCCCAAGTTTGGTGGACAATATTGCTGATTTTGGCACGATTTATTTGGGAGATAATCGTACGGATTATTTTACCTTTGGCAGCAGTGCAAATTCTGCCAATGGGCAATTCGATGATTTGCGCCTGTACGCCTACGCACAAACCAGCGGGCAAATAATCGCGGATAGAGATGACCGCACAACCTGTGCGGCAGTCAACCACTATCGCATTGAGCACGATGGCCAGGCACTAACCTGTGAAAGCGAGCCAGTGATAATCAAAGCTTGTTTGGATACGACGTGCAGTGCATTGAGTAGCGAGCTGGCTACACTCAATTTAAGTCCAAGTGGTTGGGTAGGCGGCAATAGCTTCAGTTTTGTCGGCTCTACCAACAAAAGCTTGGCAGTGAGCACCGCCGGTACTTATTCGTTCAGCAAAGTGAGTGCAAATCCTGATGCTCCCCTGCGTTGTTTTGTGGGGGGCACTGAAACCTGCAATATTCAATTTAGCAATGCGGGTTTTCAATTTTTAAATAGCGCCCTCGGTTCACCCTTGTCAGACGTAGTCGCAGAAACTAATTTTAGTGGCATCAAGTTACGTGCGGTGAAAGATGACAGTGGTGTATGTAAGCCTCTGTTAAGCGGAAATAACTCGATAAATTTGAGTTTCTCCTGCGATGAACCTAGTAGCTGTAAAACCCCATTGCGATACGACAGCATCAGTTTGACAGAGGACATCGCTCAAAGTGTGAACCTCAACTTTAACAGTGATGGCGTGGCTGATTTCGCCACCTTCAAGTTCGATGACGCTGGGCAAATTAGTTTAGCAGCGCAGGCGGTTATTTCGGGGGTAAGGATTGAGTCAGGGAGTAGCCAGTTTGTGGTCTACCCGCAAAGACTGAACCTGCAGATAGACGAGCCCGTCAGCTCTTTGCAAAATGGCCAAATTAAAGCAGCAGCACCACTTACCTTGCGCATTGCGGCAGTCGGGGCGAATGGCACTGTGCTGCCTAATTATGTGGCAGAAGATTTACACATCAAACGCTTGCGTAGCCAACCTGCCCTGAGTGAAACGGGCAGTCGCAATGGTGAATTTGTCTACTCTAACAGCCCCTTGAGGTTGATCAGTGGTGCACAAGACAACGATTTTCATGCAACGGGTAGTCTGCCGTTTAACGATGGGCAATATAGCGAAAACAATGCGTATTACACAGAAACCGGGGTTATTTCCTTAGATGTACGTGACTTCAACTACAAGGGGCATGTCATTGCAACAACGGCGCCAGTGATCTTAACACCCTTTATTCCGGCCTATTATCGCCTGACGCCATTGGAAGAATTAGCACAGTTACAAAACGTGCATCTGGGGTTTAGCTATATCGAACAAAGTCTGAGCTTCTCCCAAGAACCGGGATTTAGCCTAAGCGCAATGAATGCGTTGAATAACATTAGCACTAATTATGCCAAAGACTTGTGGCTCTATCGGCCTGCACTTGCAGACGTTAATACCGGCGATAACCTCACTTACCTAGAATCTAATGTACCTGCCTATCCTGGTCAGTTTGTGGTGGAATCAAAAGGGGGCTTACCGCTGATCGTCAATAATGCCGAGTATGATGGTTCGGCGAGTGTGCTGATCCCCGATGCATCGCTACGCTACGCCAAAGTGAATGATAGCGGCGCATTAATCGCACCAGTTGAGCCTTTTGCAGTAAAAATTGATCTGACCTTTAGTGTTAATTTCCTCACCGATCTAAATGGTATTTGTGTGCGTGACGATTATGCAGATGCAAGTTGCAACAATTACGTCATGGGTGACGTTTCGGGAGCCAACCTGCACTTTGGTCGGTTTGCCTTGTACAGTGCTTATGGGCCAGAAAACGAGGCATTAAACGCAGGATTTGCGGTTGAACATTATCTCGCCGGACGTTGGCAGGTATTCACCAGTGACAATGAGACTTCAATTAATTTCAGTGAAAGTGCTGGCAGTTTATTGTTGTCAGTCTATGGAAGCGGTGCTGATTTAACCGACCTCATTAACCCAATTAGCAGTAATGGGGTGTTGAGTCTCGGTCAAGCCGATGATGCAGGTGATTTTTTGTTAAGTGCCCCAGGTCAAGTGGGTGAAGTGTTACTGCGTTTAAATCCACAAAGTGATCTGCTAGCCTGGCCAAAACACTTAAACTTTGACTGGAATGGCGACGGTCAGATCTGTAACCAAACGAGCAGTTGTAGTGGCACTGGAACCATTGATTACCCCAGTTCGGTACTCAGTTTTGGTTTATACCGTGGCAACGACCGTGTCATTCAATGGCGTGAAGTGTTTAATTAAGAATGTACCGAGTAATAAGCACGTTAAATCATATTAACTGCGATAAAACCGCAACATTGGCTTGATTACCCAAAGGATAATGCACAGTCTTTCCCTTTGGGTCTTGCGCTTTTTGTTGTAACTCAATAGCATAGGCTGCTGAAGTAGCAGGAATTGGGCATGAATATGCGCGTAACTGCAACAACGCCAGAACAATAGCTTACCTGTTGGTAATCAGCTTGGAACCACATAATGAATCAAATAGCACAACTGACCTGTATTGTTGCCCTGTCACTTTGTAATATTGTTTTTGCCGCTGATCTCACAGTCGCTGATATTGAGCAAAAAATTGCCGCTAAACAATCTGAATTTAATAACTATAACAAGAACTTACAGGCAGAAGTTGATGCAGCTAGTAAATTGGAGTGGGATCTCGATGGGCTGCGCAAAAATGTTACCTTAGCCGATGCAGACCGCCAAACCGCTTTACTCGAGATGAATGCGCAATATGAAAAAATGATAGATAACCCTGAGTTAGATATCAGCAGCGTGAAAGCATCCTACGCCAAAGCCGTTAGAACACATGTCGCTATCAAAGATGCGATCACGGCAAAATACAATGAGTGGCAGAACAAATTGCAAGATGTTGAAAAAATGCAACTGTCCAAACACAGCTTACTGAACACCATCGAAGGCCTCAAAGAGCAGCTAAATAGCGCAAGAGTCGAGAGACTCTACCAAGAATTTAATCGTAAAGAAGCCGTCGTAGTGAGTCATAATATCGTCTGTGACAAAGATGAAACCATCAGCAAGTGTGCTGAGCGTGGTAAGGGACTTGCCAAACAAAAAGCATCCAAGCATTTCTTAGACAATCTATATGACAGCCTGAGTGATGCGGTGGCCGCCAGCGCCCGTCGTCAGTCGTCAGACGTGTACGTGCAAGTACTGCGTAGTGAAGTGGCTGACAGTAATTTCAGTGGTCAAGGCAACTACAACGTGAAAATGAACCTTGAACTACAAGGCAATCTCAAACGTGCTGAGGGCTGTGATTTATTAGGCCTCGATAAACGCTACTGTATTGCCAATGCGGGCAGCGAAGCGAGCAAACAGGCCGTGATTGAAAAGGCCAAAGCTGCCCCTGCTGACGGTTCAGTCATGTACGAGCTCACTGTGCGTTCAAACGTTGTTGACGATGAAGTTTTTATTGATGGGGTCAGCTACGGTTCCACTAAATTGCAAGTGATGTTGCCTGCCGGTGAACATGATGTAGAAATTGTCAAACGTGGTTATCAATCCAGTCGTCAGTCCATTACCCTAAAAGAACCCACTACACTGCGCTTAGAATTAGATAAAGCCAAATACAGCTTTAGCAAGGGTGAAAAAATTCAAGATATTCTGGCGGGTGATATACCCGGTCCAGAACTGGTAGTCATTCCAGCGGGTAGTTTTCGCATGGGAGACATCAGTGGTAAAGGTATTGAAAACGAACGTCCGGTGCAAAGCAAAAGCATCAAGCAGTCGTTTGGCATGAGTGAAACAGAAATTACAGTTAAAGCATTTGAACAATTTGTCGCGGCGACCAAGTTTGTTACCGATGCAGAAAAAGATAAAGGCTGTGCAGCCTACCAAGAAGGGCAAGCAGTTTGGGAGCGCAATCGTAATTGGCGTTCGCCCGGTTTTAATCAAAGCGATAATAGTCCAGTTGTCTGTGTAAGCCTCAGTGACGCCCAAGCGTTTGTCGCGTGGATGTCGAAGTCTAGTAGTCAAGTGTATAAATTACCCACTGAAGAACGATGGGAATATGCCGCGCGTGGCGGTAAAGAATCTGATTATTGGTGGGGTGATGGCATCGGCACCGATAATGCAAACTGTGGATGGTGTGGCAGTCAGTGGTCAAATATCAGCACTGCCCCAGTAGGATCATTTGCCCGCAATAACTTTGGTTTGTTTGACACTGTTGGTAATGTCTGGGAATGGACAACCAGCAGCAGCGCAGCCAAAGAAGGTGTGGTACGCGGTGGCGCTTGGAATTTTGCTCCCCGTCTAGCCAGAGTGTCTACACGCATGCAATTAGAGCCTAGATTCCGTGCAAACTACATTGGTTTTAGGGTTGTGCGTGAGCAATAATAGCCACTAAATAGCTAAAAAAACCCGAATGTTTCGGGTTTTTTTATGTCCAGTGTTTAGCTTATTCATCCAATACTTCTTTATGGGCCTGAAATACCGGCAAGTGCCAGTGCCAACGCATCGCAGCTAAACGACAGGCCAAGGTCACACTAAAACCGATGAGCATGCACCAAGGCACACTGAGACCACATAACAGCGCAGTTACATAACTGGCGCCGCCTAAGATACAGGTTGTGGCATAGAGCTCACCTTTTAATACCAAGGGAATTTCCCGGCAAATCACATCACGAATTAAACCACCAAAAACACCCGTCATGGTGCCCAGCCCAATAGCAATGAGAGGTGGTGCACCATAACTCAAGGCTTTTTGCAGTCCCATTACATTAAAAAAGGCTAAGCCGAAGGCATCGGCAAATAATAAATACCGCATTGGAAACGTTTGGCGGGTGCGCAGCCAGATGATGGTGGCAAACGCGGCCGCCAATATAGCATAGAAGAAACTGGGATCTTGCACCCAAAACACCGGCAGATCTAAAATCATATCGCGCAGCGTTCCTCCGCCAATAGCAGTAACCGAGGCCAACACAATCACGCCAAAACCATCCATGTGTTTTTTATACGCCATCAAAGTACCTGCGATGGCAAATACGGCCACCCCCAACAAATCAACCCAGTGCAACCAACTCGTCATGCCAATTCCCATTCATTTTGATGAGCCATAATAAGAGAGCCCACTCTATCAGGCAAGGTGAGTGATAGCGGCCAAGTTATATGGCAAGTGAAAAAAGCATATAGCCAGGCTTGCTTGGCCTGCCTTGTTCGTGTTGAATAGCCTTGCGACTGGACCCTTACCTAGACTCCTGTCTGTTTTTATTATCATGTTTAGTCCATGACGTTATTTGCAAGTTAACATAATCAAGCAGTCACTCACTGCTTCAACCATAAAAAGGTGTTCAGCATGCCCAAGCTCCGTTCCGCAACCACTACTCAAGGCAGAAATATGGCTGGTGCCCGTGCCCTGTGGCGAGCCACTGGCATGACTGACAAAGACTTCTCTAAGCCGATTATTGCGGTATCTAACTCCTTTACTCAGTTTGTGCCAGGGCATGTGCATCTAAAAGATATGGGGCAATTGGTGGCACGCAGCATTGAAGCCGCAGGAGGCGTGGCCAAAGAATTTAATACTATTGCCGTTGATGATGGCATCGCCATGGGGCATAGCGGCATGCTGTACAGTTTACCTTCCCGCGAGATCATTGCCGATTCAGTGGAATACATGGTCAATGCCCATTGTGCTGATGCCATCGTGTGCATCTCCAATTGCGATAAAATCACCCCTGGTATGTTGATGGCGTCAATGCGTTTAAATATTCCAGTGATATTTGTATCGGGTGGGCCAATGGAGGCAGGTAAAACCAAACTGTCTGACAAGCTCATTAAACTCGACTTAGTGGATGCCATGGTGGCAGGTGTAGACAGCAATGTCAGTGATGCACAAAGTGCAGAAGTGGAACGTTCTGCTTGTCCTACTTGTGGTTCATGCTCTGGCATGTTTACGGCCAATTCCATGAACTGTTTAACCGAAGCCTTGGGTTTGTCATTGCCAGGTAATGGTTCAATGTTGGCTACCCATGTTGATCGTGAAGGACTTTTTATCCAAGCGGGTCAACAAATTGTTGAGTTGTGTAAGCGTTATTACGACCAAGATGACCACAGTGTATTACCGCGTAATATCGCTAACTTCAAAGCCTTTGAAAATGCCATGAGTCTGGATATTGCCATGGGTGGTTCAACGAATACCATCCTGCATCTCTTGGCCGCAGCCGTAGAAGGGGAAGTGCCCTTTACCCTAGACGACATCGATCGCCTTTCTCGTAAAGTGCCACACTTGTGTAAAGTTGCACCTTCTACCCCACTGTATCACATGGAAGATGTGCATCGTGCGGGTGGGGTGCTGGGCATCTTAAACGAATTAAATAAAGCCGGTTTGCTGTACGGCGACAGTCGCCATGTATTGGGCAAAAGTATGGCAGAGGTGATCAGCGACTGGGATATTACTAACCCAGCTAATGAACGTGCTTTGCAGTTTTATCGTGCCGGACCTGCCGGTATTCGCACCACCAAGGCCTTCAGTCAAGATTGTCGCTATCCCACTGCCGATGTCGACCGGCAACAAGGTTGCATTCGCGACCGTGCTCATGCTTTTAGTGAAGAAGGCGGGCTAGCCGTATTATTTGGCAACATTGCTGAAGCCGGTTGTATTGTAAAAACAGCCGGTGTGGATGAATCCATTCATAAATTTAGCGGTCGCGCGCGTATTTTTGAAAGTCAGGATGAAGCAGTCGAGGCCATTCTGGGTGACAAGGTTGTAGCAGGGGATGTCGTTGTTATTCGCTACGAGGGACCCAAAGGTGGCCCAGGCATGCAAGAAATGCTGTATCCCACTACGTATTTAAAAGCCAAAGGGTTGGGCAAACTCTGCGCCCTCATCACTGACGGCAGGTTTTCTGGGGGCACATCAGGTTTGTCTATTGGTCATTGCTCTCCTGAAGCTGCCAGTGGCGGTGGTATCGCGTTGGTGGAAGAAGGTGACAGCATATCCATCGATATTCCCAACCGCACTATCAATATCAACATCAGCGCTGATTTACTGCAAGCTCGCCGTGAGGCCATGCAAAACAGCGCTAAACCGTGGAAACCTGTAAAGCGACAACGTAAGGTTTCCTTAGCACTAAAAGCTTATGCCTTGCTTGCCACCAGTGCAGACAAAGGGGCCGTTCGCAATGCTGCGATGTTGGACGAATAAATGAGTTTAAGTGCAAATGATTATTTAAAACGTATCTTACTCTCGCCGGTTTATGATGTGGCGGTGAACAGTGATCTAGTCAAACTGGATAAATTATCAGCCAGTTTGGGCAATGAGGTGTGGCTCAAGCGAGAGGATCAGCAAGCGGTAAAATCCTTTAAGTTACGAGGAGCCTACAACAAACTCGCCAGTTTATCGGCGGCGCAATTACAAGCGGGTGTGGTGGCGGCCTCTGCCGGTAACCATGCACAAGGTGTTGCCTATTCAGCGCAACGAAAAAAAATTCACGCAACCATTGTGATGCCAGAAACAACCCCTGACATTAAAGTCGAAGCGGTGCGCAATTTTGGTGGCAGTTACGTTGATGTGGTGCTGTATGGTACTAGTTTTGACCAAGCCAAGGATGAAGCCCAGCGCTTGGCCTTAACGCATGGCTATACCATGGTGGCACCCTTTGATGACGAAGATGTGATTGCCGGGCAGGGCACTATCGGCCGTGAACTGTTGGAGCAAAACCCCAACATTGACACCCTGTTTATTGCGGTGGGTGGCGGCGGTTTGGCGGCCGGGATCAGCGTGTTTCTCAAACAACTCAAACCTGAACTTAAAATCATTGCCGTGGAATCAGATGAATCGGCGTGTTTACAAGCGGCGATGCAAGCGGGTAAACCCGTATCCTTGCCCTCTGTGGGTATCTTTGCCGATGGTGTCGCGGTGAAAACCATCGGCGTTGAACCCTTTCGCCTATGTCAGCAATACGTGGATGAAGTCATCACAGTTAGCACCGATGAAATATGCGCCGCCATAAAAGACATCTTTGATGATACACGTGTGATCGCTGAACCTGCGGGAGCGTTGTCTATCGCTGGGATCCGTAAGTATCTTAAAACTCATCCCAGTCAAGGACGTGTGTTTGGGGGCATATTATGCGGAGCGAATATCAATTTTCACACCTTGCGTTATGTTTCAGAGCGCTGTGAGTTGGGGGAGCAAAAAGAAGCGGTATTTGCGGTTAAAATTCCAGAGCGCGCTGGCGCCTTCAAACAATTTTGCGAGTTGCTTGGCGGTCGCATTATCACAGAGTTTAATTATCGCTACGCCACAGACCGAGAAGCGCATATTTTTGTGGGGATCAAACTGCGCGGGGGTAGCCATGAATTTATTGAGCTCAGTGATAAATTAAGTACACATGGCTACCAGTGTTTTGATCTATCACAAAATGAGATGGCTAAATTACATGTGCGTTACATGGTAGGTGGACGTCCAGCGAGCTTACAAAACGAGCATATTTTTTCATTCGAATTTCCTGAGTATCCAGGCGCCTTGATGAAGTTTCTCAATACCTTAGGCGAAACATGGAATATTACCCTTTTTCATTATCGAAACCATGGTGCGGCGGCAGGCTTAGTATTAGTTGGTTTTGAGTTGGCAGATGAGCAACGCGCTGATTTTGACCAACATTTAGCAGCCCTTGATTATCAATACGAAGAGCAAACCAACAACCCGGCCTATCGTTTCTTTTTAGCAGATGTGAACGGTGCGTTTAGCTGAGCTAACATTCGCTACAACATGGCGTAGATGTGGGGTAAGTGATGCAAGATATTATTGATGAAATTGCCAGCCAAATGTTGAGCCGTGCCGACAAGGGCAAGGTAGCGACCTACATTCCCCAATTGGCGCGGGTCAACCTTGAACAATTTGCCATCAGCGTCGCCACACCTGATGGCCAGGTGGTCAGCGCTGGTTGCGCTGATACCTTGTTTTCCATTCAGAGTGTTTCGAAGGTGTTTACCCTAACACTTGCGTTGGGTAAGTTGGGTGAAAACTTGTGGCACCGCGTGGGGCGAGAACCCTCCGGTGATCCCTTCAATTCCATCGTGCAACTAGAGCACGAGCAAGGTAAACCACGTAATCCTTTCATCAATGCCGGCGCCATCGCCATTGCCGATGCCATCATGCAAGGGCAAGCCAAAGAAACCCTAGCTGAAATTCTGCAATTTGTGCGGTTTTTGGCTAACGACAACACGATTGCTATTGATGAACGGGTAGCGCGTTCAGAGCTGGAAACGGGGGATAGGAATGCTTCGTTAGCGCACTTTATGGCCTCATTTGGGCATTTCCACAATCCAGTGGATGCGGTATTAGGCATCTACTTTCACCACTGTTCTATTGCCATGAATACTCAGCAACTGGCGACAGCTGGCCTGTTTTTGGCCAATCAAGGCATCAATCCTCACACCGGCTATGCGGTGGTGTCACCACGTCGAGCCAAACGCATTAACGCCTTAATGATGACCTGTGGGCACTATGATGGCTCGGGTGAATTTGCTTTTCGGGTAGGCTTACCCGGTAAAAGTGGAGTGGGGGGTGGCATACTAGCTATTGCGCCAGGCAAGGCGTCCATTGCTGTGTGGTCGCCAGGATTAGACCCCATCGGCAATAGTAAACTTGGTACTGAGGCTTTAGAACGATTAACCCATAAAACGGGGTGGTCTGTGTTTGCTGGCTAATCTGCCCTCAGGTTGGCACAAGTAAGTAACCTGAGATCGGTTTAAGCAGCCACCATCGCATTTCTCTCAACGTCGCTAATATTAAGGGATGGCTTATTTTTCTTGAGGCAATATGCCACTAAGCCAGCCATTAGATTGAGCATAAAACCGTTC